>TARA_R110000824_G_scaffold149331_2_pt1 | contig 151809 bp, 125 predicted proteins | sample TARA_R110000824 | Tara Oceans TARA_R110000824 (sample SAMEA4397747) | marine metagenome | biome: Polar Biome; feature: [MES] marine water layer (ENVO:01000295) within the mesopelagic zone...; material: water (ENVO:00002006), including particulate matter (ENVO:01000060) such... | reverse complement strand
GTGATGTGGGGCGGACGTCCGCTCGTATTGGAAACCGGAAAAGTCGCACGTCAGGCTGACGGCGCAGTTATGATTACCTATGGCGGAACACAGGTTCTTTGTACGGCAGTTGCCCAGAAAACCAAAAAGCCGGGGCTGGATTTTTTCCCGCTTACCGTCAACTATCAGGAAAAAGCATTTGCCGCTGGCAAGATTCCAGGCGGTTTTTTTAAACGCGAAGGCCGTCCGAGTGAAAAGGAAACACTGACGTCCCGCCTGATCGACCGGCCACTGCGCCCGTCTTTTGTAAACGGGTTCAAGAATGAAACACAGGTTATCTGCACCGTGCTGGCTCACGACATGGAAAACGACCCAGATGTCGTTGCGCTTGTTGGCGCCTCCGCCGCGCTGACAATCTCCGGCATCCCGTTCCTGGGTCCAGTGGGTGCCGCACGTGTTGGCTTCGTCAATGGGGAATATGTCCTCAACCCAGTTGCCGCGCAGATGACCGACACCAAGCTTGATCTAGTAATCGCAGGCACGGAAGAAGCAGTTCTGATGATCGAATCGGAAGCGCATGAACTCAGCGAAGAAGAAATGCTGGGCGCAGTTATGTACGGCCATCGTGAAATGAAGACCGTCCTTGACGCAATCATTGAGCTTGCAGAAGCCTGTGCTAAGGAGCCATGGGATTTCGCGCCGGAAGAGACAGACAAGGATCTGGAAGCGAAGGTGAAGGCCGCAGCTGAAACCGCTCTTGCTGATGCTTACAAGGAACAAGTAAAACAAACCCGTACGGAAAAAGTAGCCGCGGTGAAGGATGCCGCAATTGCGGATCTTGAAGAAGATGAACGCGAAGAAGCAGCCGGACTCCTTAAAAAGATCGAGAAAAAGATCGTTCGCGGCAATATCATTGCAACAGGAAGCCGTATTGATGGCCGCGATACAAAAACGGTCCGGCCGATCATTGCGGAAATCGGCACCCTGCCCCGCAGCCATGGTTCTGCCCTTTTCACCCGCGGTGAAACGCAGGCATTGGTCGTCGCCACGCTTGGCACCGGACAGGATGAACAGATCGTCGATGCGCTGGAGGGCGAATATCGCGAGAATTTCATGCTGCATTATAACTTCCCGCCCTATTCTGTCGGTGAGGTTGGTCGTATCGGCTTTACCGGTCGTCGGGAAGTCGGCCACGGCAAACTCGCATGGCGGGCTATCCATCCGCTGTTGCCCGCAAAGGATAAATTTCCCTATACACTGCGCATTGTTTCGGAAGTAACGGAATCGAACGGTTCCTCATCTATGGCAACTGTATGTGGTACATCGCTTGCTCTGATGGATGCGGGCGTCCCGCTTGATCGCCCGGTCGCGGGCATTGCCATGGGGCTGATCATGGAAGAAGACGGCCAGTTTGCTGTCCTTTCAGATATTCTGGGCGATGAAGATCACTTGGGCGATATGGACTTCAAGGTTGCCGGTACCGACAAGGGAATTACCTCGCTGCAAATGGATATCAAGATTTCCGGAATTACCGAGGAAATCATGCGGATCGCACTTGCTCAGGCAACTGAGGGACGTCTGCATATCCTGAAGGAAATGGGTAAGGCGATTGACAGTGCCCGTGACGGCGTTCGTGATGGTGCACCGAGAATTACGCAGCTGCAGGTCCATAAGGACAAAATCCGTGATATCATCGGAACGGGCGGTAAAGTCATTCGCGAAATATGTGAAGTGACAGGTGCCAAAATCGATATCGAAGATGATGGAACCGTCAAAGTTGCTGCAACCACGACCGAAAGTGCCGATGCGGCCATCAACTGGATCAAATCTATTGTTGATGATCCCGAAGTTGGCGTTACCTATACAGGTAAGGTCGTGAAAGTCGTCGATTTCGGTGCTTTCGTAAACTTCTTTGGCAACCGTGACGGCCTTGTTCATATTTCTGAACTCGCGCCACAGCGCGTCGGCAAGGTAACCGACGTTGTCAATGAAGGGGACGAAGTCCGCGTGAAAGTGCTGGAAATTGATGGTCGCGGCAAAGTGAGACTGTCAATGAAGGCCGTTCTCGCAGATGAGGGAAAAGCTGCCGCAAAAGAATAGGCTTGCTGCCTCCCGCAAAACCAGATTTTGAGGGCGGTTGCGAATATATCGCAACCGCCCTCAATATTAGTTGCCTCTTGATGCTTGGGCCTCCATGCCTTAAGTGTTAGGTTAATGCTTTCGTATGCAGACGTGGGAATAATCTTTTGAAGCCGTTGAATCCGATAATGCTGTCAGGCAAGGAAGTCCTGCCCCTGATTGAAGGGGGTAAAGGAATTGCTGTGTCTTCAGGACAAAGCTCCGGCGCATGGGCCGCTGCGGGCGGGGTCGCTACTTTTTCCGGCGTTAATGCTGACAGTTTTGACGAAGACGGAAATATTATCCCGCAAATCTACCACGGGCGAACACGACGGGATCGGCATGACGAGCTGGTCGCCTATGGTATCCAGGGCGGAATTACCCAGGCCAAAATCGCGCATGAACTTTCTGGTGGTAACGGACGCATCCATATGAATGTCCTCTGGGAAATGGGCGGTGCTGAGCGTATTCTTCATGGCGTACTGGAAGGCACGAAAGGCCTTATTCATGGAATAACCTGCGGTGCCGGTATGCCTTACCGGATTGCGCAGATCGCGGCAGACTATAAAGTCCATTATTATCCGATCATCTCCTCGGCACGCGCGTTTCGCGCGTTGTGGAAACGGGCCTATCACAAATTCTCTGGCTGGCTTGGTGGTGTCGTGTATGAAGATCCATGGCTTGCTGGCGGTCATAATGGCCTGAGCAATGTTGAGGATCCGCTCAAACCGGAGGACCCATATCCCCGCGTTGTGGAACTCCGCAAACTGATGAATGAAATCGGTCTTAACAATGTACCGATCATCATGGCGGGCGGTGTCTGGCATGTGGAAGAATGGGAAGACTGGCTTGATAACCCTGATATCGGGCCAATCGCCTTTCAATTCGGAACACGGCCACTTCTTACCAAGGAAAGTCCCATTTCGGACGCCTGGAAGAAAAAACTGGGAACCCTGAAAAAGGGCGATGTTTTCCTGAATAAATTCAGCCCGACAGGCTTCTGGTCCTCCGCGGTGCGTAATGATTTCCTGGATGATCTTAAAGCCCGTTCAGAGCGCCAGGTTGCTTTTTCAAATGAAGCGATTGGTGCGCATGATACGTCATTCGGTATTGGCGCCCGCAAGCGCGAAGTGTATCTGACGCCAGAAGACAAAAGCCGGGCGGAAGGCTGGGTTGCGGAAGGCTATACAGAAGCGCTGAAAACGCCGGATTCGACCCTCGTTTTCGTAACGCCAGAGAAAATGGCGGAAATTCGAAAAGACCAGATTGACTGCATGGGCTGTCTTTCGCATTGCAAGTTTTCGAACTGGGCAGAGGGCGAAAAGGGTAACACGGGACGCAAAGCCGACCCGAGAAGCTTCTGCATTCAGAAAACCCTTCAGGATGTTATCCATTCGGAAGCAAATATCGAAAATAACCTGATGTTCGCCGGACATGGCGCCTACCGGTTTGCCAATGATCCTTTCTATGCAAATGGCTTCATTCCGACTGTAAAGCAGCTTATTGACCGCATAATGACCGGAAAATAGCCAAAAACCACTATTGCAGATTTGAATTATTAAAATAAGTACTATATATTCCTTTTGATGCCCTTCACTGGGAAGGCCAAATATAGAGTATTGTATTATGTCGCAATCGGAACTGGTCATTTTAGAGAAAAAGTTAAGAGACGCTCAGTTGCGCCCGACGAAGCAGCGTCTGGCGCTTGCCCGGCTGCTTTATTCGCAAGGAAATCGGCATATAACAGCTGAACGTTTGCATAGCGAAGCGATGGATGCTGGCGTCTCTATTTCCCTTGCAACGATCTACAACAACCTGCATCAGTTTACGACTGCCGGGCTGCTGCGGGAAGTCGTCGTTGATTCAAGCCGTTCTTATTTTGACACGAATATCGCACCTCATCACCATTTCTTCCATGAAGAAAGCGGGACGCTGGAAGATATTGCAAAGAGCGATCTAAAAGTCGATAATATCCCGGCCCTTCCCCAGGGAACAGAGATTAGCAGCGTGGACGTCATTGTCCGAGTGAACTCGGTGCGTAATTGATAATCTGCAACCTGCTTCATTTTCTTTTTTAGAAGAATTCTAATCTATTGACAGCCTATTTTCCCGGACCTATATTATTGGAGTAATTCTGTTCGGCTTGAACAGATTCATTCCAAAATTTCATTCCAGGAGGACTTCATGTCTCTAGCGGGAAGCAAAACTGAACAAAATCTGAAAGATGCCTTTGCAGGTGAATCCCAGGCCAATCGCCGTTATCTCTATTTCGCGCAGAAAGCCGATGTCGAAGGGTATAATGATGTAGCGACGGTTTTTCGCTCTACTGCGGAAGGTGAAACTGGCCATGCGCATGGCCATCTGGAATATCTCGAAGCCGTCGGCGACCCGGCGACCGGCCTGCCGATTGGTGGCACTGCTGACAACCTTAAGGCTGCTGTTGCAGGAGAGACCCACGAATATACCGATATGTACCCGGGCATGGCCAAGACTGCCCGCGATGAAGGCCATGACGAGATTGCGGATTGGTTCGAAACCCTTGCAAAGGCTGAAAAAAGCCATGCGGGCCGCTTCCAGAAAGCACTCGATAATCTAGACGACTAATCCGGCTTTCGGATTCATATTCCGGGGTAGCGGATTAAAATATTCGCTACCCCTTCGTCACTCAGCTATATTCAGGGGAATATTATGCGCGAAGGAAGCTTGGACGCGCCGACACGGCACATTATCGACTGGAATAATCCTGACTTTTATGACGAGCAGAAGCTGGACGAAGAGCTGCGCCGCGTCTTCGATATTTGCCATGGATGCCGCCGCTGCTTCAACCTTTGCGATTCTTTCCCCAGACTGTTTGACCTGATCGACGCCTCCGAGACCGAGGAGTTGGACTCTGTCGCGTCAGAGGATTTCAAGCCTGTCGTGGATGCCTGCACGCTCTGTGATATGTGCTTCATGACAAAATGCCCCTACGTGCCCCCTCATGAATTCAACCTTGATTTCCCGCATCTAATGCTGCGATACCGGGCGGTGGAAAAGAAAAAGGGTCAGGACAAATTCATCAGCCGGGAACTGTCAAAAACCGATCGTAATGGAAAGTTGGCAGCGCCCGTCGCACCGATTGCTAACTGGGCGACCAAAACGTCAAATGGCGTGACCCGCGGTATCATGGAAGCAACCCTCGGTATCGATAAACATGCGGCCTTACCGAAGTACCAGTCCAAATCTTTTGAAAAATATGCCCGGGAAAACCCCCTGGAGATTAACAAGGATGCACCCGCATTCGGTCGCAAGGCGGTGATCTACGCTACCTGCTTTGGCAACTATAACAATCCGGATATCGGGGAGGCCACGCGCAAAGTTCTTGCCAAAAATGGCGTTGAAACGGAGGTCGTATATCCCGGCTGCTGCGGAATGCCCCTGATGGAACAGGGTGATCTGGCGGGCGTGGTTGCCAATGCGGAGAAAGTGTCGACCGAGCTTGGAAGCTGGATTGATCAGGGATACGACGTTATCGCCCTCGTTTCTTCCTGCGCCCTGATGCTGAAATTTGAATGGCCCCTGCTCACCCCTGGAAATCCCGCTGTGGAGAGACTGTCAAAAGCCACATTCGACGTATCCGAATATGTGGTGGAATTTGCCAAGAAGGACGGCATTGCGCCAGGGATGTCCCCTATCGGAGACAGCATGGCGGTCCATCTCGCCTGTCACGCCCGCGCGCAGAACATGGGCGCAAAGGGCGCCGAAGTTCTCCGCCTTATCCCTGAGGCCGACGTCAAGATCGTCGAGCGCTGTTCCGGACACGGGGGATCCTGGGGAATAATGAAAGGGAATTACGAAACTGCCCTGAAAGTCGGAAAGCCCGCCGCAAGAACGGCCATGACAACAAATGCAAAATATATCGCGTCCGAATGCCCGTTAGCGGCAGAACATTTGATGCAGGGAATTGAAAAGCTCGATTCTGATGCAGTGAATTCGAGAACTGCTTTGCATCCTATTGAATTGCTGGCCAAAGCCTACAGCCTCTGAGAGGAGTAAGGATCATGACTGCCTTGAAAAAGCGCGAGATCGCACCGGAAGATATTCTGCCTGTCGCGGAGTACAAGAAGATTCGGAAAGAACATAAGCAGAAACTTATCCCGATAAAGAAAAACCGCCGCTTGGAAATCGGTCCCTTTGCGACGATGTACTTTGAAAACTACGACACGATGTGGTCGCAAATCCAGGAAATGCTCTATATCGAGCAGGGCGGCGACGAACAGCTTCAGGACGAACTGTCCGCCTATAACCCGCTGATCCCGAACGGATCGGAGCTGGTTGCCACCTTCATGATTGAAATTGACGATCCGGTGCGCCGGGATTTCATGCTGCGCAAGCTCGGACATATCGAAAAGACGATTTACCTTGCAATCGGTGAAGAGAAAATCGCCGCAGTCCCAGAAGATGACGTAGAACGGACGACGGACGACGGCAAAGCGTCATCCATACATTTCCTTCACTTTCCAATGACGGACGCTCAGAAAAAAGCATTCAAGAACCCGGAACTCGACGTCCAGATTGGCGTGACCCACGACAATTACGGACATATCGCAGTGATTAAGGGAGCGACCAGAGAAGCCCTCGCCGAGGATCTGGACGACTGACCAAGCTACATTCTAGCGGATTTTCTCATTGGCATAGACGCCATAGAAATGTGAGGCCAGAAGCCAGCCGGTGAGTCCGGCAATCTCTATTTCGCACCAGCGGCCATCGCATTCATCCAGCTTGCCAACAACGCCGGGCTCAGCGAGCAGGACGACCGGGCTGCCTTCATCCGGCTCTTCATAAACCGCGCGGACATCTTCCGTAATAATGAGCGTTCGCCGGTTACTGACGAGATTACGATGAACCCAACCAATCGCCCCTTCGATATCGCGAATCTGGCGCCATAGCTCATATTCCTCGATAACTTCTACAGGCCAGCCCTGACGAACAAAAACCCACTTGATCGGATACCGCGTTCCGGGCCCGGCGCGAACATTCACCTTGTCAGAAGACAAAGAGACAAACCGGGGCAAGGGCAATCCTGTCTCGGCACCCGTCGGTCCTGCGCTGGCGGAGGCTGCGATAAAAAAGGAAATAATAACCCCAAATAATACAATGCTGCGTTTCACGACGGTACTACTCTCAGAATTAACAGGAAGCCGTCCAACTTATGCCGTGCAAGGGGGTAGATGGTCAAGTCTGCAAAATCCATGTCCTTTTCGCCAAGGTCGCAATTGTATCCGCCACCGCTATCTGCTAGATAAAGTCTGTTGGTCATACCCAAAATCCAGAAACAAGTGAGTCGCCCAATGCCGCAGAAGAAACCAGTCGTCGTCGTTACCAGAAGACTTCCGGATGTCATCGAAACCCGCATGATGGAGCTTTTCGATACCAGGCTGAACCATGACGATACGCCGATGACCCAAAGTCAGTTGATAGAAGCGGTTAAGACGGCGGATGTTCTGGTGCCAACAGTGACCGATAAAATTGACCTTGGCGTCCTCAGTCAGACCAACCCGAACCTGAAACTGATTGCAAGTTTCGGCACCGGCGTCGACCACATTGATCTGGCGACCGCCCGCCAGCGCAATATTACTGTCACCAATACACCAGGTGTGCTGACCGAGGATACAGCCGACATGACCATGGCCCTGATTATGGCCGTCCCGCGCCGCCTGACGGAGGGAGAACGGCTGATGCGCTCCGGCAGCTGGAAAGGCTGGTCCCCCACGGGTATGCTCGGCCACCGGATCTGGGGAAAAAGGCTTGGCATTATCGGCATGGGCCGGATCGGACAGGCAGTCGCCCGGCGCGCGCGCGCCTTCGGACTTTCCATTCACTATCATAATCGCAACCGTTTGCCTGACTATGTGGAGAACGAACTGGAAGCGACTTATTGGGAGAGCCTCGATCAGATGCTCGCCCGGATGGACATTGTCTCAGTCAACTGTCCGCATACCCCGGCAACATTTCATCTACTGAACGCCCGCCGTCTGGCCCTGTTACAGCCAAGCTGCTATGTGGTTAACACCTCACGCGGCGAAGTCGTCGACGAAAACGCCTTAACCCGCTTGCTGCGCAATGGGAAGATTGCCGGGGCCGGACTTGATGTGTTCGAGCACGAGCCCGCCGTCAATCCACGCCTGCTGGAACTCGACAATGTCATCCTGCTGCCGCATATGGGATCAGCGACCGTTGAAGGGCGTATCGATATGGGTGAAAAGGTACTGATCAATATCAAGACCTTTATTGACGGCCACACGCCGCCAGACCGGGTTCTGCAGGCAATGCTATAAGCTTTCCAAACCCGCGTACTTGCGCTTTTTTCTGTTCTGACAGACTATGCGCCTTTCTGATCGGGGGGCGCTATGTTTGCTGACTTTATTATCATTCTGGATTTGATCGGTGTTGCCGTATTTGCGGCAACCGGGGGTCTGGTGGCCAGCCGCAAGGAGATGGACCTGATCGGGTTTGGCATGATGGCGACCTTTACCGGCATCGGCGGCGGAACCCTGCGTGACCTGATCCTGGACCGCCCGGTGTTCTGGATTACCGACCAAAGATACCTGCTCGTCTGCCTGGTGGTCGCCCTTGCCCTTTATTTCTTCGCTTCGCGCGTGCAAAGGCGATATGTGCTTCTGATTTGGGCGGACGCCGCCGGATTAGTGGCCTTTGCCGTATTGGGAGCCGAAATCGCACGAAGCAGCGGAACCAGCCCATTGGTTGCCGTTGTCCTTGGCATGATGACAGCAACATTCGGAGGGCTGATCCGGGATTTGGTCGCCGATGAGGCGCCGTTGCTGCTAAAGCAGGAAATATATGCAACCGCCGCCCTTGCGAGTGCTTCGGTCTATATTATTGCCATCACCGCGTTCGGCGTTTCTCCGCTCATAGCAGCCTCTATAGGTATTGTCATTGGATTTGGTCTGCGTGCAGGCGCGATCCTTTTCGCCTGGTCCCTACCCCGATACAACCAAAGAGCCGGTCGGATATATAAGTAAATTTGGATAAAGTCAGAAAAGCGGTCTCAACAACCCCGTTTTCCTTTGATCAAGTAGCGGTGTCAGTCGCCTTACGGCGTTTACGCCACCCGATATAACCAAGCAGGGCAAGTCCCGCGCCATAAAGCGGAAATGCCGCCGGAAGCGGGACTGCCGAAACTGTCAGGTTTGCGTATTCAAAGGCATTGCTTCCCGACGTGAAACGGAGCTCGTCAAAGACCCCGTTGGTGATAACGGATGCGACAATAAAACCGAGGCCTTTGTTGACGACATCGAGTGCGGCATCGTCCCCATAAAGCGCATCCACCCAGTTGCCCTGATAGTAAAATTCAAGTCCGTTGTAATCATCGACCGAGCCCCACATGAACTCAATCGATGAATGGCCTTTATCAAATCTGTAAGTCGCGTATGAAGCGTTCTGAACCGATGTGTAGGAACCAGCCCCGTCAAGTAAAGTTCCTTGCCAGGGAGAGCGATATTCATTTTCAACAGAGTTGGTCAGATTTTCATAAACGGTGCCGAAGATAGTTGTCGGTGACAGAACTCCGCTATCAACCGTTGGTAATTCCGTCGTCCAGGTCATGAACGCAGATTGCGCCGGCGCATTAAAAACAAATGCAAGGACTACTCCGGTCGCAAATGCCTTGGCGAGTTTGAGCATGATCATCTTACCTCTACTGACGTTGCATCTTCAATTATATGCCGGATTGTAGAAGCAAATGATTACTAATAGGTATAAAAGAAAAAGTCAGAATGGTTTACTCAACCCAGAAGTCCGCTATCTCGGATACCGTTGAAGATGAACTGGACGGCCAACGCCGCAAGTAAGACCCCGACAACCCGGGAGATCACATGGAGACCTGTCACACCCAGCAGCTTTTGAACCTGCGAGGCAAGCAGCATTAATATCAGGGTCAGCAAGACCATGCCCAGCAGGACACCGATCACAATCGACGTTTCAATCGTATCTCCCTTTGCCTCGGCGACCAGAAGGATGGCCGCACCAATGGCACCAGGACCCGCGATCAAAGGCGTTGCCAGCGGGAACACCGACACATCCGTTTTCCCCTGAGCCTCGACATTTTCCTCATCTGTCGTTGTCGTACTGCCGGACGTTCGGGCGAAGACCATATCAATGGCGATCAACAACAATAATATTCCGCCAGAGGCCTGCAGCGCCGGCAGGGTTATGCCAAAGCTCGTCAGAACCGCCTTGCCGAACAACGCAAAAAACAGAAGGATTCCACCACCAATCAAGGTGCCCTTGACGGCCATCTGGCGTCTTTCGCGCGGTGCCGCGTTGGCTGTCAGGGCTGCAAACAACGCCGCGACATCCAGCGGCCCGATGGTCGCAAAAAAGGTTGTAAAGGCAATGAGGGCCGTTTCAAGCATACGCGCTTACTTCCACGAGAATAACCTTTCGTCACCCTACCCGCCAACGAACGACGGAGCAAGCCGTTGCTTCATCGGGACTTAATGCGCTTCGCCCCAGTTATCGCCCACACCGGCGTCGGCTATCAGCGGGACGGACAGCTCAATCGTGGGAAGCGATGCCTTTTCCATCACGGATTTAATCAAGGGTATCGTATCGTCGACCTGATCCTCCGCAACTTCAAAAATAAGCTCGTCATGTACCTGCAAGAGCATTCGGGCCGAGAGCTTTGCTTCATCCAGAGCATGGGGCACATGGATCATGGCGCGCTTGATAATATCCGCGGCTGACCCCTGAATGGGTGCGTTAATGGCCGCGCGCTCTGAAAAACTGCGGCGGGCACCATTCTTGTCGTTGATCCCCGGCAAATGTACTTTCCGGCCAAAAATGGTTTGCACAAAACCATGCTCCCGGCAGTAGCTCTTAGTGCTTTCCATATAATCCTTGATACCTGGATACTGGACAAAATACTGGTCGATATAGCCTTGCGCTTCCGTGCGGGACACCCCGAGTTGCCGGGCGAGACCAAAAGCGCTGATTCCGTAGATTATACCGAAGTTAATGGCTTTGGCGGATCTACGCATCATCGGATCCATGCCTTCCATCTTCACGCCAAATACCTGCGATGCCGTTTTGGCGTGAATATCAAGCCCTTCGGCAAAGGCCTCTTTAAGCGAATTGATGTCCGCAATATGGGCCAGCAAACGAAGCTCAATCTGGGAATAGTCGGCACTTAACAGCTTGTTGCCGGACTCCGCGATAAAGGCCTGACGCAATTTACGCCCCTCTTCCGTTCGCACCGGGATATTCTGCACATTTGGCTCACTTGAAGCCAGACGCCCGGTGGAAGCGGCCGCCAGCGAGAAAGATGTGTGGATACGACCGGTTTTACTGTTTATCTGACCTTGCAGGGCATCCGTATAAGTGCTTTTCAGTTTTGAAAGCTGCCGCCAGTCGAGCACTTTCTGCGCCAGTTCGACCCCTTCTGCCGCAAGCCCTTCCAGGACATTGACATCCGTCGTATAGGCGCCGGTTTTACCTTTCTTGCCGCCGGAAAGTCCCATCTTGTCAAACAGAATCTCACCAAGCTGCTTTGGAGAACCGACGTTAAACTCCTCGCCTGCGAGATCATGAATCTCTTTTACCAGCCCCTCCATGCGATCACCAAAATCGGTTGAGAGGGTACTGAGCAGCTTGGCGTCTACTTTGATACCCTCCTGCTCCATTCTCGCAATGACCGGAACAAGCGGCCGCTCTATCGTTTCATACAAGTCAACGGATTTTGACTGCACAAGTTTCCGTTTCAGAACCTGATGTAGGCGCAGGGTAATATCCGCATCTTCCGCGGCATAGTCCGTTGCCTTGTCGATAGGCACTTCAGCAAATGTAATCTGCGATTTGCCGCTTCCCGCCACTTCCTTGAACGGTATCGGCTTGATGTTGAAGTGCAACTCCGAAAGCTCGTCCATCCCATGGCCATGCAATCCCGCCTCCTGACAATAGGAGAGCAGCATCGTATCGTCGATCGGGGTGACGTTAATTCCCTCCTGGGAGAGGATAACCATATCATACTTGATATTCTGGCCGATTTTCAGTACGCCCGGATCTTCAAAAAGAGGTTTCAAGGCCGCGAGCACGTCCTTTTTTGGGAGTTGGTGTGGCATATCGCCCTTATCTTTCGCCGCGACGCCATCAAAATCGAAGCCGGTTTGTTCTTTTGCCCCGACATGGCCGACAGGAATATAGCAGGCCCGCCCCGGATGTATGCAGAGCGATATCCCGACAAGCGATGCCTGCATGGCGTTCAGCGAAGTGGTTTCCGTATCCACCGCTACCTGTCCGACGCGCTCAGCCTCTTTCATCCAGAAATTGAGCGTTTCCATATCGAGGATCGTTGTATAATTAACATCCTCAACCTTCGGCGCTCCAGCGCCGGTTTCTTCCGGTTCATCATCAGGAAGGGCGGCAGCTTCCTCCCTGAACGAATCCCCGAAAAACTCCATTGCCCGCCCGGTAAGCTGTTTGAATTCATTTTCCTTTAGGAAGGCGATCAGGTCGGCGGCATTCGGCATCTGCACGGTCAAATCCATGACATCGATATCAAGATCAACGTCATTTTTAAGCGTTACAAGATCACGGCTGATCCGCGCCATTTCCGCATTTTCGAGCAGTTTCTCGCGGCGACCCTTTTGCGGAATTTCCCCGGCTCTTTCAAGCAGAGTATCAAGGTCCCCAAATTCATTGATCAGGAGAGCCGCAGTCTTGATACCAATACCCGGTACGCCCGGAACATTATCAACGCTATCCCCGGCGAGGGATTGAACGTCTATCACCCGCTCTGGCCCGACACCGAATTTCTCCAGCACTTCATCCGGACCAATCATCTTGTTTTTCATCGGGTCCAGCATGGTGACGTCGCCCCCGACAAGTTGCATCAGATCCTTGTCGGATGAAACGATGACACATTCCATATCCTTGGCACGGGCCTGCGCGGCATATGTGGCGATGATATCATCTGCCTCGAAGCCCTCTTTCTCGATCGCCGGAACATTAAAGGCACGCGTCGCGTCCCTAACCAATGGAAACTGGGGGATCAGGTCCTCGGGCGGCGCATCACGATTGGCTTTATAATCTGAGAAAATATCGGAGCGGAATGTCTTCCGGCTGGTATCGAAAATCACGGCAAGATGACTGACACGTCCATCCGCCTGCGTATCCTGAATAAGCTTGAACAGCATATTCGAAAATCCGAGAACCGCCCCGGTCGGAGTACCGTCGGATCGTGACATCGGCTGACGTCCGCGAATCATCGCAAAGTAAGCGCGGAAAATATACCCCGATCCATCGACCAGATATATCCTGTGCTTCTGATTTGGATCGCCCGTGACGTCAGGTTCGGTCATGCCGCTTCTCTGCTTTATTGTTTAGTTGTCGCCGGAATTGATGAGGATCAATGTCCGCCCGATACTTTCGCGCCAGCCTTCAAAACATAGTTACGGCTGCAATAGGGGCATTCAACCGCCCCTTTATCCCCCATATTCAGAAATACACGTGGATGGCCAAGGGGGCCTTTGCCGCCATCGCAGGCAACTTTAGGGCTATCTACTTCAATTGTCTCAATAGCTTGCATAAGCCGTCTCACTTCTTCGTCTGATTACGCCGATTACCGATTTTACCAGCGGCAATCATTTCCTGCCACCTTCAAACGCATGGATGATATCGATTGCGAAAAAGGACGCAACCGAGAAATGGCTCAACGCGAACGAATGATTTGCTTCAGTTATGCATCGCCTTTAGTTTGTTTTGCTTAAAACATCATTGGCAGCTCTCTCGCTGTCTTCCATATTGCCATGGCATCCGGTGTCGCCTATATGATTATGGAGTTCTTTGGTTTCGAAAGCACAACGCGCAGCGCTTTACCTCAGTACACCTTATGCCAGCGCCCGTCGTAACCTGTCTCTGGGTCAAGCGCTATAAGAACGAACACGCCGCTGACAACCGTGACCATGCAGGTCGCGCTGATTTCTGGATATAAAACAACGCCGATAACTAAATGTATGCTGAAGAATATAACAGAATGATTGAATCTCCATCGACAATTCCGGCCTTGCAGGTGCGGGATCTGAAAAAAACATATAAAATAAAAGGATCCGCTCCGGACAAGGTCGCCCTGAAAGGCATCAATCTTGATGTTGCACGGGGATCTTTCTTCGGTCTTCTTGGGCCGAACGGCGCCGGAAAATCGACCCTGATCAATATCATCGCGGGCCTTGTAAACAAGACAAGCGGAGAGGTGCGCATTTGCGGTTACGATACGGAAAAAGACATGCGCGCCGCGAGGAGTGCTGTCGGTGTCGTGCCACAAGAGCTCAATCTCGATGCCTTCTTTACACCCCGGGAAGTGATGGAATTCCAGGCAGGTCTTTATGGTGTTCCAAAATCAAAAAGACGGACCGACGAAATCCTGGAGGCCATGAGCCTGGGTGATAAAGCCGATGTCTACGCACGGACCCTGTCCGGTGGCATGCGGCGAAGGCTTCTCGTTGCGAAAGCCATGGTCCATAGTCCGGATGTCCTCATTCTTGATGAACCCACTGCAGGTGTTGATATTGAACTACGCCAGCAGCTCTGGACCTATATCAGGAAGCTGAACGAAGACGGTACAACAATTATCCTCACCACCCACTACCTTGAGGAGGCAGAGGAGCTTTGCGATACCATCGCCATTATCAACCATGGCGAAGTCGTTGCATGTGAACCGACGGGCAGCCTTCTTGGAAAACTCGATATGAAGAATGTCTGCCTTCTTCTCGGTCATGAAATCACCGAAGTCCCGGACAACCTCAAAAAATTCAATGCAACCCTGTCACACGGCCGGAAGATCAATATTTCCTTTCGCCCCAGCGAAACGGAAATGGCCAAGATTCTGAAAGCCGTGACAGACGACCAGCTGGACGTGGTCGACCTGACAACAGAAGAGCCCGATCTGGAAGACGCATTCCTGCAAATGACATCAGGAAAGTAGCTTCCTCGCGGATTTCGTTTGCACGTCATAAACTGCCAGATGGACCAGACACCTGATTTTTTATTGGAATTTCAGGCTCTATTCATGGCATAATTGATTGAAAGCAAACAATAACAAGGACTGACTGATATGACAGCCATTTTATACAGCGGCGGCGACGTCTTCGATGGTACCGGTGACCTGCTGAAAGATCACGCCGTCCTGGTAGAAGGTGATACGATCACGAACGTCGCGCCCGCGGAAAAGTTTTCCGATTATCAGGGCGAACGGGTCGATACCAGTGACGGCACTCTGATGCCCGGAATTGCGGATTGTCATGTCCATCTGGTCTATAAAGGCGAAGCGGATCCACGCAGCAGCATTGAAGGCGTGAATCCTGGTGAGATTACTCTGCGCGTACTAGAAAACGCCCAGCTCTCCCTCAAGTCCGGCATTACGGCGGTCCGCGATTGCGGCGGCCGGGAGTATCTGGAGTTTCCCGTCCGCGATGCCTGCAATAGCGGCAGGTTTTTTGGCCCCAATATTATGGCCTCTGGGAAAATGATCTGCATGACGGGCGGCCACGGAAACAGGAACGGGCGCATTGCGGATGGATGCGACGAGGTCATCAAGGCCGTGCGCGAACAGATTCATGCCGGCAGCGATCTTATCAAAATCATGGCCACTGGTGGCGTCATGACGCCGCGCGTCAACCCGGAAGATGCGCATTATTCCGCCGAAGAAATGCATGCCGGTGTGAATGAGGCCAGGCGCTTTCACAAAACATCTGCGAGCCATGCACAAGGAGCCGAGGGAATTATGAACGCGGTGAAAGCCGGCATTACCTCGATTGAACATGGTATTTTTATGGATCAGGAATGCCTCGATGCGATGATGGAGCGCGGAACCTATCTCGTACCAACCCTCGCGGCGGTACAGAACATTCTCAACAATGCAGACAATGGCATTGCCGATTATGTTGTTGAGAAATCTCGGCGTGTCTTTGAAAAGCACAAAGAGAGTTTCAAGATGTTCTATAAAGCCGGTGGCAAGATTGCCATGGGTACAGATGCCGGTACACCCTTTAATCTCCATGGCGAGAATGCGATGGAGATGGCCTATATGGTCGACTGTGGCATGACGCCAATTGACGCCCTCAAAAGCGCAACATCTGTCGCACACGGCCTTATGGAGCTTGACGATCGCGGTCAGGTAAAGCCGGGCTTTAAAGCCGATTTGCTTATCGTGAGCGGAAATCCGGTCGACGATATCCTGATGGCAGCAGCGAAGAAAAATCACAGAATGGTTGTCAAGAACGGCCGGAAAGTAGAATTCCCGTAAAGGTAACCAGCAGTGTTTACAGATTTTTTAAGATCGCCGGGTTGGCATGTGATCGGCTCCGAACTACATTATGTATTACTGAAGCATAATGTTCAGAAAGGAGAGTTTCATGCCAATGCAATCGGATATTGAACGCCTGAAGAATATCAAGAAGCGGCAACATCAACGTGTGGAGGGGGAAAAAGCCCTCAAGAGAGGGACCTCCGAACCACATGGCAGTGATCTCGCGACAACCGTGACTGCGAACCGAGAAAAGGCCGCGCATAAAGCGTCAATCGATCAGTTGAAACGCAACCGCTGACTGTCAACGCTATTTGAAAACCGCAGCAACCTAAAATCGTTGCAACATGGGCAGGCTTGGGCTATAGCAGAGACCTCATCTCAGCACCCGTAGCTCAGCTGGATAGAGCGCTGCCCTCCGAAGGCAGAGGTCACACGTTCGAATCGTGTCGGGTGCGCCAATTTTTTCAATTAAAAACAATTGTGTGGCGATTTTTTGCTCACTTAGACCCTTCCGGGTTTGAGTTTGATTGCCATGCGAAAGGCAATCAGAGACTAATTGCGCTCAGAAGTATAATCTTTACGCTTCAACGCGAAATATAAGAAATGATTTATGCCATATGAGCACGAGCGACAATGATCGCCGCTCGTGCGTCAATTCAGTGAACATCTGGAGTGTCGAATACACATTTATCCTCCAGAATATTCCCTCAAGCTATTTTGTCGGCTTGGAGGGCGCCTCAATAGGCGGCAATTTCGAAAGCAACTCGTCGATCAGATCATACCGACCCTTGAGATGTTTTAGCAATGCCGGATCTGCACCAGATTCCTTCGCAAGCTTTTCGTATAGCTCTGTCCGCTTCAGAGTGTTTTCGAGTGCGGCGAGCAACATACTCGTCACACTTTTCTGATCAAACTCCTGCAATGCCGGAAAATCTGAATGCTCATGAAAAAGTTTATATAGCGCACAGGTAATTGGCGCGTACTCAGCCATTGCGTGCGGCGTCATATAGACATCTTCTTTCATTTTTTCCACATCTTCCAGCAACTGATCATCGGTTTCGTCCGAAGCCAAGGCTGCACTTTCAATCTCCTCCATCATTCGAAGATAGAGATGAGTGGCAGTAAAACTTCCGAAAAGCTCCTGCATTGTTTCTTTACTCCACGCCCTTGGAGTAAGTTCATTGAATTTTTCGACGGATCCGGTTTCATCTTTCACCTGAAGCGCCGCGACCAAGCCGTCAAATATGTTTCCATAATGTTCATATTGAGCGTCGTCAGTCGCATCCCATGGGCGGAATTGATATCCGGCAAATATTTTGCGTATGTCGACACCAGCATCATTAAAAACTTGAGGAAGGAGTAGCGTGCACGACGCACGCTGACCCGGAAATTCACCATGTGCTTCATAACGTGTGGTTGCCAGCATGTGGTTAAATTCTTCGCCCGTCAAACTCAGCATATTAAGCAAGGCATTGCCAGCATATGGCGCATCTACGGTAAATGTTACACTTGGAGTTCCCCTCGACCTAAAATCTTTATTAAAAACATTTTCTGAGTAAAGGTTTTGCATTTGTGCAACATTTGGATCTTCGACAACCTTCAGGTCTTCAGGCTTTTTGGGTTGATCTTTGTACATGATGCGCGTTGTCGAAGAGCGCGGACCCTTACGTTGATTTAATATTGTCCGAACCACTCCGTCCTCCCCAATTCCATCCTGTGGAGTGCCGGTTTCATAACCGTACTGAACCCATTTGGGATCCTTCTCTGTTCCGATATTAACGGTGATAATGATTGAGGAATGTTGTGAGATGCATCCTTTTATTGCGAAGCCTTCTCCACCTTTATTCTTTGAAACGCGGCCTTGTCCGAATACACCCTTCAAATAATTTTCGATGCGCAATTCGTAATCGGCGTCTTTCTCATCCTTCCCTTGCTTATATTCGGGATCCTTAATTGCAACCATTCTTGGAGTGATAACACCCATTACATTATAGAATAGCTGATGAAGGACGGTCACCTTGCCCGGCTTGCCTTTCAGGGCTTCCTTAAAAGACTTCGCATACTCCATATTTTTTTTATTCGGTTTACGGAATTGTTATCAAGGATCATCTGCAGGGGCGAATCAAACCCGTGTGGCGTATTAACCTTACCAATTTCGAAAGTTTGTTTTAAAGGATCTTCCTCTTTATCAGGGTGCTTAAGGGCAGCATAGTCGTCTTCCGGAATATCGTTTTGCAGTCTTTTCTTCTGGGGTTCCGCAAGCTCCCCCCAAAACTGTTTCGTGTTTTCTTCTGTGTTTTCATAGCTAAGCGGCACCAGCTCTTCACCAGATTTCGCTATTGGGGCCTTGAAATCATCGAAATTACCTAAATTGCTGTCCAGCGCCGTGGATTCTTTAATAAGATTGATCAGGCTCTCCTTCTCTTCTTCTGAAAGATTTTCATAAGAACGGATGGCATTATTACCCTTGTCAGAATCAGTATAGATATATGCCGTTCGGTAGCCGCGGAGAATGGTCTTGGGAAAACACAAGGATTGAGAGTTCATATAAGGCAGTATGCCTGAAAGCCCACTTCCGAAGGACTTATTGAGACTCCTGGTCAATATTCGAGGTATATTTTTTACTGTTCCTTGAAAAAATTTTTGAGACATTTTAATAATTCCTAAAAAAATTTGTTTATAAGTTAATAAAAAAATACAAATAAATAGTAATAATTAAATATATTTCAATATAAATTTAAAAATAAATATTTAATTTATATGGAAAATTTTTTATTTCCGTTCGCGCAATATGCCGGACGGCTAACAACCGGAAAATATGCCTGCAGATCACCGTCCGCATGCACATTTGACAATTACCAAGCCCGCGTTTTACGCGCCATCTTTCTTCAATTTACGAGAAAAGCAGTGAATATTTCTATTTTCATTCTGAAAGCTTGATATGACGAATGTAAGCTTACCTAGCGCAACCCTTGAAAAAGAAACCTCTCATTACTCAACGTCTTCCATTTTACTCATATCCTCAATTTCTAATGGCAGGTTTTGAGTGATGTATTCTTCTTCCTTTTGTATTTTTTGTTGTGCATTTCTAATCTCACGCGTCAAGAGAGCCTGTACGGCCGCCGCAGATAGCTGTTGAGGGGTATGGGCCTCATCTGTCAACTGGTCGTCCTTTACATACAGGTAGCCGGCGCTCGCCGCGCAATAAGTATGGAAAAAACTGTTCTTCGCCGGTGTCGCGATATACAACCCCGACTTATCCATAGTACCGATCAACTCTTTGGTGGTATGCCAGATAGAATCCGGATTTTCCCAATTAACTTCTTTATTTTTGCCGTCCAGGACTTTGACCTGCTTCCCATATATGAGATGGCAGTTAAACAGGAAGTTCTCTTCCAACGAGTCAAGAGGCATGACGGAAGCGGGTGCGGTCCGCGCATCATAAACCAACGGACGAGGCATAACATTTGCCTCCTCCAGTAAGGACATAATATAGTTTCCGCAGCTTGTGGCATTGGTATAAACGCCCAAAGACGCATGCTTTTTTTCGTTCTGGTTAATATGATCAACGATTGCTTTATGCTTTAAAAGAGAGTGCAGGGAAGAGGCATTAATTTTCAAAACAACCGAATAATCCAAAACATACTCATCACCACTTAATACGGCCTGTGTCTTGAATGTGGATTCTTTTTTATCTAGATCCTCCGTTACATTGAGGATACTAAGGTCGGCGAAATCAGCAGATTGTTTTTCTCCGGCGAGCAGCATTTCAATTTCGCTCTTGGTGTATCTGGGTTCGGGCAATTTTGGTGTGCCTTTCTTCCCGTCAGTACCGACACTATCAGTAACACCGTCCTTATAGATAATAGACTCCAGTAGAAACGGTTTTACTTTCATATCGCCCGGTTCTACCAGGAGATCATAGTGTCGCGAAATAGCTATTTCATTCGGACCACTGGCCAGATGGTATGCCCTAAGGGTGATTGTCGTAGGACCTTTAGGCATGGCTACTTTTTTCTGTATCTTGTCAATCTCCGTCAGTGAAAGACCATTGTTTGCAGCCAGGGCATCCGCCAGGCATCGATAGTTTGCAAGCGGCTGGAAGCCATTCAAACTGTTTTTACCCAAGAGCCTCTGATATCGAAAGTTCAGATCCTGCATTGTTTCGGCCAGAACATTTGTTCTCACATTAACCGCCTGAAACTCCTGATAGGCATAAGGCGTCGGGTATTCTGGCGTTGGCATGAGCTCCTTATCATTTAGTATGCTCTTCACCTCGTCTTCTGTTGCATTGCCAAATGCATGGTCCATGGTACTTCCCAGCATCTTGAGGCCGAATGCATGAGCAGACATATTATCGACAGAGTAGATCAGATTATAGAGTGTCTTTGCATCTTGTTTCTCCCGTTCTTCCCTCACTGATTTTGACTCCACCCCCATTGGGAAGTCGTCATCCAAATCATTTACTCCTGCCAGGCCCTTTTTAGCCAGTTTTATATTTCGAAAAAAAGTAACTATTTGCTTTCTAGTAAAATTAAAAAAAATTCCAGACATCATCTTCTCCTATATTTATTATTTTTAATATTTACTTTATATATTAAAATATTTGTAATATATTTTTTATATTATTAATTATTTATTAAATACTATACATGACAAATGGGATTTTTTAAATAAAAAACCACATAAAATTAATAACCAAAGGATTTTATTATGAATAATTACAAATATATTATTGTCATTGTAATATTTATATCAAATTTCATTACTGCGACATCATTTGCAAATGGTGTCGCCCTGATAGACTATGACAGGATACTCCGCAGTGTCGGTATCGTGGCTGAGTATCAGAAGGCGGTAGAGACCCTGAAAGCGGATATTCTTGCTGAGTATAATGGCCTGGATGATCAACGAACACAGAGTGTAAATGACCAGCTTACCCAACAATCCCGGGACGCTTTGGTGAAGGAAATCTCTAATAAGGAGGCAGATCTTGTTAAAGAGTGGCTTTCCGGCCTGACCGAAATCAATCTTAAATATGACAATGAATTTCTGGCTCTGGATGAGAAAATCAACGACGCCATAACTAAAATCATGACTTCCCAAAACCTGACTGTCATACAGGAGGGAGCGACGAGTACCACCGACGAAAAAAATACAACGGATATCACCGCGCAAATAATCGATAGCATCAACGGGGGGAAATAAACAATGCAATATCTTCGCACCCCTCTGCTGCTGTTAGTACTATCTGCAGCCTTATTACTTCCGTCTTTTATTGCCTATGCAAAAATCCCCGTCGAGCGCCTGAAGGGGTTCGATGTCATCAATGACAAAAGTTTCGAGTTGCAAATCGGATCGGGAACCACTGCTTCAAAGCAAACCATTGATCTCGGTGTTCTCAATCCTGTTCTAGGCATTCCCTTTTACAGTTTAATCCAGAACTATATGGATTTACCCCCGATAGCACCTCAAGATGCTGTCGTACGCAACGGAATATACTCACTCTTTCGGCCATTTGATCCCAGCAATCCGGTGCCAATTGAACCATCAATATTGGACCACAGCCTTTCCAGCCATATGTCACCGGCAATGCTCGGGACCTTTCTGGCGGAGTACTTGCTGCAAAACGAGAACTACAGTCTGAAAGTTTCCGAAACGGTTTCGGAATCAGTTGCCCAAAAGCGTAAAGAAGAACTCGCCATAAAGTTTTTCATAAATCACAAAGATTTTCGGACAAGCCTTACACCTTTGAAGGTTGCATTCTGCAATGAACCCCAAAAAAAGCAACTTGTCTTCAATGTCGACAGTAGCAACGAACTATGCAAGTCAACAGATATAAACACCGTTCCCGGGGATGTTTTATGGTCGGCTTTGAGTGATATATTTAAAACAAATATCTATAGCACAGTAAGTATTTTCTCCACTGCTGAGCCGGATTTGATGGCTCTCCGATATCTTCAAACCTGGCTCTGGTTGAAAACAACCAGCAAGGAGGGTTTTTGGGACTATTATGAAGCCATCGAAACCCGCCTTAAAGATTATGGTGTCAAATTTTTACCCAATGAAAAGCAGGCATGGCTGGATGCCGCATGGCCTACTTCTGAGCTTAAAAATCTGAAGTATCCGGAAATTAAATCTACGACGGCCGTGAAACTAGACGATAAAGCATTTTCCCAATATATCGCGAAATTGCTCTCTGGCCCGAAACCACGGCAACTTAAGATAAGTCCTACTCAGATTGAGCCCCAAGGTGGATGGCCTGATTGTTGCGGTGCGTCCTTGAGAACCTTTATAATATTTAATTTTATAGACCCGAATTCAACCAGCCAATTTAACCCTTCATATGACATACAAAAATTGGAAGATATTGGCGCTTCTGAAAAGGTGATCAGGTTCTTTACCGAATATGGAACGCGCGAACTGCAAGGGCTGGAAAAAGCCAGCTACGCTTGGGCGGAAATTCAGGCCGGTATAAGCGGCGTCACCTATAAAACTGGATCTGATGGAAAAGCCGCTGGCGAAATTAGCGCCGGATCAAAAAATATTTTTACGGCCCTTGTCCAGCTATTATTTGAAAACGCCGATGTCAAGCCGAAAAGCTGGGACGAACTAGCCAAAGCTATCGATCCGAATGCTACCGTAGAGGAGCATTTGGATGAAGACGGGTTTGGATCAGTGGATTTTTCCATGTTAGGAGAAAAATTCTACTACTCAATGTTCCAGAATCATTTTTCAGTCGAATATTTTCCAATACATATGATTCAATCGAATGCAGACAGACCAGAGATAACCTGGCAGCGTCTTTATGAAAATTCCAATGCATTTGCCGAAGCCGCCGCCAACCCACATGCAATCAATGAAAGCCAAAATCTGAAATGGCTCGAGTTGGGAGCTATGGCTTCAAAGATTGAAAGGTTTTCCCAAAAAGTCGCGAGTCAACTAAACACGACTCCCCATCTTCTATATTTCATAGACTTTCATTCAGAACTGGAACTAAAAGAAACAATTAATGGGCTGAACGCACAAAATCTCAAGCTACTCAATTTTATCTTGTCGCGAGCTGTCGAATTTGACAACGTCATATCTGATACCGCCATATTCGCGATAAAAAATGGCGACAAAAGCAAATATTCAATTATATCGAGATATGTCTCAAAACTTGATATCCGCATGGACACCAGGCAAAAAATCAAGTTGCCAGATGTTTTGAATGAAAAATTCACCTCCGATTGGTTCCTTTATCTTGATGCGATTGCCGACAATGCAGGGAATAACAAATATTTGCATACAATATATATATCAACAAAATCCCCAGCCCAAAATTTTTATATGACAGAAGAAGTAAAGAGTAATTTAAATAAAACTAAAATATTTATGAGGAAACTTTTTAAAAATTTAAATAAAAATAAATCCATTACAAAAATTTATACAAATAATTTTAAAATGATTGATAGATCTGATGTTGATTTTGATCAAAAAGTGTTGGATAATATGATTATATATTTTAGTGAAAATAAATATATATCCAGTTTTAATTTGACTACAAGTGGCATCGTGGATAAGGATGCTGCGCGATTACTAAAAGCGGTGGGCCAGTCATCGATTGTCTACCTGTATATTGATGAGAAAAATATTTCGGACATATCCATTAAAGCGCTTGCCGATGGCGAAACGTCAAATCCGACGCTGGAAGTTCTTACCATTACCAATAATGATTCCTTCTCGGAAGACGGGTTCGCTTACCTGGATGAGAAGGCGTTTAAGAACAGCAAGGTCATACGCGAGCTGAATTATACAAATTTGGGTAACATGGGTCCCGGTTTGTTAAGGGTTCTGGAAAACAGATATCGTGAAAGCCCGACTATAGATAAGATCGATTTTACAGGCACTATTGATTATTTCGATATACCGAAGCTCCCTGAAAATATTGATTCTGAACTTGCAGGGAATGGCGCGCTGGAAAGGCAAAGGTCTTTATGGTCTCCTTTTGCGACCTATTTTCGATACTTGGGAAATTATACTCAATTTCGCCAATACAGGACACTTGCCTTCCGCGGAAACATGAATTTTACCAGACCAAGGATGTTGCCGACAGGAACCCAGCCGAATGTTACATATGGCAGGCCACTATTTATCTATACCCAGAACAGGCAATTTGTGAACGCCATGCCGAACAGTCTTTTGAGGCTTCAGCCGGCTCAGCCAATTGTCTTTACGCAGAACCAGCTAGTTCCATGGTCTGCACAATATCTGCCGTCGAAGTGGACGGGGTCCAATTGGCGCAGTTTCGTCTCCAAAATTACGTTCGGGTTAAAGCAGGTCAAATAATCCCCACCTGCACGATTTGACGGGAAGGGGGCAGCCCCTTCCCCGATACCGATGGATCAACAATATGTAACAGCTGCCATTCCATGACTTGGGGGATGCTCTTTCATAACTTTCAGTCCAGCTTCTAGCCCAGAGACTTTTCTTTACCACCGCCATCGACAGACTTTATCAGCCAGTCGGTAAAAATTTTTATGCTTGCGGTTTGATCGCCCAGCGATGACACAATGTAATAGCTATTATCTGTTTTCAGGCTGGTATCCCAAAGCTGTATGAGAGACCTTTCCCTGATTTCATTTTCAATCAGATATGTTGGCAATAAAGCTGCTCCAAAGGAATGAATTGCGCTCGTAATAATCATTGAAAACTGATCAAATTGTATTTTGGGGGCCACTCTGGTGCCGACAAGCCCGTGACTTGCAAACCAGTCATCCCAGGCCGTCGGTCGAGTTTCCAGGTTCAACAGAGGCGCATTAATCAGATCCGGCACCGTTTGCAGGTTATACTTGTCGCAAAATTCCGGGGTAGCAACAGCAACAAGAGTTTCACTGCACAAGCGTGTCAGGCGTGCGTCGGGCCAGTCTTCCTGACCGAAATGAATTGCAAGATCGAACCGCTCGCCCATTAAATCAAACGGACGATCACGGGTGGCAATGCTGAGTTTGATTTTCGGATGCTCTGCCTGAAAATCACCAAGTCGAGGCACAAGCCAGCGATTTCCGAAGGTTGGCAGGACAGCCAGCCGGATAACGGTATCATCCTGGCCCGCAGATACCGCACGTGCAATGGTATTCGCCAAACCGCTCAAATCTGACGCCAAATCTGCTGCCAGTGAAAGTCCGGCGTTGGTCAGCCGGACATTTCGGCCAAGACGCCGGAATAACGGCGCCCCGATAATATATTCCAGATCTTTTACCTGCCTGCTGATGGCCCCTTGCGTCACATTCAGTTCGGCCGCCGCAAGGGTAAAGCTTTGGTGGCGGGCGGCGGCTTCAAAGCTACGCAAGGCAGACAAAGACGGTATGGCGATATGACGGTTCATCCGCCTAATCCTCCTGATTTTATCATTACTATAAGTCATTTATGTATGAGTTAATAATGATTTTTTATGAGGTGTTAGAGGAGTAACATATTGCAGTAAAGCTAGAGGGCTCGCGATGGAGAAAGTTGCTGTATTGGGCTTGGGTAAAGTCGGAACATTGGCCGCCGAGTTACTGGACGGAGCGGGTTTTCGTGTAACCGGCATTGACATGCAGCTCAAATCCCAGAGCATGCCGTTTGATATCAAAGCCCTTGATTTATCGGATGTTTCGATACTGGCTGAAGAATTTCGGCAGATGGACGCTGTCTTGTCCTGCCTACCCTATCACCTTAACACAGCAATTGCGGAAATAGCCCATGGCGCAGGCATTCACTATTTTGATCTGACCGAGGATGTCCCGACTACGAAGGCTATTATGAAGCTTGCGACCACCTCAAAAGGTATTATGGCGCCGCAATGCGGATTGGCTCCGGGTTTCATCGGTATTGTCGGGGCCAGCCTGATAAATCAGTTTGACACATGCCGCAGCTGCAAGATGCGGGTTGGTGCTTTGCCGCAGAACCCAACGGGGCTGATGGGATATTCCTTTAACTGGTCCCCCGAGGGCGTGGTGAATGAATATCTCAATGACTGTGAAGTGCTTGAAGACGGCGAAATCAAGCGGTTGTCGTCGATGGAGTGGATCGAAAAGCTCTATATCAACGGAACCGAGCTAGAAGCATTCACCACATCCGGTGGCTTGGGCACGATGTGCGAGACCTATCTCGGCCAAGTTCCAAATATTGACTATAAGACAATGCGCTACCCCGGCCATGCCCAGCTAATGAATTTCTTTTTTCATGAGTTATTGATGCGGGATCGCCGCAAGGAAGCCGGCGAGATTCTGGTAAACGCAAAGCCGCCTGTGGACGATGATATCGTCTATGTCCATGTATCAGCGGAAGGCAAAAAGGACGGTGCCCTGGCCCGGAGCGAATTCGTGCGGGAATATAAACCTGTCAATCTGCTCGGCAAACGGCGTACGGCAATCGCCTGGACGACGGCCTCGTCCGTCGTCGCCATCATGGAAATGGTGAGGGATGGAAAGCTGCAAAATTCCGGCTTCCTGAAACAGGAAGAGATCCCGCTCGACATGTTTCTTCAAACCAAAGCGGGAAAAGCCTTCGAGGATCAAAAGCCATGACAGAGCTGACAACTACATTATCAGCCCGCCCATTTCGCCGCGCTGACCGCATCGCAAATATCGAGGTTTCTGAAATTGTTCAGATTTCAGAATCAGCAGCGGCGATGGCCGCTGCAGGACAGGACATTATCTCGTTGGGAACAGGCGAGCCTGATTTCCCGACCCCCGACCATGTTTGTGCGGCAGCAACGGCGGCCATGAAGGCAGGTCAAACCCGATATACGCCCACCGTCGGGACTGCGGACTTACGCCTTGCTATTGCAGCAAAAGCAGGCGTTAAACCGCAGAATGTGATCGTCTCGACAGGGGCCAAGCAAGTCTTGTCAAACTTGTTTCTGGCGTCACTCAATCCCGGCGACGAAGTGATCTCTCCTGCTCCTTTTTGGACGAGTTATCGCGACATTGTAAAATTTTCCGGCGGCAGGCTCGTTGAGGTTCCCTGCCCGTCTGAACAAGGTTTCAAGATCACGCCTCAGCAACTGGAAGCGGCGATTACACCTGCCACGCGCTGGCTTTTGCTCAACACTCCTTCCAATCCATCTGGGGCCCTCTATTCGCATGGTGAACTGAAAGCCTTAGCGGAAGTATTACGCGCCCACCCGAACGTCTGGATCGCGTCTGATGAGATATATGAACATATTTCCTATGCGCCCTTCACATCCGTTCGCGCCGTCATGCCCGATCTCGTGGACCGGATCGTCATCATTAATGGTGTGTCCAAAGCATACTCCATGACGGGCTGGCGTATCGGTTGGGCGATCGGCCCTGAGTCGGTGATCAAGGCAATGTCTGCGGTTCAGGGACAAAGTACATCGGGCGCCTGTTCCATATCACAAGCAGCCGCGGTCGCAGCGTTGACAGGAGATCAGGCTCTGATCACGTCGCGACGGGCAGCATTCGAAGCACGACGGGATTATGTCGTGCAATCCATCAACGATAATCCCTTGTTGGACTGCATCCTTCCTGAAGGCGCATTCTATCTGTTCATTTCCTGTGAAAAGACACTCGGAAAAATGACGCCGGATGGAACCCGAATTACCGATGATATGGCCTTCTGCGCCTATGTCTTGAAATCTGCGGGATTGGCGCTCATCCCGGGAAGGGCTTTTTCGATGCCCGATTACTTTCGCCTTTCCTACGCCTATTCAGATGCTGAACTTAGCAACGGCTTATCGCGCCTGAGATCTGCGACCGATGCTTTGTACGGCCCTAATGGAAACTGAGAGAATGAATGATCATATGCTGAAAACCAATTCAGGTCCCGAACTTGGGCCGTTCAACTGGTCCGATCCGCTGCGGCTTGCCGATCAATTAACGGAAGAAGAGCGCATGCTGGCCGCCGCCGCCGCCGCATATGCAACCGACAAACTGGTACCTCGTGTCCGTGACGCGTATCGCGAGGAGCGGGTCGAGCCTGAGATTTTCCGTGAAATGGGCGAAATGGGATTACTCGGAACGACAATTCCTGAAGACTACGGGGGACTTGGCTCCAGCTACGTTTCATATGGGCTCGTCGCGCGCGAAATCGAAAGAGTGGACAGCGGATATCGAAGCATGATGTCGGTTCAATCCTCTCTGGTGATGTATCCGATCCATGCCTATGGCAGTGACGAGCAACGGCAGAAATATCTTCCGGGTCTCGCGAACGGAACATTAATCGGTTGCTTCGGTCTGACCGAGCCGGACGCGGGCTCTGATCCGGGCGGTATGAAAACCCGTGCGGAAAAAACCGCAACAGGCTACCGCCTGACGGGCGCTAAAATGTGGATATCCAATAGCCCGATTGCAGATGTTTTTGTCGTCTGGGCCAAATCCAGCGCCCATGAAGGTAAAATCCGTGGTTTCATATTGGAAAAAGGCACGGTCGGCTTATCAGCCGCAAAAATCAAAGGAAAGCTTAGCCTGAGAACTTCCGTGACGGGTGAAATCGTTATGGACGGTGTTGAGGTCGGAGAAGACGCGCTTTTACCTGATATCGAGGGTCTGAAAGGACCGTTCGGTTGTCTGAACAGGGCGCGCTATGGCATTAGCTGGGGCGTCATGGGCGCCGCCGAAGCCTGCTGGCATGCGGCGCGGCAATATGGCCTTGACCGTCATCAGTTCAAGAAACCACTTGCCGGCACCCAGCTATTTCAAAAAAAGCTGGCCGATATGCAGACAGAAATTACTTTAGGCCTATTTGCATCCCTGCAGGTTGGTCGGATGTTGGATACCGGGTGCGCCGCGCCAGAAATGATTTCTCTGGTGAAGCGTAATAACTGTGGCAAAGCGCTTGAAGTCGCTCGTCATGCCCGTGATATGCACGGCGGAAACGGCATTCACGAAGAATTTGATGTCTTTCGCCATATGGCAAATCTGGAAACCGTCAACACCTATGAAGGCACCCATGATGTTCACGCCCTGATCCTGGGCCGTGCACAAACCGGACTGCAGGCATTTTTCTAGGATGGCATGATGGATCGCGCACAGATTGTACATGAAAATTTCCAGCGCCGCGTCGCTGAAGGGGATTTACCTTCCGGACAATCCCCCACTACCGGTCTGAACGGACCGCAGGCGGTGCGGCTGTTTTACACACAGTGCTTGAGCCGCGCGCTGGACAGAACAAGCCGCGAGATGCAAAAAGCGGGACAGGGGTTTTATACGATCGGTTCGTCAGGGCACGAAGGAATGGCGGCGGTCGCGGCAGCATTGCGCCCGACAGACATGGCGTTTCTGCATTATCGCGATGCCGCGTTTCAACTATCTCGCGCAGAACAGGTGCCCGGACAAACCGCTCTTTGGGACATGCTGTTGTCCTTTGCATGCTCCAGAGAAGATCCGATTTCCGGTGGGCGGCACAAGGTGCTGGGTTCCCATTCTCTTTGTATCCCGCCGCAAACATCGACGATTGCCAGCCACCTTCCAAAAGCTGTTGGAGCCGCTTACGGAATCGGGCTGGCCCGGCGCCATCCACCTGAGCATCGGCGTCTCGCCAATGACGGGCTGATCCTGTGTTCTTTCGGTGACGCGTCAGTCAACCACTCCACGGCGCAAGGCGCATTCAATGCGGCAGGATGGACCGCGTATCAATCGATACCGCTACCGCTGCTGTTTGTGTGCGAAGACAATGGTATCGGTATTTCAACCAATACCCCAAAAGGCTGGATTGCGGCGAATTTTCAGAACCGCCCCGGGCTGGAATATTTTACAGCCGACGGACTGGATATCTACAACACATTTGATGTTGCCTGCAGAGCAGCGGAATTTGTACGCAAACGCAAAAGGCCTGCGGTCTTGCATCTGCGTACGGTTCGGCTCTATGGCCATGCCGGCGCGGATGTTCCGACAACTTATATGTCAAGCCACGCTGTTGAAGCCGATGAGGCAAATGACCCGCTTCTGCATTCGGTGCGCCTCCTTGAAGAAGCGGGCGCTCTTGCGCGTGAAGATGCCCTGAAAATATATCTGGACACACAGGATCGCGTTATGCATGTCGCCAAACAGGCCGTCACACGTCCCCGTCTGAAAACGGCAAGTGATGTCATGGCATCATTGATACCGCCAAAGCGTAATTGCAAGATCAGCAATGGCCCAAGTCCGCAAGCCCGCCTCGAAATCTTTGGAAACGATATCAAAGCAATGGAGCAGCCGCAGCCGATGTCACGGCTGATAAATTGGGCCTTGACGGACTTGATGCTGCAACATCGTGAGATCATCTGCATGGGTGAAGATATCGGAAGGAAAGGTGGCGTTTACGGTGTGACGCAGCGATTGCAGAAGCGTTTTGGTCCGGATCGTGTCGTTGATACTCTGCTGGATGAGCAGGCAATTCTGGGATTTGCCATTGGCGTTGCCAGCAACGGATTTATCCCTATTCCCGAGATCCAGTTTCTCGCCTATCTGCATAATGCCGAGGACCAGATAAGAGGAGAGGCCGCGACATTATCGTTTTTCTCGAATGGCCAGTTTACCAATCCAATGGTGTTGCGAATTGCCGGGCTGGGATACCAGAAAGGCTTTGGTGGACATTTCCATAACGATAATTCCATTGCCGTATTACGCGACATTCCGGGGGTTATCATTGCCTGTCCGTCGACCGGCGCGGACGCGGCAAAAATGCTGCGAGAATGTGTGCGATTGGCGCGCGAAGAACAGCGCGTGGTGGTATTTCTGGAACCCATTGCCTTGTACCCAATGCGCGATTTACTGACGGATAAGGATAGCGGATGGATGACGCATTATCCCTCACCTGATCAAACTATCCGGTTGGGTGAAGTCGGCGTTCATGGACAGGGCAAGGAACTGGCGATCGTTACCTATGGCAATGGCCACTATTTATCACGGCAGGCTGAAAAGCAGCTGCAAGAGAAAAATATTGATCTGCGGATCATTGATCTTCGATGGCTTGCTCCCTTACCGGAGAAAGCACTGCTGGATGCAACACGTGGCTGCAAAAGCATTCTGATCGTTGATGAATGTCGTCGAACTGGCGGGCAGGCCGAAGGATTGATGGCGCTCTTCACGGAAGCCGGTCATCGCCGCGTAAGCCGTCTTACGGCCGAAGACAGTTTTATCGCCACCGGTCCGGCCTATGGAGTGACCATGCCCAGCACTGAACAGATCATAGATGCAGCGCTGGAGGCCGTAAAATGACCCGTGCAGTTGTCATTTGCCCTGGCCGGGGGACCTATAACAAGACCGAATTGGGTGTCCTGTCCCGCCAGCATAGAGACAAAGCATCCATGTTTGCCCGGTTCGATGAAATTCGTGCCCGGGCCGGTCAGGAAAAGCTGGTTAATCTCGATGCTGCAGAACATTACTCCATTGCCCGGCATACTCGCGGAGACAATGCCTCAGCCCTTATCTATGCGGCCAGCTATGCGGATTTCTTATCGCTTAAAGACCTGGAGATTATCGCCGTAACAGGTAACTCCATGGGTTGGTACACGGCGCTTGCCTGCGGCGGCGCGCTCAGTGCGGAGAACGGTTTCACAGTCGTCAATACGATGGGCACGCTCATGCAAGAAGCCTTGATCGGGGGTCAGCTTGTCTATCCGGTCGTTGATAATGACTGGCGATCGGATACGACCAAGCGAGCCGCTGTAGAGGATTTAATAGCTGATATCAATAGCCGCCCGGGGCGCGAACTCGGACTCTCGATTGATCTCGGTGGTATGCTCGTACTGGCCGGAAATGCAGAAGGGTTGGACGATTTTACAAAAGTTGCCGCTCCCATCGATCAGTTTCCATTACGGCTTGCCAATCATGCCGCCTTTCATACGGCATTACAGGCGCCGGTCTCAACGCGAGGCAGACGGGAACTATCGGTGGAACTGTTCACACAGCCGGAAATACCGTTAGTCGACGGTCGCGGCACGATCTGGTGGCCGGGAGCGGCGACAGACACAAATGCTCTGTGGGACTATACGTTTGGGCACCAAGTTACAGAAAGCTATGATTTCACAAGGGCCATTACTGTCGCAGCCCGAGAATTCGCCCCTGATCTGTTTATTATCACCGGTCCTGGTACGACGTTGGGCGGGGCCGTTGCGCAATCCCTCATACAGGCCAATTGGCGCGGAATGGGCAGCAAGACAGATTTTCAATCGCTGCAAACCGACACACCGTTCCTTATCTCCATGGGACGGGATGATCAGCGCGGTCTTGTCACTTAAGCAAAGGATATATTATGACACATGCACAAATTCTGGCAGCAGCAAGTCTGACTGAAGCAGAACTGACGGGGGGGACACTCAAGGTAATATCTCCCATTGATGGCGCTGAAATCGCCAATGTCTCCGAAACTCCCGCTGCAAATATGCCGGATATCGTGGCCGCCTCCCAGGAAGCATTTAAGGTATGGCGGAAAGTGCCGGCGCCGCGGCGTGGCGAGCTGGTGCGGCTATGGGGCGAAGAATTGCGCGCCGCCAAAGAGGCGCTCGGCGCTGTCGTAACCCTGGAAGCTGGTAAAATCACTTCCGAGGGTCTCGGTGAAGTGCAGGAAATGATCGATATCTGCGATTTCGCCGTCGGTCTGTCGCGACAATTATATGGCCTGACCATCGCGTCAGAACGCCCCGGCCATCGAATGATGGAAACATGGCACCCGATGGGCCCGACAGGTGTCATCAGCGCTTTCAATTTTCCGGTCGCCGTTTTTGCATGGAATACGGCGCTGGCACTGGTGTGCGGCAATCCTGTTATCTGGAAGCCATCCGAGAAAACCCCGCTGACGGCAATGACCACAATGAAAACATTGCATCGCGCGCTGCAAAAATTTGATGATGCACCGGAGAATCTTGTGCAGTTAGTTATTGGCGGCGCAAGCATCGGCGAGGCATTGGTAAACTCCCGTGACGTGCCCGTTTTATCAGCAACAGGTTCCACCCGCATGGGTCAGATAGTCGGCCCGAAAGTCGCCGAGCGTTTCGGTCGTTCAATCCTGGAGCTTGGCGGAAATAACGCCATGATCGTTACGCCCTCTGCTGATCTGGATATGGCTGTACGCGCCATTGTGTTTTCTGCCGTTGGTACTGCCGGCCAGCGATGCACAACATTGCGGCGCCTGATTACACATAAGTCGATCCTTAGCGAATTGGTGAGCAAACTCGCCAATGCTTATTCGAAACTGCCCGTGGGTGACCCCCGCATTGACGGCACACTTGTCGGACCCCTGATCGACATCGCCACCCGGGACCGGATGTTTGCCGCGCTTGAACAAGCCCGGGCCGACGGTGGGATTGTCCACGGCGGCGAGGTCGTCAAATCAGCACCCCAAGGGGGTGCTTATGTCACGCCCGCGCTTGTGGAAATGCCACGCCAAACGGACATCGTGCGCTCTGAAACCTTTGCCCCGATCTTATATGTAGTGGGTTATGACAATTTTGAGGATGCAATTGCCCTGCAAAATGATGTCCCTCAGGGGCTGTCGTCCTGTGTCTTCACGTTAAACATGCGCGAGGCAGAGGCTTTCTTATCCGCAACCGGATCGGATTGCGGCATTGCCAACGTCAATATCGGGCCATCCGGTGCCGAAATTGGCGGTGCCTTTGGAGGCGAGAAAGAAACAGGTGGTGGGCGCGAAAGTGGTTCTGACGCATGGAAATCATACATGCGCCGTCAAACCAACACGATCAATTACTCGGTCGAGTTACCCTTGGCGCAAGGCGTCAAATTCGATTTTTAGTTTCCGAAATAAAATCAGGACGGACCTATGGGTCACGGCGGGCAAACGCAAGAAAAGCAGTGGCACGATATTATCCATCGCAGGCTGAACAGATTGATCACGGTGGCGTGCCAGATACCCTGTCGCAATGGTTTGGAAACGGCGGAACCTGAAATAGTGGAACAGATGTTGGAAGAAATCAGATGATGCTAGCAAATAGGGAAATCATCACCAAATCATACTGGAAACAGGGCGTAAATCCCGCCACTGCAGACTCCGGACCGCTTCCCCCATCCTGCGACGCCGTTGTAATCGGCGCCGGCTTCACCGGTCTGTCCGTAGCTCTACATCTGGCCCGCGCCGGGCGCTCGGTGGTTGTCCTTGACGCCAATGAGATCGGCCATGGCGGTTCCAGCCGGTCCGGCGGCATGTGCGGGCCGAGTTTTCATCAGCTCGGATATAAAGGCCTCGTTAGTCAGTATGGTGAAGCAAAAACATGGGACATTCTGGCTGAAGGGCTTGCGTCCCTAGAATATTTCCTTTCTTTCTTGCGTGATGAGCAAATCGACTGTGATCTGCGGCTTGTCGGGCGCTTTCGCGGCGCGGCGACCGAAGACGAATTTCGAACTCTTGTCGCTGAATCAAATAGGCTCAAGGAAAAGATCGGGCTGCAATTCCATCCCGTTGAACGTCACGAGCAGCATGGCGAAATTGGCACGGATTTATATCATGGTGGCGTCGTTTACGAGCGCGATGCCGGCATTAATCCCTATAAGCTGGTCACAGGTCTCGCGGCCCGCGCGTCCGCTGCTGGCGCCCGCATATTTGAACATCAAACCGTCAACTTAGTACGGGATGATAATGGCGGCAAAAAAGTGCGCGTTGGAACGCATGAAGTTCGTGCACACAATGTGGTCGTGACGACAAATGGGTATACGGGTCCGAGCCTGCAATCCTTCCGGCGAAGGATTATCCCTGTTTCCGCTGGTGTTGTTGCAACTGAAGATCTTGGTCCTGAGAAAATTCTTGAAATGACGCCGAAGCTTCGGATGCATGGAGGCACCCACAGGCTGGTGTTCTGGTATCGACCTACCCCGGACGGTCGGCGGATGATTTTTGGCGGGCGGGTTATGGACAGCAAAAAACGCCCCGAGAATATTTCATCAGATATAATGTCATTGGCTCGACGGGTATTCCCTCAACTTGAAGAAGCTAAGGTTGAATATTGCTGGCATGGCAATATCGCCTATACTTTTGATCACGCACCTCATCTCGGCGAAATTGACGGTATTCATTATGCGATGGGTTATTGCGGTTCAGGCGTGACCCGGTCGTTGTATTTTGCACGCCAACTTAGCCGGAAAATGCTAGGGCAACCCGACAGTGAGACAGCTCATGATGACCTGGAATTTAAAACCAGACCGTTTTATACCGGCAATCCTTGGTTTATGCCCCTTATACTGCGCTGGCATGCGATGGCGGACAAACTCTCCGGCCACTAATGCCGATATCTTCGGCTATGACAGTTTAGCTCTTGGAGCGTCTCCAATATCACAGTATAGACCGGCCATTATCCCTAAAGCTTCTCGGGCAACGGATGCCAGCATATGTTCATCAGGGGCGTGCTGTGAGCAGCCGGGATAAGAATGCGGCACCCAGACTGTGGGCATCCCCAGGACATCCGTAAAACAGCCATTTGGCAGTGATCCGGCAAGATTTGGCAGCAAAACAGGTTTTGTGCCAGTCGTTTCATAAAGTGATTTGCAGGCTAGCTTGACCCACGGATTATCCAATTCCGTGCGTGTCGCATCCAAATGTTTAGTCGAGGCCACAATTTCCACATTCTCAAATCCGGCTTTGTCCAAATGTCGGCGGAGATGTTCAACCCAATGTGTCATATCTAACCCTGGCGGAAACCTAAGCCCGCAGCGAGCCCAAGCGCGAGGCGGAATCGCCCCAACCGGTTTGGCCGGATTTCCTGTCGTGAATGCAAGCACCGCAAATGAGCTCCAGGCATATAATTTCTCGGCTGCCGACAAGCCTGGCTCTCCCCAATCCGCATCAATCTTGGGTTCTTCATCATTATTTTCGTCAAATGTAATTTCAGACAAAACAGCGCGAACGTCATCCGGGATTCCTTTAGGGCACCATTCCGGTATGGCAACAGCGCCTTTCTTGTCCGTGATGCTGGCAATTGCTTGCGCCAATATCGTCCCCGGATCTGCGATCACGCCGCCCCAGTTGCCGGAATGATGTGCCTTATCCCTCAGGTTGACGACAAGATCAAACGATCTGGAGCCTCTTGACCCTAGATAGACAGTCGGTTTATCTGCTTGTTGTCGTGGCCCGTCAGAGGCGACCAGTAAATCCGCGCTGAGCAATTCCCTGTTCTGCTCACATACTTCATAAAGGCCCGGAGAACCAACTTCTTCGGCACATTCGATCAAATATTTCGCGTTAAAGCCCAAACTACCCTTCAGTTTCAGAACAATATCGAGCGCCGCCAGATTAATCGCATGCTGTCCTTTGTTATCAGCAGTGCCGCGGCCATATATAAAATCCTCAGTCGTTTCAAGTTTCCATGGAGATCTTCCGTCGCTCCATTTGTCCGCCATCCCCAAAACAACATCCGCGTGGCCATAGCCGAGGACAGTATTGAAACTCTCATCCTCAATTCGCTCGGCAAACAGGAACGGCAGACTGCCCGTTACCGGATTATCCAGTATCTGACATTGAAACCCCATTTCCTGAAAAGCAGGTATAAGGATATCATTGTAATAATCCAGCATTGTGACATGTTTTTCTGGATTTTGACTCTCTGTTTCCACGCATATGTTTTTCGACAAACCGGCGATGAAATTTCCAGAATCGAAATGCTCATAACCACGCTGAACGGCTAAATCTCGGACGCTGGACATAATGGTCTATTCCTTCATTCTTTACGCGTTTTCAAAATGTGTCGGGATAACCCAGTCTTTGCCGGGCTCTGCCGCCAGCAGCATCTGCGTATAGGCGTTTTGAGGATTACCGAATACATCATCCACGGTGCCCTGCTCAGCGATCTCGCCGTCTTTCATGACAATCAGATTGTCGCAAATTTGGGCGGCGACACGCAAATCATGCGTGATAAACAGCATGGTCAGGCCAAATTCATCTCGAATATCGCCCAGCAGGTTGAGCACTTCCTTCTGCACAGAAACATCAAGCGCAGAAACGGATTCATCTGCAATCAGGACCTTGGGTTCCATCGCAAGTGCCCGCGCAATACAGATGCGTTGCCTTTGTCCCCCCGAGAACTGGGAGGGATATCGATCAACACAATTTGGATCTAGACGAACGATTTTCAGAAGCTCTTTGGCCTTCTTCATGGCTGCGGCTCTTGAAACCCCAAAATTCATCGGTCCTTCGGTGATGATACTGCCCACCGTGCGCCGGGGATTCAGCGAGCCATATGGATCCTGAAAAACGATTTGAGCATCTTTTCGATGTTTACGTAATTCCGATGCCTTGAGCGCTGCATAATCTATATCATTTATGTAAATCGACCCGCTGTCAGGATCAATCAGTCGGATCAGGCATCGGACCAATGTTGTCTTCCCCGATCCAGATTCACCGACGATGCCGAGTGTTTCACCTTCTCTTACCGTAAAATTGATATCTTTAACGGCATGCACAACACGTTCCTTTTTTAGAAGTGTTGCAGGCGTCGTAAATGTCTTGCGAATGTTTTCAGCCGTCAGGACAATCGGTTTGTTTGGATCCCGTGGCACCGTTACATCCGGTTTGCGCGGCACCGCCATAATCAGTGATTGCGTATAGGGATGTTTAGGATGATACAAAATATCGTCGGCTGTACCCTCCTCTACGATCTTCCCATCCTGCATAACGATGATGCGATCTGCAATCTCTGCCACCACGCCAAAGTCATGGGTAATAAACATAATACCCGCATTGTGCCGGGTTTTCAGTTCCTTGATAAGTTTAAGGATTTGAGCCTGCGTTGTGACATCGAGTGCGGTTGTCGGCTCATCTGCAATCAGCAAATTCGGCTCCATTGCCAATGCCATGGCAATAACAATTCTCTGCCGCTGGCCCCCGGATAGCTGATGCGGATAGGAGGTCTGAATTCCCTCGGGATTGGGGAGTTTGACCTCTTTCAATAGATCCAACGTCCGTGATTTTCTCTCCTCTGACGACATATTGCTATGCTGTTTGAAGACTTCCTCAATCTGATGACCAACGGTGTAGCATGGATTAAGCGCCGACATCGGCTCCTGGAAAATCATCGCCATTTGGGCGCCGCGAAGAGCGCGCTTTTCACCTTCTGGCAGCGACAAAAGATCTTTGCCCCCAAATATTATGCGGCCTTCACTTGGCGTCAGAACCTTGGGCAGAAGGCCCATCATAGAAAATGACGTGACAGATTTTCCAGATCCAGACTCACCAACAACGCAGAGGATTTCATCCGGCATTATTTCAAAATTCAAATTCTCGACGGCATATTTTCTGTCGGCATTGATTGGTAAAGGAATAGAAAGATTTTCAATTCTCAGAACTGGTTCAATATCAGCCATTTCCTCTCCCCTTTCGCCATTCTGTTCCAAACAGCAAGCTGGTGCCAGAATAAGTGATCAATTTCTTCCCTCCGGTGAGGTTACATCTCGCAATCCATCACCAAGAAGATTGATGGCCAACACAACGGCAAATATTGCAGCTCCTGGAATTGTGATCATCCAGGGCATGAAAAACATGAACTGGCGGGCTTCCGAAACCATCAGTCCCCAGGAGGGCAAAGGTGGTTGAACTCCGAGCCCCAGAAAGCTGAGTGACGCCTCCAGCAGAATAGCGTGCGCCATCTCGATAGACGCCACCACCAGCAAATGGCCCGAAATATTAGGAAGGATATCGCGAAAGAGAATGCGTGGAACGGAAGAACCCAGCACTTCCGCGGCTGCAACATACTCGATTGATCTCACCTGCAAAGTCGCACTTCGCAAAACAACGGCAAATCTGTCCCAGAGCAGAAGGCCCAGTACCATAATCATGATAAACAGTGAATTTCCAAAGATCGAAACCACCGCCAGCGCCACGAGAACGACCGGCATCGACAGACGGTTTAGGATAATGAAACTGATAACCATATCCACCCGGCCGCCGAAATAACCGGCAGCGATCCCCATGGCCGTGCCAATGACACCGGAAATAATCATTGCGGAAAAGCCGATGACGAGGGATATCTGCGCTCCATATATAAGACGACTGAGATAATCCCGACCGAGAGCATCGGTTCCCAGAACATGCGCCCAGCTTCCGCTATCACTCCAAACCGGCTGGATGAGTCTGTTCGGGAGATCCTGGGTATAGGGATCGTATGGCGCCAGCAAGGGCGCAAATATCGCTATGAGAATGACAAAGACCAACATTCCCAGCCCAACTTTAAACCCGAAATGCCGTTGCATCCTATAATAAAGGAGTCGGCGCGGTGATAATCTTTCTGGTGCGGCCTCCACGGAAACTTCACCAACTGTCGGTGTTTTTCTATCCGTTACTTCTGACATTTGAGCTTACCCCTCAAGAAACACGGATACGTGGATCAAGCCAACCATTGAGAAGGTCGGCAAACAAGGTGAGCAGAATGTACAAGATGGCCAAGATCAGGACGATTCCTTGAATCATTGGAAAATCTGACCGCTCAATGCTCACCAATGCCAGATGGCCAACACCGTTAATAGAGAAAATCGTCTCAACAACAACGGAGCCGCCCAGCATAAATCCGAGTTGCACCGCCAAAAGAGAAACAACCGGAATAATTGCGTTCCGCAATCCGTGCTTAAACACAACGGTGCCTATATTCAGCCCCTTGGCCTTGGCTGTCCGAATATAGTCGGCCTCGAGAACTTCTATCATTCCGGCGCGCGTTAGCCGCATAATTGCCGGAATGACATAATACCCTAGGACAACTACCGGCAAAACAAAATGCTTCCAGGTCTCTGTCCCGGAGACTGGCAAAATACGCCACATAACACCGAACACAAGTATCATAAGCAATGCGAACCAGAACGATGGAGTTGCCTGTCCAAGGACAGCTATACCAAGGCAAAGTCTGTCAATTATGCTGTTGGGCCGAAGGGCAGCAGCCGTCCCTAACGGAATTGCCAACAGCATGGCAAACCCCAGAGAAATGAACCCCAACATCAACGTCACCGGCATTCTATCGAACAGCACCTCGATAACAGGTCTTTTGAAGAAAAGAGATTGACCAAAATTTCCGACAGCAATGTCGCTAGCCCAATCGAGGTACTGAATGACAAGTGGACGATCAAATCCATATTCGTGGCGAATGGCCTCGATATCTGCATTTGTTGCCCCTTCTCCGGCAACCGCAATCGCGATGTCACCTGATGCCCGAACCAGAGCGAAGCTGATAATTGAAACTGTTACCATGACCAGTATGGCCAGTCCCAACCGCTTCAGCGCGTATCTAAACATACAATCCTCCCGGGGAAAAATGGGGGAGCTTACACACACTCCCCCATAAGGGACCAAACACAGGTCAAGAATTTACTTCCAGGACGAGTTAAAGAACCGGGGGATCTCATCGGCTGTTGGCTCGAAATTCAAATCACTATTGAAGGCATAGAGATATGAATAAGTGAACAGCGGCAACCAATATGCCTGATCCGAAATCTTCATCAGCGCTTCCGAATACAGCTTTTTACGCAGCTCTGAATCTACAGTCGTGTCTGCCTGCTCCAGCATTTCCGCCACCTCCGTGTCACCGGCCATATCATCCGGGCCGCCCCGGAAAAAGTTGCTGGTGATCGCCGAAGCATCATTGATCGAATAAGAACCCCATGTTGAAAAATTCAGAATCGTCTGTCCGGTACGTACTTTTTCACGGGCGGCGGCGTATTTGTTATAGCTCAAGTCCGCAATGATGCCGACGGCACGCAAATCACTAATCATTGCCTCTGCCAAATCGCGATCGCGATAGGCATCCAATACAACAATGAAACCGTCAGGATAGCCCGCTTCAGCTAGTAATTCCTTGGCCTTATCAGGATCGTATGCGTACTTTTGAACATCATCCGTACAGCCAAACTGCTTCGGATAACAGGCGGCATGAACCGGACGCGAGCCGGCCGGCATCAAACTTTCTGTTATTCCCTGCCGATTAATAGCATGGGCAACCGCCTTACGAACCCTTGCATCTTTTAAAGGATGATCTCCGCCACGGCCCAAGGCATCCATGGAGAGAAAGCCAATTCGCATCGTCTCTCCGCCAACGACGTCCAGTTTCGGCTCATTTTCCAGAAAAGCAGCCTGATCCTTGGTCACCTGCCACAACCAGTCGATACCACCGGTCAGCAATTCCGCAGCGGCAGTATTGTCATCCGGGATTGTCCGCATTTCCATGTTGCCAATTTTTGGCTGGCCTTTTGGACTGTCCTTGTAATAGTTTTCGTTGCGCTCAAATTTAATGGACTTACCCTGCTCAACAGCAGTTATTTTATAAGGCCCAGTTCCTATCGGCTGTTTATTCATCCCGTCCGGACCGACTTCTGCATAATACTCATTCGGGTAAATCGGCAGAGGGCCTGCTAAAAAGTCAAGTGCGGCAGGAAAGGGCTCCTTAAGATTAATACGAACCTTGAATTCATCCACCTTCTCCGCGTTTTTAATCCAGGCACCATTTCGCTTGCTGACTACTTTGTTTTCCGGATTTGAGATGAAATTCAACGTATAAACCACATCATCGGCGGTAAAGGCTTCGCCGTTGTGGAACTCAACGCCTTGCCGCAAGTCAAATTCAAGCGTGACGTCATCTATCCATTTATAAGACGTAGCGAGTGCCGGCTTATAACTGAAATCGGACGGGTCCCGATACAGCAGATTGTCCCACACATGACGCGCAACAATAACGCCAACCCGGGCGCTATTGTAGTACGCATCAATATTTTCAAGATCCGTCTCTGTTGCAAAAATCAACGTGTCATTAGCCTTACCAGCCTGTGACGTTGTGCCACCGCCCAAGACAACTGCTGCCGCAATCGCGGCGGAAAGATAAAATGTTTTCATTCCACACTCCTGTTAGAAAGTCGAATTTAGTATTTTATTGCAATACTAAGTCTTGTAATTACGTACCAAGTATGTTTTTATTGTTGCATCTTGTCAATGAGAAAAGCATGTACTCGCGAATCTGCGCTTTTATAACGAGGAAGAAATGTTAGAAATCAAGAACACCGGCTCAGAAACAAAATCGGAAGATTATCCTCATGGAGACGACAGCCGGGACGACCGCCTGTTCGTCAAATCATTGGAGAAGGGATTCAAAGTTCTGGAAGCCTTCACAGCAGGCCAGTCAGAGCTCGGGCTCACTGAAATTATCAAGCTGACAGGGTATAGTAAAAGCGCAGCGCAGCGCTTTACACACACTCTCCATCAACTTGGATATCTCAAGAAAAACCCCCGTAGCAGGCGTTACTCTGTTTCCTACACTGTTCTCGGTCCGGCCTTCGCCTTTCTTAGCTCCAGCCGATTGGTCGAAGCGGCAACCCCCTTGGTTGCGGAATTAAGAAGACAGTTTGGAAGTCGCGTCGGCTTTGTTTATCACGACGACACAGAACTGATGTATCTGATTGCTCTGCAAAGCAACCGGACTGTGCATGCAACGGCTCATCCCGGCTATCGCATTCCAGTCTACTGTACTTCCTCAGGACGTTGCATTTTGGCATTTATGCCGGAAGACCAGGCCTGGGATATACTCAGCCGATCGAACCTGGTGAAAAGGACGGAAAACACAATCATCGATCCGAAAAAAATTATGGAAGAAGTTGCCGTCGTCCGCTCGCAAGGGTACGCAATGATTAAAAATGAACTAAATCAGGGGGAGTTTAATACTTCCGCTCCTGTTTTTGACAGTACGGGAAAGCCGATTGGAGCTATTGGAGCGATAAGCCGTATTCAGGAATGGAGTAACGATCGCATCATGTCTGAGTTAGTGCCAGCTATTACTGACGCAGCCCAAGCGCTCTCGCGAAATACGAATTTGACGCGTTCTTCCAGAATGATATAAACGTTGTAAACATCACAATTCGACCGTAACTTCCAAAATCATAGGTCATTCGTCCGAATCATGCCAACGGGGCCATAGATACAGCGCGAGCGCAGTCAGGATGAGGACCGGACAGATAAGTGCAAAAAATCCGCCGACATCATAGGCAATCGCGCCCATCAGGGCGCCTGCGGAAAAGGCGGCCAAAACATAGCAATAATGACGCAGCTGACTTCGGGTTTTGAAAACCGCATCCTTGTCCTTCTCTGCATATGCCTGTCCGGAGCCAAATATATCTATTACACTGATCGCAAAGCGCACGAAATTACCCGTCATCACAGTCGTTGGAACATGCTGATGGAAAATCTGCACCATCGCCGCATTCTGAAAGGCCATTGCAAAGACGGCGAACAGCGCGACCAGAATAGTCTCTGGCGAATCTGCTCCGCTTAGCGGAGACAATAAAAAACCCGATAGCATAAATACGCCCAGCAGAACGGCTTCCATTGTGAGCACCACAACGCGTAAATATTTCCATTGCTTAAATTGTCTCATAAATATAAGCCAGAAAAACAAGCTTAAGATGAACGCGAAAACCACTATTACTTTCATTATCCACAACTCATCCGGATGAATGATTTCTGCTGCGAGGATAATCAATGTGCCCGTCACGAAGGCTGTAAATGTGCGAAAAAGTGCAATGTAACAAACCACATCGACAAAAGCGGCAATAAAGGACAGCACAATGGGAATATGTTGTTCTTCCCGATAAAATACGGCTTTGGCGGATTTGAGAGGCTGACCAGTCGTCTTTGAGTCCATACTTCAATATCTCATTCATGTTGTAATCTACTTAGGACATTCTCTTATAAGTAGGCATCGTAAAATAAAATTGTCAACGCTGTCAGAGATTAGGGAGAAAATTCCCTTACCAGAATCCCATTTCTCTTTAAATTTTTGAATCCCGCCATGCATGTCTTTTTTGGCGTCAATCATGCCCCTGTCAGAACAATTAAATTTGCGGCATTATGCGATTGTTGAAGCATTCATGAAAGGAACCGAGATTGCGTTATTCCGCGTTCAGGCTGTTGGTGGAAGGATTGCGGGGCCAAACCGGATGGAAGCCGGTGTGGCGCGATCCCGCGCCGCAAGCCAGCTATGACTATGTGATTGTCGGCGGCGGCGGTCATGGTCTGGCGACCGCGCATTATCTCGCAAAGGTGTATAAAAAGGTGCGCATCGCCGTTCTGGAAAAGGGCTGGATTGGCGGCGGCAATGTCGGGCGGAACACGACGATTATCCGCTCCAACTACCTGCTTGACGGTAACGAGCCATTGTATGAATTCTCCCTCAAACTCTGGGAGGGGCTGGAACAGGATCTCAACTATAACGCCATGGTCAGCCAGCGCGGCATTCTCAACCTCTGCCACAGCGATGCGCAGCGCGATGCTTATCGGCGGCGCGGCAACGCGATGATCCTGAATGGCGCGGACGCGGAACTTATTGATCAAAATCAAGTTCGCGGGATGGCGCCCTTTCTGGATTTTAAGAATGCGCGTTTTCCGATCAAGGGCGGACTGTTACAGCGGCGCGGCGGCACAGTGCGTCATGATGCCGTCGCCTGGGGTTATGCCCGCTCCGCCGATAGCCATGGGGTGGACATTATCCAGAATTGCGAGGTCACCGGCTTCCGGATCGAAAATGGGGCAATTAGAGGAGTGGAAACCGGTCGCGGATATATCCGCGCGAAAAAGGTCGGCGTTGCGGTAGCGGGCAGTTCATCCCGTGTGATGGCGATGGCAGGGCTCCGCTTGCCGATTGAAAGCCATGTCCTACAGGCTTTTGTCTCCGAAGGGCTGAAGCCATTGATCCCCGGGGTCATCACCTTTGGCGCGGGGCATTTCTATATCAGCCAGTCGGATAAGGGCGGGCTCGTCTTCGGCGGCGATATCGATGGCTACAACAGCTATGCCCAGCGCGGCAATTTGCTGGTGGTGGAAGATGTGCTGGAGGGCGGTATGGCACTGATGCCGATGATCGGCCGGGCCCGGCTCTTGCGGATGTGGGGCGGTATCATGGATATGTCGATGGATGGGTCCCCCTTTATCGATAAAACGCCGATTGATGGGCTCTATTTCAATGGCGGATGGTGCTATGGCGGGTTCAAGGCAACGCCCGCCTCCGGCTATGCCTTTGCGCATCTGCTGGCAACCGATACGCCGCATGAAACGGCGACCCGGTTGCGACTGGACCGATTCCGGACCGGTGCCCTGATTGATGAGAAGGGCGCGGGCGCCCAGCCGAACCTGCATTGAGGCGCGCATGATTATCAACCACCCCCTCCTCGGCCCGCGCGATTCACAGGAATTTGTCTATCTTGGCGATGCCCGCCTGATCGACCGCCCGGATGCCATGGCTGAAACCGCCCTCGATGAGTTTCACGACTATCTTTATCTTCGGGATAACCCGGCGGGCAGCCATCAGGAACTCTGGTTTCATGAGCAGGGGGACCGCTCCTGGCTGGTAGTGACACGCGATGTGACAACGCATGAGATTACCCATGTCGAGCTGGCCTCCGCTTACGCAAAACGGCGGGGGCGGGATAGATGAGCCAGAAAAACCGCTTGGACGGCGGCCAGATCGATCGCAAGCGCCCCCTCTCCTTCTCTTTCGATGGAAAGAGTTATGAAGGCTATGCCGGTGATACGCTGGCATCCGCATTGCTGGCCAATGATGTCCGGCTGATGGGACGAAGTTTCAAATATCATCGTCCACGTGGCGTTTTTTCCTCGGGGTCAGAGGAGCCGAACGCCCTTGTTGAATTGCGCGGCGGCACACGGCAGGAGCCAAATACGCGCGCGACCGGGGTGGAGCTTTATGATGGTCTGACCGCGATGAGCCAGAACCGGTTTCTTTCCCTCCGGTTCGATGCGCTCGCCTTTAACGACATGCTCTCCTCCTTCCTCTCGGCCGGGTTTTACTACAAAACCTTCATGTGGCCATCTGCCTTCTGGGAGAAGCTTTATGAACCGGCCATCCGGCGCGCCGCAGGACTTGGCCGTCTGTCTGGAAAGGAAGACCCGGACAGCTATGACAAAGGCTTTTTGCATTGCGACCTTCTCATCATCGGGTCGGGGCCGAGCGGGCTTGCGGCCGCTTTGACAGCAGGACGAGCGGGAACAGAGGTTATCCTCGCAGAAGAAGACTTCGCCTTCGGCGGGCGATTGCTGGCGGAGCAAAATCTTCTGGTGGATCAGCCGGGAAATGACTGGATATCGGATGTCACCGGCGAATTGTCATCCATGCCAAATGTGCGTTTGATGCCGCGGACAACCGTTTTCGGGCAATATGATCACGGTATTTTCGGCGCGGTGGAGCGGGTATCGGATCACCTTCCGGAACCATCCACGGACAGGCCGCGCCAGATTCTCTGGCGCATATATGCGAAGCGCGCGCTGCTCGCCGCCGGGGCGACGGAGCGGCCTATCACTTTTGAGAATAATGACCGGCCGGGCGTTATGCTGGCGGGCGCCATGCGGGCCTACGCCAACCGATGGGCCGTGACGGCCTCAACTAACATTACCATCTTTACCAATAACGATGATGGGCACCGCACCGCGAAGGACCTTGCCGCCAAGGGGGTCAATATCGCCGCCGTCATCGATAGCCGCAATGACGCTCCCTCCTCCATCGAGTTCGATGTTCTTTCAGGCGGGCAAATAATTAATAGCCGTGGTCGGCTCAGCCTTAAGTCCGTGAAAGTCCGCTTAAAGAATGGATCGACGAAGGAGATTGCCTGCGGCGCTCTTGGGCTTGCAGGTGGATGGAGCCCGAATGTGCATCTCACCTGTCACAAGCGAGACAGACCCGGCTGGAATGAGACTATTTCTGCCTTTGTCCCGGCTCCGAGCGACGATCGACTTTTGCGTGTTGCAGGCGCAGCGGCAGGTATATTCTCAACCCATGGCGCCCTTCACTCCGGCGCAGAAGAAGCCATCAATGCACTTAAAGATTTGGATGTTTCTGCCCAATTGCCAAAGCTTCCGGAGGCGGAAGATACGCCTGTCAATATTGAACCCTTCTGGCATGTGAAGAGCGGCAAAGGACGGGCCTGGCTGGACCTTCAGAATGACGTCACGGTCAAGGACGTCAAGCTCGCTCATCAGGAAGGGTTCCGGTCCGTCGAGCATATGAAGCGTTACACCACACTCGGCATGGCGACGGATCAGGGAAAGACCGCCAATGTCGGCGCACTTGCCCTTTTAGCTGAACTCGAAGAAAAAACCATCTCCGAAGTCGGCACCACCATCTTTCGCCCGCCCTACACGCCGGTTTCCATGGGAACGTTCGCCGGACGGTCTCGGGGCAAGGATTTTCGCCCCTACCGCCTCACCCCAAGCCATAAATGGGCGATGGAACAGGGTGCGGTCTTTGTCGAGGCGGGCAACTGGCTTCGCGCGCAGTGGTTTCCGACCCAAGGGGAGACTCACTGGCGGCAATCCGTTGATCGGGAGGTGCTTGCGGTCCGGAAGTCTGTTGGTGTTTGCGATGTGACAACGCTTGGCAAAATCGATGTACAAGGCGCGGATGCGGCGGAGTTCCTGAACCATATCTATTGCAACGGCTTCGCGAAGCTACCCGTCGGCAAGGTTCGCTATGGCCTGATGCTGCGCGAGGATGGTTTTGCCATGGATGACGGCACCGCCGCTCGCCTTGCCAAGGATCATTTTGTCGTCACTACAACCACCGCAAATGCGGTTCCCGTTTTCCAGCATATGGAGTTTTGCCGCCAATGCCTCTGGCCGGGGCTGGATGTCCAGCTTATCTCAACGACAGAGGCCTGGGCGCAGTTCGCCATCGCTGGACCAAACGCCCGCAAGCTGCTGCAGAAAGTTATTGATCCCGCCTATGACATCTCGAACGATGCCTTTCCCTATATGGCCTGCGGAGAAATTACCGTCTGCGACGACCTGCGCGCGCGGCTGTTCAGGATTTCCTTCTCCGGGGAGTTGGCCTTTGAGATTGCCGTGCCCACAAGATATGGCGACGCCCTCATCCGACGGCTTATGGAAGCAGGCAAGGAATTCGATATCACGCCCTATGGCACAGAGGCCATGGGCGTGCTCCGGATCGAGAAGGGCCATGCAGCCGGGAACGAGTTGAACGGCCAGAGTACCGCCGCCATGCTCGGCATGGGCCGAATGGTTTCGCAGAAGAAAGACAGTATCGGGCGGGTGCTTGCAGGCCGTCCCTATCTTCAGCGCGAGGATGATTACCGCCTCGTCGGGCTGAAGTCTGTAAATTCCAAGGAAATTATTCTTGCGGGCGCACATCTGATGACGGCAGGCGATACTGTCAACGCAGCGAATGATCAGGGATGGGTTACCTCCGCCGCCTATTCCCCGCATATCGGCTCCTCCATCGCGCTTGCTTTCCTTAAAAAGGGCGAGGCGCGTCATGGCGAGGTGATCCGCATCGTCAGCCCGCTTGATAACCTCGATATCGAGGGAGAGGTCACCGGCCCCCATTTCATCGATCCGGAAGGAGAGCGGCTCCGTGTCTGAACAATTCCTCGCCCCATTGACCGCCCTTGGCAATGACACACCGGTTGTCGAGACAATCGGTAGCATCACCATCCGCGAAAACCCCGATCTTGCCATTGCCTCACTGGCCGCCCGCAAAGATCGCGGCGCGGAACTTTACTCAAAGCTAAAATCAGATGCAGGCGTCCATTTGCCGGATCCCGGACACGCGATATTCGCAGACGATGTGACGACCATCTGGACGGGGGTTGATCAATGGCTCCTGTTGGCGCCGATATCCAGTCATCCGGACTATGCAGCGGAGGTAAAAACTGTCGTCGCGAACAGCGCAAGTGTGACCGAGCAAACAGATGGCTGGGTCGTATTTGACATTGCAGGAAATAATCTTATCCCCCTGTTGGAACGGCTTTGTAATCTGAACAGCAAATCCCTCTCGGCAGGAGATGCAACGAGATGTCTGATCGAACATCTCGGTTGCTTGATCATTTGTCGTGAATCGGGTAGGGAACTTACAATCCTCGGCCCCCGTTCCTCGGCGGCCTCCTTACATCATTCACTCGTCACGGCAGCAAAGAGCATCGCCTGACGGTTATTCAGTCACGAAAGTACTCCGACCATGCAGACATTTGCGCTTACCGTAAAATGTAAATCCACCCGCGGGATTGTCGCGGCTATTTCAGCCTTCCTGGCGGTGAATGGCTGCAATATCACCGATAGCGCCCAGTTCGACGATCAGGAGACCGGTAACTTCTTTATGCGGATCAGTTTCCTGAGTGAAGAGGGAAGGGACCTGGCATCGCTGTCGGAAGAATTTTCAGATATTGGTAAGCGTCTGGGGATGGAATACAACTTCCATGACGAAGCCGAGAAAATGAAGGTCGTCATCATGGTCTCCCGCTTCGGGCATTGTCTGAATGATCTGCTCTATCGCTGGCGGATCGGGGCTTTGCCCATCGATATCGTCGCTGTCATTTCCAATCATTTCGATTACCAGAAGATCGTCGTCAATCACGATATTCCCTTTCACCATATAAAGGTGACGAAGGAAAATAAGAAAGAAGCTGAAGCGCGGCAGATGGCCATTATTGAGGAAACCGGCGCGGAACTGATCGTGCTTGCCCGTTATATGCAGGTTCTCTCTGACGAGATGTGCCGGAAGATGTCAGGCCGGATCATCAATATCCACCATTCTTTCCTGCCGAGTTTCAAAGGCACCAACCCGTATAAGCAGGCATTTGAACGCGGGGTAAAACTGATCGGTGCAACATCGCATTATGTGACTGCCGACCTCGATGAAGGTCCGATTATCGATCAGGATACTGTCCGCGTCAGCCATGCGCAAAGCCCGGCGGATTACGTCAGCCTCGGCCGGGATGTGGAAAGCCAGGTCCTCTCCCGCGCGGTACATGCCCATATCCACAGACGGGTTTTTCTCAATGGTAACAAAACCGTCGTTTTCCCGGCAAGCCCCGGCAGCTACGCTTCTGAGCGGATGGGCTGAGCGCCGACTTTCAGGAATTCGCGAGGTCGCGATCGAATAGCTGACCGAACCCGGTCACCTTGCTCCGGTTCTTCATGAGTTGCAGGGAATGCCAGACAAGTGCCTGATTGCTTGTCACAACGGGCTTTCCAAGTTTTTGCTCCAGTTCCTCGACTACAAGAGCCGACCGAAGCGCCGTGCAGGAAATAAAAAGCGCATCGGCATCCGCATCACAGACCTGCATCGCCGCCTCGGAAATAGCGCTCAAGGGAATCCCCGTCATCTCGATGTCATCTCCAAGGCCAAAGCCGTCGATATCGAGTATGTTAAACCCTTCCGCAGCGAAACAGGCGACAATGGCCTCGTTTACATCCTCGGTATAAGGCGTGAGAATTGAGATTTTTTTGGCTTTAAGCGCCCGCAAGGCGGCGCTTGCCGCAGCAATGGGATTGGTGCAGGGAATGCCCGGCTGTGCAATCTGGATAAGCCGTTCTAGCTCCGCCTCACCGATCGCGGCCGTGCCGGACGTACAGCCATAAATCATGACATCAACCCCCAGTCCGGGCAGGATGCCTTTTGCGGCGCGGGTAATGTCTCCGCTCATCCCACGCAGGTTTTCAATGGTAACCGGATTTGCATTCATCACACGGTTGGTGAAAAGGTCCACCCCTGCCGGAAAGATGCGCCGCAAATCCGTCTCGCTGTTATAATCCGTTGCAAGTGCGACCAGTCCAACGCGACCGCCGGGCGCAATGTCATCAAACACATATTCTATATCCATTTGCGTCACCCTATAACCGGAAGAGCCGGGTCCGCGCGGCGGCTTAGCATCCGGGCGCCATCCTCGGTAATGACAATATTCTCTTCATGCACCATCTGCTTACCGGGGGCAAACTCCATTCCCGGCTCCAGCGTCAGGACAACACCCGGTTCCAGCTCCGTCTGGTCTTCCGGCGTATTGGAGGGCCATTCCGTCAGCTCCATACCGAGCCCATGGCCGAGCCTGCCAACCGAGTTTCCAAGCGCACCGCCCTTTTCCATGACCGCCCACATCGCCGCCCAGACATCGCTGGTCGTTGCACCGGGACGCGCGGCGACAAACCCGGCTTCCGTTGCCGCAAAAACCACGTCATAGGCACGGCGGACATCATCATCGGCAGAGCCAAAAGCATAGTTGCGGTCAAAGTCACAAAAATAACCGTCAAAGGTAGCGCCGGTATCAATAATTAGCACATCCCCCGTCTCAATAATTCTATCTGTCGGTCCCATGATAATACTGTCATATCCACCGGGGCCCGACCCTGAAATCAGATAGGGAATTGTGTCCGCTCCCCTTTCCAGAAGGTCAATGCGCATTCGGTGGCAGTTCTGCCTTTCACTCTCGCCTGATTTAAGGCTGTTGGGAAGGTTTTCAAACACATCCGATGCAAGATCGCAGATGTAATGGATCTTTTCGATCTCGGCAGGGGATTTCACATATCGAAGACGATGTAGCAACATCGACGCATCGGCCACCTCGAAGGCGTTGAGGTCCGCCAAAAGTTTTGCGTAGTCTCCGGCGGGCATTCTTAAATGGCTCTCATGGCCGAGCGGCACACCCAAACGGCCAAATTTTCGGGGAAGCTGAAGGATGACATCGCGAAGCAGGGTAATTCCGTCATCCGCCGGTCGCGGTGCCGGCCAGGTATGAATATCGTCTATCCAGGTACTTGCCATTCCCGCTGCGCCGATTTCGGGAATAACGGCAATCGGCTTGCCTGCCGCAGGGATGACAACAAACCAGGGACGTGTGGGGCTTTCCCAGAATTGCGTCAAGAAGCCGGTGAAATAGCGAACATCTGGCTCCGTCGTCAACAGGATCGCATCCAGTTTTGCCGCATGCATCCGGGCCTGAGCCTTCTGCAGCCTCATTTCGAATTCCGACGAGTCAAACCCGCGTGTCGGTTTTGGCATCATGGCACAAACTCCCTAACCCGAACTTTCAAGACGCGGCGGCATGTGGATTTTCACATCCGGCGGATCGCTGCCCAGCCGTTCAATCTCAACCAGACAGCTCAAGGCGGATGGGCCACACGCAATACCGGATGTCGGAAAATCCCGTGTTAAAACATTCGGATTTCCATGGCGGCAGCATTCGGGATCATTTTCCCAATCCGGATCATACCAGGCGCCCGTCGCCATCATTATAACCCCCGACCGCACATTCTTATCAAGTTTGGCCGCGCTGATGCAGCGCCCCCGCCCATTAAACAGGCGCACAATGTCTCCATCGTTAATGCCACGGGCAGCCGCATCCTCCGGATTAAGTCGGCAAGGCTCCCGCTCCTTAACCTTACCCGCGCGGCTATGGGCGCTCGGATCAAGCTGGCTGTGAAGCCGTCGCTCCGGCTGGTGAGTGATCAGATGCAACGGATATCGGTCAGTACTTTCGGCCCCAAGCCATTCTTGCGGTTCCTGCCAGACCGGATGGCCGGGGTTATCTCGCAGGCCAAATCCCGAGATTGCCTCACTGAAAATCTCGATCCGTCCGGACGGGGTCTTGAGGGGCGCAGACACGGGGTCGTTACGAAAATCCCGGAGCATCACCCGAGCATCTCGCGGGGGTTTAAGACAAAGGCTGCCGCGTTCCAGAAACTCCTCAAATTCCGGCAGATCGTGATTGAACTTTTTTCCCCGCTCCCGGCTTTCATCATAAAGCTTTCTTATCCAGCTCGCCTCATCCAAGCCGCCGCGAAATTCCGACTCAAAGCCCTTTTCCGTATTGGCCCATGCGCTCAGACGGCTAGCCAGCCCCGCAAAGATATCATGGTCATTCCGGGACATGGCGTATGGCTCCGCCACTTTATTCATTACAACCAGATAGCTGTCCCGGGTTGAAGCCGCAAGGTCATTCCGTTCCAGCGCAATGGTTGTCGGCAGGACGATATCAGCATGACGGGCCGTGGCCGTCCAGAATGGATCATGGACCACCACGGTTTCAATTTGCCGCCAGGCGCGCCTTAAGCGATTGAGGTCCTGATGATGATGATACGGATTACCACCAGCCCAATACACCAGCCGGACATCAGGATAGCGATAGGTGCCGCCATTGTAGTGAAATTTCTCTCCCGGATTTAGAAGCATATCCGCGATCCGGGCCACGGGAATAAAACTGCCAACCGGATTTTTCCCCGCAGGCAAAGCCGCCCAGGGAAGATATGCCCTGTCACTACCAACTCCATTTACAGCGCCAAGACCAAGTCCAAATCCGGTTCCGGGCTTGCCGATCCCGCCCAGCATGCAGGCCAGCACAACAGCCATCCAGATCGGCTGCTCTCCATTCTGCTGACGTGTCAGGGACCAACTCGCATTCAGAAAGGTCGGCCTTGTGGCCATTTTCCGAGCGAGAAACACAATACGATCCGCCTCAAGCTCCACGATAGGCGCCGCCCAGGATGCCGATTTAGGCTGGCCATCCGTCTCCCCTATCAAATACGAAAGGAAGCGCTCAAAGCCGACGCAATACCGGTCAAGAAACTCCTGATCCTGCAACCCCTCATTGACGAGCGTATGGGCAATCGCCAGCATTAGCGCAACATCCGTGTTCGGACGGGTGGGCATCCATTCCGCGCCCAATTCGTCGCTCACATCGGATTGGCAGGGGCCTATATTGATGAACTCGATACCCGCAGCCCGTGCGGCCCGCATATCGCCGGGCTGGCTATGACGCCCGGCACCGCCGGCGTTCATCTGCGAATTCCTGGATGCCATCCCACCAAAGGCAACGACCAAAGACCCCGATTCCGCAATAGACCGCCAGGAGGTATGCGTCTCCAGCAACTCCGCCATTGGGCCGACGATATGAGGCAGGATAACCTCAGCCGCCGCATAGCTGTATGAATCGCGCGACGTCGTGCAACCGCCATACATGTTCATGAACCGCCGAAGCTGGCTCTGGGCATGATGGAACCGACCAGCGCTTGCCCAACCATAAGATCCAGCGTAAATCGATTCATGGCCAAAATTATCGCGAACCCGATCAAGCTCCGCCGAGACCAAATCCAGTGCCGTCTCCCAATCAACCGGAACAAAAGCGTCCTGTCCGCGCAATGTCCGGTCGCTTTGCACCCCCTTTTCAAGGAAACCCCGCCGGACCATCGGCTGGGGAATGCGACAAGGGCCGGTTCGGGTATCAATTATGGCACTGCCGATAGGAGACGCCGCGGGGTCTTCCTCAAATGCCGTCAGTGAGACAGGCTCGCCATCTTTCATTTCAACCCGGTAGGTTCCCCAATGCGACGATGTAAGTGGGCTTGGCATCCGGTTATCCCGCCTCCGGCCCTTCCGTAATAAAAATCAGGCAACGGCTGTCCGGCGGAAGCGAGAGGTTCTCCAATGCAGCGGTGGTTGCCGCTCCGCTCGGCGTCGTATGTATATGATGATGCGCCAGCATATCAACAGCCGCGATCGCCGCCGCGTCCGAGACCTGAAGAAATCCGTTTGCATCATGCTTCAGCGATTGAAACGCGATAAGAGAGGCATCTTTGCAATCCAGTCGACCCATGTTTGATTCCGGCCCTTCAACCCGCGTCAGCTGTTTGTTCCTGACGCTCATCATAAGACAGGGGGCCGCCTCCGGCTCAACAATAAATATCTCCGGCTGTTCCGTCCAATAATCGCGAATATGTCCGGCGACAGCGGCAGCAAGACCTCCGACACCGGCCTGCAGAAAGACATGGGTCGGCCAGTGACCGGTTTTTACAAACTCTTTCCGACATTCCTCAGCCAGAACCGTGTACCCTTCCATTACGAGGGCCGGCCGCTCCGTATAACCTTCCCAGGAACCATCCGCGAGCAGCAGCCAACCATTTTCATTCGCGGCATCCATGGCCGCCTTGACGCTGTCTTCATAGGAACCGGAGGTGCGCACCACTTTTGCATCAAGCGCCCGGATACGATTGGCGAATTCTTCCGGAACCGCGGCGGCGAGATAGATAACGGCATGGGCACCGAATATCCGCGCTCCGGCGGCAACGGAAAGGCCATGATTACCGGCACTCGCGGTAATAAAGGTCATCTTCTCCGCCTGACGACGTGCAACCTCACTTTCCAGATCTGAAGTTCCCGCAACATCAGAAATCATCTGCGCAACGGCAAACGCACCGCCCAGCGCCTTGAAGCTGCCCAGCCGCATGCGATGGGACTCATCTTTTATAATAAGCTGTGCAACGACGAAATGGCTGGCTAACTCGGCATGCTCGTACAGCGGTGTCGGCTTGTACACCGGACATTGCTGTAACAATGCCATCGGACGTTCTGACGCTGTTCTGAACGCACGCAGAACAGCTTTTGCCTCTGGGGATTTTTTTGAACTCATAGTCATTGCAGATTATAAAGTTTTTCGACGCTGGAAATGTCACTAAAAGATAATAGTTGACTAAATTTATCAGCAGCAGAACATATTTTGACCGATCACTAACATATCGGATTTCATTGGCGGAAACTGCTATTAAACAGGCCCCTCACACGTCCGTCTTGCAAAAAGTCAGTTGTTGCGGGCGTATCGTCTTTGATACTTTCGCTCAAGCCAAATGGCAATATACGCCGACGGAACGGAGACAATCAGGAAGAACAAGCCGACCAGCGTCATCGGTTCAAGATATTTGTAGTGACTGTTACTATAAATGTTTGCGGCATTGAAAAGCTCCACCACGGTGATCGCCGACAACAAGGGCGTTTCCTTGAACATCGTAATCAGATAGTTCGCGAGCGGCGGTATCATCGGCGGGATAGCCTGAGGCAGGATTACATATCGCATGGTTTGATAGGGACGATAGTTCAATGACTTCGCCGCCTCCCACTGACCAGTCGGTACATTCTCGATACCGGCACGGAAGACCTCAGACGTATAGGTACTGAAATGCAGACCGAGCCCGATAATACCGGCCTCAAGCGGTTCAAGGAAAATGCCAAAATCCGGCAACACGTAAAAAAGGAAGTAAAGCTGAACAAGCAAGGGGGTGCGGCGGATAAACTCTGAAATCCAGTAGGTGCTTAGAGAAATAATCCTGGAATTAGACATTCTCAGAATGGCAAGGATCAACCCGAGAGCATAGGCAACCAGCGCGCCTATGATTGTCGCCTGAACCGTGATAACAAGACCTTCCAGCATTTGCGGCAGGACGTCATAGACAACTTTCCAGCTCCAGTTCATAGGCTAGATCCCCTTCCTGATGGTCAAGTTCCGGCCCTTGGCAATCTTGTTCGCAATAAAATCCGTTATTGCCACCAGGCAGGAAGCGATAACGAAGTAAATCACCATGATTACCAGGAAAGGCTCCAATGTAAGGGCGGTTTGGACGCGAATTATCTGCGCCATAAAGGTAAGATCGGAAATTGTAATCAGAGAGGCAACAGCCGTCAGCTTCAGAAGCTCGATCAGCAAGTTTCCAAACGTTGGAATCATGACCGGGATCGCCTGCGGCAACAGGATATAGCGGAACTTCTGGTAACTCGTGTAATTCAGCGCCGTTGCAGCCTCATGCTGTGTCCGCGGAACGGCCTGAATAGCGCCGCGCACAACCTCTGAACCATAGCTGCCTAAGTTAAAGCCACAGGCAATAATCCCGGCAAGGAGAGGGGACAAATGAATCCCGAGCAACGGCAATACATAAAACATAAAAAACATCTGTACGATGGCAGATGTGCCCCGGAAGAACTCCAGATAAATGACTGCGGCTACACGAACGGCTGCAAATCGGGAAAAGCGCGACAAACCAACAGTGAAAGCGATAATCAAGGCAACAATCGCACTGGCAACTGTCAATTCAATTGTCGTAATCGTCCCACTAATGATAATCGGCGTATATTCTAGGACCTGATCCATTTTTGCTGCTTTCGGAATGCTGCCCCTTTGTTAGGAGCAGCATTCATCTGAACATTAAGCCAAATAAATCGACAATCAGTTTCCGGGACAGAAATCATCCCGCTTCACGCTCAGGGTTGCTTCTGTAGAAAAGCCATATGGTTCGATAATCTTTGCGAACTCACCACTTTCCTTCAGCTCAGCCAAGGCGGAGTCATAGGCATCCCTGAATTCCGCATCATCGGGATTAAAGGCCGCACCGGCGCAGCCCATGGGAACGCCTTTAACAGGCATGACCAGCTCCAGGTTCGGATCGTTGGTTTTCTTCAACAGATCGGCTGTCCCCAACCCCGAAAGAGCGAAAACATCCACACGACCCTGCTGCAGCATCTTGATGCCACTGGGCGGATCAGTGAAAACCTTGATCTGCTCTTTCTTGACACCCCGTTCCAGCGCATAGGCCTCCTCGGCACAACCCGCGCAGGTCGTCATAGTCAGTTCAGGGTTGGCGGCAATGTCTTCATAAGTCAGAAGGTTATGCGGGTTGCCCTTGGGAACGGCGAAAGCCTCCGCTCCGCAGAGATCGGGTTCAGAGTAAATGATAGATTCACAGCGCTTGGGTTTGATGTAAAGCCCTGAGGTCGCCATATCCACGCGGCGGGCCATCAATGCGGGGATCATTGATCCATAGGCAACGAGTTTTGCTCTGAGTTCAGGCACGCCGAGTTTTGCCATCACGGCGCGGGCGACGTCCGGCGCCGCCCCTGTCACATAGCCATCGCCCTTAATGTCACTGTAGGGTGGCTCATTCGCAACGGCGACCGTTGCATATCCTTGCGCACGCAAGTCATCCAATGTCCCGGCAACTCCGATAGTCGCTGTTGCCGTTAGTGCTATCGCGCCGATCGCCGCGAGTCCCATTGTTTTTGTTACCAGTCTCATCATGACACTTATCCCTTTCTCTGTTGATTCCTCACTCAGTAAATTGACGTCCTTTTTATGGAATTTCCCCGATAATCTGCCTGAGGAAATTTCGGGTTCTCTCTTCTTTCGGATTTTTGAATATTTCATTTGGCGGGCCGGATTCGACGATTTGCCCCTTTTCGAAAAACAGGACGCGATCAGCAAAGTCCCGGGCGAAATTCATCTCATGCGTCACTGTCAGCATGGTCGTGTCCGAGGTTTCCGCCAGCAGCCTCAGCACGTTGAGGACCTCCTCCACCAGCTCCGGATCAAGCGCCGAAGTCACCTCATCAAAGAGCATGATTTTGGGGTCCATCGCCAGAGCCCGCGCGATCGCAACACGCTGCTGCTGTCCGCCGGAAAGCTGATGGGGATAATGATTCTGCTTTTCCTCCAGACCAACGAGCGCCAGCAACTCCCTTGCCTTGTTCGTCGCGTCTGACTTGTCGACGCCCTTGATCAGAATCTGCGGCTGTTCGATATTTGCAATCGCCGTTAAATGAGGAAAAAGATTAAACTGCTGGAATACCATCCCGATATTCTCGCGCATTTTACGCAGGTGTCTTTCGCTGGCCGGCACCAGCTCATCATTCACCTTCTGATGCCAAAGATAATCTCCCTCAACCATGACATGGCCACTGTTGATTGTTTCCAGTGTCATCAATATCCGCAAAATTGTTGTTTTTCCTGAGCCGCTCGGTCCGATAAGAGCCAGCTTTTCTCCGGCTTCGACATGCATATCCAGATGTCGGAGAACCTGTAGATCGCCATAGGCTTTCGATACATTCTGGAATTCAATAATCCGGCTCATATTTTGCTATCCCGTGGTAATGTTTGATGATATTTGGGGTGCATGAAATATCGAAAATATATAAAAACTCTCTTCATATAGACAAAAGCATGATTCCTGAGAAAAATATTTAAATTCCAAAATGTTAATTCCTGTTTTTAGGCACATTCAATAAATGATACTTTCAAATAATAAGCTTATCGGCATAATTTTATTAATTTATTCAAAATTGCTCAATTTTTGATATAATTTATCATTTTAATGTGATATTTGATCTGTTATTTTCACAATATAATGGGATTTAGCTTATTATATTCCCTGAAATTGGATTAATGGGGCTAAAAATCTCGCGAAACGTGCAAAAAAAATCAGGTATTTTTGTTCATTTTAAAAAATTGTCTAAAAACAGGAATTAAAGCGCGATTAGCGTGTAAATCTGAATAAATTTGGGGGAAATATGAGTGAATTGACAGAAAATGACTATATTATTCTGCAACTTCTACAGGAAAATGCGCGCGAAAAGCTGGAAACAATGGCATATGAGACCGGGCTTTCAGTTGCAACAATACAAAGGCGCATCAAATACTTGAAAAAGGCCGGCATTATTATGGGGGAAACCGCTCTGGTGGCGCCAGACTCTATCGGTTATCTGATGACTTTTCTCATTCTTGTCGAGCTGGAACGCGAGCGCATTGACCAGGTTGACGCCTTCAAGCGCAAGGTGAAAGCGGAACCCTACATCCAGCAATGTTACTACATTACGGGCGATGCCGATTTTGCCCTGATCGCCCTCGCAAAAGATATGCAGGATTTCGAAAGCCTGACAAAGCGTCTGTTCTTTGCCGATGCAAACGTGAAGCGGTTTCGGACATCTGTAGTCATGAACCGTACAAAAGTGGGGCTGACCGTTCCTCTCACCTAGTTATAGGACAGGCAAATAGTCAGAACCGACATCAATTTGAAAAGGAAGTGGTGCCGCTGGGGTGACTCGAACACCCGACCTACGCATTACGAATGCGGTGCTCTACCAACTGAGCTACAGCGGCACATCGTAAATTTCGGCAACATATAGTCTGTCGCGAAAAGAAGAGCAAGCGTTTCGTGAACTCGCGCAAGATTGTTTTTTGGCTAGTTCGTCGGCGCGATCTCGCGCACAATCTCTGCCTCGATTACTTCAGGGTCAGGAGAACCACGATCAACATTGCGCCAGGTGAAACTGTCAAAGCTGTCACAAGCGGGACAATGGGCGTGCCATTTCTCTTCCTGCCGCCCGCAGGAATCGCAAATCCAGAGCGGGTCCTGCGGTGCGAGAGAGCTTTTTACGATCCATTCACGCGCGGCAAATGCGTCTGCATTGGCCTTTTCTTCGAGTTCTGCCAGCATCCGGAAAATACTGGCCGGAGGGTTGTCGCCGCCAGCTTTCATCAGATGCTCCCGCGCCGGGCCCCAGTCATTTGACGCCAGGGCCGCCTTGGCCAGCATCAGATGGGTTTCCGTGTGATCCGGATTATGCGGCGCGACCGTCTCCTTCGCCCGGCGGAACCAGTCCCGCGGCTGTTCCCCGGCAACTGTCTTTCGGATTACCTCGGCGAGATCGCGATGCGCTGCATGCTCCCATGTCTCCGCAATCAGCTTATGAAGCTTGCGCGAGGCCCCTTTGTCCGCCGTCAGTTTAACGACAAGCGCAGCTGCTGGTACGAAACTCCGATCCAACTCATGCGCTTGCTCTGCAAGAGAGAGAGCGTCTGCATCCCGCTTCTCCTTAACCGCAATGAGGGCCTGTTCATAGGTAATAACCGCCTTTGCCCGCCGGACGGCCTCTCCCTTCGCCGCCTTGCCGCGCGTCATCCGCGAGAGCGTCTGGTCCGCTGTTTCCCAGTCCCGCAGTTTCAGGGCAAGTTCATATTGCTCCTTCAGAACCCAGGCTGTGCCGGGACGCAGCTCATCCGCCCGTTTAGTAAGCGCCTGCGCCTTCTTGAGGTCCCCCTCGGTAATGGCCCGGTTGATGAGTCCCCGTAAGCCCAGGAATTCCGTATCCTCACGTTTCATCATTCGGTCGTAATAAATGCTGGCCGCACGATTATCATCATTCAGCTCTGCTGCCTGTGCCGCCAGCAGAAGCGTCATTGGCTCGCCGGAAAGATGCTTCTCCGCCGCAACCGCCTGCCGCCGGGCCTCCACGGCATCGCCGGCTGCGATCGCGACCATGCCGTTTGAAATGGCTTCAAGTCCCTTGTTCCGCCTGCGGTCGGAAAAGATCGCGCCAAGGCGCCCCGGACCATGTTTGATCCAGATCCAGAAACGATACAAAAGGGCTACGACAACCGCAAAGACGAGCGCCAAGGCGCCGACAATGACAATAGAGGTTTCAACGACATATCCGCCCCAGGTCAGGCGAACATCACCCGGATAGTCCGAGAGCCAGACAGCGGCCGTCGCAATAAGGACAATCAGAGCGAAAACGATGATGGTTCGTAACATGTCTGACCCTCTAGTTTGATGCCGGTGCGGCCACTGCTGTCGCTGTTGCTTCCTGCAGCAACCCGGCAATGGATTGCTCGACTGTCAGGCGGGTTTTTGCTTTTTCAAGCCAGGGAGACGCGACTTCCGCCGCCGATCCGGACAGCTTCTCTATTTCCGTAACGGCTTTATTCAGGTCATTGTCATCAAGGGCCTGTTCCGCCCGGGCAACCACTGCATCCGCATCGTCCCCGTCCGTCTCATCTACACGGCGAAATTTCACGGCGGAAGCAATCCGGTGAAGCGCCTGACCATACCATGTCTCTTCGGAGGGAAGCCGGGCGGATTGGCTGATATCCGTTGCAATGGCGGTAAAATCCTTCTGCAAAGTTGTCATAGTCGGCGCCCCGACCTCGGCAATCGGTTTCAGCTTGTCTATCGCATCAGCGAATTTATCGCCGCTGACCGCGGAAACCTGTTGCAGGCCGTTCTCAAACGGCTCATCGCTTCGTGTTTCCCGTTGCAGTTGACCAATTGCCAGCAACATCAGCGTACGCTGGTTTTCTGCCGCTTCCTTGGATTTATCAGCAATTTCGGACTTCAGCGCCGTTTCCAGCGAGAAAATCTGCGTGGACTGGGACTTCACTTCCTCCCGTTCATTTGCCAGATCCGATTGGAGGTTGCTGATCTGGGTTTTGAGATCAAGCAATGTAGTTTTCAGATCAACGATCTGATTCTGGACTTCCGGGCTTGGCGCTGCTGTCGCAGGCTCCGCATTCTCGATGCCGGATATCGCCTCCTTCTGCTCTGAGAGCTCCGCGAGCACCGTGGTCAGCTTCTGCTCCTGCGCATCAAGCTGCGACGACAGATCCGCTATTCTGCCATCATCCGCTGCGGGCGCTGCCGAGGTTGTTTCCGGCCTGTCCTCCAGTTTCCGGATTCGGTCCGAAAGGGCGGTGTAGTCCGATTTAAGCGCCGTCTCAACCTCTTTGATTGCCGCAGTCATATCCGGAGTATCGGCTGTTTCCTGCGTGCCGAACTGACCCGCTATGATCGCGGCTGACTCCGCCGGCAGATAGGGCGCGAGCCGTGGATAGAGAAGCGGCCATGCCGCCAGTCCAAGGCAGAAAACAAAGATCAGCGCGACCAGAACAAGCCCGGCCCGAGATTTCGGCTTCGCTGTTTCAGAACCGGACGCTTTACCATCCGCCGGATCAGCGGACGCGCTACTCTTGTCTTCCGCACCGACAGAGGGCACGGCGGTTTTACCCTCGACCTTGCTTTTGCCGGATTCTTTATCGGACATCTCTCGCTCCCTTGGCTTGCCGGGTTTACCTTCCTGCTGCCTAGATTGGCTGACAGCCGCCAGCAAGGCAAGCAGGTTTTCCTGGCTGGGTTCTGTGGCAACCTCGACAGACTGCCATTCCAGATCGCTGATTTTATCCGCCACTGCCCTGCTGAGGCAAAATGCCGTCACTGACGCCAGGTGAGGCACCAATTCCACTGATTTAGCAAGATCAGCAAATATCGCGCCGGTCCGCGGCGAATAAAACAGAACCGCCTCAATATTACCGTCCTTAATCTCTTTTATCACTTTCGGATCAAGGGATGTTGCGGCTTTCGCTTCATAAAGAACAGTGCGGTCACATTGAAAGCCCGCTTCGGCCAACAGGCCGGAAAGATCCCCGGCAACATGCGATCCGGCAATATGGACAAGTTTCCCCGCTTTCGGATCGCACTCCGATTTTACTCTCTCCGCAAGGGTAGTAACATCGCCTCCTGCAGCCTTGACGTTTGAAAACCCTTCATTGTGAAGCGCCTCGGCCGTCGCTTCTCCGACCGCGAAAACAAGAATATTGCGTGGTTTCAGGGCCTGCCCGAGGGCTCGCGCACCATTCGCGCTGGTCACCAGTAACGCCTGCACCCCATCCACATCCACGGTTTTATTCGGCAGGTTTTCAATCGCCATCATCGACGCAAGGCGGGATTCATATCCCATCTTTTTCAGAATTCGCGCAAGTCGGGAACCATCCGGCTCGGGTCTGGTAATCAGTATCGTCATCATGACCTACTTTACAGGACGAAAGTCAAATTGGCATCCTCTGCCTGAACTTTTAGTTCCTTACCGAGACGCTCCCCGAGGGCGATCGCCTCGGAAATATCCGCTTGACCGCTGGCATCGAAGCGAAGAGAACCGTCCGTTGCCAGGACGCTGGCCCGAAAGTCCAACATGTTGCCGTCCACCAGTTCGGCATATCCGGCAATCGGGGTCCGGCAGGAACCGTCCAGAACCGCAAGCATGGCCCGTTCGCAGGAAATCCGCGCATAACTGACCGAATCATTGATTGGCGCGAGCAGGGCCGCGATTTCCTCATCCTCCAGACGCCGTTCGATCCCGATAGCGCCCTGGGCTACGGCGGGAAGCATATCATCGACATGCATCAACTCCGTGATCACATCTTCCTTGCCGAGGCGTTTAAGCCCGGCAAGAGCCAGCAGCGTTGCGTCGGCCTTCCCTTCCGCAAGCTTGCGAAGCCGCGTCTCCACACTACCACGCAGGATATCGACCTTCAAATCCGGTCGGCGGTTCAGGATTTGCGCCTGACGGCGAAGGCTGGCAGTGCCGACTAGCGAACCGGAGGGAAGATCGGCAAGGCTCTTACCACTCGCAGAGATAAAGGCATCGCGGGCATCTTCGCGCGGCAAAATACAGTCGATGATAAGTTCAGGCGACAGCTCCGTTTCCATATCTTTCATGGAGTGCACGGCAAAATCGATCTCGCCGGATATCAGCGCTTCCTCGATCTCCTTGACGAATAAACCCTTTCCGCCCACTTCGCTGAGGGCGCGGTCCTGAATACGGTCACCCGTTGTTTTGATCACCCTGATTTCAAGCTGCTCCGGCTCAAGCGCGCCTTCATGGGCGGCGAGAAGCCGCGTTCGCGTCTCCTCCGCCTGGGCCAACGCCAGCGGGCTTCCGCGAGTTCCGATCTTGTATGTTTTGACAAAGGTCATATTGCGGGATATTTCCTCAAGTGTTAGAGCCTTATGCAATGTGCACCGCTTTGTAATAGAAAACAAATGCCAAACAAACAAGTGATAGTCCTCGGGCTGGAAAGCAGCTGCGATGAAACGGCCGCGGCGGTGGTAACGGCGGATAAGGAAGTTCTCGCCAATGTCGTTCTCTCGCAAAATGATGCCCACGCCCCGTTCGGCGGTGTGGTGCCGGAAATCGCCGCCCGGGCCCATGTCACGGAAATGGACCGGCTTGTGGACCAGGCGATGACGGGGGCGGGTGTAGATTATTCTGACCTGTCTGCCGTGGCGGCAACGGCCGGACCCGGCCTGATCGGCGGCGTTCTTGTCGGGCTCATGACGGCAAAAGCGATCGCGTCTGTCGCGGGTGTTCCGCTGATCGGCGTCAATCATCTGGAAGGTCATGCCCTCACCGCACGGCTGAGCGATGGCGTCTCCTTTCCCTATCTCCTATTGCTGGTCTCCGGCGGCCATTCACAGATTCTGGTCGTGGAAGGCGTCGGCCGGTACCGTCGCATCGGCACCACCATCGACGACGCAGTGGGAGAGGCCTTTGATAAAACGGCAAAGATGCTAGAACTCGGCTTTCCGGGCGGACCCGCCGTTGAGCGTGCCGCGAGGACGGGTAATCCGAACCGCTTTGATTTTCCCCGGCCCATGAAAGGACGGGAAGGATGCAATTTCTCCTTCTCCGGCCTTAAGACCGCCGTTCGACAGGCGCGTGAAACACTGGGCGCCACGGCGACCGAGACGGACATTTCCGATCTCGCGGCCAGTTTCCAGAAAGCGGCCGTTGAAAGCCTTATAGACCGCCTCGGCAAGGCCCTTGAAACCTTCATCCGGGATTATGGGTTGGAGGGGAGTCTCGTCGTCGCTGGCGGCGTCGCCGCCAACCAATATTTGAAAGCCGCCCTTCAAACCCTGGCGGACGCCGCCGGCATCCGTCTGGTTGTGCCGCCCCCAAAGCTGTGCACCGACAACGGCGCCATGATTGCCTGGGCCGGCATTGAGCGGCTGAACGCAGGTTTTACCGACACATTCGATTTGGCGGCGCGTGCACGCTGGCCACTGGATCCTAACGCGGAACCCGCCCCTTTTGCGGGCTATAAGGCTTAACAAGCAGGACTTGAAAATGACAGAAGACGAACAGAAACAGGCAGCAGCCGCAAAAGCGGTGACCTATATAAAAGACGGAATGGTTGTCGGGCTTGGCACCGGGTCAACGGCGGCGAAAATGGTCGATCTGGTTGGAGAGAAAGTAGCGGCGGGCCTCAAGATCACTGGCGTTCCCACATCGGAGGCGACGGCGACGCAGGCCCGAAACCTTGGTATTCCCATTGTTGGTCTGGACAAAGTCAGCATCATCGACCTCACCATTGACGGCACCGACGAGGTCGATCCACAAGGTCGCCTGATAAAGGGCGGCGGCGGCGCTCATCTGCGCGAGAAAATCGTTGCCTCCCTTTCCGATAAAATGATCGTCATCGCGGAAGCAAAGAAGAAAGTGGATCAGCTTGGCGCCTTCAAACTGCCTGTCGAGGTTGTCCAGTTCGTCGCACCGGCCCTGAAACCACGGCTGGAAGCTCTAGGCTGCGATCCTGAACTCAGACTGGCCAAAGACGGAACGCCCTTCGTGACCGATGAAGGAAATTATATCTACGACTGTGATTTCGGGAAAATTGACGATGCGGAATCCCTTGCTCTTACACTGAGTACCATGCCGGGTATCGTCGAGCATGGACTGTTCATCGGCTTTGCAGATACTGTTATCATCGGAACGGACAACGGTATCGAGGTGATCGAGATTTAATTGCGTCATAAAGCAATGTTATTTCTCCACTTCGTGGCAGCTATGGTTCATGTTACTCAATCACAATCTTGAACTCTGACGGAACGGAACATGCAGAGCGGATGACAAAGATCAATGTTATTGGTGCAGGAGCCTGGGGAACGGCGCTGGCGATCACAGCACGCAACTGCGGGAACGACGTCCTCCTCTGGACGCGACAGGCAGAGCATGCAAGCGCGCTCAACCGCGACAGAACCAATCGCAAGTATCTAGACAATATCCCGCTTCCGTCAGGGATTGAGGCGACCGATGATCTTGCCCGCGCGGCCGATGCGGACATCCTTCTGCTGGTGGTGCCGGCGCAGCATGTAAGGGACGCACTCATCCAATTGAAACCGGATTTATCTCCCGACACCGTGCTTGTCATGTGCGCAAAGGGAATTGAACAGGATACAAGCTCACTGATGAGTGAAGTGATCGAAGAGATCGCACCGGAGAATACCCTCGCCATACTTTCAGGACCGAATTTCGCCCGAGAAATTGCGCAAGGACTGCCCGCCGCCGCGACGCTGGCAATCCGGGATGCGGATATCGGAGCCGCATTGGTGAAAGCAATTGGTTTGCCGACATTCCGCCCGTATCTCTCTGACGACATTATCGGCGCGCAAATCGGCGGCGCCGTCAAGAATGTGCTGGCCATCGCCTGCGGTGTTGTATCCGGCGGGCGCCTGGGAGAGAATGCCCGTGCCGCCTTGATCACCCGCGGCATGGCGGAAATCCTGCGACTCGGTGACAAACTGGGGGCCCGTGCTGAGACTCTGATGGGCCTGTCCGGGCTCGGGGATGTCGTTTTGACATGCAGCTCAACCGCCTCGCGGAACTTCTCCCTCGGGGCGGCGTTGGGTCAGGGGGATATTCTTGGAGAAATTCTGCAGCAACGCACTGCTGTAACGGAGGGCGTCTATACCGCCTCCGCCATCTGCCGCCTTGCGGAGAAATTCAATATCGAAATGCCGATCTGTTTTGCTGTCGATGAGATTCTGAACGGAGGGATCGCCGTTTCTAGCGCCGTTGAAGAATTGCTAGCCCGACCGTTTCGCGACGAAAAGCTCGCCGGTTTTTGAAGAATGAAATAGGAGAAAGAAAATGCTGTTTATCGCTCATTGCACGGACAAACCGGGACATCTGCAGGTCCGTCTTGACACACGCCCGGATCATCTTGCCTTTCTGAAAGCGAAAGGCGATGCCCTGAAGCTGGCAGGTCCGACGACGGAAGCCGATGAAGAAACCCCGAATGGCAGCCTCCTGATTTTTGAGGATGCAGACCTTGAAGCTGCGAAAGCCTGGGTTGCCGGTGATCCATATGGCACGGCAGGACTGTTCGATAGTGTTATCGTAAAGCCATGGAAACATGCCATTGGCGGAGGTCTCTAAAGGGACAGCCCGACGATTGCCATTCAACTGATATTATGATGTAGTGACCATCTAATAATAATAAAAAGCAATAGGTGGTCACATGCTGTTTTCGCAGGAGCATATCGCGCTCAAGGATACCGTTAGCCGGATTATCGACGAGCATATCAATCCGAATGTCGATTCGTGGGAAGAAGAGGGGATCTTCCCCGCCCATGATGTCATGAAGCTAATGGCGGATGCGGGCCTTCTCGGTATCGGCAAGCCAGTGCAATATGGGGGGCTGGATCTCGATTTCTCATATGAGATGGTTTTCGCGGAGGCACTCGGCAGTATTCGCGCAAATGGTGTCTCCACGGCCATCGGTGTTCAGACAACCATGTGCACCCCCGCTCTCACCAACTATGGTAGCGAGGAACTGAAGCAGGAGTTTCTAGTGCCGACGATTGCCGGTGAAATGGTGGGTTGCATTGGCGTCAGCGAGGAAGCGGCCGGATCGGATGTTGCCAATACGCGAACATATGCCAAGCGCGACGGCGACGACTATGTCATCAACGGTTCAAAGATGTGGATCACAAATGGGGTTCAGGGCGACTGGATCTGCCTGCTGGTGAATACCTCAGAAGAAGGTGGCCCGCACCGGAATAAATCCCTGATTATTGTGCCACTTAAAACAAGGGGCGTCACCGTTGCCCGCAAGCTAGACAAGATGGCGCTGCGCTGTTCCGATACGGCACAGATATTCTTCGATGATGTCCGCGTGCCCGTCCGCAACCTGATCGGCGAGGAGAATATGGGCTTCACATATCAGATGCGGCAGTTCCAGGAAGAGAGAATGTATGTGGCGGCGCGCGCGTTGCGCGGCTGTGAAATGGCGATCGAAGATACCATCGAATACACAAGCCAGCGCAAGGTGTTTGGCGACACGCTCCTCGACAAGCAGGTCGTCTATCACAAAATGGCGGAGCTGCAGACACTGGTCGAGTCCGCCCGATCATTGCTTTACCGCTCGATCGAGGAATATATCAACGGCAATGACGTCACCAAACTTGCATCGATGACAAAATATCTTGTCGGCACGCTCTGTAACAAAGTTCCGAGCGAATGCTTGCAATATTGGGGCGGACAGGGCTTTATGTCGGAGAACTGGATTTCCCGGGGATATCGCGATCTTCGACTGTCTTCCGTCGGTGGCGGCGCGAACGAGATCATGCTCGAAATCGTCGCCAAGCAGATGGGAATATTTCCGGGCAAACGCAAAAAATAGGAGCCTTGATGAAGTACTGGCTTGTAAAATCGGAACCGGGCACCTGGTCCTGGCAGGATCAACTCGACGCAGGAGAGAAAGGCACCTTCTGGGATGGTGTCCGGAATTATCAGGCATCGAACAATATGAAGGAGATGAAGATCGGTGATCTGTGCTTCTTCTATCATTCGGTTTCCGAGAAACAGATTGTCGGCATCGTCGAGGTGATCAAGAAATATTATCCCGATCACACCGATAAAAAGGGCCGTTTCGGCATGGTGGACGTCAAGGCCGTCAAATCCATGCCAAATCCGGTAACTCTGGCGGATATCAAGGCCGAACCACGCCTTGAAGAGCTGGCACTCGTGCGTCAGAGCCGTCTCTCCGTTGTACCGGTGGATGAGCCATCCTGGAAGCTGATCAGCAAGATGGGCGGGCTATAACCCCAAAGCTCATGGCGGCTTTCTTTCCCGTGCTTGACGGCCTTAGAACCAAACCCTAATATTTTCAGGCTGAATTCATGGGTTGGGGGACTGGCATGGATAATCAGATCAACGAAGTAACGATTGTTGGCGGGGGGACAGCTGGCTGGCTGACGGCGGCTTTTCTCGTCCGCTTTATGAACCTGCGCAACAAGCAAAACCCTGTAATAATCACACTTATCGAATCACCAAATGTTCCTACGATTGGCGTCGGGGAAGCAACGGTGCCAACCATGCCGGGCCTGTTGAGAAGCCTTGGTATTTCGGAGAAGGAATTCTTCATCAGGTGTAATGCCTCCTTCAAGCTAGGTGTGCGATTCTCCAATTGGAATCATGACCGGCAAGGGCGCGGTACCTCCTTTATCCATCCCTTCGACGGTATTTCCACACAGTTGGGGGGACAAAACCCCGCTTATCATTTTCATAAATTTGGCGGTCCGCCGGGTCGCGATAATATTGACGATTGCTTGGCTGTCAGTGGTGCCGCAATTGCCGCAAAAGTAGGGCCGAAACTGCTGACGCATGGCGACTACGAAAGTCAGCTAAATTATGCTTATCATTTGGACGCTGGAAAATTCGCTGAATTCCTCAGGGAAATTTCGATCGGACGGGGCGTCAATCACGTGCTCGACGATGTGGAAGAAATCGAGCAGGATGAACGTGGCTATATTTCCGCCCTCAAGCTGCAGCGACAAGGCCGCCATCCGGTCGAGCTGGTTATTGATTGCACCGGATTTAAGGGCGTTATCATCAATCAGGTGCTGGGGGTTCCCTTCCGGGATTACAGCAAATATCTACTAAACAATCGTGCCATGGCCGTCCAGATTCCCCATCGCGATGTAAGTAAGATTGAACCTTGCACAAACTCGACAGCGCTTGGCGCCGGATGGGTCTGGCGTGTTCCCCTCTATAACCGCATCGGAACGGGATATGTCTTCTCCAGCAATTTCCGTAGCGATGATGAAGCACGAGATGAATTTCTCGCCCATCTCGGTGACGATGGGAAAAAAGCCGAGCCCCGGGTTATCCCGGTTCGCATCGGCCGCATGGAACGGGCGTGGGAGAAAAACTGTATCGCGATCGGACTTTCTGCCGGCTTTATCGAACCTTTGGAATCAACTGCAATCTATATGATTGAGAATTTTGTGAAGCTGCTGCTCATTAATTTCCCAGATAAGAGCTTTCCCCCGATCCTGTCGCAACGTTTCAATGAGAAAACCGAGAAAATGATGCAATCCATCCGGGATTTCATTATCTTGCATTACTGCACAAATAATCGTGAGGACAGCGAATACTGGCGAGTGGCGCGCGAGGAAATGGAGCTTCCTGAAAGCGTTGAGAATCTTTTGGAGGAATATCGTCACACACTTCCGGTAAATACCGATTTTGATGGCGTCTATCTTTTCAATTACTTCAGCTATAACACCATTCTTTTCTCAAAAGGATACCTGGGTGGAATTCGCTATCCTGCGGAAAGATTCATTGTCCGTGAAGACTGGGATCAACGGATTGCTGATTTTCTAAAGTATGAGCAAAAGAAGCTCGCCGGATTGCCAAATCATTATCAGCTGCTTCGGAAAATCCGGGGCGAAGATGACGCTCAGGTGCCGCAAAGCGGCATTTCCTTTGGCGGCTTTGGCGGACCTGCATTTGGTGCTCCACCCGGTGGAATTCAGATGCCGCAGGCGACTGTTCAGCTTGGTGGAGGCCCAATGAAACCAAGTATCAGATTTGCCGCGAAGAAGTCCGAAGAACCAGCCAAAAAAGCCGAACAAGACGATCTTTCCGGCTCGCATATCCTTTAGACGACCACAATAAAAGCGTTTGGCGATCACAGCCTGATCGCGTAAGGTCGCATTCCATTCTTTGATATCCGCCGGAAGTCATCATGCCCCCAACTGATCCAACGGCAGCGCAAGCCTCTAACATTCGCGCCTATATGCTTCTGACCCTGACAACGACCTGTTGGGCGATGAATGCCGTGCTGGGTCGGCTCGCTGTTGGGGAGGTGTCACCGATGGCTCTTGTCTGCCTTCGCTGGCTGCTGGTGGTGGTGATCCTGTCGATGATATCCTATCGCCATCTTCGTCGCGACTGGCCTGTTCTGAAGCATTGTATCTTTTATTTTATGGTCATGGGCGCATTTGGCTTCACCGGGTTTAACATGCTGTTTTATCTGGCGGCGCATTCGACAACCGCCGTAAATATCGGCATTCTGCAGGGATCAATGCCGGTTTTTGTATTGATCGGGGCGTTTTTGGTTTTCCGGAACAAAGTAACCCTCCTTCAATCCGTTGGCGTTTCCCTGACAATTATCGGGGTTACAATCGTCGCGTCCGGGGGGTCCTTTGCGCGCCTCGCCAGCCTGGAGATTAATCTCGGCGATGCATTGATGCTCCTCGCCTGCGTCCTTTATTCCGGATATACCGTAGCACTACGCACTCGGCCGGAAGTATCTGCGCTCTCTTTCATTTCAATGATGGCATTTGCGGCATTTCTGACATCCATCCCCTTCGTCTTCATCGAAACCGGCCTCGGTTATTTTCAGGCCCCCACGATCAACGGCTGGATAATTATTGCCATTGTGGCATTGTTCCCCTCCTCGATCGCCCAGATATCCTTTATCGTCGGCGTCGGCATATTGGGACCCGGCCGGGCCAGCGTCTTTGTCAATCTGGTTCCAATCTTTGCGTCGATCTTCGCCGTCACCGTCTTGGATGAACCGTTTGAGATGTTCCAGGGGGCCGCGCTCGCGCTCGTCCTGTTCGGAATTTGGCTATCTGAAAAGGGAAAGCCCTCCTGAAGGGCTCAACGCTCAAAAATCGCTGACAATTCCTTTACGTTCCCAATCGCCATAGCGGGTTGGCTCCAATCCTTTGGGGCCGCCAATCTCGCCTTTTGCCTGCTTCTGCTTAATGGCAGCCGATTTGTTTTCCTGAGATTCGGGTTTATTCTCCGTCTTTTTTTCCGTCATCTGTTTCCGTTTGTCCTATCCAATGGGTGCTCTCATTAAATTGGGTGCAAGTATTTCCGAAGCCTCTATAGACCGCAAGGCGAAATTCAGATAGAAGCCGCGCATGAACGCTCCGTCAATCAATTCCCGTAGTGCCGCTGTCCGTCTTCTTGGCTGTGTCCTACAAAAACACCAGCCACTTGAAGAGGCTCTTGATCCTGTATTGCAGGGACTCAGCCCGCGGGACAGGGCGCTGGCACGCGCGATTGCCTCAACCAGTATACGTCATCTCGGAATCATTGATCAGCTAATCAATAAAATGCTGGATCGCCCGCTGCCGGAGAAAGCGCACGACATACGTCATATCCTCCGGATCGGCATTGCCCAGATTCTGTTCATGGAAATTCCCTCGCACGCCGCCGTGCATGACACAGTCTCACTGGTGCCCGAGCGCAGCAAACACAAAGGGCTTGTCAATGCCCTTCTCCGACGCTCAGATCGTCAGGGTCGGAAACTTCTGGCGCAAATGGATATGCCGCGCGCCAATACGCCTGAGTGGCTCTGGAAGACCTGGGTAGGACATTATGGTGAGGAGATCACCCGCGAGATCGCGACAGCACATCTGACCGAGGCAGAGCTCGATCTTTCCGTAAAAGGCAATCCGGAAAAGTGGGCGGCGGAACTTGAGGCAACCCTGTTGCCGACCGGCACACTCCGACGCTCAACGATGTCGTCGCTGAAAGAGCTTCAGGGCTTCGATACGGGAGAATGGTGGGTGCAGGATGCCGCTGCTGCCCTGCCTGCCAGACTGCTCGGGGATGTTACGGGAAAGCCAGTGCTTGACCTTTGCGCCGCGCCTGGCGGCAAGACGGCACAGCTCGCGGCGGCCGGGGCGGATGTCATTGCCCTCGACCGCTCGAAGAACCGGCTCAAACGACTTCAGGAGAATATGGCTCGGCTAAACCTGCCCGTGACAACCATCGTCGGTGATGCAGCCACTTTCATGCCAGAAAAGGCTCCGGATGCCATTCTGCTCGACGCCCCTTGTTCAAGCACCGGAACGCTGCGCCGTCATCCGGATGTCGCTTATCTGAAATCTCAGGCCGATGTCGACAAACTCACGGACTTGCAAAGCCGCCTTCTGGATGCAGCGTCGCTAATGCTCGAACCAGGCGGCCTGCTTGTCTATAGCGTTTGCTCTCTTCAGCCTGAAGAAGGAGAAGCCCAGATCGCTACCCTGATTGAGCGCGATCCAAGCCTGGAACGTGAACCGATCCAACCGGCGGAGACCGGAGGGGTCTCGGAGCTCATAAATCCACAAGGGGATCTACGATCCCTGCCCTGTCATATGGGCGGCATGGACGGCTTTTACGCCGCCCGCCTTCGTAAAATATATACCGGCATAGCTTGAGCCCCCCAATTTGTCATGGTAAAGAAATGCTGAATCTGCCGTTTGAACAGATAAGGCGCCCGTATTAAGGAATTTCCATGCGTAAACCGGTCAGAATAGCCCCGTCCATCCTCGCCGCTGATTTCGCAAAGCTCGGTGAGGAAATTTCCGCCATCACCAACGCCGGGGCGGATTTCATCCATGTCGATGTCATGGACGGTCACTTTGTCCCCAATATCAGTTTCGGACCGGCCGTAACCAAATCCGTGCGCGGCTATACCGATCTGCCGTTTGACTGTCATCTGATGATTTCTCCGGTCGATCCCTATATCGAAGAATTTGTCGATGCGGGCGCCAATATCATTACCGTGCATCAGGAAGCGGGCGTGCATCTGCACCGCAGCCTGCAACTGATCAAATCTCACGGGGTCAAGGCAGGTGTCTCGCTCAATCCGTCCACCCCCGCCTCCACACTGGAGCATATCATGGATGACGTGGATCTCATTCTGGTGATGAGTGTCAACCCCGGCTTTGGCGGACAGAAATTCATCCCCTCGCAGCTTGAAAAAATCAAGACCATCCGCGCAATGATTGATGCATCAGGGCGCGATATCGACCTCGAAGTGGATGGCGGCATCAATGCGGAAACAGCGCCCAGGGTCATTGAGGCCGGAGCGGACCTCCTCGTTGCGGGCAGTGCCGTGTTCAAGGGCGGCGCCGAACAGTATGCCGCCAATATCAAGTCGGTATTGGGACGCACATGATCAAAACCGCGATAACGCCTGCGAAAGGAGGCCTTCCATCGCGGCGACTGATTTCCGATGTAATATATGCAAGCGGGGCCTATCAGGCCCTGTTGAAAAGCCGCGTTCCCAAGCGCCTTGTCCATGCGCCCGTGGATATTTTTCCCGGAGACGGCGAGCGCGCCGACAGTATTTTTCAGGGACATTTCAAGTTTGGGGGCTTCAGCCTTGAGCAGGATGATCAGGAACCCTGGCATGTCGAGGGAATGCCCCTCGCGTGGCATAAAGAGTTACATGAATTTGCCTGGCTACGGGATTTTGTTGCAAATGGCAGTGAGGCGGCCAAACGCCACGCGCGCGCCCTGATCACTTCCTGGATCACGGAGTTTGGCACTTTTCGCCCCTATGTCTGGGATGAGGATGTTCTCTCAAAGCGTCTTATTGCCTGGTTTTGCCACAGCCCGTTTCTTCTGGCGGCAGAAGAAAGCGACTTCAATTATAAATTCCTGCGCTCTTTGCGCCGTCAGTATATTCACCTCAGCCGTCTCGCGAGAAGTAAAACGAAAGACCCGGACCGAATATCAACGTGGCAGGCGTTGCTTTACGGCGCGCTTGCCTTTCCTGATATGAGCAAGCAATGCGCAAAGATTCTGGCATCCCTTGAAACGGAGCTTGGGCGCGTTGTACTGGCGGACGGCTGCCACATTTCCCGCAACCCCGAACGGCATTTGGGTCTCCTCGGGGATCTGATCGGTATTCGCAACACCCTGATGTCGGCCAATGAAATGGTGCCGGTTGCCATCAACAATACAATTGACCGCCTGGCGCCGGCCATCCGCTTTTTCCAGCATGGTGATGGCAGTCTCGCTCTCTTCAACGGCGGCCTGCGGCTGCCGGATGGTCTTTGCGATAATATATTGACCCTCTCGGATGCCACCGGTCGGCCGCCCCAGCGCTTTCCGCAAGGCGGGTTCGAGCGGTTGAAGGCGGGGCGGGCCCTGCTCATCCTTGAAAGCGGAGAAGGCGGACGGGATGCGCAAATCCAGCGCGATGCGGGGCTTTTAAGCTTCGAGTTCAGCTACGGACGAGAGAGGCTGATTGTAAATTGCGGCGCCGTCCGTGACCCTGACTCGGCCTGGGGCAAGGCACTTGCCGCAACCGCCGCCTATTCAACACTTGGATTCGATAACATCAACGCTGTATTTCCGCCGCGGGGATCTTCGAGTGAACCCCCGGAACATGTCACCCGCAATGAGGATGAAGGCAATATCTGGCTGGATCTGGAAAGCACCGGCTATCGCGACTCCGTCGGTGTCCTGCATCGACGTCGGCTTTACCTGGATGCAAGCGGACAGGCACTGCGTGGCGAAGACCAGATCATCCCGGAAAGAATGCCGCCATCCGGCCGCTCCCATTTCAGCCTGCGCTTCCATCTGCACCCGGATTTAAGTATTTCCAGAAGCGCCAGCGGCAAGAATATCCTGATCCGCACCCCGAGCGGGACAGGCTGGAAATTCCTGACTGCCGCCCCGCGCCTTGCATTGGAAGAAAGCGTATATTGCAGCATGCCGGGAGAGCGCCGCCATAACCAGCAAATTGTCATCAGCGGACAGCTGATCGATCAGGAACCGATCCTGATTAAATGGGCCCTTACCCGGCTTTCAGAATGAGGTTATCAGAGCTGCCAGCGCTTGATCGAGGGTGAAAACTCGGTTTCACGCCAAATACCCTTCACATCGGCAAGCAATCCCTTACCGCCCAGCATTTCCTCAATCGCCGAAGTCGAAAGATCGCGATAGACCGAATGGGCAACCGCAGCCACAATCGCATCATAGCCATGCAGATCGGACAGGCTTTCAATAATATCAATATCGAGGAACTGCTGCGCCTCATCCTTGTCTGCAAGCGGGTCATGCACATCAACATCATGGCCATGCTCCCGCAGGACACGGATGATATCAACAACCTTGGTATTGCGAATGTCGGGAACGTTCTCCTTGAACGTCACGCCAAGAACGAGAATCTTGCTTTTGCCGTCGAGATTGTCATGCACACTGTCGGCAATGAACTTACCCATATTCTCGTTGATCCGACGGCCGGTCAGGATAAGGTCGGCGAAATGGCCGACCTCATTGGCCCGGTGGGCGAGGTAAAAAGGATCGACACCGATGCAATGCCCGCCCACAAGACCGGGGGTGAAATTCAGGAAGTTCCATTTCGTGCCCGCTGTTTCCAGCACATCATAGGCAGAAATGCCTAGTTTCTGGAAAATCATCGTGGCTTCGTTCACAAAGGCGATATTGATGTCACGCTGCGCATTCTCGATCACTTTCGCCGCCTCGGCGGTCTTGATGTTACGCGCACGATAGGTTCCGCCCGTTGTTGCGGACCCATATACATCCGCCAGAATATCCGTCACTTCGTCCGTCTGCGCCGAGACAACCTTGATGATTTTATCGACTGTATGGACCTTGTCACCGGGGTTAATCCGCTCCGGCGAATAGCCAAGATAAAAATCTTCTCCTGATGTCATGCCGGAGGTTTCTTCCAGAAGCGGCCCGCATACGTCTTCGGTGACGCCCGGATAGACCGTGCTTTCCACGACGACAATGGCGCCTTGTTTCAGCACAGGGCCTACCGCCGAGCAGGCACCTTTGAGTGGTGTAAGGTCGGGTTTATCATTCTCATCGACAGGCGTCGGAACCGTCACAATATGGATATCCGCATCGCGCGTGTCATTGATGTCGGTGCTAAAGCGCATACTGCTGGCACGAAGGTTCGGCGTATCAATTTCCATCGTCCGGTCAAAACCCTGACGAAGCTCTCTTACCCGCTCCTTGTTGACATCAAAGCCAATGACATCAAAGCTTCGGGCCAGCGCGACCGCAAGGGGAAGCCCGACATAGCCAAGACCGACAATAGAAATTTTGGTTTTGCTGCTGACCTTGTCGTGACCTTTGAGGGCCGACGGTTTTGTTTTCGCCATGGGATACTCTGTTCCGTAATATATATGTGTGACGTTGGTAACGCCGAGATAATAGTTTGTCCAAGTTTTTTTTTCGTTAAAAGGTTCCGCAAATCCGTCTTGCGTGCTATAGGGCGCATACTCCCGCAACACCTGATTCAGAGGATGTATTCCATCGATGTCCCGCACCGATTTGCAACCTGTTTCCCGCGCCCTAATTTCCGTTTCCGATAAATCCGGCCTTGTCGAACTTGGCAAGGCTCTCTCCGCTCTAAGCATTGAAATTCTCTCTACCGGCGGTAGCGCCAAAATGCTGATGGACGCGGGTCTGAAGGTCACCGAAGTGGCCGACCATACGGGCTTTCCGGAAATGATGGACGGACGGGTCAAAACCCTGCATCCGACAATTCACGGCGGAATTCTCGCCCTTCGCGACAATCCGGATCATGTGAAGGCAATGAAAGATCATCAGATCGGTGGCATCGACCTGGTTGTCGTCAATCTTTACCCCTTCGAAGAGACCGTCACCAAGGGAGCCGATTTTCATACCTGCATCGAGAATATCGATATCGGCGGACCGGCAATGATCCGCTCGGCCGCCAAAAACTACGGTTTCGTTAATGTTATCGTTGATGCCAGCGATTATCAGATGGTGATCGACGAGCTGACCGAGACTGGCGGCAAGACGAGCATTGAAACACGCAAGAAACTCGCCGCCAAGGCCTATGCCCGAACCGGCGCCTATGATGCGGCAATCTCAAACTGGTATGCGGCGCAGCTGGGGGATGTCTATCCGGACCGTCTCGTTCTTGCGGGAGCACGACAGCAAACACTTCGATATGGCGAAAATCCGCACCAGTCCGCGGCCTTTTACGCCAATGATGAAAAGCGTATCGGTGTCGCCACGGCCACGCAGGTCCAGGGGAAGGAACTTTCCTATAATAATTTCAATGATACCGACGCCGCGTTCGAGCTGGTCGCGGAGTTCGACCCGAAGGTGAGCGGCCCGGCCTGTGCCATTATCAAGCACGCCAATCCGTGCGGTGTCGCCATGGCGCCAACCCTTGCGGAAGCCTATAAGACCGCCTTTGCCTGCGATACCACGTCTGCCTTCGGCGGGATCATTGCCCTAAACCAGACACTGGATGCGGCGACCGCCGAGGAAATCGTGAAAATCTTTACCGAGGTGATTATCGCGCCGGAGGCGGATGAGGCCGCGAAGGATATCATTGCGGCGAAGAAAAACCTTCGCCTGTTGCTTACTGGCGGCCTGCCCGATCCGACCGTGCCGGGCCGTCTCGTCAAATCGCTGGCAAGCGGCTATCTCATTCAGGATCGGGACAATGCCCTGACTGCAACTCCCGAGCTGAAAGTCGTCACCAAGCGCGCACCGAGCGAGCAGGAGATGAAGGACCTCAAATTCGCCTTTACCGTTGCCAAGCATGTGAAATCCAACGCAATTGTCTATGTCCGGAATGGCGCCACGGTCGGCGTTGGTGCAGGGCAGATGAGCCGGGTTGACTCATCCAAAATCGCCGCCAGCAAATCGCTGGAAGCCGCACAGAATGCGGGTGAGACGACGGCCTGGGCGAAAGGCTCGGTTGTCGCCTCCGATGCCTTCTTTCCCTTCGCCGATGGTCTCCTTGCGGCCGCAGACGCAGGCGCCACCGCCATCATTCAACCCGGAGGCTCCATGCGGGACGATGAAGTAATCGCCGCCGCCGATGAGGCGGGGCTTGCCATGGTCTTCACCGGCATGCGACATTTCCGTCACTGATAAAAACAGGGGAAGGGCAAATGATAATCACGACAACCGGGTCCGTCGAGGGCAGAACGATTTCCGCATATATGGGCGTTGTCGGCGGAGAGGCCGTTATGGGCTCCAACTTCATCCGCGACTTTTTCGCCCGCGTCACGGACACGCTTGGCGGACGGTCCGATGCTTACCAGAAGGAAATCCGCAATGCCCGTGCTCATGCGCTTTCAGATATGAAGGATGAGGCCGCCGATATCGGTGCGGACGCCATCGTCGGGATCAGCGTTGATGTAGAGGTTATCGGCGACAGCATGTTGATGGTGACCGTCTCGGGGACCGCCGTAAAGCTGACCTGACAATCATTTGTGTGCGGGCTCGCGTACGAAACTCATCAGTGCCGCACCAATCATCAGCAAGATGAATATCACAATCATGGCCGGGCGTTGCTGTCCGGTCGCCGATGTGACAATACCGATCATGAGCGGAGCGACAAATGCCGTTGCTTTTCCGGACAGCGCAAAAAGCCCGAAAAATTCCCCGGCTTTTTCCGGCGGCGCCATCCGTGCGATCAGCGTCCGGCTGGCGGCCTGCGCCGGGCCGAAAAACAGCCCCATGATGAAGGCGAAAACCATAAAGACCATTTCCGCCGGACTTGCGAACAAGGCACCCTCCTCCACCGGCATGGCAGCGGGCAATCCGAACAGCACCTGACCATCGCTGATGGAGAGAACCCCGACGGAAGCAAAGGCGAGCCCTAGTACAGAAATAACAATTGTCGGTTTGGAGCCGAGCCTGTCATCCAGATAGCCGCCAATAAAACAGCCGGCAATCGCGAAGAAATTGATCAGGATTCCGAAGATGCCAAGCTCCGTCGTCCCCCAGTTGAACAGCCCGGCAGCATAGATTCCCGAAAAGCCAATAAGGGCCAGAATACCATCATTATAGAACATCCGGGCAATGAGAAAGAAGACGATATTGCGATGAGCCTTTAGCGAGCGGAGTGTCGTCATCAGGGATTTAAGTCCCTGACGCACCGCCGCCGATTTCGGCAGATCATTTGCGGGCCTGTCCGGCGTAAAGAGCAGCATCGGAATGATAAAGACAAGCAACCAGATGGCTGACATGGGTCCGGTAACCCGGTCCGGCTCATGGGTAACCTTACTCAGCCCGAACAGCGGGACCTCCGGCAGGGAAAAGCCAAAAAGTACGATAAAAAGTGCGATCAGTCCGCCAATGTAACCAAGCCCCCAGCCGAACCCGCTCAATCGACCCATACTTCCGGCGGGAACAAGGCTTGGCAACATGGCATTATTGAAGACAATGCTGAACTCGACCCCGATGGTACCGACCACGATCCCCGCAAGTATCCAGAATATGCCGCTCTCCAATCCGGGAACCGCCCACCAGAGCGAGAAGGCACCGATAGCACAGAGAACACTAAAAAACAGTATCCAAGGCTTGCGCGCACCGCCAGCATCCGCGATCGATCCGAACACCGGGCTTAGAATGGCAATCAAGGCACCCGCTATTGCCTGGGTATAACCCCAATAGGCCTGCCCCTCCGCCGGGGTTGCCGCCACGAAGGACGTAAAATAAGGGGCAAAAATGAAAGTCGTGACAACGGTGAAGAAGGGCTGGTTCGCCCAGTCGAACAGGGCCCAGGAAAATTTTCCAAGCCGCCCTGCTTCGCGCGGCATCCCCTCACTGATTGCGGTCATGTCATTCCCACCTTTTCCGCTCCCCTGAAGGATTTACGCTACGACAATGATAGGATTTAGACAATCACGTTTGATGTCTATTTTCAAACCAACCCATGAATTTGGGCAAAAGGGTCCCTACCAGCTTCTTCATGCCATTCATATTCCGACCAGGTGGCAACTTTTCTTGCCTGATCCTTTCCGTGAAGCCGCGCAATGACTGCCAATGACATGTCCACCCCCGCAGAAACACCTGAAGAAGTATAGAAGGTACCATCTTCTACCCACCGCGCCTGTTTCTGCCAGTCTACAGCGGTTGATTGCGAACTTACCCAGTCGAACGCCATCTTATTGGTTGTAGCGCGGCGGCCATCCAAAACACCGGACTTGGCAAGAAGGGCGCTTCCCGTGCACACACTCATAGTGAGTTCCGCGCGACCTGCCGCCGTCACAATCCAGTCGATCAACCGAATATTATTTATTTCCTGCCGTGCTCCCATCCCTCCGGGAATAAGGATGAGATCATAATCGATCGCATCTTCAAAATCCGCCTCCGCAAAAACCTGAGGTCCCGCATTACTTTCAACCGCAGACTTGCTTTGCGCAACTATCTGCATTCGAAAGTCATTCTTCATCATCCCGAACATTTGCAAGGGTCCAAAAAGATCCAAAAGCTCGAATCCGGGAAAAACTAATGCGGCAATTTTTCGCAAGTCGCAGGAATCCTAGCTATCAGGTAATCATCGAGCGGAATTGCCGGTTTGCAAAGGCGAGCTTGGCGATATCGAGGGTACCGGTCGACTTGAATTCCTTTATCAAATCGCCCGTACGCTTGATTGTCATCCTATTATTCCCCGCCCAATGCTTGAAGGCGTCACGGCCCTTATGTCCATTGGCGCCGCCAAAGACGGACGTGGTAATTGCCCGCTGCTGACCATAAAGATCATCAACAATAGCGGTGATGGCAAGGCGATCCCAGTTGTTGTCCGGCTCGATCGTTTCCGCTGCGCCCCGCAACCAGTCGATATTGAGATCGGCGCCAACGGCGAAGTAAACCTCGCCGACTTCGGTGATGGGCCGCCCGACTGCCTTTCCGGCCTGAACCACATCCAGTGAAGATCTGAGCGGACCCAGCGCCGCCACCCGGCGGGCCAGCGGCTCCGGAACACCCTCGGAGACAAGCTGCTCGGCTCGGCCGACAAACCGCGTGCGGCCTTCTTCACTCAACAGGTCCTCAAGGCCCTTTTCAAGTTTGCGCATATCAGCAGAGAGCCGCTTGACCTCGGCAGCAATATCATCGGCGCGGGAAAGATGGCGCAGACACCAGAGCGTTGCCCGGCGCGCCAGCTTCTGCGTCACGTCGATCATACGCCCTTGGACATCCGTGCTGACTTTATTGTCGAGAGCTTCGATTCCCGACCACAGCTTTTCCAGATCAAAGACCGCACAGACAAGGGCGAAGGCGCGCGTCACATCCTGCACCTGACATCCCTGTTCTTCCATCATCTGGGCGACGAAGGTGGGGCCCGCGCGGTTGACAACCTGATTAACAATAATCGTCGTGACAATCTCGCGGCGCAGCCGATGGTCCGACACGTAAGGCGCATATTTTTCACGGAGCTGCGGCGGGAAATACTGGCTCAACCAGAGATCATAGTAGGGATCGTCCGGCAGGCTGGTCTCCAGAATATCGGCATAAAGAGTCAATTTCGAATAGGCGAGGAGCACAGACATCTCCGGACGGGTCAGTCCTGTGTTCGCTGACTGACGCCGCGCAATTTCCTCATCATCCGGCAGGTTCTCCACGGCCCGGTCAAGACGCCCTGCCTTCTCCAGGTTGCGCATGAACAGGACATTTTCATTGAAATTATCCACGCTTTGACGTTCCGCGGTCGTCAACGCCTGTGTTTGCAGATAGTTGTCTATCAATACATGCTCTGCCACATCTTCCGTCATATCGACGAGCAGACGGTCACGCTGCTTTTCCGTCATCTCCCCGTCATCAAGCACGGCGCGCAGAAGGATTTTGATATTGACCTCATGGTCCGAGCAATCCACACCGGCAGAGTTATCAATGGCATCCGTATTGAGGCGACCGCCGGTCAGAGCATATTCAATACGGCCGAGCTGGGTCACACCGAGGTTGCCGCCCTCGCCAATAACTTTTGCGCTTACATCACAGCCATTGACGCGTATCCCGTCATTGGCGCGATCCCCGACTTCCCCGTTACTTTGATGGACCGCCTTGATATAGGTGCCAATGCCGCCAAACCATAAGAGATCCACCTGCATTTTCAGGATCGCAGTGATCATTTCATTCGGGGTGAGCTGATCGGTCTTGATGCCGAGGAGGGTTTTAATCTCCGGCGTCAGGGTAATTGACTTCGCCTTGCGATCAAATATTCCGCCTCCGGCCGAAATAAGCTTTGCATTATAATCCTCCCACGATGAACGCGGCAGCTTGAACATCCGCTCCCGCTCCTTGAAGCTTTTTGCGGCATCCGGTGATGGATCAATAAAGATATTGCGATGATCGAACGCCGCGACCAGCCTGATCTTTTCGGAGAGCAACATGCCGTTTCCGAACACATCACCGGACATATCCCCGATACCGGCCACAGTAAATTCCTCTGTTTGGGTATCATGCCCCATCTCGCGGAAGTGCCGTTTAACCGATTCCCAGGCGCCACGGGCGGTAATCGCCATTTTCTTATGGTCATAGCCAGCCGCACCGCCGGAAGCGAAAGCATCGCCAAGCCAGAAGCCATAGGAAATCGCCACTTCATTGGCAATATCGGAGAAGGTGGCCGTTCCCTTGTCCGCCGCGACAACGAGATATGGATCATCCTCGTCATGCCGGACGACATTCTCCGGCGGCACAACCATGTTGCCTACATAATTGTCCGTGATGTCGAGCAGGCCGGAGATAAAAATCTTGTAGCAATTAATGCCTTCCGCCAGAAATTCCTCCCGATTCCCGGTGCTGGCCAGATTTTTCGGATAAAATCCGCCCTTCGAGCCAACCGGCACGATAACCGTGTTTTTCACCATCTGAGCCTTCATCAGGCCGAGCACTTCCGTCCTGAAATCTTCACGGCGATCCGACCAGCGTAGTCCGCCCCGCGCAACCTTGCCGCCGCGCAAATGCACACCTTCCACTCGCGGGCTGTAAACAAAGATTTCCACGAACGGCTTCGGTAAGGGAAGTTCGTCCAGCTTCTGGCTATCCAGCTTGAAGGAATAATACGGTCTACCTTGTTCATCGACACAGCCCTGAAAGGCGTTTGTCCTCAATGTGTTAATGATGAGATTGACGAACCGGCGCAAAATCCGGTCTTCATCGAGGCTGGCCACTTCATCAAGCTGATCCCAGATGCCGTCCAGAATGCCGGCAACCTTTGCAACACGGTCCCCTTCGAACGCCGGATCAAACCTGGCATAAAACAGGTCTATCAGGCATTCGGCAATTTTCGGATTGCTGGACAATGTGTTCATCATATAGGTCTGGCTGAACGTGATTCCCGCCTGACGCAGATATTTCGCATAGGCGCGCAGCACCACGATATTCGACCATTCCAGACCGGCGCGAAGTACAAGACGGTTGAACCCGTCATTTTCCATATTGCCGGTCCAGACACGCCGGAATGTCTCTTCAAACTTTGCCTTCAGATCATGCAGGTCGAGCGCATGACCGCCGGGTTCTATCAGTTCGAAATCATGGATCCACATTTTCCCCGGAAGGTCGTCGGACGTGACCAGATAGGGGTTCTCCGACAGGACCTTCAGGCCCATATTCTCAAGCATCGGCAAACAATCCGACAGTGTGAGCGGTGTTTCCTGGCTATATACCTTGAACCGCACAATATTCTCCGGATCCTCCACCCAGCGGTAGAGGTTGAGGCCAAGCTCCTTCGCCTTGAAGACCGCCTCGATTTTATCGATGTCGTAAAGCGCCAGTTCGGCATTGAAGCGCTCTTTATATCCGGCAGGAAAGGCATTGCCGTACCGGAACCGGAGGCGCAGCCCTTTTTCCTCACCCCATTTTTCCAGCAACGCATCGTTCAGATCATCCGTCCAGCTGCGGGAGGCGTCAATCAGCCGCCGCTCCAGCTCTGCTTCGTCGACTTTCGGCTTATGCTTGCTTTTGAGAGAAATGATATAGTGAATTCGCGCAAGAACATCATCGCCAACAAGGGCATAATGGGACGACAGGGAGCCGTTGTGCACTTCAGCAAGCAGAGCTCCGAATTTCTGTCGAATATCCGTATTGAACTTTTCTCGCGGAATATAAACGATCGCGGACACGAAACGTTCGAACCGGTCCCGCCTTAGCAAAACGCCGATGCGCGGGCGTTCCTGCAAAGAAAGGATTTTCGTCGCGTTTTCGAGAAGATCCTCAACCGTAATCTGGAACAGCTCATCGCGCGGATAGCTCTCAAGAATATGAGCCAGCGCTTTTTCATCATGGCTGTTTTTCTGAAGACCCGACAACTCGAGTGTCTGGCTTACTTTCCGCCGCAAATACGGGATATCCCGGGGAATACGGTTATAGGCCGCGGAGGTGAACAGGCCGGTAAAGCGGCATTCGCCAATTACCTCTCCCTTATCATTGAATTTTTTCACCCCGACATAATCAAGGTGTACAGCCCGGTGAACCGTCGAACGGACATTGGCCTTGGTGACGATGATCAACTCACGTCGGCGCAGGAAATCCTTGACCTCCGGCGACATTTCCTTGCCGCCCGACATAATCCGGCGGGTCGGGTCGCGCAAGATGCCAAGGCCGGAGCCTTCAACCTGGCCCCAATTGTCAGATTTTCCCTTGCTGTCCGCGCTGAACTCAAATTCACGATAGCCAAGGAAGGTGAAATGATTGTCAGACATCCACTGCAACAGCGCCAGCGCCTCGTCAATTTCCGCTTTGTCCAAAGGTGGCGGATTCCTTTTCAGTTTTTCACTGATCGATTCAACATGAGAAAGAATGGGTTTCCAATCGGCGACTGAAACGCGCACATCATCCAATGTTTCGCGCAGGCTTTTCTCAATCTCCAGGAGAACTTCCGGGTCAGACTGCTCATCAATCTCGAAATGCATAACACTCTCAAGCATGCATTTCTGCTTGGGTCCGGGTTTACTCTCAAAAGTCTGAATGCGGCTCCCTTTTTCATCGCGTTCAACGTAAACAACCGGATGAATAACCTGATGAACAGTGACACCGCGACGGTTTAACGCCGCGGTAACGCTATCAACCAAAAAGGGCATATCATCATTGACGATTTCGACAACCGAATGGGTGGTTTTCCATCCATGCTCCTCCAGGTTCGGAGTGAAAACCCGAAGCTTCGGCGTCTTCGGAACCCGCGTCGCGCCAAACTTATATAGTGACAGGGCAGATCCATAGAGATATTCCGGCGAGATGCCCAGAACATCCTCTGGCGCCGGACGTTCATAAAACTGACGAATAAATTTTATCGCATCTGTCGCCGTCTTTTTATCAAGCCGGTTTTCAACTATTGCGAGAACTTTATTTATCTGCTCTAATTTTAGATCTTGTGCCTTTGCGACCATGTTCTGAATCTCACCCCTTCAGGTTTTGCAGTTACATATTCCAGCATGCAGAATGTACTCATAAATTATCTTCTAACGGTTAATTTGAAAAGAACTATCCGAATAAAAAACGTATTTCTTTCAAAGCGTTATTTACATGACATTCCGCTTCTGGCAAAAAATAAAGGAGTCTCAGTCAAATTAATTAAATGAAGTCAACTCCGTAGACTGTCTCTATTTTTACTTATGGCGAGAAAAATGTAATTACGGAAAAACCCTTACATAAGAGAATTGTTTTAAAAGAAAAACGAACGTTTGCTATTTGTAATTACCCGGATCCGATCATTTTGAATCAACCGAACAGTCGGTCTATTCCCGGCGCAATCCAGGAATGCTCCCGGGTTAGCCGCAACCGTCTCCTTTTAGGGCAATTCTATAAAGATGTATGGCATAGGGCGCGAAGCTGTCTTGAAATCTTCCTCCCCGAAGCTCAATCTGACGCGACTCATCCAAGACGTCCACATTGGCCTTTGCAATATCGCCATCGATGGTAATTTGTGCGTCCGTCGCGAATTTACTGACAGACCCGGAGAAGACATAAAGATGACAGCCATCCTGCCGGGTAAGTATCGAAACACTGCCGTAAGGAGCCGTTACATCGATGTCGACCCGCGCGACATTCTCGTTATTGAGAATTGGCGCCAGACTTTGTAATCGCGCATTTATAGTCGCCACCTCCTGGCTTAACGCCTCGTTTTCAAGTAGCGATGCCTCGACAAAATAAGGGCTAAACTGATGGACAAAATAAATAATCCCGCGTGCGCCATGAATGATACTGAGCCATACGAGGCTGCGGATCTGATCTCCCGTTGGCATAATCTCCGCGGTCGAAACACGGCTCGTCTCGATCAGGCTCCAGACCGGTTTTGATCTATCCGTCCAGTTAACGAGACGATCGACCCCTCGCGCCACGTAATCCAGCCGACCACGAATCCCGCTATCCCGATGCGTGATCGGATAAATATCGAAGGAGACGATATCGGCCGCCTTGACATAAAGCTCGTAGTCTTCCTGATGATTGGTGCGTGTTCCGCGCCCGTGCCATTGATCCCAGGCAACGCCCTGCCCGAGGTTAAGGAGGATGGGCCGGACCGGATCACGCTCCTTCATTTGATGATATTGCGCAATCAATGCCTCTGGCATAACAGGCGGCTTTTTGCTGCCATCAGCCCCTGTCTGGGTATTATCAGGCTCATCAGGCATCATCCAGCCAATGATTACATCCTTATACCGGGGCATCAACGCGAGATCATTCTGGGCTGCGAAGACGGGCATTCCTGCGGCCTGAAGCTGCGAAAGCTGCCTTTCCGTCGGGCCTTTCCAAAGGCCTGCAAAAAAGTTTATGCCGAGAGCCTTGAATGACCGCGCATTGCCGGGGTCCTGAAGCCAGACGCCAATTGGAAAAATATCCTCTCCTGCGATGATGTCTGCTGGGGCAGGATCAGATCGCTGGGAAAAGGAAATAGAGGGTGAAAAAGATAAAAGGGAAAAGAAAAGGGCAGCAAAACAAACGAGACCGGGGCGGAAGTTCATAGGATTTCCTTGGTATTCCCTTCCAGAACGAGACAGGTCAGAACATTTGAATAAAATGCGCCTGTATCGATGCCAATTCTGTTTTTCTTGATCTCAGGCTCGGGGATAATACTATGCCCATGAACAACCACCTTATCGAAAAGCCCTTCATGACACAGGAAGGTATCACGTATCCAGAGAAGATCTGTCTCTACCTGGTCCTCAAGCGATCGGGACGGGTCTATCCCTGCATGCGTAAAGAAATAATCTCCCATAATATGGCTGGTTTTAAGAGTCCCCAGAAACTGCAAATGGGAATCAGGAAGGGTCTTTTTCAAGGCCCGTGCCGCTTTTCGGACACCGTCTTCAGTAATCTCTGAAAGCTTCAGATCCACGCCATAACTTCTAAGCGTCGCATCACCACCGTAATGAAGCCACCGTTTTCCCTTAACCGGGTCCTGTAAAAACGAGAGCATTGATGCTTCATGGTTGCCTTTGAGGGTAACGACTTTTTTGTCCAACCTGTCAAGGGTAAGCAGTTTGTCAATTACCTCAGAGCTCATGGGCCCACGGTCAACGTAATCCCCAAGAAAAACAAGGTGCGTATCGGCGCTTTCGCGGCGGGTTTCTTCTTCATCTATCCGCCCAAGCAGGGGAGTCAGCAAATCTTCTCGACCATGGATATCACCGATAACATAGGCGCGTTGTCCTTCAGGCATTGTTGCCGTCGCCGACGAGACAGGACCCTCGGGCACTGCTGGCGAACGCCTTGAGATAAACTTGTTGAGCCGAGCTAAAGGCATTCTATCTAGTCTTCCAATTCCCACAATTACCGATCGAATACGGCATCTGATATTATTGATCGTGTTATGGTAACGTCAATAATAGATGCTTTCTACCAACAACTACGTGATTGCATATACAACAAAAAAGTGGCGGTCTTAAGACCACCACTTTATATAGTTACTGATATGCTACTTTTGAAGCGTCAGCCGACATGGCCCTGCTTCTATTAAAAAATTTATTTTATCAAATGCCGTCTGTATTAAAATCAAGTTTATTCCCAGTTTGCGTTCTCTTGCCTGCGACGCCGACCAAGCCAAAAAATTGCACCAATCGCCCCGCCAAAAAGCAGAACTGCCGGCGGTAAAGAAATGGAGTTCCCTGTTTGGCCATTTGAAAGGCCTTCAGAGAGGCCGGTAGGCTGTGCCTTCTTGACCAAGGCAAGAACGTGATCAGCATCAGCAACGCTACTGCTCCCTGCTTTTTCCAACGCAACTTCCTGTGCCGTCATTGTATTTACTGAGCTGACTGCGGTATGCTCACCTGTCGCTGGCGAAGCCACAGAAATAGTTGCCCCGGTAAGCAACAGTATTAAAGTCGCCGCTATAAGATCACTAAACCGCACGCTTCTGACTCCTTGAGAACTTTTTGACAAAACCCCTACTTCCAAGCAGGATTCTGTCGACTGTCTATGTTTCTAAGACGGTGTCGATAATCATGCATCCCTCATATGAGGGATACTGCGATAAAAACCGAATTTTTCTGAAAATCCGCGACGTTTATAATGATATTTATGAGAAAATTTTATTGAACATTGCTGCCACGCCAGTCTGCAGACTGATTTTTGTTCGTCTTGAACTTCAAATTGAGCGCGATCAGAACCAGCAGTCCGGCCGTCTTCAGGCTGGGGGCGCGAACAAGTTCCTTCAATAAATGAGTTGTGGCCGCCATGCGGCGTCCTTCCCAGGCCAGTATTTTCCCGCAATACCTCGATGTCGCTCGCTTGTTTTCCTCAAGCATCTCCCGGCTTTTCGCACTGATTGATGTGAGAGAGCTCTCCTTGAGAACCGCTGTCAGGCTGTCAAAACGGCTATGCCAGAGCGCGAACCGGTTTTGTGACATGCTTCCGGAGCGCAACCGCCAAATTCCGCATGGACTTTCGATATAGGCCAGCTTGAACAATAAAAGAAGTTCAAGAAGATAGTTAAAGTCCCCGGTCAGGTTACTGTGAGGGTCGAATACATTCCCATCTTTCAAGATGGTGTCTATTGCGGACCGCCGGACCAGTCCGAAATTGATCAGCGGTGACGTGGAATCATGCAGATACTGGCCCAGAATAGTTTCCGGATCATAAAAGCTGATTTCGGGGTCGGCAGGAATGCTGCGATCCTTGATCGCGGAAAACTGGCTTTCGAAGGCGCTGTGGAACGCGCCGAAACACAGGGAAACATCCAAATTTTCCTTGAATATCCGCTCGGCTGTTTCAAGAAACTGCGGAAAGAAAATGTCATCCCCGTCCAGGAAGGAAATCAGGCTGCTTGTCGAGGCGCTAAATCCGGTGTTCCGGGCACAGCTCACCCCTTTATTCGCTTCATGGCGTATCAGCTTGACGCGATCCAGACGTTCACCAAGCGCCGCCTTAACATCATCGGGTCCACAATCATCGACGATGATGATCTCATCGGGCGGGCGGGTCTGGTTCAAGACTGAATCGACCGTCTCGCAAATGGTTTGCGATGAGTTGTACGCCGGTATAACAACGGTAATTGTTTCCTGATTCATCCGTAGGCCCTAATACTCTGCACCACCATACTCAATCTTCTTTTTCTGAAGCCCAAGCGTCACGAGAACGAGCAGGATAAATGTCTTTATATCCGGCAATCGTTTAAATTCCTCGAACAGCCGCCTGGAGGCTTCTTTACGCTCTCCACCATTTGCGAGAACCCGGGCATGTTGCCGCGCGGCCGTTGCCCGCATCCGCTTCAGGAACGCAAGATGATAATCAGAGAGCGCCAAAGCATCCGCCTGCGCAATCAGTGAGTCAACCGCGACCGCGCGCGAAGACCATACCTTCACAAGATTACGCGAGATGCTGTCGGGACGCAGAAAATATATGCCCATCGGATTTTTAACATGGAGAACGTCGAATTTCGCCAGTATCCGGGCGAACATATGAAAATCCTCGTTATTCTTGAGGTCAGGCAGAAAGAGATTGCCGTCCGCACATATCTCTTCGAGCGCGGCCTTTCGAAAAATGCTGAAAGAGGGAATGAAGGCACCAGTATTATTCAGGTAAAATGTCAGTCCCTCGCTTCGTGGCAGCATGGCAACGTCTGGCTCCCGCTCCCTGTGGCTTTCGAGAAGGGGAGCCGCATTTCCATCAAAGCACTGATAGAAACTGCCAAAACAGGCAGCAGCAGTTTCATTTTTTTCAAGTGCTGCAAACATGACGGACAGGAACTCCGGACACAGGATATCATCCGCATCCAGAAAATAGAGATAGTCTCCGGTTGCATGTAAAAATCCGGTGTTGCGGGCGTGCTGAACACCCTTGTTTACCTCGTGACGCAATATCTGAACGCCCGGATAACGATCCCCGAGAATCTGGATGACCGGATTGTCGCTGTGGTCGTCAACAACGATAATTTCATCGGGCTTGCGGCGCTGCCCCATAAGGCTATCAAGGGTTACGCAAATTGTCGCATCGCAGTTATATGCCGGCATAACGACGGAAATACGCTTTTTTGTCATGCCTTGCTCATCCGGTGTTTTTTGAATAAGTGGGTATTGAAGACCTTAAGTTTTCGCGTCCCACTGGACGCGAGCAACCACAGGCCCTTTTGGGAGAAGATCAAGTTCCTAAGGAGCTTTCCTCTTTAAATGGGCGAACATCCTGCAGGTCATTGAGTAAAACAACAAAGTCATCCCGCCACCTGTCCCAGTTAAGCTCGCTCATATATTTTTCATGGGCATAGATCGCCATCTTGGTCAGTTTGGTTTTATCCTGCCATAGCTTGACAATAGCATCCGCATAGTCTTTGCCATCCGCAGAAGACGGCAGCAGAACACCGGATTTCCCATCATCGACAACGGAGGGAACACCGCCCGTTGTCGGAGCAACAGCCGGGGTTGCAAATGCCGCGGCCTCCGCGAAGACGAGCCCGTATGCCTCGGCACGGGTCGGCAGGACGAAAAGGGATGCCTCCGAAAACAGTTTGTTATAAAGTTCAAATTGCTTCGGTTCACTTTTTTTGAGATTCTCGTAAACCGTGACGTCTTTAGGCGGATTTCCTGAAAATGGGTTGCACCCGACAATGGTGAGCTGGGCATCAATGCCAGCGGCCCGAATATGCTCGAATGCAGAGAGAATAATATTCCCTCCCTTGCGCTCCCAGTCTTTTCCCATGAAAAGAAGATTGCATTTTCCGCCAAATTTTTTGTCCAGATATGCGTCAGAAATGGTGGGCAGTGAGCCAACGTTTGCTCCAAGGCGGATGAATTTTAGCTTGTTCGGATCAGCATCATAATCCTTTTGCGCCGAATTCATGGCCCATTGCGATGGAAAAATGGAATAGAATGATTTTCCGATCACCTTGCGTTCAATCTCGTTCCCTTCCCGCCAAAGCCAGTTGGGAATGCGGCTTTGCTCCGGGTAATAATCCGTCATAATGGCATAGGTCGCATCGGAGATATGCAGGATGGGGGCATTGGTGTGAATATGGGCAAGTTCCGGCGAGGCGGCAATTCCGACGATAATTTCGGGATCAACCTCATCAATTTGCTTCTGTATTTCCTTGCCAACTGTCTTGCTGTAAGTGTCGGTAACCGACAGGTCCAAGCTGGATCCGAACTTCCTGAACAGGTAGCGGAAGGCCTTCGTCAGCATTAACAGCCACGCCGTTTTTTGCGCACGAACAACCACGACATCACCGGAAATTTTCTTTATTTCACGGGTGATAAAATATGGTGTCCCTGACCATGCGCTTACATCCGCCGGGTCATGACGCGAAACAATAGCGATTTTCATTACTGACACTTTCAAGTCCGGATTTATTATTTCCTAACCTAGAGATTTTAAGTTTAAAAATGGTAAAAATTTATCCTCGTTCCCTTCCTATTCAATATTTCAGGGGTTTAAGCTACACAATATGCAGGGACCTGTCCCACACGCACATTAAAACGACGCATAAAACGCGAAAATACAAAGTCTGGCTGAAATCCGGCACCGCCAAGCCTGCGGCAATATCAATTCAATTTATACTAATGGATTTGCGTCATATCAAGAATTTGAAGCCAACCCGATCTTGCCTATAAATATTATAGCTTGCAAATAATTCTCAATCTTCTCTTAGTGCGCGATTAAAACTGAGGATAATCGGGTTGATAAAGTAATCCAACGCCGTTCGCTCACCTGTCGAGATCATGACATCCGCCTGCATGCCGGGACGCAATTGCGTAACCTTGATTTCGGCATTTTCAAGATTGTCGATCTGAACACGCGCCAGGTAATAGAAATTGCCTGTCCGTTCATCCTCTATACTGTCGGCCGACACGCTGATCACCGTTCCTTCGGCCGGAAGCGAGAAACGCTGACTGAACGCCGGAAAACGGATGCGCGCCAAGGCTCCGATATATACCGAGTCAATATCTTTCGTGTTAACTTGTGCCTCTACGATAAGCTGTACATTGTCCGGGACAATATCAAGGACGGTTTCCCCCGGCTTTATGACGCCGCCCGCCGTGTGGACTTTTAAATTAACTACATATCCGTCAGAAGGCGCCCTGATTTCGGTTCTGTCCAACACATCCTCGGACGCGCGGGTCTGTTCTTCCAAATCAAAAATCTGGGCTTGCACATCACGGAGTTCTGCAACCACCTCGTCCATCATATTATTTGATAGCTCGTTGATCTGAAGCTCAACCTCTCCTATTGCCTGACGGGTTTGGGCAATCTTCGACACATTCTGACTGCGATTGCCTTTCAGCTCCGCCAAGCTACGCTGCAATGCCCGAAGTCTCGGGCGCTTGGCGAGGTTTTTCTCGATGAGGGTCTCCACATCCTTGATTTCATCGCTAATTAGAACAATCTGGCGGTCAGAAGACGCAACCTGTCCTTCCAGCCCCTTAATCTCCTCTTCCAACTGCGAAGCCTTCTGCTGGAGAATAGTCACCTGTCCCTCGCGGGAGGTGCGACGGGAGTCAAAAATATTCTGTTGTCCCTGCATGGCTTCTTTGACATTGGGCTCATCCTCGCGCTCGATCAACCAGTCGGAAAACTTGATTTCATCAAGTTCATCCCGTTCGGCAATCAGCCGCGCCTTCTGGGCAAGCGCAATAGCATAACGGCTGCGGACAATCTCGGTCGACGCCTTTGATTGCAGTTCATCCAGAACAATCAGAACATCGCCCTGTTTTACAACATCACCGTCCTTAACCTTGATTTCAGAGACGATACCGCCCTCAAGATGCTGAACCGACTTGCGGTTTCCCTCAACACTGACAACGCCTTGCGCAATGGCCGCGCTCCCGAGCGGGGCGAAAGCCGCCCAACCGACAAAGGCACCAAAAAAAAGGAAAATAATTACCAGACCGAAAAGCACCGGTCCGCGCACATTCATCATCTCTTGATTTCCTCAATATATTTCAAAGCGCCCGCCTGATCCCCTTTGACAAAGAGTGAGTATATCTTGGATATATCGGCATCCGTCAGCGGCTGGGAGGAGAGCGATTGTATCTTGGCCTTGATCTTTTCACTTGGTCCCATGGTCAGCACGGCCGCTTTTTTCATCGTCTTGGCTTTACCGTTAACATGTGTGCCGTTCAGATGCCCTGGAGCCGCTGCTGATGCCGTCGCCCGCTGCGTGGCCGCATATTTCTTCGTGGTCTTGATATTCGATTGCTGTTCCTGACCGGGCGCCATGCCCCCAGATGCCGGGCGTGCATCTGACTTGCCGGGTCGTTCATTCACCTCGATCGTCTGTGCTCCCGGCTTCGGCAGAGCCTTCTGGACCCCCTGAAGTTTTGCCAGCACCTCATCACGCTCGCCGAATTCCTGCACAATCCCATCCTTCAGAACAAGTATCTTGTCGACATGCTTCAAGATGTTGGGACGATGGGCGATGACGATAATCGTCATTCCTTCCAGCCGCAGATTTTCCATCGCCCGCATCAGGGCCGATTCGCCCACATTATCAAGGTTGGCGTTTGGCTCATCTAGGACAAGTAAGCTTGGATTCCCGTAAAGCGCGCGGGCAAGCGCGATACGTTGGCGCTGGCCGCCGGAGAGCGCAGCGCCTCCCTCCCCGATCTCTGTCTCATAGCCCTTGTCCATACGCAGCACCATGTCGTGAATGCCGGCTTTTTTTGCCGCCGCAATTACCTCTGCCGGATCACCATCGTTCATGCGGGCAATATTCTCTCGGATCGTGCCGGAGAATAGTTCGATATCCTGTGGTAGATATCCGATATACTGTCCGCGATCGTCCGCGCTCCATTCAGCGACATCCATCTCGTCAAGACGCGCATGTCCAAAACGCGGCTTAAGATTACCGACCAGCAGCCGTACCAGAGTTGTTTTCCCCGCTGCTGTCGGGCCGATGATTCCGAGAATTTCTCCCGCGCCAATCCGGAAATTAATATTCCGGAGGATTGGCTCCTTCGAATTGAAATGAGAATAACTCAAGCCCTCAACTGAAACAGCACCCTTCGGCCGGGGAAGCGGCATGATATCTGTTCCGGGCGGGCTGCTGTCCAATTGGGCTTTCAGACGGCCATAAGCGGCGCGAGCAGTTACAAAACCGTTCCATGAGCCGATCGCCTGCTCAACCGGCGCCAGGGCGCGGCCCATGATGATGGAGCCAGCAATCATGGCGCCAGGGCTCATTTCTGCCTGAATGACCAGCCATGCCCCCGCTCCTGTCACCCCGATCTGTAGCATCACCCGGACAAATTTTGAGGCCGCGGAGAGAATGCCGCCGCGATCACTCGCCTGGGCCTGCAACGCCAGAGAGTCCGATTGCCGGGTGTTCCAGCGCTTTATCAGCTGCGGCATCATGCCCATGGCCTCAATGACATCGGCATTGCGTGAGGCGGTTTCCGCCTGCTTCATCGCAACCATTTGCTGATCACTTGATTCTGCGAGCAATTTCCGGGTAGCTCTCTCATTCACAACGCCGAGGACCAGCAGAACGATAGCCCCGAGCAGGGCAATCCAGCCCAGCAGTGGATGCAACAGAAACATGACACCCAGAAAAATCGGTGCGAAGGGCGCATCAAGTATTGGGAAAATACCGGCACCCGTCAGAAATGAACGGAAGCTATTCAGATCGCGAAGTGCCTGGATGCTGGCTTCCCGCCCTGTTGTTAACGTCGACATGATGCTCGCTGTCAGCGCAGCACCACCAACCTGACCGTCCAGCCATCTGCTCATTCGCACAAGAATGAACGACCGGACACCCTCCAGCATGGCCATAGTCAACAGCGCCAATGCCGCAATGAGCATCAGCAACATCAGGGTATCCGTATTACGGCTGGTGATAACCCTGTCAAATACCTGCATCATGAACAGCGGGGCTGTTAGCATAAGCAGGTTAATGGCAAGACCAAACACCGCTATGATAATGAATACCCGGGAGCATTTGTCTAAAGTTTCCTTCAGAAGCGGGTTTTTCTGTTTGTTCACGCTTCCCTCTATAAGTCGAAACCAGCCATGGCTGGATCATATTGATTGTAAGCATATTTGCCAATGCCCGATGCCGGTCATCGTACATAAAATACGCTGAAAATTGGATTAAATTTTTGCCGATAAAACGTCCGGGACAGGAATATCGTAAAGCCCGCGCCGGTCGAGCCCTGTAAACTATTGTTGCATTATGGCCATTTTTAGGGAAATACTAGAAAAAAATATGGCGATACCCTTAGAAATAGCGCATATGCTGTGCTACAAAGCGTCATTATCGATATTAACCATTACTGATGATTGTATCAGATTTTTTAGATAGGGGGAGGCACTTACGTGTTTACACTTCAAAAGATAAAGTCCGCTGCCACCCGGACCATCTTGGTTTCACTGGCACTGTTTGTCTCGGCTTGTGCCGCACAAAATCAGGCAGCGACGACAGCGCCTGCTTCTTTGGCGACTGCGCCTCAGTACATAATCGGCCCACAGGACGAGCTAGATGTGTTCGTATGGCAGAATCCGGATCTTTCGGTGACTGTACCAGTCCGCCCAGATGGGCGTATTTCTACTCCGCTGGTCGATGACATGATGGCGGCTACGAAAACATCGCAGGAACTGGCGCGCGATATTGAAAAAGTTCTCACAAAATATGTGAAAGACCCGCTGGTGACAGTGACTGTCCGGTCTTTTAACGGTCCTTATAATCAACAGATTCGTATTGTTGGACAGGCAGCTGAGCCCAAAGCTATCCCTTATCGCAACGATATGACCGTCCTTGATGCAATTATTGCAGTTGGCGGCATGACCGAATTTGCAGCCGGGAACCGCGCTGTGATTGTCCGGAATGAAGACGGAGGGCAGCAATCCTACAATGTGCGTCTTGATGATCTGATCGTGGATGGCGACGTATCGGCCAACGTGCCGCTGCTGCCGGGCGATATTATCATCATTCCACAAAGCTGGTTCTAGTGAGTGCGGCAACTTCGGTTGCCGTTAGAGTTGAGGGTGGAATCAAATAGAAGGTAGTCGCATTGTGTTAAATGCCAACCAGCTAGTTCATGGAAAAAGGTCTCGCACTTCGCTGGCGATAGGATGTGTTGTCGCCAGCAGCGTGCTTGCAATGGCCGGAAACGCCCTTGCCGCCGAATGGATGTTCAATCCCTATGTCGGCGTGGGCGAAACATACACGGATAACGCCTTTGGCGATTCAACAGACAGAAAAGATGATTTTATCACAAGCCTGTCTGCCGGATTCACCATTGAAGGCGTGGGACGGCGTCTTCAGCTTACGGCGGCATATGAACTCGGGTACGATAAATATGCCAGGTATTCGGAGTTAGACGGTTTTACCCACAACCTGCTTGCCTCCGCCAATACCGAGCTGGTCTCGGAGCATCTGTTCCTGGATACGGAAATCGCTCTTACGGAAGAGCGGTTTTCCAGCGATGGCGACACATCGTTTTCCGATCGTACAACGACAAGCGATACCACGCGCGTTCTCAACACCCGTATCAGCCCCTATTATGTTCATGATTTTGGTGGATTTGCGACTGCGACCGCCCGCTATACTCACTTGATGACCAATTTTTCCGACACAAGTTCGGATATATCCTCTTCTGAGCCCGGAAACTCCCAGACGAATAGGGTTGATCTCGCCCTGCAAAGCGGGCGGGAGTTCGCCCGGACAAAATGGGGCCTTGAAGCCTTTGCTCTGGATAATCAGGTTTCAGGCGGCGATGATCTGAAGCGAGCCACATTTGAAGGTTCTGGGCAAATGCCCATTAATCGGTATGTGGCTCTCCTTGGAATTGCCGGCTGGGACGAGTTTGATGGAGAGAATATCAATAACGAAAAAATCAGCGGCGCCTTCTATGGTGGCGGGTTTCGTCTGACACCAGGTCCCCGGACAGATTTGAGCGTTCAGATCGGACATCGTTTTGGTGGCGGAATTGTCGACGCTGATTTTACCTACCTTATTTCCAGCGAAGCCAGCTTTGTGGCTGGTTACCATGTCGATGTTGCGGGATCCGGAGAGGCGCTGGCCGACACGCGTGTCTTGGACCAGAATGGACGTCTGGTTAATCCCAACTATTTCCCGGGCGGTTATGTGGACGCCATTACCAAGACCAAAACATTTTCGATGGGTCTGGCAGGTGAGAAAGGCCGTAACAGCTATTCTGCAGCAGGCAGTTATATTGTCCGTGACTTTCTTGCTGACGGTACGGATGAAGAGGTTGCTTCCATTGATGGTCGCTATGCACGACAGCTCTCCCGCCAGCTTGAATGGTCAATTCTCGGCGGATATTCAAAGGTTCTAAACCCGCAAATGGCCGGTGACGAGTCTGCGACATACTATGGTCAAACCGGAATCAATTATCAATTCACTCCAACATTAAGTGGCGATTTTTCTTATAGTCATTTCAATCGCAATAGTGATAACGGCGTGGATGATTACCGGGAAAATGTCATATCGGTTTATATCCGGAAAGATTTCTAGGATATAAACACAGATACCGGAAAACCGCTCGAAATTATCTCGCCGTAGTTATTGGCCAGATAATTCCGGGCTGTTTTTTTAGCCGTGCGCCTTTAGCTTCATAAAAATCTGCTGTGCAAGATCCTTATCGTGAATAACGAGAGAAGGTTGATCTTCATCGACTTCTTCCTTCGTCTGTACCGGCAAGCGCCGTGTATCTTCCACGCCTTTCGGCGCTCCGACGTCGAATATGCCATGTGTTTGCTTGTCGCGAATGACTTCGCTGACGATCGCCGCATCAATTTCCGGCGCCATTCGCGCAAAACCGTACACGAGACAGGTATCACACAGAATATTGATGATACGGGGGATGCCCCGGCTTGCCTCAAACAGCTTTTCGCAGGCTTCCATGGTGAACAAAGGTTCCTCACGCCCGGCGATGGAAAGACGATGGCCGATATAGCTGTGAATGTCCTCTGCCGTCAGCGGCGCCAGATGGAAATCGGAGGCAATGCGTTGCGCAAACTGGATTAACTCCGGCGCCTGCAACAAGCCTTTCAACTGTGGCTGCCCAACGAGAATAAGCTGCAAGAGCTGATCATTGTCCGCATTGATATTGGAAAGAAGCCTTAACTGTTCCAGCAGTTTCGGGCCCAGGTTCTGCGCTTCGTCCACAATCAGGATGGTTCGTCGCCCTTCCGCGTATTCACGAATAAGGAATTGCTGCAATTCATCATGCAACCCGACATGGGACTTTCCTTCATAAGGTTGGCCAAAAGCCATGAGTACCCACTGTAACAGGTCACCATCCTGAATATTGGAAACCAAACCAACGGTGAACTCTTCATCAAGCCTGTCAAGAAGATGACGGATAAGCGTTGTCTTGCCGCAGCCAATTTCGCCCGTCACGACGGTAAAGCCGGCCCGGTTCATAACGCCATATTCGAGCATGGAATAGGCCAGAGAATGACTGTGACCCCAATACAGGTAATTGGGGTCAGGCAAAATCGAAAAAGGTTTCTGCGTCAGTCCGTAAAACTCTCTATACATATATGTCTGCCTTCGCCCGTAATTTAGGGGTAATCAATGGTGTAATTTTCACAATTTAGGTCTTCTAGTTTGTTTTTGGCTCTGAACGAAGCTCCGCGATAGCCTTCTCTGCCTTATCCCGCGCCGCAAAAGGCTGGCTGTCCGCAAGTGTCACAGCTTGTTCCAGCTCTTTCAAGGCTTTATCGCGATTATTCTCCGCCTTGTAGGCCATGCCGAGATGATAACGAAGAATTGCTATATCCGGCGCCTTTTCCACCGCCGATCGTAAAAGCGGTGTTGCCATTTCATATTCTCCAAGTCGGTAGTGTATCCATCCCAATGTATCCATGAAATATGGCACTTTTGAGCTGCGAAACCGCTTTGCAAGCGCATATGCACGTTGCAGCTCCGCGTCGCTCTGGGCTTCCTCGGTAATCAGGCTGGCCAGATTGTTGGCGACGATTTCAGAATTCGGACGCTCTTCCAGCAGATCTTCATAGATTTTAATGGCATCCGAATTGGCGCCGGAAGATTCATAAATCTCCGCTTGCGTAATTCTCAGCATAAACCCGTCTTCGGCCGACTCCATACCTTCTGCCAGAATATCCTGCGCCTCTTTCTGACGGTTCAGCGACAAATAATGCCGCGCCAGCATAACATAGCCGGAGGCTTCCGCAGGGTCACTGGAAATGGCTTCCTTCAACAGTCTTTCCGCCTCTCCCAGATTGTTCTTATGAGTCTGGATTTGTGCCATCAATGTCCGGGCGAGGTATTTGTTTTCACTCTTGCCAAGAGCGTCATCCAGAAACCTCTCTGCTTCGGCAATATTCCCTCCCCTTAGATAAGATTGAACCAAAGCAGCCATCGCCTGTCCGGTCTCCGGAGTGGCCTCATATGCTTTTTTATAGGCTTCCTGACTCTCTTCGGGGTTTCGCATCCCGGCAAGCGCGGCTCCGCTAATCTGATATGCCGCCGCGTTCATACTGTCGACAGCACGAATCCTGTCAGCGATTTTTTCCGCCGCCATCCAGTCTTCTTCTTTTAACTTAACATCCGCCAACAACTTAAGCGCATTTATTTCTGTCGGCTTCATCTTGGCGATATTCTCCAGCAACCTCTCTGCCCGGCTATAGTTACCCTGGCGAATGAAAAACTGGGCATAGGCCAGACCGACTCGTGGCGATTGTTTGCTAAATCTGTAGGCGGCGGCGAAGCGGTCTTCAGCCAATTCATGGCTGCCGTTTATTTCATGCGCCTTTGCCAGAAGCAGCGCCGCTCGCACGGATTCCGGCTGTTGACGCATTGATGATCTCAGGGTCGATATTGCAGCATCGATCTCGCCCTTATCAATCTGCATGGCGCCTATAAGGACAAGGGCGTCTGTGCTTGTCCAGTCAATTTCGAGAGCATCTTCCGCATATGCCCAGGCCTCGTCGTACTCTCCTCTGACGAAATGAAGCTGCGCCAGTTTGTTTATTGCAGTTATCTCATCCTCGATCGCACTTGCCTTGTCTATGATGGTTCCGAGGATGACCATCGCCTTTTCATCTTGCCCGGCCGCCTCGGCGAGTGTTGCAAGCGCAAATCGGTAATCAACCACATCTGGATGAGTCTCGATGAGCTGTTCCAGTTCGATCGTTGCGGCCTCGTCTCCTTTAAGCGTTTTGACGAACCGGACCACATCCAGGTTTGCTGTTACATCTTCCGGATTCTCCACCGCTATGGTGCGAATTTCCTTTTCCGCCTCATCTCGCTGGCCGTTCTTCAGATAAAACCGGACAAGGCTTTTCCGAAAAGCGCTGTTATCAGGATTATCCGCAATCAGTTCCTGAAAGACCTGAATAACCTCCTCCGCCTTTCCCAACGTTTCGAGAGCTCGTATCTTGATAACCTGAAGCTGGGCATTCCCCTTGCTATGGCCGAGGCCCCTGTCCAGAATATCAATTGCCGCCTCCGGATCTTTCTTTGACAGTTTTTCCGCCGCCAGAATCAGGACTGAATCAACATTTGCCGGATCAAGAGTCAATGCGGCATTTGCAGCCTCTATTGCGCCCGTTTTATCTCCCAGACGGAACAGGACCGCCGCCTTAAGCGCCAGGGCATCCGGACTTCGCGGCGCAAGCTCATTCACCAGTTCGCTGGTTTCCAGCGCTTTTTGCAACTTGCCGGAAAGCAACATGATCTTCCCATACCGTATCTGTGCTTTGAAATGCTTCGGATCTACTTCAATCGCCTTCAGAATATTGCCGGCATATTTTCTCCAGTTTCCGTCGTTTTCCTCCACGAGGGCGAGGCCATACCAACCGTCGGCAAAATTCTCGTTTATTTGCAATGCATTGCGAAATTCGACACCGGCCTTGGCAAAATTTTCCTCTGCGACAAAAGCCATACCGGCTTCATAATGAGCCTGAGCCTTTTCTTCCGGCGTATCACAGGCCGCCACAGAAAACATCACTATCACCAGTGCCAGACCAGCGAGCCATGATTTCATTTCCGCAAAACTTCTTCCAACGGTCATTCTCTAAACCCTTACCCTCGTTTTTCGCGGGCTATAAAAACGTCAGTTTCGTCTATGCAAAGCAATTTACTGAATTTTGTTATCGCTTCTGAATTCCTGCATATACCAAGAAATCCGAAAAGCCGCAAAAAACAACGAACTAGCAGCCCTAACATGGGCGAGGATACATTAACCCTAATTTATCAATATATGCTTAATTCAGTCGCCAATTTTCATCGGGCATCACAAGTTTTCGTTCACTTTACCGTTATATATGAAGTTCCGGATCGTCTTAATCAACTCCGGCTCCGCAAAGTGGCTGGCGGCTTCAGTAATTGCCGGGGCTGGATTTGCCATCAGTTTGTCCAGCAGGGGGCCCAGCGCCACCTCATCTTCCGCAACATAAATGCCGCTCCGTTTGGCAAACTGTTCTGCTGTTGCTATCTGATGATCGTTTCGGGTTTCCTTAAGGTCACCCTTGCGCGGCATGATAAGCAGCGGCTTTTTCATCGTCAGCGCCGTAATGATTGTTCCCATACCGGCATGAGCGACAATCAGGTTGGCCTTTTCAAAGCTGCTTTTGAATGTATCCGGATCCAGGAAGCTCTGCCATTTGAAGTTCCGAGGCTTGTAGCCACTATCTCCGAGCTCCGCGACCTGTGCGAAAATGTCATCGTTGCCAGAGGCGAGCGCCCAGTCATCAAGACCCTTGATCAACCGGTCAAACCGCAATTCATGGCCAACAGTTACAAAAATCATACGACTGACCCTCTGTATTCCGGTGATCGCTTCGTGCCATCCCCGCCAGCAAGATGTTCCCATTGGGTGAGCCACAGATCGGCGCATCCACCTGCTTTCTGTCCAGAAAGCGACAGCGCGCCAGCATTGGCGATACTATCCAGCCAAATGGTCCGGGCGCCCATGAGTTTCCCAACCTTGAGGGCGAAGAACCCGGCGGCGGCACCGGTTGAGACGATCACATCCGGCCGCTCCCGGATCAGAATGGAGACAATGCCGACCAACTGTCGAAAAAGGCGGAATTTCTGCCACCTGTTTGCATCTACTACACGATAGAATTTCGGTATAGGCTGTCCCCTGAGCTTGGCATCCGCAATCAGATCATCTCGATACCCTTCCTTCGTTGTCACATAAACGGCATCACAGTCATCCCACGCACACCGAAGCCGTTGCAGCTGGACCCAATGTCCACCGGCGGAGGAAATCGCCATAATCTTTGGTCTTCTTGACATTTTTAATCCTTGAGCCCATTGTCCCGCCGCAGTGCGGCAAAGATGGTTCTGCATATGACATAATGTTTCCGTTTAAAACGGCCCGTTCCATGTTCAACAAAGGTATTTTGAATTCGGGCTGTAAAAATACCGAAAATAAGCCTTAATTTTGAAAAATAATCCCGCTATCTTACCATTTTGTTAATGGTTTACTGAACATTTTAAACAATCAATGATCAAGGAGATTTAATTGGTGGCCTAAACAAACAATGGCTATTAACTTTCTGGAAGCAACGGCTTGGCTAATAGGTGCAATATCGCAACAATGTGTGTCAACATGATCCCGAATTTCCGGCTTTCCTTGTACATTTTCTGACCTATACAAGGTATTTATTGACACTTTTTTACTCTTGAAGAGCGACTTCTAAAATATCGGCAGCCAATGAGCACAATAGTTTAAGCGTGGACAGAAACTACATGAACATTAACGATCATAATTCCGTCCGTGTAACTTTTATTCTGCTGGCCTTTAACCAAGAAGCGTTTATAGAGGAAGCCTGTCTATCGGCGCTTTCGCAAACATACGAAAATATCGAGTTTATTTTTTCGGATGACAAATCCAGCGATAGAACATTTGAGTTAATGCAGTCCACAGTGAATGAGAGCAGGGCTGCAGACCGGCCTGTACAAGTCAGACAGAATCCCGAAAACATTGGACTTATCGAACATATCAACTTGCTTTGCGAAATAGCAACGGGTGAATTAATTGTCGTTGCTGCCGGGGATGATATTTCAATTCCCAGCCGGACAGAGCAGTTGGTCGATGCCTATTTAAAAAGCGATCGTAAGGCAAACTCAATCCATTCATCTGTAATAATGGTGGATGAAACAGGCAAGGAACTCGGACTGCTTGAGCCGCGTATCATCAAGAATAAAATGGACTTGATAGATATCAGCCTAAGCACACAACTGCTTATTGGCGCGACCCATGCTTGGACAAAGAACATGTTTGAGAAATTTGGCCCGATAAAGGAGAAAGGAAGTTATGAAGACCTCGTGATTGCTTTTCGCAGCGCTTTACTTGGCCCAATTTCCTATGTAAATGCTCCTCTTGTTTATTATCGGGTCGGATCTGGCATGTCGGCTTATAAGAAGCTGCCGAAAAATTTCGCGGGCGCCGTTAACACAAGACTCAAAACCGCCCATATTGTCGCCGCGGTTTACGGCCAAAGGCTTCGGGACGCCCGAAAAATAGGGCGAACGGATGTCGCTCAACTTGAAACTGCCCTTATCCAGACAAAGATCAAGACCGCGATTTATTCAGGACAATATGCCGACGCCATCAAGCTGCTGAACTGGCAACCGGCCGTGCTTGCCTCATTCATAAAAACCATGGGCATTATCTTTTTTACTAAAATTAGATTTTTAATAACGAATGAGACGTAGATTGCTTCATTAGTTGATACAAACATACTAGGAAACTGGTAACTGCAATTGAAGAAGGTACTTTCGTTACAACGGTAATCTCGCTTTAATCTGTCATCGAGAAATGGCCCGGCATGAAGTCAGGATACTTCAAAATGCTTTCCAAAATATGCTATCGATTGTATGACCGGTAAGGACAAGCACGAACGTTGCGCAGAAAACGAGCTGTAAAGATTTAGGGGCGAGATGAAGAATGCATTGGTAAATTTTTCTGTTCTGGGCGATGAAAGAGGCAGTCTTATCGCCGTAGAGAGCGGACAGTCTGTCCCCTTTGAAATCAAGCGCGTTTATTATATTTATGGTACTGTAAGCGGCGTCGTCCGTGGATTGCATGCGCATCATGAACTGGAGCAAATGGCCATATGTCTGAGAGGAAAATGTCACTTCCTCATGGACGATGGAGCAAACCGGGAAGTGATCGTTCTGGATCGCCCCGATGTCGGGCTCCTGATCCCCCCAATGGTATGGCATGAAATGTCAGAATTCTCGGATGACTGTGTTCTGATGGTGCTCGCAAATGACCATTACGATGAAGCCGACTACATCCGAAATTACGACGACTTTAAGAATTTAGTATCAAATCCTGAAGTATAGAAGTCGATTATGGGAACAATGATACATAAGCTGGCCGATGTTCAGTCAAGTTCAATCGGGGACGGCACTCGCATATGGCAATTTTCTGTCGTCCTGCCTGAGGCGGTTATCGGACGCGATTGCAATATATGTTCGCATACCTTTATAGAAAATGATGTGACGATCGGCGATCGGGTAACGATCAAGAACGGTGTCTTTCTTTGGGATGGCATTACGATCGAGAATGACGTCTTCCTCGGGCCGAATGCAACCTTTACAAATGACCTGACCCCCCGGTCCCGGCAGATTCCGGAAGCGTTTCTGCGCACAACTGTTTGTGCCGGCGCAAGTATCGGCGCCAATGCAACCATCCTGCCCGGAATTCGCATCGGCCGCCATGCCATGATCGGCGCCGGCGCCGTAGTAACGCGGAATATAGACGATGGAGAGGTTGTTGTTGGCAACCCTGCACGGAAATTACAGAGTAGACAGTCATGAATATTCCCTTCCTGGATATGAAATCGCCCTATCTGGAGCTCAAGGACGAAATCGATGAAGCCGTCGCCAGAGTTTGCGCATCGGGCTGGTTCATCCTTGGCGAAGAAGTCGAAAAATTCGAAGAGAATTACGCGGCCTATTGTGAGGCTAACTATTGCGCAGGCGTTGGAAACGGCCTTGACGCCCTTCATCTTGCGCTGCGTGCCATGTCGGTCGGTCCGGGAGACGAGGTTATCGTCGCCTCCAACACCTATATCGCGACATGGCTAGCCGTGACGCAATGCGGCGCAAAGCCGATTATCGTGGAACCGGACGAGCAAACCTATAATCTTGACCCGAACAAAATAGAAGCCGCGATAACTCCGAATACAAAGGTCATCCTGCCGACGCATCTATACGGACAACCGGCAGACATGGATCCGATTATTGCCATCGCCAGAAAGCACGGATTGTATGTTCTGGAAGATGCCGCGCAAAGCCACGGCGCGCGATATCGCGAGAAAAAGGTCGGCGCACATGGCGATGCGGTCGCCTGGAGTTTTTATCCCGGTAAAAATCTGGGTGCCTTTGGAGATGGCGGTGCTGTTACGACAGATAATGCAGAGCTTTTTAACAAGGTCAAAATTCTCCGCAATTATGGCAGCGGGCAGAAATATGTTAACGAGGTCAAAGGGTATAACAGCCGCCTCGACCCCATTCACGCCGCTGTTCTTGATGTTAAGCTGAAATATCTGGATGAGTGGAATGACCGGCGGAGCAAAGTTGCCGCCTACTATTCAAAGCATTTGCAAAATTCCGATTGGCGACTTCCGTTCGCGCCTAACTGGGCGAAACCTGTATGGCATCAGTATATTGTTCGCACTTCTCAGCGGGAAGCCACCATGAGTGCATTGCAGGAACAGGGTGTCGCGACATTCATCCACTATCCGATTCCCCCGCATCTGCAGGATGCATATTCCGAACTGAACTACGGCGTTGGCGACTTTCCGATTGCGGAAGCCATGGCAAAAGAAGTCATGAGCATCCCCATCGGACCACATATCACCGAAGAAGAAGTGAAATATGTTTGCGAATGCGCCAATTCCCTAAATAAAAAATGAGCGAAAGCCGCACCTCCTATAAGGAAATTCTGCGCTCAACTTTCATCATGGGAGGCGCAAGCTTCCTCAAAATCCTTATTGGCGTGGTTCGAATAAAAGTGCTGGCCGTGGTTCTTGGCCCGACAGGCGTCGGTCTGATCGGAGTCCTGACCAGCGCCATGACCATGGGCGCATCCGTCGCCGGCATGGGCCTGAATTCAAGTGGCGTCCGCCAGATTGCCGCTTCGACGGATGATGAAGAAAAGCTTCCCTATGTCCGCCGTGCCCTTTGGTATGCAAATCTGTTTCTCGGGATACTTGGTGGTCTTGTCTTCTGGGTTTTTCGAAATCAGATTTCGGAGTTGCTGTTTGACAGTACGGAAAACGCGACCCTGATCAGCCTTCTTGGAATAGGTGTCTTTCTATCCGTTCTGTGTGGGGCTCAATATGCCTTGTTGCAAGGCATGCGCCGTATCGGAGATCTTGCGCGGGCAACAATTATCAGCTCGGTTGTCTCCGCGGTTATCGGCGTTGGCGCCGTGGTGCTCTGGAAAGAGCAGGGCATTATCATTTTTGTCATTGTCGGACCTCTGGCAACAATCGTTATTGGCTCATACTACGCTGCCAAGCTACCTCGTCCGGGCCATATGGTTTTTAGCCTGAAAAGAATTTACCACGAATGGCGCGGCATGTTCCTGCTCGGCATTGTGATGATGAGTTCCGGCGTTATGCAGGCGATTTCCCAGCTCGCTGTCAGGATATGGGTAACGCAGGATTTCGGCCTCGAGGCTACGGGTTATTTCCAGGCATCCTGGGCAATCTCGGTCACCTATATCGGGTTGATCCTGAGCGCCATGGCAGCAGATTATTATCCAAAGCTCGCCGCCAACATCAAGGATGTTAAGACATCCAACTCACTGGTCAATGATCAGACCGAGATGGCGTTGATGATGGCAGGTCCGCCGTTGATCATCATGCTGGGCTGGACTCCCATTGTTATCAACCTGCTCTATTCCGCAGAATTTGTGGAATCCGTGCCATTGCTGCGCTGGCAGCTGTGCGGAGATTTATTCAAGGTTGCAAGCTGGCCGCTTGGATATGTGTTAATAGCCCGCGGGCACTCCCGGTTATTCTTTGTCACCGAGTTAATGTGGGTCAGCTCATATCTTGGTCTGATATATTATGGCCTGCCGATCGTCGGACTGGAAGCAACGGGGTTAATGTTTTTTGCCAGCTACGTCCTGTACCTCGCGGTTATGTTGCTGCTCGTTGGTCGGCTGACCGGCTTCCTGTGGACGCGCCTGGTTCTGATTCTGTTCACGATTACCTCTGTCTCGATGTTCGGTATTTTTGCGGCGACGCTTCATTCCGAACTTCTAACTGCCATTGTCAGCGGCGTTATCGGCGTTGCCTTCGGCCTGTACAGCCTGCAGAAAATACTGAAAATTACCGGAATGGATGCACAAGTGTCGGTTTTTTTTGCGGAGCTCAAGGCAAGATACAGGAAATAGAGGCATCCGCCCGGAATCCCGAGATTTACCAATTGCCAAAGAACAAATTAGACCTTTCACGGCTTAAACATATATAAATGTTCTTCAGACACATTGCTGTAAGATGACAGCAGGGTCGTATGTGAAAAGGCAGATGAGCCGGATTAAATGAGCCAAATTCCCAGATTAAGCGAGATATCCGCCGGCCGGAATAACAATCTCAATTTGATACGCATGGTGGCCGCGTCCGCGGTCCTCATCTCGCACGCCTTTCCGATTACATCCGGCTCCGACGCCGTCGAACCATTTGAAACCCAGCTTGGGATGACGCTTGGTGAAATTGCCGTTGGAATATTTTTTATTCTGTCCGGGTTTCTCGTTTCCATGAGCTTCACCCGCAGCAAATCGCTCGCAGGTTTTTTCATAGCGCGCGCCGTCCGGATTTTTCCGGCGCTTTTCGTTGTGCTTACCTTAACCGCTCTGCTGCTTGGGCCGCTCGTAACGCAGTTACCCCTTGACGCATACTTATTGTCACCAGCGACCCTGACATACATACCCGGCAATATGTCTCTGGCGTTTATGCAGTATGACCTGCCCGGAGTTTTTGATCAAAACCCCGTTGGCCAGGCGATTAACGGATCGCTCTGGACGTTGTTTTACGAAGTTGCCTGCTATTTTGGAGTGGCCGTCATTGGTCTGTTGGGGGCGTTCCGGTCGCAAAGATTATTTCTCGCGTCGCTTGCCGCATTTATGGCGTTCTATGTCGCCGTGAATGTTTATGAACATATGCTGCCTACGAGAATTATTCTCCTCGCCGACCTTGGCTTCCCATTCATGGTTGGTATCGTGTTTTTCAATTATCGGGAGAGAATTCCGGTCTTCCTCCCGGTCTCTCTCATCCTGTTTGCATCCTCCTTCCTGTTCGTTGACACGTTCATTTTCAACGAAGTGTTTTACCTTACAATCGGGTATTTTCTGGTGAGTGTCGGCTTTTTGGAGAGTTTGCGATTTGAGCAATACAACAAGCTCGGAGATTACTCATACGGGGTTTATATATACGCCTTTCCCATGCAACAGCTGGCGGTATATTATTTTGGCCCCATGACGCCACAGATGAACATGCTGATTGCATTCCCCATAACCCTTATTTTCGCCATTCTTTCATGGCATCTGGTCGAAAGTCGCGCTCTTTCCCTAAAGAAGCGCCTTGATGTCAGGAAAGCGCCTGTTTAGGGGGCGCGGCAGGGCGACAGCATTCGAAAAATTGATGTCTGTTGACTGGCTAGTTTGATCATTTTGGTCTAGATTGGGCGATACATTTTTCACAACTATGTAATGGTAGTTAATATTATCTTTAGACGCCATAGAGTAAACTTGGACATCTTATAACTACTGTTCAGTCCAACGGTTCCGGCCTTGGGGGATTAAATTCAAGGATAGAGTAAATCCCGATTGAATAGCAAAATCAATTTACCTGAACGCATAGCACACTCAGGCCCAGAAGACAGAACGAGACATCACCTATGGATCCTACTTTAGCAGCTAAATGGTATGGCATATCGACTGTCCAGCCGGCAGGTGTCGCGATTCTGATCTGCTGCGTGATCCTGACCCTGGTCGTTCGCCGCAACTGGGCGATTTTCCCGCTTGTCATTTTATTAATGGCCATTCCAAGCGCTCAGCGTTTTATCGTCGCCGATCTTGATTTAACTTTTATCCGGCTTGTTGTCCTGACCGGGTTCCTCCGTGTTTTTATCCGGAGGGAATATACAGACTTTACCTTCCAGCTTCCAGACAAGGTCATCATTCTCTGGGCAATATGGGCAATCATCGCCTATACAATGCTTAGGGATGGGTTCTCGGGCCTCATTACACGAACCGGCTACATGTTTGAAGTCGTTGGCTGCTATTTCCTCGCCCGAATTTATCTGAAAGACATGTTTGACCTCAGGCGACTGATCGGCCTGCTGGGCATTGCATCGATCCCCATGGTCGGCGTTTTCCTTTTTGAGAGGTTTAACGGAAGAAACATATTTGCCGAATTTGGCGGCGTCCCGGAGCGCACACTTATTCGTAATGGCAGACTGCGCTGCCAAGGGCCGTTTACACACCCGATCATGGCGGGCGTATTCTGGGCTAATGTTGTTCCGTGGCTCGGGGCCATGTGGTTCACAAAGGCAATACCGCGGACCGCTCTTGCCGTTTACATTATCTGTATTCTCGGCATTATTATGAATACGGCATCCAGCACGCCTGTCATGGCGCTGATTTTTGCGGTCATCGGATTTTCTTTTTACTACCTGCGCCGATATATGAGCTATGCCAGATGGGGTTTGGTAGCGCTTGTTCTCTCGCTTCATATGATCATGGACAAGCCGGTATGGCACCTTATTGCCCGCATGAATGTGGTCGGTGGCTCTACCGGTTGGCATCGCTATCATCTCATGGACAAAGCGGTGGCCAATTTCTGGGAATGGTGGGCAATTGGAACGGAGTCCACCGCACATTGGGGAATGGGCCTTGAAGATGTAACCAATCAGTATGTGCTGGAAGGCGTTCGCGCCGGTATTCTGGGGCTCGGTTTGTATGTATTCCTGCTGGGCTCGATCTTCTGGATTCTCGGAAAGGCAATGCGGGGCGCTAATTCCAAAACTGAGCTGATCATATTGTGGGCCTCGGGTACGATGCTCTTTGCCAATGTCGCGGGATTTTTCGCCGTATCCTATTTTGGCCAGACGGAGGTTGCCTTCTTCCTGTTCCTGGGGACTTCCGTATCTCTCGCGACAACGGCCATTGAAACCCGGCGCGCGAAGATCCGGGAGCATTTGAAAAGCGAGGACACCCCCGCCGCCGCTCCCTCGCCGGAACGTGGCGTCGTCCTTAATACTGAGCCGCTATCCCGTGCCCGGCCGGATGGGCCGAGATTAAATAACCACAGATAATTTAGTAGGCGAGCAAAACCTCTATGAGTGATTTTGAGCTTAGTGTCGTTATTCCGCATTTCAACGATCCGGTAGGACTGTCCGCCTGCCTGGCGTCACTGCAAAAGCAGCACTTTGATATGCAAAAGGTCGAAATCATTATTTGCGACAATAACTCTGATTTTCCGCCCACCGGGCTGGAGGCGTTTGACCTCAATCTCAAGCTGGTTGTCGAGACGAAACGCGGTGCGGGACCCGCACGTAATGCCGGAGTGGCAGAGGCCCGCGGAGAGTATATTGCGTTCACTGACTGTGACTGCCTGCTTGATCCGGACTTTGTGAAAACCGGCCTCGCCCACATGACACAAAACGGCGAGAGAAGCGTCCTTGCCGGCAAGATCGCCTATTATCCGAAGAACGCCCATCCAAACTATGTGGAATCATTCGATATCATTTATGCGATGGATCAGGAATCCCACGCTGTAAAAGGTGACGCCGCAACCGGAAATCTATGGACAAGCCGCGCTCTGTTTAATGAAGTCGGTCCTTTTGTAGCAGATATTGCGGAGGATACTGACTGGTGTCGAAGGGCCTTCGCCGCGGGAGCGACGTTCCAATTCGGGGATGACTGCATCGTGAATCATCCGGCCCGCGCCACACTGGAAGAATTACGCGCGAAATGGCGACGCCAATCCGCCATGACATTTAATGTCTGGAAAAAGAAGCCTCTCTTTTCCATCAAATGGCCAGCCCTTTGCGCGGCCACAGCCTTGTCTGCAATTCCCCACAGTCTGAAGGCGCTGCGTAGCGATAAATTTCCCTTTTTATCTGACCGGCTAAAATCCATTTTGGTGCTTTTCTGGTGTCGGCTTTTTCGCGCTAAAATAATGACAGGCTTTTATTTGAGCGGGCAAGAAAAGATAGACCCGAACAAGTACTGGACCAATGCCTGAAAAGGCGATTTGATCTGCAGTGAATTGTGTCAAAAAAGTGGCCGCGTGCCCGATTTGGCCATAAAATCCGCGTCAGAGATTCATTATTGCAACGCATGTTGAAAAAAATTTTTGACGCCTGAAAAGCACTTTGATGGTGAGGTAACCCGGTGAGACTATTTAAATGATATATCAAGCCATATAATACATAGATATTAAATACTTACATCAATATTTACAATAAGCATAAATATACATGGGTTATTGAAGTTTATTTTCATTAAATTATTCAAAGTAATAACCATTTATTTAATATTTTATTCAATAAAATATAATAATATATTTATATTTTACTTATTATATTGCAAAATTTCCATATTCAATACATTCTGTATTTTATACTATTTTCCGACCGGGATAAAAGTTGCATTTTTTATCGCAACCCGTTTAATCAGTCACATTGTTGCCCAAATTAATCAAGATAATGCGATCATACTGAAGACGTAGAATGCGCCTTTAAACGAAAACCATTTCATAAATTTTATATTAAATTTTGAAATCAGCCTTTATTTTTGAATTTTTTCGAAAATAAATTTTGGAACAACAAATTTTTAAGCGACGTATGGATGTTTTACTTTAAGGTTAAAAATTTATTACTTACTTCGGGAAAAGAAAATCCGCATATATGGCAGAGCTATTTTCGGGTCCCCATAATGCAGAAAAAGCGAAAGTTTTCCGTAGTTTGTAACCAGATTTTAAATTTTTCCTTTTTTAATACGCTTTACGACATTAATACGTGACGCTTGGAGCGCATACCATTATGGCAATAGAATTATCACAAACTGATCTTAATAAGCTAGAGTCCGCCGCAGGTGCCTTCGGCGCGGGATATCAAAATCTTGGACGCAGCGCCGATTATTTCTCAATGACAAGCTACACGTTGGGGGTCACTTTCAAACCGGCCGACCTGGCAAGTGGCTATCAGGTACTGCTTAATAACTTTGGTCAATATTCCATATCTTTAAGAAATGACGATCTTATTATCCAACTCAATACCGAGAATGGTCAGGATCGTACACTCACTTTCAGAGACGCAATTACCGATAACGGCTGGCAAGACGTACATGTGATCGTCAATGACGAAACCGGTACGCTTGATATTTTGCTTAATGGCGAAACACTTCATTCAGGATCCAGCGAAGGCCTTGTTGTTGAAAACGCGTCTTTTTGGGACGTTACTGCAGGCGGAACTCCATGGGGGGCCGCGTTTAACGGGCAAATAGCCGACGTGACTGTACTGGATTATCCGGTTTCGGTCGATCCAGAGGACTCCCTTGTCGCAAGAATGGAAAATCTTGATAGCGACGGTTACGTCTGGGATGAAAATAACAACAATGAACCGACAACCCCTCCCGATGAGGTTGTGGATGAGACCCCGGTAGAGCAGCCCGAAGAGGAAACACCCGAAGAGGTCGTTGACGAAACGCCAGTAGAGCAGCCCGAAGAAGAAGCTCCTTCGACGAATGTCGGACAGTCGGACGAAGAAATTCTACAATCCGCCGCCGCCGACTTCGGTTCCGGTTACCAGAACCTGGGTCGGAGTGCGGATTACTTCTCGATGTCAAACATGACCCTGAATACCGTATTCAACGTTACGGAGATCAGTAATGACCGGCAGGTTCTTCTCAACAACTTCGGCCAGTATGCCTTGCTGGTTCGGGGAAGCACCCTCACTGTCGAGCTTAATAAAGAGGGCGGGCAGGACCTGAGGCTGACGTTTGACAACCTCATTACGGAGACGGGCTGGCAGGACATCCAGGTCATCGTATCCAACGACGAGATTCAAGTCTGGCACAACGGAAATGAAGTTTATACCGGCCCGAACGAAGGCGTCGTGATTGATGAAGCCGCATTTTGGGATGTCACCGCGGGCGGCACGCCTTGGGGCAGCACATTCAATGGCGAGATCGCCGCTGTCACCGTTATTGACAAAGCGGTCACAATAGATCCGAACTCCACCATCGTAGAGCGCATGTTCTATATTGACGGACAGGCTGATGGCACGGGATCGTCCGGCCGGCCTGCTACAGGCGGAGACCAGGTCGTCGATACTCCGGATGACGTTACCATTCCGAATATCCCGAACGTTCCTGACGAGCCGGATGACGCAGACAACAGTGAAGCTGTTGTTACCGGTACATCAAATGGCGAAGTCACGGAAGATGTCGATCTGACAACCAGCGGCAAACTCAACGCTGCGGATGCGGATGCAGGTGAAAGCGGTTTTCAGGAAGATACCGAAAACGGAGATTATGGCAGCTTCACAATCTCCGAAGATGGCAATTGGACCTATACGCTAACTGATTCCGATGATCTGGACTGGCTCGACACGGGTGAAGTCGTAACGGAAACCTTTACCGTCCGTACAATCGATGGCACAACTTCCGAAGTTACCGTCGATATCAATGGGCGAAACGAACCGACGACCCCGAATACCGGTGGCGGAACCGGCGGAAATACAGGCGGCGGTTCAACACCGACACTTGGCGTGATTGAGGTCAGCAGCACAGCTGGACTTATTCAGGCACTTTCAGGGAATGTTGCCGGATATACGATTGAACTGGCGCCCGGGGACTATGGCACGATCAACTTGAATAACTATAACTTCTCTTCCCCTGTCGTCATTACATCGGCAAGCCCGAATAATCCCGCTCATTTTGAGTCAATTTCGGTCCGGAACTCTTCAAACATCGAGTTTAACAGCCTGGACGTTGTCTCCAATGATGCTCCGTCCGGTTCATGGGGTGAATATCTCATCACAATTGATAACAGCTCTGACATCGTTATTTCTGACAGCTTCGTCAGTACATCTCGCAGCACCGGAATGGCGGAAGGCTTTACCGGCTTGATCGTCAAGAACTCAAACGGCATTACTGTAGAAGATAGCGAATTTACAAATATGTCCGGCGGTGCCGGTTTTATCAGCTCGAACAATATCAATATCTTTAATAACGAGTTCCACGACATTCGTGTTGATGGCGTAACCTTCTCAGGCGTGCAAGGTGTGGAGATTGACGGGAACTACTTCCATGATTTCTACCATACAACTGGTGACCATTCTGACTATGTCCAGTTCTGGGTAACAGCCGGCCTTCAGTCAAACGTAGATATCGTCATTACCAACAACCTTATGACCCAGGGCAATGGCTACGACACTCAAGGCATCTTCATGACCGCAACCAGCGGTCAGCCGATGCAGAATGTGGTTATTGAGAACAACGTCATTTACCAGTCCGGCTATCATGGTATTTCCGTTACGAACGCTAATGGCGTCGAAATTAACGATAACACGGTAATTTCTCCGCCGGACAGCGCAACAGGATTTGAAGTCTGGATTGCCATGACCGGCGTAACAAACGGCGTTCTTGAAAATAATATTTCAAACTCTTTCGTCCTGAATGGCAGCAGTGTCAGCCAGAGCGGCAACCTGGTTGCTTATGACTCATCGGTTCCGTGGAATGCCGGGAGCTACCCGACATCTTCCTATGACCAGGTTTTTGTCAATGACATGAATATCAATTCGGTTCATGCAGATGATTTTGCATTGTCAGCCGGGATCAATGCGGGCGCGGACATCAGTAATCTGCTGGGAGATATCCTGGGCGGAACGCTGAGTGCCTTCTCAACCACGGTTGCAAGCATAGATGATAACGAGCCGACAGTTGGCGATGACTACATTGAAGGTACTTCTGCTAACGATCTGCTCTTCGGCTTCGACGGCGATGACGAACTGTTTGGGTTCGGCGGTTCTGACATCCTTGTCGGTGGCGATGGCGCAGACACGCTCTCCGGCGGTGCAGGGCGGGATACATTCGTCTACACGGAAATTGGCGACTCAGGTATTGGCAACGGCAATCGCGATGTCATCATGGATTTCGATGCGACAAACGGCGACATGCTGTCCTTTGAAGGTTTTGCCACAGATGATTTTGCCTTCTCCTTCAATGACAATACGGATGTACTCTCTATCGACCTCGATGGCGATTTCACCATCGACATGGAAATTCAGCTGATCGGTGTTTCCGCAAGCGATCTGGACGGTAGCGATTTCATGACATGATAAGGGGCGGGTCAGAGATGACCCGTCATCATAAAGCCAAAAACTATAAGGGCCTCTTTCCGATAGAAAAGAGGCCCTTCTTTGTTGATGATACAGAGTGCCAGATCAGATTTCCGGCTCAGGCGCTGAAGCCCGCCAGCCACTCGCCCCGTCTCGTCCAGATTTCCTTCCAGGTATCCGCGTTGGTTTTCCGGTCCTTCTTGCGAAGGAGCGTTGAATAGAGCCAATGAGTCAAAATCTTGCTGAGCGGCAGGCAGTAAAACAGGATATAGCCGAAAACTTTAGCGACAGGATTCCAGTGCTGCTGCATGAGCGTCACTTTTGCCGTGAGCAGCCGGATCATCTTGTCGGCAACAACTTTTTCCGACTGCCCGCCGTAGTGGACAATTGTCGCCTCCGGCGTGATCATCGGTCGGCCGCCGCGCTTCTTTGCCCGCAGGCAAAGGTCCGCATCCTCACCATACATGAAGAACCGGCGATCAAACCCGCCAAGCTCTTCCCAGAGATTTCTTTTCATCAGCAGGAAACAGCCGGTCACAATATCGATTTCGCGAACCGTATCCCGCTTCCATCCGCCATAGCCTTCCGCATTGAAAAGGCCACTCGACGGGAAAATACCGCTCAATCCGGTAACGTAACAAAAAAGGGACCAGACCGTCATCCGCCGCCAGCAGGAGGTCGCGTTCAGGCTGCGATCCCCGAACAGGGTCCGGCCACCCCAGACGGCCGCCTTGGGATGTGCATTCGCAAACTGGACAATATTGTCGATGGCGTGATCGAGCACGACAGTGTCGGGGTTGAGCAGCAGTATATACTCCCCCGTCGCCTGTTTTGCCGCCAGATTATTGCCGTTGGCAAAGCCGACATTCTCTTTCGAGGCAATCAGGTTTATATCCGGGAATTCCGCCGCAATTGCTTCCGCCGAACCGTCTGTCGATGCATTGTCGAGGACAATAACCTCAAAGGTCACATCCTTCGCCTGCTCAAAAACCGATCGGATGCAGTCAAGGGTCAGATCGCGGGTGTTATAGCTGATTACAATAATCGATACTGTCGGATTTTCCACGCTACTCTCTTTCGTCATTCAATGGCCCCAATGGTCGACGGACCTTTCCGGGGGTTGCCATATACATCAACATTACTGAACGGTGCTTTTACACGGCCGCGCAAACCCGATTTTCCGGAAGGAGTAAAATCGCCCTTGCCCTCATCGAGAAAGCCCGCATCACCGGAAGTGATATCGATCCCGTCAACCGGCATGCTCCCGTCTCTCGGTCGCAGCAAATGGGTATTCTGGTAGGCGATTGCGTCATCGTCAAACCCATAACCCTTGAACGGCGCGCCCATGGCATAGAAGACGGAGCTGTCAATTAACACATTTCGCACTTCATTATTACGCCAGAGAAATGTCGAGTTCGGCATGGTAATGCCCGAAAAGATCAAATGGTTTGAAGGGACATGCCACTGCGAGAAAAACGGGACTCGCGAAAACAGCGGTCTAATCAGCAGAGCGTTTACAATGGCCACATTGTCGAGGGAAGAACACCCACCTGCAAATATACCCTGTGCTTCGGCATCCCGCGCAACGAGCCCGAAAATAATGAAATTTTCCATGTCGTCATTGCCGCAATAAATCTGGAAAACGTCCGGATGGAACTGAGTATCTCCACGATCAATCCCGTTTACTTCACTATTGACGATCAATCGCGACCCGCTGAAAGCGTCAGATCCTATATTTGTAAGTTTGACGTTCCTGGCGATAGCAAGGTCTGTCGCTCCGTTAGGGAAGTCGGAAAGATGAACATTAATGAAAAAAACTTCATCCCAACTCGGCGAATGGTAAAAGCCGCCCCCTGTGGTTGCGCCGGGGCCAATCATATCGCTGTCCTCCAGCCACAGGTTGCTATATTCGCCCCCTTCCGGAATGAAATAGACATTCTTGATCGTAACGCCTTTTACTTTCAACAATAACGGCAAGAACCCGCCCCCGTCATCTTCATTGAACACAGCCTTGCTCTTGTCAACACCGGGCGCTGCCGCAATCTCGACCCATCTCGAATCTGTGTCAGGCGCGGAATAACCTGATGATCCCCAGATATACTCACCCTCCATAAGATAAACGACCCCGAAAACGGCTTCATCCCGGTCGTCTTCTATGTCCTCAAGCGCTTCAAGCGCCCGTCCCGGCTGGCGGAAGGGGTTTTCCTTTGTGCCGTCTCCCCTTTTATCATCCCCCTTGCCCGACACCCAGACGATTGCATCCTGACTTCCGTCTGCCGGTTTTACATTGAAATACATCGGATCCATCTCACGCGGGATCCCTGCTGTCTTAGGAAAGACAGTAGCCTTGATTTCAACAATCGGATTTTCCGGATTAAGGGGACCGATTTTTGCCGGATCAATTGTCGTCCAGTATTCATAGGTATTCGTTCGCTTGTTCAGGGTCATGTCGGTGACAGAAAGTACGTCTCCACCATTGATCTGATAGTCAACCCGATCAACTCCGTTGATATGGAAAGCAACTATTCCGAACTGAAACGGACCGTCTATCGCCTGGAACGCAACCACATTCCAATGGGCAATGACCATTGCATCCTCACCTGAAGGTCGGATACTGGATCCCCCACTCTGGGCGCAGGCGATCTGGGTCAGCAGAATACCCAAGAAGCAAATAACTGTTCTTGTATATCTGGAAAGTCCTATTTGCCTTCGCATATCGTTCTCCTTGTTGACGAGTGAATTTGCAAACCCCGTCTTGTTTTCCTATTACGGAAATAACATTTTAGCCCGCCGATGCGGACATATTTGCGATCAATATACTTCATCATCAATCAGGAACATAGGCAGGAAGCACTCCGAGAAGCGCGCGCGAAAATGATTTAAGCTCCTGTTCCGCGGCCACTTCCGATTTGGTTGACTCAATCGGCACCGACAAACGGATCAACGCACCATCGGTGCGGGCGGAAGACAGCCCGCCCCAAAGCAGGTTGAGTTTCGCGATATATTCGTTCGCCATATACTCACCGCGCTGTTTGAACCAATAGTAAACCAGCAGCTTTTCTTCCCCATGGGTAACCAGCACCCGGTTGACCGCCACAGAGTGCCCCTCGTTCTGCAGGGTAACCTCCGTTATTTCCTCAATCTCCCAGCCTCCCGACGGGATGCAGACGCGGGGTGAATGCGGTGTACTACCGGCGGACTGCTGATCATAATATCCGATGAAAAGCGTAATCGGCGCCGCTGCCTCACTCCGATAATGACCCAGGAAATAGTCGCTCATATTCAGGATGGTTTGCTCGACGCCGGGCAACACATCCTCCTCCGCAATCATACCATCTAAGACCAGCGGAAAACTGGTAAAGGAGCGGCGATCGGGTATTTCGGGCTCAATACTCCTGAGAATCAGGGATGCGAGGACGAATGCTGCACACGGTAACATAACACTGATTACCGGACCCATCCGGACTGGCTTGTCCGCAATCACCTCGTCCGGTAGGGAGGTCTTCAGCACGCCGCCGCCGATTGTTGCCTTTTCACCCCGGTTAAGCGTCAGATAACAGGTGGCCAGCATGATCATGAAGGAAACGAGAAAGAAGACCCATCCTTCAAACAGATGGAAAAAGCCGTCCGAGATGGCCGTATCGGTCCATTCGGAAAAAGCGCCGGTCAGAAAGATGCGGACACTGTTCATGATCACGGACACGATCGCGGCGAGAACGATAAAAAGCCCCCTTTTCCAAAGCGGAATATCAAACAGCATCGCCAGCAGCACCCCGAGACCGATCATCGGGTAAAGATAACGAAGACCGGCGCATGCCTCGACCACCGCGAGCTTTACCGTTCCCATATCGATAATATTGCCGTCCTGAAATACGGAAATGCCGACGAAACGAAGCATTCCGACGCTCATGTCGGTGGACAGAAGCTGCAGGCCATATGTCAGATTCGCGGTCAGGAAGGCCGGGGGCGGCACAACGAAGGGGATCAGCAACAGGGACGGAAACACATAACGTCCATACGTCACCCCGCCAAATGTAATGAACAGGCCAAAGATCATGAGAAGCAGGCTAAGATGGCGGATATTCTCGACGCCTGCCTTTATCGCAAGACCGTAGACGGCGACGGCAACAACACAGAGAGCAACGCCGATCCAGTTACCGCGGCGATCGCTCGCCTCAAGAAGGCTGCGGCGTGCCCATAGAAGATAGAGCGCGACGGCCAGCATTAGCGGGCCATGGCTGAACTCTTCTATATTTATCCAGTCATCCCACAGCAGCAAACCGTCCGGAATATAACTAACAAGGACAAGACACAGAAAGATTGGCAGCAGGAACCGGGTCCAGTCAACGCGTTGCAGTGCCAATTCCATATGACTACTTTCGCTACCGTTCCATGGAGCCTGTCACGCGGTGGAGGCATGGGAGAGGAAGATGTGTTTCTGCCAGTACCTAGTAATAGTAGGTTTTGGCGACTTCTTCGGATTTATTCAGAACAACACCCAGCAGGTTGCTCGACTGAAGCTGCCGGCGGCAGTCCTTAACCTCGGCGGGCTTGGTTTCCCCGCTTGAAACCACCATCAGCACACAATCGACCTGCGGAATAAAGGCAATCGCATCATCCGTTGTCTTTAGCGGTGGTAGATCAAAAATACAGATGCGCTTTTCATACCGCTCCCGCAGATCGTCAACAATCGCCTTGACCTTCCGCGAGGTCAGAACTTCCGTCGAATTCTTCACCGGACGCCGGTTCGGCAACACGACAAACCGCGGAATACCCGGATTCACCAACGCATCATTAAACTCGATCTTGCCATCAAGGTAATCCGCAAAGCTATTTTCCTTCGGCAACCCGAGATACGAAGCAACACGTGGACGACGCAAATCAAAATCAACAAGAAGCGCCGTGTAATCCGTCTGCTTCGCAATGCTCAGCGCCAGATTGATCGCCACAACCGTCTTGCCGCACCCCGGAGTTGGCGATGTGATCGCCAGGGTCCGCCAGTTGTTCGCTTCCATCTTCGCCAGAACCTGTGTTCTCAGAATATCAAAGCTGATTGAGTTCGGATCCTCATTGTCCAGCGTGATGATCCGGTGGTTCTCCATATGCGACACATCAAGATCAACCACCCGCGTCTGATTATAAACAATCGGGCCATCAACAATTTCGGGATTCTGGACAATCTTCTTTGCCACACTCCCATGATGGTCACTGCCACCCTGCTTTTCTCTCGCCTTGGCGATTGCTTCTTTAATGCGTTCCACGTCAATCCCCTAAAACAATCTGACTCTGAGTCTATCGAATGCCGCCCAGAGGTTATAGAATATTTCATCCAGCGGCTCGTACAGAAAATGCACCGCCACAAGTATCAGCGCGATCGCGGCAATAGGTATGAGTGCATAAAAAATAATTTTCAGCCGCTGCTTGCTCGCTTCTTCCTGGGTGTGAATATAAGGAATGGAAACGATCGGCGGATGCTTCAGCACAGCCTCCAGCTCCGAGGCACTGCGAATTCTTTTATCAAAAAACTCGATCAGGAAGACAACGCCAATCCCGACGGCCAGCGCAAACAAGCTGCCGACGCCCATGATTTTCGGACGATCCGGTGACCATGGCTCGGTTGGCACGACAGGCGGTTCAAGCAGCACAAAGCGCTCGGCCTTTTTCTCTTCTTCAAGATTCTGGGAGAGCTGGGCCTGGGCCTGCTTGGATTCAAATGAATTCAACTTGTCCAGAAGGTCTTCATAGGTCCGGTTCAGACTTGCAAACCCGCGCTCAACCTGCGGTATTTCCAGTATAATCCCTTCAAGGTCCTTAACTCTCTTGCTCGCCTGATTTATCTGCTGACGCATTTCGGCGATTTTCTCATCCGTTGCAGCAATACGGACCTGAAGGGTTTCAACAACCGGATTATAAGCACTATTCGATGCTGACTGCCCCTGGGTTGCTGCGGCCAAAGCCTCTGCCGTTTCCGCTTCCACCTGTGCTTCAAGAACGGCAATACGTTTCTTCAGCGCAATAATGTCGGGATGTGAATCGGTCAGACGGGTAGACGCATCCAACAGATTATCCTTAAGAGTCGCCAGATTCCGCGCAAGTTCGGATTGCTCCAGGCCGCCATCGGCCGAGCGGCCCGTTCGAGCTGATGTCAGTTCAATCTGCAGATATCGTTTTTCTTCTTCCAGCGCCCGAATATCCCGGCGCATATCCCGGATTTCGCCTTCAGTGCGTTCCAGCATATTTTGCCGCAACCCGAGATGCTCCGGCAAGGCATCCTTGTTTTTCTGCTTATAGGCAACAATCTCGCTTTCAACCTTCGCCAGCTGGCGGCGGACTTTTTCAGCCTCTTCCGAAAGGAAAGCGGTTGCTTCTGTCGCCCGTTCCGTCCGCGTGCGAACATTTTCACTCAGAAAGAGAGTTACCAGCTCATTCGCCACATCCGTTGCAATTTGGGGATTCTCATGATTGAACGATACGGTGAAAGCAATTGTCGTCTCCCCCCGGCGACCCGCGCCCATGGACGACGTGATAACATCAATCCAGATGTTAGCCTGCATTCTTTCCACAAGGCTGGACACTGTCATGACCCGGCGATCATTTCCGTAAACATTGTACTTGTCGATGATCTTGAGCAAATTTTCCCGCGTCATAACCCGCTGCTCAATCATCTTGATGCGCTGATTAGGGTCTGTGTTGACAGTCGATTCAACAAGATCGGTGGAGATTTGCTGTGTTTCAACCAGAATGGTGCCTTCCGACGAATATGTCGGCGGCAGAATAAGCCCGACAACCACACTTCCAATCATAATAAGAACAAATGGAATCAGAAAAAACAGAAACCGTCTCTTTGCCGCATTAATGATCGACCCGAGATTTATCGGCGATGATTCTTCTTCCTGTATTGCAAAATCCTGGCTCATTTTATTGCTCGAGTCCGTTCAACTAAATCAACGTAAATAATTTTCGTCCAGCGCTTTATCCGCTCATCCTTATGGTTAATTATTTTACAACCCCTCAAGTCGATCAACAAACACCATAGGCCCTTTTAGGCTCAAAGAGTTAAGGAATGGTTGGTAAATGATATAAATTAGCAACATTATACTAATTTTTACGTTCTCCTGGGCAGTTCCGACAGTCCAGAATAAAATCTGTAAGACTTCGGAAACCGGGAGAAACCATACTTTCAACCGTCCCTTTGTCCGCATCGGCGGTGCAATTGTCAAGTAATGATATGGTTAATAGGCGTTTTTATTTATAAATCCGACGAACACCGTCATAACCAGTATCTGAAGGTCGAAAAACAGCGACCAGTTCTCGACATAGTAAGTATCATAATTCACCCGGGCTTCCATTTTTTCCAGCGTATCCGTCTCGCCGCGATAGCCCTTTACCTGCGCCCATCCGGTAATGCCAGGCTTCACCTTATGGCGGGCAAAATAGCCGTCGATCAGGGTCGAATACTCCTCATTATGATCAATGGCATGCGGTCGCGGTCCAACAAGCGACATCGTGCCATTGACGACATTAAAAAGCTGCGGCAACTCATCCAGGCTGGTCCGGCGGATAAATTTTCCAACCCGCGTAATACGGGGATCATCCTTCGATGCCTGAACCGTCCTTTTGCGCTCTTCGCCGTCATGGTACATAGAGCGGAATTTATAGATCTCAAATATCTTGTTGTTATAGCCATAACGCTTTTGCTTAAATAAAACCGGGCCCTTGCTCTCCAGCCGGATGGCCAGCGCAATTATCAGCAAGACCGGCGAGAAGACCAGCAGCGCCAGCGATCCAAGAATACGATCTTCCAGAGCCTTTACAACAATCTTGAAACCGGACAGGGGTGAATCTACCACCTCAATCATCGGGATACCGCCAAAATGGTTGGGTGACGGGCGATAGGGAAAACGGAAACCGACCAAGTCCGAGACCAGATGCACATGGGCTGGCAACTGGCGAAGACGGCTGACGATTTCGAGCTGCCGTTCATCTGCATTCCAGGGCAGCGCGACAATGATGTCATCAACATGGTTTTTGCGGACGAACTGGATCAGAGCATCAATGTTCCCCAGCAACGGATAGCCCGCAATCGTCGGGGCAACACGTCCGATGCGATCATCAAAAATGCCGACAACCTTGTTCACCACAGGTTTTTCATCCGCCAATTGCCGCAGCAACTGTTCTGTCTGTTTACCACCGCCCAGGACAACGACTTTTCGTGTACATAATCCGCGGCTTGCAAGATAATTAATGATAAAGAAAGCAACCAGCCGGTAGATCAGGATCACGGCGAAAGACGCCAATCCGAAGCTGTAAACCCAGATACGCGAATAGTCGTCCGATACTTTGAGCGAAAAGCCAACTGCCAGCAGCAGCATAAAGGTTGTCATGCAGACAATCGCGAGGTTTGGCAGGTTGGTCAGCGGCGCAAGAAGCGTTGAAAAGGAGTAGATGCCGCCATAGCGCCCCAGAAAGAAAAAGATGAACAGGGTCAGAACAACGGCGTATAGATACTTGTCGTGAGTGAGCAGGTTCCCACCGATAACCACATAATAGGTGACATATCCTGCCGAAAACAGCCAGAGTATATCCAGGACATTGAAAATGCGCGACAAGACACGTGAAGACAGGGGATATCCACCAGCGTAAACGGGTCCATCCTCGGCTACGGTCTTTCCGCCGCTCAGTCCCTTCTCCGGTATCTTGTTCAATGAATTACTCCGATAACAGGCGCCATTGCCACTCTGCTTAAAAACCTAATGTCATACTTCGGCTGATAAAGCTTATCTCGACGGCGCCTACAGAAAATACTACAAACCATGAATCTATTGATAACAACCTACATTGATTATCGTTAATTTTTTATAAACTGCACATGACCGGAACACTAATGTCTGTGAATATTACTAAGTTCCAAATTAATTACCGTCTTGCTTATTTCCTGTGGGGGTTTGGCGTCATTACACTTATGGTGTTATCCCTCCTACCCCCTGGAAACGAACCTTCTTTCACCGGCCTGGTGAATGATAAAGTCAGGCATTTTACGGCTTATGCCTGTGTCGCCCATATAGGCTGTCACGCCGGGCGGAACTGGTATAAACGAAGCCTGCTTTGCGCGCTTACGCTCATCGTAAGCATCGCAATCGAATTTCTCCAGCCATTTACCGGGCGGGACTTTGAAGTTCTGGATATTGTGGCAAATTTATCAGGCGTTACGGCGGGAGCGGCCCTCATGGCGCTCCTCCTCTATTGGCGGAGCCGCTGAAACCCCTTAATCCTGCCTCACGGACCGATCCCATAGGGAAATCTGCACGCCGTACCGATCTTCCTCAATTTCGAGATTCGCTGTTCCTGCTTTCCAGGCGAACTGATGCGCGCTGTCCGAAGCGCTGGCCGTCCCGTATTTGCGTTCCAGCTCTTCAATAATACCGAGGTTTTGGAGGGTTTGATCCGGCAGGCTCGCATCGATTTTCCATATCCGGTGGCCGGCAGCGGGTGGGCTGTAGTTGATGCGGTACCGAATGCGACCGCCTTCTTTCTCCAACGGCACAACACAGACCATCACAAGAACAGGCCCGCTTTCTCCTTGATAACGGCTTTCCGCCACGCAAGCTCCGCCCTCAATTCGATGGACGGGATTATCGGGTCCCAGTTCATACCCTGTTTCCTTCAGCAGGGCCTGACCAAGCGGTACTTCCGCTGGCGGCGGAGGTGCCGCACAGCTACTTAAAAGCAAAGCCACGCTGGCGCCGACCACAAAAAAGCGCCCCAGACCAATATCCCGTTTCACCAAGATCCCCCGTATTCCCAAATAAACGCCCGACAGACTCTTTAAGCTGCTCTCTGAACCCGCTCCTGCGTCAACTCGACTTCCCGCAGGATATCATGCGGATTGTCAAACCGGCGGATTGCCATAAACAAAGGCCCTGCCTCCTCATAGCTCCGGGCCAGAAGCTTGATCCATTGCTTTAGCCGGCCCGCCTGGCGCCAAGGGTTGTTCATTGCCTTGATCAGATGATGATATTCGGCAATCAGCCCCAGAATTCTGATCCAGTCGAACGCCGTCTGTGCAGTATTGTTGTCGCGGCCTGCGGCAATTTCACGGCCAAGGCTGGGCCGGGCGATAACGCCACGGCCGATCATGACATGTTCCGAGCCACTTACTTTCCGGCAGTTGCGATAGTCATCGGGCGTCCAGATTTCACCATTGGCGACAACGGGAATGTCCAGCCGTTCGACAATCGGGCGGAGATACTCCCAATGTGCGGGCGGCCTGTAACCCTCCATCTTGGTGCGCGCATGAACGGTGAGTTTCCCCGCTCCTCCTTCCGCGATGGCAAGGGCATTTTCCATGGCCAAAGTCTTTTCGGAAAAGCCGAGCCGCATCTTTGCACTAACCGGGACTGTGTCGGGCACCGCCTTGCGAACTGCCGAGACAATCATATTGAGCCGGTCCGGCCATTGCAGCAAGGTCGCCCCGGCGTCATGCCTGTTCACGGTTTTGGCGGGACAGCCGAAATTGATATCGATCCCCGGCGCGCCAAGCTCGGCAACGAAGGCCGCATTCTCGGCCATGACCTGAACCTCGCCGCCCATGATCTGAACATGCACGGGAACCCCTGCCGGGGTTTTTCCGCCCTGCTTCAGCTCCGGGCAGTAGTTGTAAAAGACCGATGCCGGAAACAGATTCTGGCTGACGCGCACAAATTCGCTGACGCAGAGATCAAAGCCGCCAATGCGGGTCAGAATATCGCGCATATATACATCGACGACCCCTTCCATCGGGGCCAGCGTGACTGTCGCCAAAGCGTCTATTCCTCTATTTTCCTTGACATATTTTAATGTTAAAATAGCGACAAACGTAAAGAATGAAAGATATTTGAGCTGTCATAGGGGCAACTCGCCGCAGAAGGAAGACCCATAATGAGTGAATTTCTGGTTGGCCTGGACCAAAACCACGGCAATGTAACGGATTTGCAGGAATTCACGGATGAAACGGCGGCATTTGACCGAATTTCCGCTCTATATGACGAAAATGTCGAGAAAATAAAATCGCGATTTGCCGAGTTCGAGGCGGGAGACCGGACCAGCCCGGCCGGTCCGGCCTATTATCCCTATCTCGGCCTCACCGTTGAATCCACGGATATCAACCGCACCGGAAAACGATCTTACGGCAAGATCGATGCCGCCGGCACGTTCGGCGCCACGCTGACGCAGCCGAAACTTTTCGAGAGTTATTACAAGGAACAGATCCGGCTGATCCTGAAGAATCACCAGCGCCCGGTCTATGTCGGCCTGAGCGACAGGCCGATGCCGCTCCCTTTCGTTATTGAATCCGCCTCCTCCGATGTTTCCGCCAACGATATTCCGGCACTTCAGGCCATCTTCACCATGCCGGATCTGGCGAACATCAACGACAGCATTGCCAATGGCACCTATGTCCCCGTTGAGGGAATACCCCGTCCGCTGGCGCTTTTTACCGCGGAACGGGTGGATTACTCCCTTGCCCGCCTGTCCCATTATACCGGCACCATCCCGGAGCATTTCCAGCGCTTCGTGCTGTTCACCAACTATCAGCGCTATGTCGATGAATTTGTCGATTACGGCAAGAAACAGGTACTGGAGGGGAGTGAATATAGCGCCTTTGTCGAGCCGGGGAATGTCATTACACCTAACCCGAACCTGACGGATGAGCCTGTGAGCGGGATCGCCCCCAGCCATCTTCCCCAGATGCCCGCCTATCATCTGGTCGGGGAAAAGCATATGGGCATTACGCTGGTCAATATCGGCGTCGGGCCGTCCAACGCCAAGACAATCACCGACCATATCGCAGTTCTGAGGCCCCATTGCTGGCTGATGGTCGGCCATTGCGGCGGGTTGCGCCATACTCAGCGGCTCGGTGATTTTGTCCTCGCCCATGCCTATGTGCGCGAGGATCATGTGCTGGATGAGGATATTCACCCCTCCGTTCCGCTCCCCGCCATTGCTGAAATACAGGTCGCCCTGACCGAGGCGGTCGCCCGCGCGGCTGATGTTTCCTCCGGCGGCAGCGATATCAAGGAGCATTTCCGCACCGGAACCGTCTATACGACAGATGACCGCGACTGGGAGCTGCGCCATAAGGAGCTGGCGGTGAGATTCAACCAGTCCCGCGCCATTGCCGTCGATATGGAAAGCGCCACCATCGCCGCCAACGGGTTTCGCTTCCGGGTTCCCTACGGCACCTTTCTATGTGTCTCCGACAAGCCGATCCACGGGGAAATCAAGCTCCCTGGCATGGCCAACAAGTTCTATGAAGGGCGCACGGCAAAGCATCTTCACATCGGGATTGACACCCTGCAGCAACTTCGCCTGCGCGGCGTTGAAAGCCTGCATTCCCGAAAGCTGCGCAGCTTTGACGAACCGGCCTTTCGCTAGGCCGATCTGTTTGCCGCAAGATGCGGAATTATCAGGCCTGCGAGATGTTCACACAGGCTTGGTGACAGGTCGTGTCCCATTCCCGTCACCAGTTCCAGCTTCGCGCCCGGAATAAGGCGCGCCGTGTCCATGCCCGCTTCCGGCGGCACCAGCGCATCATCTTTTCCGTGAATCACGAGGGTTGGCGCCGTGACGCCCGGCAGCTCCGACACCCGCGGGTTCGACGCAAGCACCGCAGCATACTGGCGCATATACCCCGCCGGGGAATAATTCCGCGCCACACAGGCGCGAATATGGTTCCGGAGTTCCTCCCTGTCCCAGCGATAGCCCGGACTGCCGATGACATCATTTACCTTCAGGCCGAATTCCACGACATCCTCAACGTCCTGGCTGGCGGGGGCCGTCATCAGGACAGCCGTTGCGGCAGGCGTTGACGGCGGAAGCTGCCGGTTGCCGCTGGACGACATGATAGATGTCAGGGAATGAACTTTTTCCGGATAGAAAATCGCCATCAGCTGCGCAATCATGCCGCCCATCGACATGCCGACAATATGCGCCCGATCGATGGAAAGCCCCTCCATCAGCGCGGTAAGGTCGGCGGCCATCTGGCTTAAATGATAGGGCACAGCGGGCGCCTCGCCGTTCTGGAGCTGCTGCATGATTTGGCCAAGATCCGGGATCCCCTTTTCGTCCAGCTTTTGCGACAGGCCGATATCCCGATTATCGAAGCGGATGACAAGAAATCCCTCTGCAGCGATGCTCTCGCAAAAGGCCGTCGGCCAGTCGATAAGCTGAAACCCTAGGCCAGCGATCAGGAAGACGGCCGGATTTCCGGCATCGCCGAAGGTTTCATACTCAAGGGAGAGGCCGTTACAGATCATATTTGTCATGGAAGAGGGTCCTTTTCTAACTAAAAAAAGCGGGCCCGAAAGACCCGCTTTTTCATATTCATTTTTCCGCGCTTCGCGTCAGCTTGCCGACTTGATCCAGTCTTTAATCGCGCTTTCCGGAGATGCGCCGACCTTCGTCGCCGCAATCTGTCCGTCCTTGAACAGCATCAGCGTTGGAATGCCGCGCACACCATATTTCGTCGGCGTGTTCGGGTTTTCATCGATGTTGACCTTGGCAATCTTCAGACCGTCGAATTCTTCACTCTTGGAGATTGAATCAAGGGCCGGGGCAATCTGCTTACAAGGACCGCACCATTCTGCCCAGAAATCGACCAGAACCAGGCCAGAGCTATCTAAAACATCTTCCTTGAAGGAAGCGTCGGTGACTTTCGTAGTGGTCATAATATCCTCATTTCAGGCAATAAATATCGAAGCTCTCCGGCACCCCGGCGGAAACTTCCTGTGCCTATAATTACGTATCACAACTTGTATCGTCAAGTGAACAAGCTCACAGAATCTCCAGCGGCAGACTCATCAGATGCGGGCCTTCTGTCCATAAAAGCGCACATTTCACCGCTTTTTCAGGGTACATTTCGGCCATTGAGCGCCGATAAAGCGACATTTGCCTTATATATATGGCGGGAACTTTCTCGATTTCTCTCGGAGACGGGCGGTTTGTCTTGTAGTCAATAATCAGGATTTCGTCCTCCCCGACGAGCAATCGGTCGATCTGGCCCGATAGCACGCGCCCCTCAATAACACCGCTGATCGGCACCTCGGCCATACTGTCAGGGCCGAAAATCGCCGAAAACTCCGGGTCATTGATAACGGCCATGGTCTCCTTCAGGATTTCCGCCTGTCCGGCCTCGTCAAGTCCGTGGACAGGTCGGGCCAGCCAGCTCGCCGCGGCGCGTTCGCGATTCTCAGGGCTTATGGACGGCAGTGTTTCCAGCAGCCGGTGAATCAGCAGCCCGCGATGGAAGCGTTTTCCATCGTCCCCGCCGAGAGGTGAGGACACCGTCGTCTCGTCGGGATCGCGGGATGGCACCAGCGGACGGGGCGGGACAGGCTCTTCCGGTGCCGACTGCCTGATCCAGCCGGGCAGCAGCGCCTGCGCTTGCGGGGCAGCATCCTCTTTTAGCTGCTTCTCAACCACCTCCCCGCTGGACCAGCGCCGCGCCACCTCGCCCCAGGGAAGCTCAACCTCTTCGACGCCCTCGCCAAAGGCCGGATCGATCAATTCGTACCAGCAGTTTTCGCCGCGTCTGTTCTTGCCTTCCCAACCGCAGATATAAAGCCGGTCCTCCGCCCGGGTGAGCGCCACATAGAGCAGGCGCTTTTTCTCCTCCAGCTGCCGGTCTTTCGCCAGCTGGCGCGCCTCGGCGGTGAGCGGATCGTCATTGCCCGTCTTCACCGGCCAGAGCGGGAACGGGATGTCCCCCTCCGTCCAGAAAACCGTCGAATTTTTCGACGATCTCGACGTCTGGCATGTATCGGGAAGGAAAACGATCGGGGCCTGAAGCCCTTTCGATCCATGTACGGTCAGCACCCGCACCTCGTTGCGTCCCTGCTCCATATCGCGCTTGACCTCGGCCGCCCCGGCTTCGATCCAGTGCAGGAAAGACTGAAGCGAGCTTGCCTCGGTCCGCTGGTACCCGAGCGCGAGCGACAGAAACTCTTCGATCGGATCCGCCGCTTCCTCGCCAAGCCGCGCGAGCAATTTTTCCCGCCCGCCCAGGCGGCCCAGAATATCGGCAAAAAACTCATAGACCGGGACGAAATCGGCCCGGGCAAGCAGTTCGCCGAGAAACGCCCGTGCCTTGTCGAAGACGGGCAACCCCGTCCTGTTCTCGCGCAGCGCGCGCCAGAGGCTGTCCTTGCGGTCATAGGCCAGTTCGAACAGCTGATTGTCATCACAGCCGACAAAGGGGCTTTTGAGAATGACGGCAAGGGTGAGGTCGTCTTCTGGCAGCAGGACAAACCGCGCCAGCGCCAGCAGGTCCATCACCGCAAGTTGTTTCGTCAGCACCATCCGGTCCGTGCCCGCGACCGGAATATCGGCAAGCTTGAGCGCGCGCACGATATTGCTGAAAAAGCTGTTCCGGCTTTGCACCAGGATCATGATGTCCCGCGGGGCAATCGGCCGCCCGGTCGCGCTTAACACCTCGCCATTCTCCAGCCAGCGGCGAATCTGCAGCGCGATATTTTTCGCGAGCTGCGCCGCGGGCTTGCTGTCGAGATTTTGCGCCATGGGCATTTCCCAGGGGTCCGCCGCCTCGATATCCGGCGGTTTCACCGTTGGCCAGATTTCGACCAGCCCGGCCTCGCCGGTCCGGCGGACAAGATGCTTGATCTCATCCCCTGCCGCCGTAAGGCCGCGCCGCGCCGTCTCATCCGCAAACACCCGGTCGACAAGATCAAGAACGGCATCCGTTGAGCGGAAGGAAAGGTCGAGCGGGACATTCCGCCAATCCTTCTCCGCATCGCTGGCGCGCGCCTCGAACTCCCGCCGCATGACATCGAAAGTGGCCGGATCGGCGCCCTGAAAGGAATAAATCGACTGCTTCTCGTCGCCGACAACAAACAGGGTGCGGTCGGCTTCCACCGCGCCATATCCGGTAAAGAATTCCTCGGCCAGCGCCGCGATCACCTGCCACTGTTCGGCGCTCGTATCCTGTGCCTCGTCAACAAGGATATGCTCGATCCCGCCATCTAGCTTGAACATCACCCAGGGCGCAATACCGGCCCCGGTCAGCAAATCGCGGGTTTTCAAGATCAGATCGTCATAATCGAGCCGCCCGCGCAGCGCTTTCTCCGCTTCATACCGGTCTATCAATGCCGCGCCAAGGCGGATCAGCGCCGATGTCGAGGCCAGGACACGGGCCTTTTTGATATTCTCCTGAACCCGCGCCAACCGCTCCGCCTCGGCGGAGAGCACATCCAGAATTTCCGGCATGGAATCAACAACGGCATTGGTTGCAAGCTTCGCCTTGACCGTGCCGGCTTGCGTGAAAAAGGCGGAGACATAATCCCAGAAGAAGTCTTCCCGCCGATCCGGTTTTAGGAGCCATGGCGCCATTTTCTCCGCCATCTTAACGTCACTCTTGCCGCCCGGCAGAAGATGGTCCACCGCCCGGCGCAAGGCAATGCCGTCAAAGGTCGTCTCACGGGAAGCGCGGGCGATCAGATGGGCTTCTGTCGCCTCCGCATCAATCCCGATTTTCTTGGCGAGGGCGGAGATCGCGGCATTTGTTCCGCCCATCTCCCGCCGCAGCGCCATAAGCCGGCTGCGGTTCCGGGCAATGGTCGCGAGGAGTTCCGTAAAGCTCTCCTCATCAACCTTTTCGCTGATCAATTGCAGCGCCGCCCCGAGGGACACATTCTCGGGCTTGCGGCAGTCAAGCAGGGTATCATCGCGGGCGATCTGCATGATCTCGCCCGCGCTCCGCTCATCCATGACTTCAAAGTTTGGGGAAAGCCGGGCTTCCAGCGGGAACCGCCCAAGAACGGATTCGCAGAAAGAGTGAATGGTCTGTATTTTAAGCCCGCCCGGCGCATCGAGGACACTCGCAAACAGCCGCCGCGCCCGCATCATTTCGGCCTCCGTCGCCGTCCGGCCGATCAGCTCCCTGAGGCTGGCCGTGAGCTCCGCGTCCGTCATGATCGACCAGCCCCCCAGCATCCCGTTGAGGCGGTTGGCCATTTCCGCCGCCGCCGCCTTGGTGAAGGTGATACAGAGAATTTTTTCTGGTCGCGTCCCGGCAAGCATCAGGCGCAGGCTACGTTCCACCAGCACCCGCGTCTTTCCCGATCCGGCGGAGGCTGACACCCAGACGGATTTTTCGGGATCCGCCGCCGCCTTCTGCCGGGCGATGCCGTTTTCAAGCAGTACGTCGAGGCTCATTCCGGATCCTCCCCGCTTGACCATTCCTTGACGCGCGCCAAATGCTCATAGTCATTAAAGCGATAAGGCAGATCCGGGCGCGGACAACTGAGGTAAGGCGTTGCCTGCCGATCGAACTGCGCAATCAGCCGCACCAGCCCGTCATAGGCCTCATCCGCCAGCGTCTCTGCGGGGGACCCCTTGCTGCCGCCCGCTTGACGGAATTCTCCCGCCGGATCGGCACCGCTCAGTTTGATATAGGCAAGCTCGCTGACCGGGGCGACCGTGATCCCGGGAAATCCCCGCCGCGCCAGCATGGCCGCTTCCAGCGCCAGCTGCGGGGAGACGCCGGTCTCCACCTCCGTCGGCGAGGGCAGCATGCCGGTTTTATAATCGAGAATGGACAGGCTGCCGTCAGTCGCCTGATCGATCCGGTCCGCGGTACCGCTCAAGGTAAAATCGGCCGCCGGGGAGGGAATTCTGATTTCCCCCTGTGCCTCGGTCCTTAGCGTTTTGAAATTTTTACGCCGCGCTGTTTCGAAGGCAATAAACCAGTCCGCGATCCGTTCAAACCGAGGCCACCAGAAGGCCCAGACGGACGGATAGGAGAGCACATCACCGAAAGCTTCCTGCCCGTACTCCAGCAGTGCCTCGCGCCCGTTCTCCGGCAGACGGTCCGGAAATTCCTCTATGAATTTTTCAAGAGCCGCGTGAATAAAGGTGCCTTTATCGGCGGCGGAAGGATCCATCGCAATCTCATCGAGCGGGCGCAGCTTCAGTATCTGGGCGGCGAAGATGGAATAGGGGTCCTTGATCCATTGCTCGATGCGGGTAACCGACAGGCGGCGCGGTCGGGCCGCGACGGGCGGGGTCGGGCGCGGCGCAAGAACGGGTTCGTAGGTCACCGGCTGGTCAAACTGCCGCTGCCAGCTCAGGATTTTCTCCGCCCCCGCCGTATCGAGCGACATGCCGAACTTTTCGAGCAGGGTTTCGAGACGAAGAAGCCAGCGCGAGGGAACCGTCGGGGTTCCGTCAATTTTTCCCGCTCGCGTCATCACGACTTCCGCCGCGCCGAACGCCTGCTGAAAGTCATGGGCGGAAAGGCCGATTTTCTGCTCCGGCAGCGGCAATCCGAATTTTTCCCGCATCGGACGGCTCATCCATGGATCGCTCCCGGCATCCGGTGGCCAGCTTCCCTCATTCAGGCCACCAAGAATAACCAGATCGGCGCGGCCAAGCCGTCCTTCAATCGGGCCCCATATTTGCAGGCGCGGGTGCAGCCCGTATTGCGGGCGCACCATCCGCCCGCGCATCAGGTTATCGAGAAGCTCCGGCCAGGACGCGGGATCGAACTCATCAATCACATCAGCGGCCCGCAACAACTCCGAGATAAATCCGGCGGCCGCTTCCCCGAAATTGCCCTGCCAGAGAGCCGACCCCTCTTCCCCCTCGGGACGGGACAAGATTTCCGCAAAGGCGATGAACCGGGTCAGGAAATCGGAAAAGTCGACCGTGCGCCGGGCTGCCAGCTGTTCGAGGGAGGCGGCTGTTTCCGCGAGTTCCAAAAACCAGTTCCTGAGCTCTTCCCCGGCTTCACTGTCTTGCAGCGCCCGCGCAATCCCGGCGAACCCTGATGCCGGGCGGGGACCGCGTAATATCGCCAGTTCCAGCGCCCGCACATGACGGCGGAACGTCTGGGGGAGGGCGCCGCCGGTAGCCAAGGGATGTTTCAATGCCGCAAGGAGGGAAACCGGCTCCGCCTCACTTTCGACCATCCGTGCCAGAAGCCGCAGGAAAACACCCGGCGGAGACTGATCGAGGCTGATACCGGCGCTGTCATCCACCTCGATATCCCAGCGGCGCAGCTCCGCGCCCACCCGCCGTGAAAGATCCCGGTCCGGTGTAATCAGCACAGCCGTCTTGCCCTCGGTTTCCAGCGCCTCGCGCAGCAACAGCGCGATCGACTGCGCCTCACTCTGCGCATCCAGACAATCGAGCCGCCGGAGACCGGAAAGTGCCTCCCTGTCCGGCGCTTCCGCCAGTTGCCACTGATCGCTCGTCTCTGCCGGCCGGAGCACTTCCGCCAGCAGGGCCATCCGCGCCGCGGAGGATGTCCGGGCACTCTCATCGCTGAGATTAATCACATCGTCGCGCGAGAGTTCAAGCTTGTCGAGAAGAAGCGCGAGGCCATGCTGGGCATGGGTGGCGTCATTCCGGGCAGCGTTCCAGCTTTTCTCATCAAGCTGGCGGTCCAGCCCGGGCAGGATCACCGTGCCGTTCGGCATTTCCGCCACTGTTTTCAGCAGGAGCGCCGTGGCCGGGATCGAGCCGGTTGACCCGATCGCATAAACCGGCGCCTCCGGCGGGTTCTGCTGCCAATGCTCGACCTGCGCCCGCATCAGCAAATCACGGCGAAGCGCCGGATCGACAGCGCCTTCCGCGGTCAGGATTGCGGGCCAGTTCAAACTCAGGATTTCGAGGAATTCCAGCGTGATCTGCCAATGTTCGGCATATTCCGACGGGACGAGATTTTTAAGATCCTTGAGATCCAGCCCTTCCGTCTGCACCTGATCAAGAAAGCGGGCAAGCGCCGATGCAAGGCCCGCCGCCTCGGCAAGGCCGCCCGAGCTGTCGTTTCGCGCCTGTATCAGGCGGCTCAGCAGGAGCTGGCGCCTGAGCGGATCGATGGCGGGAGGAAGCGCCAGCAGCTTTTCGCCGGCACCGCCAATGGCAAGATCACTCTCCAGCAGGAGTTCATCTTCTTCGACATCCCCGATCGGGCGCATGCGCGGCAGCATCATGGGGCGACCGGCCGTTTCCCGCAAAAACGCCTTTTGCAAAGCCCGCGCCGCCCGGCGGGTCGTGGTAAGCACCGTAATTTCGCTCAGGCTTCGGGTGCTGGCGCCATGGCGCCTCAACAGTTCCTTCGCGACCACATCGACGAAGCCGAATTCCGCCGGGATATTGAGGACAGTCCTTTTTGCAACAGCCCCGGCCATCACGCCCCTTCGATTATCCGGCTTGCCTCCGCCAGCGCGTCCGGCGTGCCGACATGCAACCATTGCCCCTCATGGGTGACGCCGTACAGGCGTCCTGTAGAGGCGGCCTTGTCATACAGGAGATTCAGGGAAAACGCGCCTTCCAGCATCCCGTCGAAGAGCCGCGGATTGATGAGCTGCACACCGGTGAAGAGATAAGGCGCGGCGCTTCCCTTTGTGCGCCGGATCAACCTGCCGCCCTCCTCCAAATGAAAATCGCCCTGCCCCGCATATCCGACAGCCGTTTCAACCGGATGCAGCAGCAGCAGAATATCCATCTCTTCGGGCTGCCACCGGGCATACATCTTGCGAAGGGAGCTCGGGCCGCTGTCACGGACAATAACGTCGGAGTTGAGCACGAAAAAAGGCGCCTGACCTAGAAGCGGCAATGCCTTCCTGACCCCGCCCCCGGTTTCCAGCAAGGCCTCCGTCTCATCGGAAAGTGCGATGTCGAACCCCGGAACAGCCTCGACATACGCCGAAATCTGCTGCGCCAGATGATGCTTGTTGACGACGACATAGTGGATACCGGCAACGCCGAGCAACTCAAAGCAATAATCGATCAGCGCGCGACCGGCGACCTTGACCAGGGGTTTGGGCGTTTTATCCGTTATCGGGCGCAGGCGGCTGCCAAGCCCCGCCGCCAGGATCATCGCCCGCATATCGGAAATATCCGGTAGACCCGTCATGACCGCCCCTCGCCTATCGTCAGGTCCAGCCAATTGCGCAATGCCGCAAGCCCGGGATGGGCGAGGTTGCCGACAAGATGTCTCTGCATGCGCGGGATCATATCAAGATACTTTCTCTTTCCCTCAACTTTTGCAAGGCGGATGAAGATCCCCATGATCCGGAGGGCCCGGTGGGCCCCGAGTATGGCGTATGATTCGCGAAACGCCGTTTCCTCTACGCCTGTTGCATCGAGATAATGATACATCATTTCCTCCGCCAGCGGTTCCGCCACATCGCGGCGCGCGTCCTGCAGAAGTGAGACAAGGTCATAGGCGGCGGGGCCTGAAAGCGCATCCTGAAAATCGAGCAGGCCCAGCGCCTTCAGCCCGTCGCGATTTTGAAGATAAATCAGGTTTTCGGAGTGAAAATCGCGCAGCAGCATGACATCGGGACCGACGCGCATCCGGGGCAGCAAATTCTCCCAGATTTCCAGATAAAAAGCGCGCGGTTCCGCTTCCAGCGATTTGCCGGTTTTCTCCGGTATGTAATAATCCAGAAACATCTTGTTCTGGTCGCGGACATAGTCATCGGAAAATACTGGAAGGAACGGTGGGACCGGCGACTTCGCAAGATCAACAAGAAAATCCACAGCAAGCTCATAGAGCGGCTCTTCCGGTTCCCCGGCTGCAAAAATCCGAGCAAAAACATCGTCACCCAGATCTTCAAGCAACAAAAATCCCTGTTCCGACTGATCGGCCATTATCTCCGGCGCAGAGTATCCAAGCCCCCGCAATGCCCGGGCTATGGTCACAAATCCGCGGACGTCCTGAGGGGGCGGCGCATCCATAAGGATCAGGCTCTCCTCGCCTGAGGTAACCCTCTCATACCGGCGGGAGGAGGCATCCCCGGCAAGCGGCTCACGCGATGCGCCCTCAAGATTGTTTTCCGCCAGAAAGGACATCAGCAGGTCTTCACGCATTCTGACGCTCCGCGATGTCCCCCAACCGCCGTCGCCACTGGTCATCACCATAAAAGCTGAACAGACGCGCCTCACTGTTCCCGGCATCCTCCGCCGTGATTTCTATCCGCAAATTGCTCTCCGGCAGGTAACGGCCCAGGCGGTCCGGCCATTCAATAACAGAAACCCCGCTGTCAAATGCCTCGTCGATATCAAGCTCGAACGCCTCTTCCGGTGCTTCCAGACGATAAAGATCATAATGATAAAGACAGAAGTCATCGAAATCATAGGTGAGGAGGAGGTTGTAGGTCGGGCTCGGCACGTCGATTTCTTCCCTGGCCAGCGCCCGGACAAGGGCGCGGACGAAGGCGGTTTTGCCAGCACCGAGGGTTCCTCCCAAGGCAATGATATCCCCCGGCTTGAGAATCTCCGACACCCGCTCCGCCAGGGCTGCGGTCTCGGCAAGCGATCTCACCTCGCTTTGTAAAATCAGGGAATGCGCCATAACGCCGCTCAGGATCCTTCCGTCATCGGCAGCGGCTCCACCGCGAGGGAGGGAGGCAGATAGCAGCAGACTGTCGTGCCGACATTTTCCTGCGATGTCAGTTCCACCCGGCCGCCGTGCAGTTCGATGAAGCTGCGGACCAGTGACAGCCCGAGACCGGCACCGGCGTTCTGCTTGGTCGTATCGCCCTTGGAGAATCGCTCAAAAATCTGCTCGATCTGGTCCTCGGCGATGCCCTTTCCCGTGTCCTTGATGGTGATCTCGAAGCCGTCAGAGTTCTTATGGGCGGAGAGGGTTATATGCCCTTTGGCCGGTGTGAACTTGATGGCGTTGCTGAAAAGATTGAAGACGACCTGCTTGATACGGCGCTCATCCACTTCGATAAGGCCGAGGTCGTCGTCAATGTCCGTTTTGATTTCAAGGTGCCGCTTTTTCGCCCGCTCCTGAACCATGGTGACCACATTCTGAAGCGTTGAGGCAATGTCCACAGGCGCCTTTTCAAGCTCCATCCTGCCCGCCTGGATATTCGCCATATCCAGAATATCGTTTATCAGCAGCAGGAGATGGTCGGAACTGTCGAGGATGCCCTGACCATATTCGACCTGTTTGTCATTGAGCGGCCCGAAAAACTCCTTCACCAGAATTTCCGCAAATCCGATGATGGTGTTGAGCGGCGTCCTGAGTTCATGGCTGACGCTTGCCACGAATTCGGTTTTCATCTTATCGGCGGCTTCCAGCGCTTCATTGCGTTCGCGCAAGGCCCTCTGTGCCCGCAACTCATGGGTCACATCGACATAGGTAAAGAGCACATTGCCGTCGGGAAGCGGGACCCGGTTGAAGTCGATAATATTCCCGCCCGCATGGTCGATACGGCCACTGGCGGCGTCACGGCGCGTAACATTGGCGATATATTTCTCCCGGTAGGCATCGCTCCAGGTCGCGCCCGTCTTTTCCAGATAATGATCGATGATTTGCGATATATGGAAATCTTCCTGCAAAAACCCTTCTTCAAGGCCCCAAATCGCGCAATATGCCGCGTTATAGAGCTTCAATCTTGCGTCGGCGCCAAATACCGCGACACCTTCATACAGGTTGTCGAGGGTCGCGCGCTGCACGGCAATCTGGGTATTGCGCGCCCGTTCCAGCCCCACCTTGTCCGTCACATCCTCGAACAGGAAAAGCAGTCCGCCGAACGGATGCGGCGTGATAATCGTCCGCAGGACCGTCTCGTCGGGAAGCTGGACCAGCTCCTCGCGCATCTCGATCACATTGGTAAAGAGCGCCCGGCGCTTTTCCTTGTAGGAAGAGAAATCCGCCTGCTCGGGCAGCCGCCGGAGCTCCCGCTGCTTGTCCAGCACTTCGCTGATGGTCGGCTTGCCATACAGGAAGTCATCGCTGATCCGCCACAGCTTGGCATAGGTCTGGTTGAAGAATTCCAGACGCTGGTCCGGCCCGTAAATGGCAATCGCGCTGGTAATATTTTCCAGCACATCCGCATGCCCGTCGATATGCCGCTTGAGTTCCTCGGAAAGCTCGGCCTCACTCGTCGTATCAAGGGCAAAACCGGCGAGCTGGTTATCAAATTCAAGCGGCGTTTCGACGATCTTGAAGCTGAGCCGGTCTCCATCGACAATATAGCGGCGGACCTCGCTTTGCGTCACCCCGGTTACCCGGGCCTTGGTCGCCAGTTTCCGCGCCTGATCCGGGTCCCGGCTCGGCGCCAGTTCCGGCACCGTCGTCTCTTCTTCCTTGAGGCCAACGATGTCCGCATATTTCCGGTTCTGCCAGATGATCTTTGAATTCTGATCCCGCCGCCAGATGGCGATTGGTGCGGCGTTCAGCAGTTCGATGAAATCATCCCGCTCTCCGCGTGCCGTCGCGAGGGAAGACTTCAGCGAGATCGCTTCCGCTTTCTGGCGATCCTGCTCCGATTTCAAATTATCGATCGTCTCTTCCAGTGACGCCAGCTTGTCATTGTCCCGGTCCCCCTGCACCAGCAGCGCCAGCGCTTTCTTGCGCATGACGAGAAACGCCATCGCCATGCCGACGACCGCGAGAACCAATATCCAGACAAGCATCAGCTGTGTCGAGGTGAAGTCTTCTATCATCCCTGCCAGTTTACGGCCTTTACTGTCTAACCTACCATGCTGGTGCCAACATTATGGTGTCACCCGGTCTGTTCAGCGCCAACGCCCAGAGAATAGAAAAAAAATGGCCGGAGGGATAGCCCCGCCAGCCATTTCTCTTAATTCATGGAATTTAATCCCATCAAGGCTTTAATAACGATAGTGATCCGGCTTAAACGGACCTGCCTGCGGGACGCTGATATATTTTGCCTGTTCCGCGCTCAGCTCCGTCAAGGTCACGCCAAGTTTGCCAAGATGCAGCCTTGCAACCTTTTCGTCCAGATGCTTGGGCAGGACATATACCTCGTTCTTGTAGGTATCATGGCGTTCCCACAATTCGATCTGCGCCAGCACCTGGTTGGTGAAGGAGGCGCTCATCACGAAGCTGGGGTGGCCGGTCGCACAGCCGAGATTGACCAGACGCCCTTCGGCAAGAACGATCAGGCGCTTGCCATCCGGAAACTCGACCTCATCGACCTGCGGTTTGACATTGTGCCAGGTATAGTTCCGAAGCGCATTGATCTGGATTTCGCTGTCGAAATGACCAATGTTGCAGACAATGGCACGGTCTTTCATATCCCGCATGTGATCCAGGGTGATGACGTCGATATTGCCGGTCGTGGTGACGAAAATATCACCATATTTCGCCGCCTCATCAAGGGTGACGACTTCATATCCTTCCATCGCCGCCTGTAGCGCGCAGATCGGATCGATTTCCGTGACCATGACACGGGCGCCCTGACTGCGAAGCGAGGCAGAGGAACCCTTGCCGACATCGCCATAGCCGCAGACAACGGCAACCTTGCCTGCAATCATCACGTCCGTTGCGCGCTTGATGCCATCAACAAGGCTTTCGCGACAGCCGTAGAGGTTGTCGAATTTTGATTTGGTGACCGAGTCATTGACGTTGATCGCCGGGACTTTCAGCGTGCCCGCCTTCGCCATTTCATAGAGGCGATGAACACCGGTCGTCGTCTCTTCGGACAGGCCAAGGACACCCTTCATCAATTCCGGGTAGTCATCATGCATGACCTGGGTCAGATCCCCGCCATCATCGAGGATGAGGTTCGGCCGCCAGCCGTCCGGCCCTTCGATTGTCTGGATAATGCACCAGAGGGCCTCTTCTTCCGTTTCCCCTTTCCAGGCGAACACCGGAATGCCCGCCGCAGCCATGGCCGCCGCCGCCTGATCCTGCGTCGAGAAGATGTTGCAGGAGGACCAGCGCACTTCCGCGCCCAGCGCCGTCAGCGTCTCGATCAGAACCGCCGTCTGGATGGTCATGTGAAGGCAGCCCGCGATGCGCGCACCCTTCAGCGGCTTTTTGTTGCCAAACTCTTCGCGCAGCGCCATCAGGCCCGGCATTTCGGTTTCCGCAATGGCAATTTCCTTGCGGCCCCAGTCGGCCAGCGACATATCGGCGACCTTGAAGTCTTCAAATTTTGTCATGTTATGCTCTTTCGCGTCAAAAACTCGTCATGGGGAGGCACCAGCGCACAGGCCGACGCCCTCTTTGTCGCCTGTATAGCAACCCCGCTCCGCATAATCAATAGTCATATAAAGAAATATTTATATCGTTATAACGACAGATGTTTGTCCGATTTCACTCTTCCCCGAACTTGTCGGTCACCAGTTCGGTGATGGCATCGAGGGCCTCTTCCGCCTCCGGCCCGGAGACAGTGACGGAAATGGTCGATCCGGTAGCGGCGGCAAGCATCATCAACCCCATGATCGAGGAGCCCGACACCTCGCTCTCCCCTTTGGTGACGCGGATATCGGCATCAAATTTTTCGGCGCATTTGACAAATTTGGCGGCGGCCCGCGCATGCAATCCACGGGCATTCCCGATGACCAGATCACGTTTCACCGTGATCGGCCTTTCCTACAGGAGGCAGCATGCAACATCATGTCAGGATTTGTCGGCGAGCAGATGGGAGGCAACATTGATATATTTGCGGCCGGATTCCTGCGCGGCAGCGACAGCATTCGCCATATCATCATCCCCGCGCACGCTTGCCAGCTTGATCAGCATCGGCAGGTTGATCCCGGCAATAACCTCGACATTCGCCTTTTCCATGACCGAGATCGCGAGATTGGACGGTGTCCCGCCGAACATGTCGGTCAGGATGATCACGCCGGCGCCGCTTTCAACGTCGGCAACGGCGCTCAGAATATCCTGACGGCGCTGTTCCATATCATCGTCGGGCCCGATCGAAATTGCGCGCACCTGTGTCTGCGGCCCCACAACATGCTCCGTCGCATTGACGAACTCTTCCGCCAGCCGCCCGTGGGTGACCAGTACCATTCCGATCATCGTGCCCTCTTCCGTTGTTGAAATGGCGTGTCTCGTTTCACTTTACTGTTCCTCTCGCATCGGCGAGATCGCGATGCACCAAATTAGCAAAATAGCCGGATTTTACCACAAGGTCATGGATTTTTTCCGTAATGCAAACCGACCGATGCCGCCCGCCCGTACAGCCGAAGGCAATGGTCAGATAGGACTTCCCCTCCTCCACATACCGGGGCAGCAGCAGCAAGAGCAGCATTTCGATCTGCGCCATGAACTCGTCATAGGCCGGATCCCGTGCGATGAATTCCGCGACGGCCTCATCCTGACCGGTCAGGGGCCGAAGGTTGCTCTCGTAAAACGGATTCTGCAAAAACCGGACATCGAACATCAGATCGGATTCGCGCGGGATCCCATTAACATAGGAAAAGGACATCACCGTCACCGCGAGACGGGAGGATCGCTGCAGACTGAAATGCCCGGTCAGAATCCGCTTGAGTTCCGGTTGCGACAGATTGGAGCTGTCGATGCGCAGGTCGGCCGCAGTCTTGAGGCCTTCGAGCCTTTGTGCTTCCTGCCGGATACCATCTCCCACCGGGCGATCCTTCGCCAGCGGATGGCGACGGCGGGTCTCTGTAAACCGCCGCTGCAGGACGGCTTCGTCACAATCCATAAAAAGAAGGCGCACGGGATCGTGCCCTTCATCTCGAAGCTCCTCGATCGTTGAGAGGACCTGCTCAGGCGAAAAGCCGCGAGTTCTGAGATCGATGCCGATGGCAAGGTTGGCATTTCCGGCTGCGCCGACATCCCGGACCATCGGGACAAGCAGGGTAAGCGGGATATTGTCCGCCACTTCCCACCCCATGTCTTCAAACTGGCGGAGCGCCGTACTTTTGCCCGCGCCGGACATACCGGACACGATGACGACCTGATTTGCCGATTGACGGGTGTTATCCATGTTATTCATAGCCGGTCATCAGGGGGTTCTGCTTGAGGGTAAGACGAACGAAGGCCGCCGCAGAGGCCATGAAGGGGTCCAGATATCGCCGGGGAATGTCAACATCGCCAAATGTCACTACCTCTGCCGTTGGTGCGCGGTCAATCTGGTCATAGGGCACCAGATCGAAGACGAGTGCAAGCGGAATGTCGTGAACCGAGGGAAGCGGCATCAACCCGAGACCCCGCACCTCAATCCGGCCCACGATATTTGCCGGTGGACTCAAAAAGGCACGCCCATCCCGGACAGTGATTTCTGTGTAATCATCTGAAATAAGCGTTCCGCCGCCGTCCACAAGCCGGAGCGCCAGGTCCGATTTGCCCGCGCCGGACGGCCCGCGCAGCAGCACACCCCTGCCCTCGATCTCGACTGAACTGGCGTGACAAGTGATCATGCTCGCGACCCTAAGCCAGAGTTTCCTATCTTGGCAACCTTATTAGGAAAAGGGCGCCCAGGATCTCGCCATCCTCTCCAAACCTGTTTCGGGCCGTGATTGTTCCACCATGCGCCTCGACGATGAGGCGGGAAATACTGAGCCCAAGTCCGGAATGGCGCCCAAAGCCCTCTGCCTTCGGCCGTTCCGTGTAAAACCGATTGAAAATTGCATCAAGTTTACTCTCCGGAATACCCGGTCCGCTATCTGCGACACTGAGTTCGATGGTTTTCTCATGCACTTCGATCCCGATTTCCACCTGGCCTTTCTCGGGTGAGAAGGATATCGCGTTGTCGATCAGGTTGCGCAGTACCTGTCCCAGACGACCAGGCAGACCGTTTACCGTCACCTCTTCATCCGGCTTCTTGAACTCGAAAGTAATGGTGTTGAACATCTGGGTTGTCCGGTAACCGTCGAGAACACCTTCCACCAGCTTGACGACGTCGACGGCCTCTCCTTCCGCACGGGAAAGCTCCGCATCGAGGCGGCTTGCCGCCGAGATATCGGTAATCAGGCGATCCAGCCGCTTCACATCGCTGTAGATCACGACGCGGAGTTTCTCGCGTGTTTCCTCATCCTTGACCCGCTCAAACGCCTGCACCGCGGTGCCGAGGGAGGTGAGTGGATTCTTGAGTTCATGGGCGACATCCGCCGCAAAAGCCTCAATCGCATCGAGCCGGTCATAAAGCGCCGTTGTCATCGCCCGGAAGGAGGTAGATAGATCGCCGATCTCGTCTTTTCTCTCCGAAAAATCGGGGATGACCATGCGCCGCCCGATACCCCGGCGGACTTTGTCCGCCGCCTCGGCGAGGACATGGATGGGCGCCGCAATAGTGCGCGCAAGAAACAGGGAGAGCAACAGGGTGATAACAAGTGTCACGGCAAAGACAATCAATGTCGTCACCTGTGCGGAGCGTACCGCATCATCGATGCCGCTGCCGCTCTCCGTCAGCAGCAGTCCGCCCAGAATATGCTTGAACCCCTGCACCGGAACGGAAACCGAAAGGACCAGCTCACCCCTTTGTGTCTGGCGTGTCATCCGGCCGTTATCGCCATTGATCGCGGTGCCAATCTCCTGAAAATCCGCGCCGGTCGGAATCGGGTTTGTCGGGAAGAGAAGATAGTCATATTTGGCAGGGAAAAGTTTCTCCCACCCGTCATAGAGCTCCTCGAAGAAAAGTCGGACGGGGCTTTTGACCTCGGGTGGCGGCAATTCCTCAAAGACGATGTTGCGACCCGCAGAAATCAATCGCCGGCTGTCGGCAATCAGCACCCCTTCCCGGTCGAACAACAATGTCGGTGTGTTGGTGATCAGCGACAGACGGCGCAGAACCCGCTTGATGGGAAGGGAATCGAGCGTCAGATACTGAACCTGTCCATCAAGGGAGACTTCCTGCAGCGCGGCTTCGCCCAGGGCGCCGGCAATCATCCGGCCGTTGGTCGTCAAGGCCTGGAACCGGGCCTCGATCAGACCGTCGCGAAACTGGTCCAGATACAGGATTCCCCCTGCCAGAAAAATGACGGAGAAAAGGTTGATCGCCATGATCCGGCGCCCAAGGGAGGAAAAAGGACCGCGTCTTGTCTTTTTCTCCCGCTTCTCCGCTTTTCTGTCAGGAACCGATTTTCCGACATAGGGCTTGGAATCCGCAGTCATACAGTGTGAGTCGCTCCGATTTTACTTTTCCTTGAACCTGTATCCGACACCATAGAGAGTCTCGATAGCGGAAAAGTCGGGGTCCGTTGCCTTGATCTTCTTGCGCAGCCGCTTGATATGGCTGTCAATCGTGCGATCGTCCACATAGATATTGTCATCATAGGCCGCATCCATCAACTGATCCCGGCTTTTGACATGGCCCGGGCGCAGCGCAAGGGCATGCAGCAGCATGAACTCGGTCACGGTCAGGGTGACTTCCTTGTCATCCCAGAAGCAGGCATGGCGGACACTGTCCAGCCGCAGCTTGCCGCGGGAGAGGATATCCTCCTCGCCCTCCTTCTCGCTTTCCTTCACCGCGCCGTGGCGGCGGAGGACGGTGCGGATACGCTCAACCAGAAGCCGTTGCGAGAACGGTTTGCGGATATAGTCGTCGGCACCCATTTTAAGGCCGAGAAACTCGTCGATCTCATCATCCTTGGACGTCAGGAAGATAACCGGCAGGGTGGTTGTCCGGCGCAGGCGATTCAACAGCTCCATCCCGTCCATGCGGGGCATCTTGATATCCAGCACGGCCAGATCCGGCGGATTTTCGGCGAGCCCTTTCAAGGCTTCCTCTCCGTCTGAATATTTATACACCTCGAACCCCTCGGATTCGAGAAGGATAGATACAGTCGTCAGAATATTTTGGTCGTCATCGACCAAGGCTACTTTCGTCGCCATGTCAGTCCCCAGATTCATGTCGGTACCTATATTGTATGATCTGTTGCTGTGAATTTCCATCTACATTTATCCAAATTAAGGCAATTACGTGTCCGGGATGGATTTTGTGGCGTTTCCTCATCATAAATTCCACATTTCGTAACTTTTCCGGCGGTTTTTGATTTTTCCTTTTGCATTTCCGGAAAATATCCGCAAAACACTCCCATGCTGGATTCGACTGAAATACAAACGCGGGCCCGCACCGTGCGCAATCTCCTGCGCGGCGCGACGACCGCCTCCCTTGCAACCAGCATGGCGGAGGACGCCACACCCTATGTGTCCCTGGTCATGGTGGCGACCGATCCTGCCGGGCGGCCTTTGATGCTGCTGTCGGATATGGCGGTTCACAGCCGCAATATCGCCAGGAACAACAATGTCTCCCTGTTAATCGCCGAAGAACCGGACGGACGTGATCCGCTCACCCTATCGCGCGTCTCGATCGAGGGAACCCTCGGCATTATCGAGGATGCGAAGCTTACGGAACGGTATTTGCGGCGATTTCCCTCCGCCCGCGGATTTGTCGGGTTCAAGGATTTCAATCTCTACCGGATGGATGTCCGTCGCGGGCATCTGGTTGCCGGGTTCGGCGACATTCACTGGCTCGATAAGGATGATTTTCTGCTCGCCCCCGGATTTCTGGATGACATCGATATCGAAACAGATGTCGTGGATCATATGAATGCGGATCATCCGGATGCCGTGCAGGAGCTTTGCGGGGCTGAGGGAAGCGGCGCCGACGCCTTCGAGATAACCGGCATCGACCGGGAGGGAATTGACTTCCGAAGCGGCTGGACCTATCAGCGGATTCTCTTCGATGAGCCGGTTTCAAGCGCCAACGATATCCGAACCAAGATTATTGAAATGCTGAAAATTGTTAGAAATTAACAAAAAATTTAGCGGTTATGACTTAAGTGGAACAAAATTAAAGGAAATTTGAAACAGCCACAAAGAGAGCAATATTAAGAGTTACTTTTTTGGCAACAGTTATGTTGCACCGGTATGACAAGCAACTTATTCTGAAACGAAAACCCGGAAACGGGACCCGATAGACAGCGCTGGAGAAAGAATGTGGAGCAATTAGGACCCCGTAAGAGCAGTTATGGGCTGGATAAGAATGGCCTAGGCAATGTAGGCAAGGCCTACTGGAATTTATCGACACCCGCCCTTTATCAGGAAGCCCTCAAACGGGGAGAGGCGTCTCTCGCCGCCGGAGGTCCGCTTGTCGCCCTGACTGGCCAACATACCGGCCGTTCCGCCAATGACAAATTCATTGTCCAGGAGCCAGGAAGCGAGAAGAATATCTGGTGGGGCAAGGTCAACAAGCCGATCGGCGCCGACAAATTCGCAAACCTTCACCAGAAAATGTGCAATTACCTCAATGGCCGCGAAGTCTTCGTACAGGACTGCTACGCTGGCGCGGACCCGAAACACCGCCTGCCCGTCCGTATCATCACCGAATGCGCCTGGCACAATCTGTTTGCCCGCAACATGTTTATACAGCCAACCTTCGATGAGCTGGAAAACTTCAAGCCCGAGTTCACAATCCTTCAGGTCCCCTCTTTCGAGGCCGATCCCGCCGTTGACGGGACACGCTCTGAAGTGTTCGTGCTGCCGAACTTCGCCGAGAAGCTGGTGATCATCGGCGGAACGTCCTATGCGGGCGAGATCAAGAAATCCGTTTTCTCCATTCTCAACTACCTTCTGCCGGAGAAAAACATCCTGCCGATGCATTGCTCCGTCAATGTCAGCGACGAAGGCAATTCCAGTGTCTTTTTCGGTCTTTCCGGAACCGGCAAGACCACGCTTTCCGCCGATGCCAGCAAGATGCTGATTGGCGATGACGAACATGGCTGGTCCGATGATGGCGTCTTCAACTTCGAAGGCGGCTGCTACGCCAAGGTCATCAACCTCTCGAAAGAGGCGGAACCGGAAATCTATGAGACCACCCGCCGTTTCGGCACGGTCCTTGAAAATGTCGTCATGGATCCGGATACCGGAGAGCTTGACCTCGATGACAACAGCCTGACGGAAAACACCCGCGCCTCCTACCCGATCGAGTTTATTCCGAATGCATCGGAGACCGGCGTTGCCGGCTTTCCGACCAATGTCGTCATGCTGACCGCCGATGCGTTCGGCGTTCTGCCTCCGATCTCCAAGATGACGCCGGAACAGGCCATGTACCACTTCCTTTCCGGTTACACCGCGAAACTTGCAGGCACGGAAAAGGGCCTCGGGAATGAGCCGCAGGCGACTTTCTCCACCTGCTTCGGTGCACCGTTCATGCCGCGCCATCCGGCGGTTTATGCAAAACTTCTCGGCGAGAAAATTGCCAAGCATGGCGTGAACTGCTGGCTGGTCAACACCGGCTGGACCGGCGGCGAATACGGCACCGGCCATCGCATGCCCATCGGCCACACACGGGCGCTGGTCAATGCGGCCCTGGACGGCACCCTTGCCAATGCCGAGACGGAGAAAGATCCGTTCTTTGGTCTGGCCATGCCCACGTCCTGCCCCGGCGTTCCTCCGGAAATTCTGAACCCACGCAATACATGGGCGGACAAGGCAGCGTATGATGGGAAAGCAAAAGATCTCGTTGCCCGCTTTATCGAGAATTTCGAGCAGTTCACCGATTATGTTGAGGATGACGTCCTGCAATCCGCCCCGAAGATTGCATAAGCAGCGTTATTCGCTTAACTGAGCTTTAAAAGCCCGGCGGTTTCCATAGAGGAGCCGCCGGGCTTTTTGCATTCAAACCCGGCGCCGGAGCATTTTATTCTGGCCAAACGGTGTAAATTCGATCACAAAACAGGCTGACCCCCTGCCCCGGTCAACAACAATTAAAGGATGCAAAAAAGACATGTGGGCGATTTCGCTTTCCGTGCTGCCGATTTTCCTGCTGCTGGTTCTTGGAAACCTGCTGCGGCGCAACGGTTTTCCGAGCGGTGATTTCTGGCATAATGCGGATCGCGTGGTTTACTGGGTCCTGTTCCCGGCGCTCCTCTTCTACAATACGACAACCGCGCCCTTTCAAAACGACATTGTCGGCACCTATGCACTGGCCCTGCTCGGCGGTCTCCTGGCGACAGGTCTGATATCGCTCGCGTCGGTCAAGCTGTTCGGCATCTCGGCCCCGATCGGCGGCGCGGTTTTCCAGGGCGCCGCGCGCCACAACACCTTTATTGCCTTTGCGGTCGCCGATTATCTGTTTCATGCGGAAGGGCTTCTGCTCGCCGCTGTCGCGACGGCGGTTCTGGTGCCGCCAACCAACCTTTTCTGCGTGAGCGTTCTGGTCGGATATCAGGGAAGCGCCTCCGGCATAAGCCTGCCCCGGCGGCTGTTTCAGGAAATTATCCGAAACCCGCTCCTGATCGCGATCGGGGCCGGGGCGTTCCTTAATTTTTCCGGAATCGGGCCCATTCCCATTATCAATGATTTCGCCGGAATTCTGGCCAAGGCATCCCTGCCCATCGCGCTTCTCTGCGTCGGCGCCGGGCTCAAAATCAAGGCGATCCATACCGGCGCGCTTTATGTCGTGATTTCCACCGTCTGCAAACTCGCGGTTTTTCCGGCGATTGTCGCCACAACGGCAATACTGGTCGGGCTTGACGGCATTCCGGCAATGATCCTGATCATCTATGGCACAATCCCGACCGCAAGCTCCGGCTATGCCCTTGCCAAACTGCTCGGCGCGGATGCGGAGGTGATGGCCGGAATCATCACAGTGCAGACCCTCATCTCCATGGTCACCCTGCCCCTCTCGCTCACCCTTGCGGCCGCCTATTTCCTCGGCTAACCGGTCGCCGACACGCTCGTGATTGTTGGATGTTCGCCGCAGAGCGGGCAGTTCGGATCGCGGGGAACCTTGATTTTCCGGACCTCCGCGGTGAGGGCATCATAAAGAAGCAGCCGGCCCGAGAGCCCCTCCCCGATTGCAAGCAGTTCCTTGACCACTTCGACCGCCTGAAAACTGCCGACGACACCGGCGAGCGCCCCCAGAACCCCGGCCTCGCCACAGGTTTGCGCAATCTCGGGCGGCGGCGGCACGGGAAAGAGACAACGATAACAGGGGTTCGCCCCCTCTTCATAGGCCTTGAAAGTACTGATTTGCCCGTCGAACTGGAGTATCGAGCCGGACACCAGCGGTTTTTTGGCAAAATAGCAGGCGTCGTTCAACAGGAACCGTGTCTCGAAATTATCCGTGCCATCCGTAACCAGGTCATATTCGCCGATGATTGCCGCGGCATTCGAAGCATCCAGCCGCTCGATATGGGGAACGACCGTCACATCCGGATTAAGACGCGCAACCGAACGCGCCGCGCTTGTCACCTTTTCGGTCCCGATATCCGCTGTGCCATGGGCAATCTGCCGCTGCAGATTGGAAAGATCGACCACGTCGTCATCGATAATGCCGATCGTCCCGATCCCGGCCGCCGCCAGATACAGCGCGAGCGGCGATCCCAGCCCCCCTGCCCCGACAATCAGGACTTTTGCGCGCAGAAGCTTCTGCTGACCGGCGCCGCCGATTTCCCGCAGGATGATATGGCGCGCGTACCGGTCAAGCTGGTCGTCACTAAGCGCCATGGCGTCAG
>TARA_R110000824_G_scaffold120061_2_pt1 | contig 158977 bp, 146 predicted proteins | sample TARA_R110000824 | Tara Oceans TARA_R110000824 (sample SAMEA4397747) | marine metagenome | biome: Polar Biome; feature: [MES] marine water layer (ENVO:01000295) within the mesopelagic zone...; material: water (ENVO:00002006), including particulate matter (ENVO:01000060) such... | reverse complement strand
GTCACTGCCTTGCCGTTCTTCTCGATATCATGGATCAGCCATTCCATCCTGCAGCTAAAAATCCAGAAAAATATTGTGGCGATTTGCTGAATACCCATATGTTGCGAAGCACGTATTAAAGGGGGTGTGCGCTACAAAATGGCAAAATTCCAAGAACATCTGAACTTATTTCTTGCACGGCCAGGTACAGACAAATTTATTCTGGTATTAATTGCCATCAATGCTGTGACACTGGGTCTGGAGACGAGTGCGACCGTCATGGAGAGAACAGGCGGATTGCTTGCCTTAATTGACGGGTTGATTCTGACGATTTTTGTGGTTGAACTCATCGCACGCATGGTGGCTGATTTTAGGGGCTTTTGGCGGGACCCTTGGCGCATCTTCGATTTTTTGGTTGTTTCTATTGCTCTCATTCCGGCGACAGGTCCGCTTGCCGTATTGCGGGCATTCCGGATTTTGCGGGTCTTGCGCCTTGTTTCCACAGTCGAGGCGCTGCGGCGCGTGGTCAGCGGCTTGCTGGCAGCCCTTCCGGGAATGGGATCCATAATGCTGCTGCTTGTGCTGATTTTTTATGTATTCGCCGTGATTTCCACAAAGCTGTTTGGCACCTCTTTTCCGGAATGGTTTGGTTCTATCGGTAAGTCCTCCTATACCCTGTTTCAGATCATGACCCTGGAAAGCTGGTCAATGGGAATAGTGAGACCGGTAATGGAAGACTTTCCCTATGCTTGGGCGCTGTTCGTGCCCTTTATCATTGCGACGGCGTTTACGGTCCTGAACTTGTTTATCGGCGTGATTGTCGATGCCATGCAATCCGAACATGCGGAAGAGGCGCATGCGGAACGCGATGCCATGAAGCATGAAACGGAACTCATCTTGCGCGAGGTGAGAGAACTCCGTCAGGAACTGGCTGAAATTAGGAAAACGGGGTAGGATAAAGCTTAGGAAGAAAGTCCGGCATTTCAGGATTTTGGAGCGCACCAGATTATCCCGCCAAACAAATAGCCGGATGCTTCGCAATTGTTCTTGACGTAGTTCTCGACAATTTCAGTGTGAATGCCGCGCTCTTCCATGATCTGTGCATAAATCTCGGCGGCATCGGACTGGCTGCTGGACTGGAAGTCTCCGTTTATCACTGAATCCCAGTAATATGATAGCTCAATTACTGGATAATCCTTGAGATTATTGACGACGACAGATTGCTTGTACGCATGGTACATCTGGCGGGCGCTACCAATTGTTCCAGCAACGATGCATCCGATGAAGGACAGAAGGGCAATGATTGACATGGTTCTGCTAAAGTGGGGGAGAGTCCCTTTGCCAGTCAAGAAAATGGGCGTAGCCGCGAACATCACAGCGCTGAGCCAGATGAACGGAACATATCTTGCCCACCAGGATTCCGGAAAGAACATGGAAGAGATAAATAATATTGCACCAAAGGCTGCGAACGCGTCACCTTCACGGCGCCAGCTGTAAGGTGTTCTGTTCCGTGCGGCTTGTCGGCAGCCCAGATATGCGAGGATTGAAGTGATCAGGGCCAGACTGAAAAAGGGGCCGAACCCGCCGCGCCGGGTGTCGAACTGGAGAACCTTGAATTCTGATAGTGAAAACGTTCCGGGTATTTTGAGCTCAACCTGAGCGTCAATCGGAGAGGAGCTTTCTTCAGTGCTTGAAAAAATGCCATAAACAAATTTCATTGGCACTGAGAGCAAAATAATGTTTGACGGTGTATTGCCGTCCATAATTCTATCGACCGACGGATAAAGCAGTTTTCCATGATCGCCAACGTTCGTCACATACGGTTTGTAGCCGATAACGGCAACTCCGAAAATAAATGCGAAGCCATATAGAAATCCTTTCCGCCCGATCCATTGAAGCGCGCGCTGCATAATTGGTTCTTTCGTTTTCTGGCGGATAATATCATACACAAAACCGCCAAATACGATAAGGGGTGCGTAGTAGAGGGCGGCTGTTTTGGTGTTGACCATCAGAATGATACAGCAAATAGCACTCCATCTGGCGAGACGGTTTTGAGAGGTTGCGTCCAGAAGCAGAAACAACACAAGGGCAGAGCCAAAAAGATAAAGCGGGCCATCCACATAATGTGTCATGAGTTGCCCGAGAGTCACCGGGTTGGCGACAATAATGCCCGCGAAAAGCAAAGCCTGAATATGAGGGAGCGGACGCTCCTGCTTTGAGAGAATTTCCAGAAAGAAGCCATACGCCAGTAACGCAACAGTGGCTAACAACGCAGTAGACAAAGCCTGTCCCGACAGCAGCATGCCGGTCAGCGCGACGATATATGACTGTAACGTCCAATAGCCATTGGGATATGAATCAACCCAAATATTATTATGGGGGGACAAAAAGGGATTCCAGCCTGTCCCGATGTCCCATATAGCGCTCAAATGATATGAATATCCATCATAACCGGGGTCGAAGAGGGGGCGGGTCACCAGGCTCCATATCAAAATAACCGCAGAAAACACGACGATGGCGCATAAAGCTGGGAAAAGGCCGCTTTTTCCTTTGAGTGCGAAGACGACGATGAGAACCAGAACGATTGAAGCCGACGCAAACAAGGTAGGAAAGCTGAACCCGGTAGGTGCCAGTCGGCTCAAGGCAAGGAGAAATGCCAGAAACAGGAAGATTGACGAAGCACCAATATTCGCAAACCTTGTCATTAAAAAACTATTCCTACCAACATAAAGTATACAATCTCATGATAATCTTAGGCATAAATCCTTTATCGCAAGGTAATACCATCAGACTCGAAACAGCCGTTAATAATATAAAAACAACTAAAAATTAATTACCAATGCCAGCTAATGGGTGCGCAGTGAAAATTTAGAGAATGATTGTATTAAAAGAATCCTGCTCGCGTTTCGTATAATGCTGCTTTTTGATTTAACTTTATAGTCATACGGCGAAAACGGCCAGATGCGGAGGTCGCCCAAATATCACAAATAAATTTTGCATTACTCAATACCAGGCGATTAGCTTGACCCAATTTTGGAGATCAATAGTATAGCGTCAGCCATTGGGCGGAAACTGTAAAAAAGATTAATTCTTACGAGTAATTATTAGGTTTACATGTCTATTTTGTCGAGAGCAAAGCGAACTGGCGATCCTTTCCTGTTTTATATGTGGATAGTGGGAGGGCTCATCGCCGTCAGCATTTTGTGTATTGCAATTGAGTATATCTGGGGCTCGGGATATATTCTCAAAAATTTGACGTCTGTTTTAACATTAAGTATGGACGAAGATGATTCCTGGGGGCCGATGTTGGAAGCAGCATACGCCCGATATAACCGTGTCGAAGGCGGAATCTACCAATTTATATTTTTTGAAGAAGGGATTAAATTTCAGTATCCGCCTATAAGTATTTTACCCTACTTTTTGGCTCTTAAGGTAGGTTTTGGGTACGATACCTTATTTGAATTATCGTGCGCATTGTCATTATTTTCAATGTTTTGCATGGCTTATTGCGGCTATGTAATATCGGTCATCATTCTTGAAAAATACTCTGAGGACGGATCTCTATTAATCAATAGAAAGATCGCCCTGTTTTTTGTTTCTGTATTGGGAGTGTTTACCTTTTATCCGATATGGATTGGTCAGTATATTGGTCAGATTCAAGTTATTCTGGACTTCCTGATTACCTTTGCCTTTATGGCATGGCTCTTTAATTGGAAGCATCTTTCAGGAGGCGCGATAGCTGTTGTTGCTTTGTTCAAACCTCAAATAGCGGTGATATTACTGTGGGCTTTGTTCCGGAAGCAAAAAAAGCTTGTTATCGGTATGATGATAGTTTTTGTCCCGGCCGGCATTGTGTCACTCGTTGTTTTTGGCTTTCAGGAGCATGTCGAATACTTGAAGGTAATCTCGCATATGGGCAGACGTGGTGAGGTTATTTGGGCAAATCAAAGTGTGGGTGGGATATTGCATAGATTATTTACTGACGCAGATCCTTTGGTATTTCATGCGAAATCCTTTGCCCCGTTCAATATGTTTGTTTACGTAACCACTTTGGTGTCATCCGCATTATTGTTGTTGTTTGGCCTGCTTTTTTACAAGCCGATTGGTGAAGCGTCATTAAAGAGCTGGGATCGCTTGGTATATTCAGCCTTGGATTTGGCAACTATGATGTTTCTACTAACGATCGCCACTCCCATTGCATGGGGGCATCACTATGGAATTTTATGGCCGGGTATAAGTATCGCGATACTGGTTGCGATCCATTTCTTGGTGGAGAAAAGAAGTTGGTCTGGTGTCACTCTTGTGGTGCTATGTGGAAGTTACTTTTTAATCTCCAACCATTTTATCTTTTTACACACAAAGCAGTTTAGCGGTGTGCCAATCAATTTAATTCAGTCATACAATTTTTTAGGCGGAATTTTGTTGCTTATCGGATTATTGTTTTTACGAAATTTTTACCTAAAAGCGAGTAAAGTCGAAGAGGTGGGTGTTCGTTCGCATTGATTTTATATTAATGAATCGAAGATCTGATGAGTCGTAACGTGTTTTTCACATCCCGGATTAAATGAGCCGTGATATAGCATAATAAAGGTGACTGAAAAACTAGAGCTGAGCTCTTCGTCTTTTGCAAAGAAGATAGCATTAAAAGTTTTCATTTATGCAACAAACGCAGTATATTACGTGAAGTGAATGAGAATTAGCTTTACTTTGAAGAACAACTAAATTTGCTATGTTTGTGGTTTTCACGGCAATTTGTGTGCAGAAGCAATGTAGACGGTCTCGCTAGTTGCTTGGCTTTGTGTTATTTCCGCTAGTTGATTGGATGCGGATTTTTGTTCTGGGGTGCAGATGCCGCAATCTAAAATTTTTGCCCAAAAACAGAGTAATCTGTTTTATTTCATTTTTTTTATTGGCTTATTAATCTTTGCGAGCTTGGTCAAGGACTTTGTTTTCTGGCTATGGTCCTATGGATACGAGTTGCAACTTTTAAAGTTGATCGTGAATAATGATGGGACCTGGGATGATTCATGGGGCCCGATGTATGAGGCCGCTTGGGTTTACGTGTTTAAGCCTGACTCAGGCCTATATCAGACAATCTTTTTTGATTATCAAACCAAATTTCAATATCCGCCTATCAGTATTCTTCCCTTCATACCACTTATTAAGCTAGACGTGGAGGTTGAGGATTTCTGTTATTACATGGGATACGTATCCATCTTCATGGCCATTGTGACCGGATATATCGTTTACCGATTAGCCGTGATTGCAAATAACAGAATTTTCGATGACCAGAGTGTCTTGAACCTCTGGGAAAAGGCTGCACTTTTTTTCATTCTCTTTGTTGGCACGCTTACCTTCTATCCGATTGTTTATGGAGTGTGGCTAGGGCAAATACAGGTGATGCTGGATTTGGTTATATGCTTGGCAATGCTGGCCTGGGTCAGCGATAAAAAGCAGATGTCCGGAGTTCTTGTTGCCTTTGCAGCTTTGATCAAGCCGCAATTCCTACTGTTTTTGCTTTGGTCTCTTATACGAAAAGAGCATAAATTCACACTAGGAATGGTAGCTGTTTTTGTGCCCGCGGGTATTGTGTCGCTCGCGGTGTTCGGATTTGATGAGCATCTTGCATATGTATCAGTGCTTTCCTTCATTGGCCAACATGGAGAAGTCTATTGGCCGAACCAAAGCATGAATGGTTTGTTAAATCGACTTTTGAGTGGTCTTAATACCCTTCAGTTTTCAGTTGAGGAGTTTGCGCCATATAATCCTGCTGTGTATTTTGGGACTGTAATTACAACAGCCGCACTTGTTCTTTTTGCTTTGTTATATAGGGCGATCAAGCCAGGGGAAGTTTCAAAAAGTATTCAAAAAAGAAATTCTGTCCTGGATTTCGGCACAATGTTGGTCGTCGCAACAATTGCGTCACCCATTGCATGGGAGCATCATTACGGTGTTACCTGGCCGGTAATTATCATTGCTTTCATGGCTGCCATTGAGATTTACCGAAATAGGCCGACCTGGTTGGCAAGTGCGAACCTTATATTCATGGGCGCGAGTTATTTTCTGATATCCAACTATTTTTATTTTATTAACAAAAAAGTGTCCTTAAGCCTGCCACCATGGAATTTAGTCCAGTCCTACATGTATTATGGAGGGTTGATCCTGTTGGTTTCCCTGATAATATCCCGGAAATTGATTAGCGATGCGGCCAGTTCAAGAACTGGAAATTTCAAGGATAGCAGGGCTAATGTGCCGAGTTGAAATCAGTATCGGCATATAGCTCATTTTACCGGATGGCGTGGAATGCACCACATTACGTCTGCATCAAACCATAAGCTATCCTGGCAATATTGTTCTCGATCATCTCTGTTGTTTCCAACCCCATTGTAAACGCGGACATTGACACCGCGCTCCTGTAAAAGCCGGCCCCATACATCACCTGCGCTTGTTATTGTTTTTGATTGAAAATCCGTTGTTATTCTCGGATCGATTTCGGGATATATCTCAACTAAAGGAGCGTTTTCCATCGTCTTGATGATTTTTGTTTTTTTGTAAGTCTTATAGTTTGCACGGGCGGCGCCACCAAGTCCGGCAACTATACAGCCTAAAAACGAAATCAGCGTAATCCCGAACATGACCCTCGAAAAAATCAGAAGTGCTCCTTTGCCGCTCAAATACAAAGATGAGGTGGCAAACAAAATAGCACTTAGCCAGACGAACGGGACGTAGCGGGCCCACCAGGATTCCGGAAAAAACATCGAAATGATGAGCAAGAAAAGGGATAATACTGCTATACCATCTCCCTCACGATGCCAGTTGTACCGGGACTTGTTGTAGCCCGCTATTCTACTTGATGCATACGCAATAATTGAAGCGAGCAAGGCCAAACTGAAAAGGGGGCCGAACCCTCCCCGGCGAGTATCATATCTGAGAAGCTTGAATTCAGCTAATTTGAATGTCCCGGGGACTTTGAGATCAATTGGTGCATGGAAATAAAACGGCCATGTGGTTTGGCCTGTTTCTGCCCCTATTCCATAAATAAACTTCATCGGCGAGGACAAGGGAATAACATTTTTAGGCACATTTCCCTGCATAATTTCATCTACTGAAGGATAAAGAAATTCGCCATGATCCAAATAATTTGTAACAAAGGGCTTATAGCCTATTACGAGAATACCGAAGGCAAATGCGACCACATAGGGAATACCTTTGGTTCCAATCCAATGAAACGCTTTTGAGAAAAAATCTGTTTTAGAGCTATTCAAGATAAGGTCTACAACAAATCCGGAAATGACAATTAATGGCACATAGTAAAGAGCTGCCGTTTTAGTGTTCACCAGCAAGATAATGCAGCTGATCACACTCCATCTGGCCAAGCGGTTTGACGTGAAGGCATCGGACAATAGAAAAAATACGAGAGCGCAGCCCATAAGGTAGAGGGGGGTGTCGACATAATGTGTCGTGAGTTGTGTTAAAACAACGGGGTTCGCGACGACAATACCAGCGAACAGCAGCGCACAGATATACTTGAAGTATGGAACTTGGGGGGCTATGCGGTCATTATAGAAAGAGAACGCCAAAAATCCTACGGTGACGGCAAGCCCTATTATTACCGAACGTCCGGAAAGCAGCAGTCCCGTCAAAGACACCATATATGATTCCAGAACATAGATGCCGGTCGGGTAGGAATCGAGCCAAATATTATCATGCGGGGTTTGAAAAGGGTCCCATCCTTCTGCGAGCTCCCATACAGCAAGAATGTGGTATCCGTAGTCGTCGTCACCGGGCGAGTAGAAGGGATTCGTCAAGAACGCCCAGGCGGTAACAATGGCAAAAAATACTGCTAACGCTGCTATTGATATGGTTGCAGCCTTACGTCCTCCTGTTGCCAGGAAAATTAATACAACAGCCACGGTTGTTATCGTGACAATATGTATCGGAAAAATGAAGCTTGGAAATGGAACTCTGCTAACCGATAGTAGAATAGCAAGGAAAATAAAAATTGAAGACGCACCGACTTCCACAGCCTTTAACTTGTGCGTGGATTTGTTGTTACTCATTGACCTTCAATCTCCAACTATAATCACAAAAGGGAGCAGTAAGACAGCTATCATGTCATTTCCCAACAAAACCAAGGCAACTTAACATATAAAAATTTAAAAAATCTACTTTTTCAATGCCGCTATAAGATGCAGCTGCCTGGAATTAGCCAAGTAGTATTAGAAAGAAGCTGTATATTGATGAAATGTGTCAGGAATGGTTATTTGTATTGACGCCGGTATCATATATTTCTGGCGCCTATCAGGGCGAAGAGCTGAAAATCAGATCGTTTCAGCTGTTAAAATTTGCAGGATATGATCGAAGTAATTTCAATGTTGGTCGGTTGTGCCGGCTTTTCGCCACAACGAAACAACCAGCCCGATGATGACAAGTCCGGCGCCGACTAAATCCTCAAATGACAGCGGCTGTGCAATGAAAATTGCCCCTAGAACAGCAGCTACCACCGGGCTGAGGCCGAGGAAAACGGTCACATTAGAAGCAGGAATATGTGACAGTGCAAATAGCCAGCAAAAGTAGCCAACCGCACTTGCAAACCCAATGAAAAGAAGAATAAGCCATGTATTCATCGAAAATCCGGTTATTGCATCAATCATGCCTTCCATAATGGCAAGACCGAACAGAAAGACGACGGCGGAGCCCATTGCCATCGTACTGATTTGAAGTGTCGGATATCGAGGCATGTGGGCACTATAGAGCACAGAGCAAAGCGCACCGACCAGCGCACTTAAAAAGGCGGCTCCGATACCGAGCCAGCCTGCGGCGTTGATCTCGCCCGTAAAGGCATTGGCGCCAACAGCGAACCCCACACCAACAAGGGTGAGTAAAATGCCGATCAGTTTGCGATAGGTGAAGGCTTCGCGACCCAGCAGGATTGCAATGGCCATCGTCAACAGCGGCAGGCTGGCGAATATAAGAACAGCGAGGCCTGCGGCGATATAGATGACGGAGAAATTCAACAGGATGATCAGTACCGCAAACTGAAATACGCCGAATAGCACTATGCCGACCATGGCACGCGGCGTGACCGCTATCCATGTAATCCGTAACGCAAGCGGCAGAAGTAGTAGTACGCCGATCAGGTAGCGGACAAAGGCAATGGTAATCGGGCCGATGTCTCCGACAATGGATCCGGTTGCGACAGTCGCCGAGCCGACCACGACACCGCTACCGGCGGCGGCAACCAGCGCCAACTGCTCGCGTGTCATAGCTCGAGATCCCAGTTTTGTCCGATAAGACCCTGACCGAAGCTGTGATGGGGTTCTTCATCCATGAGTTTGAAGCCCGCTTCCTCATATATATGGATAGCGGCATGGAGAATACTATTGGTCCAGAGGGTAAGCGTTTTGTATTGCTTGCGACGGGCAAAGGAGGTGCACTCATCGACAAGCTTACGACCCACGCCGAGACCGCGAGCGGTTGGCTCGACATAGAGCAATCGCAGTTGCGCTGTGGTCTTATCCTTTTTCACCAGAAAGACAGAGCCGAGAATTTCGCTATTTTTCTCGGCAATCCAGCAGTGCTCATATGCAGGATCATGCTCTTGCAGAAAATCACCGGCCACCTTGGCCACCAGACCTTCAAAACTCTCGTCAAATCCGTACTCCTGCGCATAGAGCGCGCCATGACGGTGAATGACCCAGCCAATATCGCCCGGATGATGCGCTCGGATAATTACCGGATCAGCTTTATCAGTTTCGGTGTCCAGAATAGAGAGAATTTCCTGCATGGAGGAAACGAGACGCGCCTGTTCATTGTCCGAAAGCGGGGTAAGCATTGCAGCTACTTCATCACGGGACGCTTTGACATAGGGCGCAAAGACACGCCTGCCTTCCTTGGTCAGGGCGAGTACGCGTTGCCGTCCGTCTGTCTCGCTCCTGATGGTCTCAAGTAATCCTGCGGTTTTGAATTTCTTGAGCAGGCGGCTGAGATACGCCGGATCCAGAGACAGGCTTTTGACCAGATCACCGGCCGTTAATTTCTCTCCGAAGTTAAGTTCATAGAGGATGCGCATTTCAGTTAATGAAAAGGGGCTTTTAAGAAGTCCTTCATTCAGCGCTCCTACCTGTTTGGTATAAAACCGGTTGAACGCTCTGATCGCATCAATGCGGGTTTCAGATATGGCCATGTTACGCTCCATTTTATTGTCATAACACAATAAAATATTGGATTTTGTCAACTAAATTGATTGGCGGCTATCCCGTGAGAATAAAGGGGGCCAGACTCTCGCGGAACTGCACGATGAATTCCTGCATCAAGAGAGAGCGCGGATGGAACTTGGGATATAAAATATCAAGCTGAAAAGGGAGCTGAGGCTCAAATGTCCGGGTCACCAGCCCGCGCCCGACATATTCTGCCGCATCAATTGAACTGACGATGGCAATACCGGCTTCCTGCTCCGCCAGCAGACAGGCCGTCGCGAATTGACGTACTTCAACCCTATGATTCAGAACGGCTCCGGCCGCATCGAAGGCAGACTTTACGGCATGGTAAAACCGGTTCTGTCGATCCTGGACGATCATCGGCATGCCATCAAGGTCTTTAGCCGTAATCACCTGTTTGCTGGCGAGGGGATGGCGGCTGGAAAGTGCACAAACGGTCCGGATAATGACTGATTCATGGTTGACGGCGCTGTGTCCTTCAAACTCATCTGCGATCCCTATGTCATATTGTTGTGCCGCGATCCATTCGCGCACTCGGGCCGAACTCCGGGTCTGAATTGACATGGTCACATCGGGGCGTTCTGCCAGAAATTCTGCGACAACTTTGGGCAAGAGAGATGTCGCAAAGCCGGGAAGACAGGCAATGCGGAGGTGACCGGCTTTCTGATTGCGAATATCCGCAGCAAGTTGCGCCACATGGTCTAGGTTTGCGATCGCGCGATCGACCTCGCTATAGAGAAATTCCGCCTCCGAAGTGGGATGAAGCCGCCCTTGCCGTCTATCAAAAAGGGGAATTTTTAGGGCTTTTTCCAGACTGGCAATCAATCGGCTGACGGCTGGCTGGGAGATGTTGAGAATGTTGGCCGCCGACGTGACGCCTCCGGCAATCATGACAGCCCGAAATGCTTCAAGTTGGCGTAGACGATTCATTCCCTCAGCCCCTCTTCATTCGGCGTACCCATAATATGATGTTATGGAGTTATTCCGCAAGATTATCATTAGTCCCGCAAATTGTGGAATCTTGAAATAGATTTTGGCGCTGTCATTAAACCGTCATTGAAGGTCGGACAAATACCTATACTCTATCGGGAGGGGACGGGTTGCCTCCTGACAGAAAGAAATCAGATTCGGGCATCGTCATAGGCGGTGTTTTATAAACAACCTATAGGGAAACATTATGTCTATATTCAAAAAACTAGTTCTACCGGCGGCGCTGGCCGCCTTTATGAGCGGAACCGGTGTCGCTTCGGCGGTTACCGAGATTCAATGGTGGCACGCAATGGGCGGTACCAATGGTGAGCGGGTCAACAAGATCGCGGAAGACTTCAACGCGACCCAATCCGATTATAAAGTCGTCCCTACCTTCAAGGGTAACTACACGGAAACCATGACGGCGGCCATCGCAGCCTTCCGTGCGAAGAAACAGCCGCATATCGTGCAGGTCTTTGAGGTTGGTACGGCGACAATGATGGCGGCCAAGGGTGCTGTCTATCCGGTCGAAGAAATGATGAACGACGCTGGCGAGCCATTCGACAAATCGGTCTATCTGCCGGCCGTGATCAGCTATTATCAGACATCTGATGGCGAACTTCTGTCGATGCCGTTCAACAGCTCCACTCCTGTCATGTGGTACAACAAGGATGCGCTGGATAAAGCGGGTGTCACCAAGATTCCGGAAACTTGGCCGGAAGTGAAGGATGCCTCCGACCAGCTGCTGGCTGCGGGCTATAAATGCGGTTTCTCATTTGGTTGGCAGTCCTGGGTGATGGTCGAAAACTTCAGTGCCTGGCACAATATTCCCATGGGCACCGAAGAAAACGGCTTCAAAGGCACCAACACCAAGTTTGAATTCAATAACGATACCGTCAAGATGCATATGACGAACCTGCAGAACTGGCACAAGGACAAACTGTTCCAGTATGGCGGTCGTCGTGGTGATAGTCTGCCGATGTTTACCAATGGTGAATGCGGCATGTGGATGAACTCTTCCGCCTATTACGGATCGATCAAAAGCCAGGCCAAGTTCAACTTCGGTCAGACAATGCTCCCCTACTATCCGGATGTTATTGAGAAGCCACAAAACTCTATCATCGGCGGCGCAACCCTGTGGGTGCTGCGCGGTAAGCCGGATGATGAGTATAAAGGTGTCGCGAAATTCATGACCTACCTTTCTTCACCTGAAGTTCAGGCATGGTGGCATCAGGAAACCGGCTATGTTCCAATCACAACTCCCGCGTATGAATTGTCCAAGGAACAGGGCTTTTACAAGGAAAACCCGGGCACTGATACAGCAATCAAACAGCTGAGCCTGAACACGCCGACGCCGAATTCACGTGGAATTCGTTTTGGTAACTTTGTTCAGATACGCGACGTCATCAATGAAGAGATGGAAGCGATCTGGAATGAGAGCAAAACCCCTTCTGACGCGATGGATGAAGCGGTCAGCCGTGGTGACGCTCTTCTCCGTAAATTTGAAGATGCAAACGGTTCTTGACGTTTGATTTTCTGATTGAGACCGCCGCAGCGATTCCTCCCGCTGCGGCGGCATCATCGGAGGGGTAACCGTATATGTTGAAGAATGTTCACTTCGGGCCGTCCGTGCTGCCGTTCCTTTTGGTTCTGCCTCAGATTGTGGTCACGCTAGTGTTCTTTATCTGGCCAGCTAGCCAGGCGCTCTATCAATCTGTTCTGATTGAAGATCCCTTTGGCCTGAAAACCGAATTTGTCTGGTTCAGAAATTTCGAGGAACTCTTCCGGGACCCGCTGTATTGGAGCTCCTTCGAGATCACAGTGGTCTTTTCCTTTCTTGTCGCCTTCCTGTCCATGTCTTTTGCACTGTTGCTCGCGCTTTTCGCGGATCGTGTTATCAAGGGAACAGGGGTGTATAGGACGTTATTGATCTGGCCCTATGCCGTGGCGCCTGTAACAGCCGGCGCCCTTTGGGTGTTTATGTTTAACCCGACCCTCGGCGTTGTTAGCTACGCTCTTTCCGCGCTTGGGTATGACTGGAATCACCAGCTGAGTGGCAGCGAAGCCATGGCGCTTGTCGTTATGGCATCTGCCTGGAAGCAGGTAGCCTATAATTTCTTGTTTTTCCTCGCCGGTCTGCAGTCGATCCCGCGATCATTGATTGAGGCCGCCGCAATTGATGGCGCAGGGCCTGGACGGCGCACGATTGATATTATCCTGCCGCTGCTTTCGCCGACGACATTCTTTTTGCTGGTGATCAATATCGTTTACGCCTTTTTCGAAACATTCGGTGTTATCCACGCGGTAACGGCGGGCGGACCGGCGGGCGCCACGAATACCCTTGTCTATAAGGTTTTCAATGACGGGTTTGTCGGACTCGACCTTGGCGGGTCAGCGGCACAATCGGTCATTCTGATGATTATCGTGATCGGCCTGACGGTTGCCCAGTTCAAATATATCGAGAAGAAGGTGGCATACTGATGGTCGAGAACCGCCCGCTTTTGACATTCTTCTCCCATATCATGCTGATCTTCGGCGTTGCGATGATCGCCTTTCCGATCTGGATTATGTTCGTGGCCGCCAGCCACCCGGAAACCCGCATGACACAGATTCCATTGCCCTTGCTGCCCGGCGGGTTCTTCTTCGAGAATCTGGATATTGCCCTGAATAAGGGGCTTTCCGGACAGAGCGGGGAAGGTGTTGCCAGGATGCTTTTCAACAGCTTGGTGATGGCGCTGATGATTGCTGTTGGCAAGATTGTGATTTCCTTGCTGTCCGCCTTCGCCATTGTTTATTTCCGCTTTCCCTTCCGCATATTTTTCTTCTGGATGATTTTCATTACGCTGATGCTGCCGGTGGAGGTGCGGATATTGCCGACCTATGAAGTCGTGGCCAATCTCGGGATGCTGGATAGCTATTGGGGCCTGTCCATTCCATTGATAGCCTCGGCCACGGCGACCTTTATGTTCCGTCAAGTGTTCCTGACTATCCCTGATGAGCTGCTGGAAGCGGCGCGCATTGACGGCGCTGGCCCGATGCGGTTTTTCTGGGATATTCTGGTGCCGATGTCGCGGACAAATATCGCGGCGCTTTTTGTGATCCTGTTCATTTATGGATGGAATCAGTATCTCTGGCCGCTCCTGATTACGTCGGAGCCGCAGATGTATACGGTGGTGATGGGAATCAAACAGATGCTGGAGGCGGCGGAGCAGGCGCCGGAATGGAATGTAATCATGATGACCGCGCTTCTGGCGATGCTGCCGCCTATTTGTGTGGTTATATTCATGCAAAGCCTCTTCGTTCGGGGTCTGACGGAAACAGAAAAATAAGTTTGGGGAAAGCAGGAAGATGGCACGGGTCATTCTAGAAGGATTACGCAAGACCTACCCAAATGGCTTCAAGGCCATCCATGGCGTGGATGTGACCATTGAGGAAGGGGAGTTTCTTGTGCTTGTCGGGCCGTCCGGATGCGGGAAATCGACATTGCTTCGGATGATTGCCGGACTTGAGTCGATCACGGAAGGCCAGTTACGCATCGGCGACCGGGTTGTGAATAATCTGGAACCATCGGAGCGGGACATCGCCATGGTGTTCCAGAATTATGCCCTTTATCCGCATATGAGCGTTTATAAGAATATGGCATATGGCCTTAAGATCATGGGGCTGCCCAAGTCCGAGATTGACGAGCGCGTTAAAAAGGCGGCGGCTATTCTGGAACTCACGGATGAACAGCTCACCCGCAAGCCCCGGCAGTTAAGTGGCGGGCAGCGCCAGCGCGTTGCAATGGGACGGGCAATTGTTCGCGAGCCGAGCGTCTTTTTGTTTGATGAGCCGCTGTCCAACCTAGATGCCAAGCTTCGTGTCCAGATGAGGCTTGAGATCAAATCCCTGCAAGCAAATCTTGGGATCACCAGTATTTATGTTACCCATGACCAAGTCGAGGCGATGACACTTGGGCAGCGGTTGATGGTCTTGAACGCCGGAAATGTGGAGCAACTCGGCACTCCGATTGAACTGTACCAGAAACCTGCCTCTCTTTTTGTTGCAGGGTTTATCGGCTCCCCTGCCATGAATTTTGCCGAAGCGAAAATCGATGAAGCGGGGAAAAACGTCACTATTTCCGGTCAGGCGGCTCTGCCGCTCGGGAATGGAGGAATGCCGAAGTATAGTAATAAGAATGTTATTCTCGGTGTTCGGCCGGAGCATCTGGAGTTGGTGGCGGATGACCCGGACGCAGTTCCCATGACGGTTGCGATGGTTGAACAGCTGGGCGCTGATACCCTGGTACATGGTCATTTCGGAGAGAGCAGGTCAAACCTCACTGTTCGGCTTGACGGCATACGGAACGTCAAGGGTGGGGAGGTGCTACCAATTCGTGTTACGCCCGATCACTTGCACATTTTCGATCCTGAAAGTGAAAGACGGCTTGAAGGTAATTAGCAGTTTACCACGACAAAGACCCCTGCCTTCGCTAAACTATACGCAGAGTTCATATTTGTTGTTCACCTGTCCTGACGGGTGCAACATATTTAGCCGGAAATTAAAATAAAAAGGATATTGAAATGGCAGGGATAGCGGGAAACGGAGAAAGCGCACTGCGCGATTTGAACGGAAAAGTCGCATGGATTACCGGCGCCGGAACCGGAATAGGACAGGCAGGGGCTGTGTCGCTGGCGCGGGCGGGAATGGAGGTAATTCTCTCCGGCCGCCGCCGGGAAAATCTTGAGGAAACGGCGGCGCTGGTTGAAAAGGCAGGAAAAACGCCGGTCATTGAGGAGCTGGATGTTTCGGACAGCGACAGCGTTTCGAAAGTCGTGGCCCGGATTGAGGAGCGGTTTAAACGGCTCGACGTTGCCGTGCTGAGCGCTGGTATCAATGTCAAGAACCGCAGCTGGAAGGAAGTCGAGACGCAAGGCTGGGACTCTGTTGTCGATATTGACCTGAACGGTGCATTCTATTGCTGCCGATCCGTACTTCCCATTATGCGCCGCCAGAAGGAAGGGTTGATCGTAAATGTCGCCTCCTGGGCTGGGGTCCGGGTTTCGAAGTTGACTGGCCCGGCCTACACCGCCGCGAAGCATGGAATGGTCGCCATGAGCGAGAGCCTTAACATGGAAGAGGCTATAAATGGAATTCGTTCTTGCGCTCTCTGCCCAGGAGAGGTGGCAACCCCCATTCTCGAAAACCGGCCGGTAAAGGTGACAGATGAGGAAAAAGCCGTGATGCTGCAGGGGGAAGATCTGGGAGAGACAATTCTGTTTCTGGCGCAGCTCGACAAACGCGTGTGCGTCAATCAACTGGTGATCAGCCCGACGGCAAACCGGATGTATACGGCGGGTGTGTCCTAGAAGCTTTAGCCATCCTTCAGCTCGGAAAAGGCGTCAAGTGCGCGCCGGCGTGACGATTTCAGATCGTCAATCGGATGGGGGTAGGTCTCTCCAAGGACCACATTGGCTTCCTTAAGGACGTCCGCCGGGGCATCCCAAGGGTTGAAAAGCCATTTGTCGGGCAGGGCCGCAAGTTCGGGCAGGTATTGTCTGGTGTAATCCCCTTTCGGATCGAAGCGCACGCCCTGTGTGGCGGGATTGAAGATGCGAAAATAGGGCGCTGCATCCGCGCCGGACCCGGCAACCCATTGCCAGCTGGCGCTATTGTTAGCAAGGTCGGCATCGATGAGACAGTCCCAGAACCAGCGCTCGCCTTCACGCCAGTCGATCATCAGGTTTTTCACAAGGAAGGAGGCGGTAACCATGCGGACACGGTTATGCATGGAGCCTGTCTGCCATAGCTCCCGCATTCCTGCATCGACAAACGGGATACCTGTCTTCCCCTGCTGCCACGCCCGAAGTGCATCCTCATCCTTGCGCCAGGGAAAGAGATCAAACTTGTCCTGAAGATTTTTCTTTGGCAATTCAGGATTATGATACAGCAAACTGTATGAAAACTCCCGCCAGGCGAGTTCCATCCGGAAATGATCCGGGTCCTCATCTCCCTCCAAAAGATGTTCGCGGAAGGCCAAGGCATACCAAACCTGATGCGGCGATATCTCACCGAAATGCAAATGAGGGGAGAGATGAGAGCAGTTCTCAGCCGCCGGAAAATTCCTGCCGTCTTTATACCCGTTAATGCCGTTATCCAGAAATTGGGTCAACGCGTCCTGGGCACCGGTCTCGCCAGGAACCCAGTCAGGAGATTTCTTAATACTCCAGTGCGATGGGTCCAACCCCATATCCGAAAGCGTGAGTTGACCCTTCATATCTTTAGCTTCTGCGAAGCCAATTTTTGAAGGCGCTTTTAAAGGCTTTCTCGGGGACGGTCTGTTCAGACAGCCTTTTCGGTAAAATGGCGTAAAAACCCGATAGGGTGTCCCATCGGATTTTAAGACCTCCCAAGGCTCCCATAGCAATGTGCCGTTTTTTGAAATGACATCAATACCGCCAGAAGTAAGAGTGGCTTTGATTTTTTTGTCCCGCTGTATCCGCCAGGGCTCGTAACAGCGGTTCCAGGTAACAGTGCTTGCCCCGGCTTTTTCGGCAAAGGCCGGGAGTATTTTCTCCGCATTGCCTTGGAAAAGCAGGAGCTTTCCTTGCAATGAGTCATTCAGGGAGGAGAGGGAACGATGAAGCCACCAGCGGCATGCTCCACCCATTTTCCATTCTTCGGCGTTCTCGTCATCGAGAATATATACCGGTATCAACCTGCCGGCCTCCGCTGCGGCCAGCAACGCTGGATTGTCTGACAGGCGTAAATCCTGACGAAACCAGTGGATTGAAATGGGGGCACGAGCGGGTTGTTTTGTCACGATCAGGCAGGCTGTGTTGTGGAAGAAGTCCGTATCATAAATCCTAATACGTCTTTAAAGGCCAGCCGGATCACTCGCAACTTACTTTCTAAGCAAATACTCAGGATCGAGAGTGCCCGTTTTTTCGCCCGACTGCACGGCGGCCGATGTGTTCTCAGTGGATGTAAATATCACCAGGTTTTCTTTAAATTGCGCCGCACTGGTTGCCCATGAATAATTCATTGCGTAGTCACGGCAGGCCGCCGGATCAATTTCAAGCGCTTTCTTCGCCGCACTTTCCAGATCCTCATCCAGCACACCCACCGGATGATTCCCGATCACATCGAGCGGTCCGGTCACCGGATAAGCCGCCACAGGCACACCGCTCGCGAGCGCTTCCAAAAGGACCAGGCCGAAGGTATCGGTTCTGCTTGGAAACACAAAAACATCGGCGCTTGCGTAGACACGGGCCAGCTCTTCTCCCTCTTTCAGGCCGAGGAACGCGACGGCAGGATATTTTCGCTCCAGTTCTTTTCGCATCGGCCCATCCCCGACGACGACTTTGGTTCCGGGCAGGTCCAGGATCAGGAAGTCTTTGATATTCTTTTCCACGGCAACACGGCCAACATAGAGAAAGATCGGGGGTTGATAAACAAGTGCGGTTTTGTCCTGGGGATGAAAGAGTGTGGTGTCGATCCCGCGGGTCCACCTCCGGATATGGCGAAAGCCGCGACTTCGCAAATCGGCTTCGAGGCTTGGTGTCGCGACCATGATAGTGCGGGAAGGGCGATGGAACCATTTTAATCCGGCGTAGCCCCAGCGCAATGGCAACCGGACACGGGCATGGACATACTCGGCAAAGCGCGTGTGAAAGGCGGTTGTGAAGGGAATGTCACTTTTGAGACAATAACGCCTTGCCGCAAATCCGAGTGGGCCTTCCGTCGCGATATGCACTGCGTCAGGCGGTGTTTCATTAAAAATCTTCCTGATTTTTCGCGCGGGAAAAAGGGACAGGCGGATTTCCGGATAGGTCGGACAGGGAACGGAGGTGAAAAGCTCCGGTGTCACCATGACGATGTCATCCCCGAGGCCTGTCAGATAATCCCTCAGGTTCGAGAGCGTCCGAACAACCCCATTGACTTGAGGATGCCAGGCATCGGTAACGAGGATGAGTCGCATGTTTTGTTTCCTTGTGAATCGGAGAGAGAGGCCGCTGCGCCCATCCAGTGGATTAGTTCCAGTTGACCGTCGAAATGTTCGACCAGTGCTGAGCAGCTTTCGACCCAGTCGCCATCATTGCAATATGTCACGCCGTTGATGTCTCGGATTTCGGGATGGTGGATATGGCCGCAGATAATGCCGTCAACTTTGCGATCGCGCGCGACATCGGCAAGCGCATTCTCGAAATCCGCGATGAACTTCACAGCGTTTTTCACCTTTAGCTTTAAATAGGCCGAGAGCGACCAGTAGGGATATCCAAGGCGGGCCCGAATGGCATTCAGAACGTCGTTGAGCTTCAGGCATAGCCCGTAACTCCAGTCCCCGAGATAGGCAAGCCAGCGGGCATATTTCACGACAACGTCAAATTCGTCACCATGCAGGACAAGAAAGTCCCGTCCGTCCGCTGTCTTGTGGATGGTTTCATGAAGGACCTTAATGGAGCCAAACTCAAGGTCGACATAGTGCCGGGCAAATTCGTCATGATTGCCGGGAATGAAAACTACTCGGGTGCCCTGCCGTGCCTTTCGCAGAAGCTTTTGAATGACGTCATTATGTTCCTGGGGCCAATACCAGCCTTGCCGAAGGCTCCAGCCGTCGATAATATCCCCGACGAGGTAAAGATTGTCGCTTTTGGTGCTTCTCAGAAAATCGAGCAGGAAATTCGCCTTGCATCCGGGTGTACCCAGATGAATGTCTGAAATCCAGATCGAGCGGTACTTATGAGTAACTGTGCGGGCATCCATTACGCATGACTCTTTTCGCGTGTCATCAAACGGTCATCAAATGGTTTCAATGGCGAAACAATCATATGAGCATGTGATAGGCCTCTTGAGAGTCAGTTTGATGACTGTGCGGTTATGATTTTGTTGCGTTAGAAAGTCAGTCTCATGACTCTGTCAAAGCGGCGTCTGGTAATTATTCACAATCCGACATCGGGGATGCGTAACAAAAGTCGCTTTTCCAAAGCGCTGCTCCGTCTTGCGGATACGGATTGTGAAGTGGAAATACTGAAAACCATGGGGCCGGGCCACGCAACTGAAATGACCCGAGAGTTGGTGGCGCGGAACGATCCTGACATCGTGCTGGTTGCGGCAGGAGGGGACGGAACAGTATTGGAAATTCTGAACGGGCTTGATGGCGGGGAATTGCCGCTTGGAGTCATTCCGCTCGGCACTGCGAATGTGCTTGCACGAGAAATTGGTGTTGGCGCCTCAATCGAAAAAGCGATCAAGGTACTTGCGACGGCATTACCTGTACCGGTCTATGCAGCGAGGGCAAATGAAAAGCGCTTTTTGCTGATGGCAGGGGCGGGTTATGATTCCCTGACAGTTGCGGCGCTGCGTCCGGGCGAGAAAAAGCGGTTTAGTGCATTTGCATATGTGTTCGCGGCATTCCGAGCGGCACCGGGCTTCCGTGATATGGAGCTCGAGGTTAGCGTCGAAGGAAAGCACTATGTTGCCGCCTCGGCCGTGATCTCTAAGGCTCGCTACTATGGCGGACCTTTCGTTATCGCGGCGGATGGCGGAATAGAAAAGCCGAGGTTTGATGTCGTATTGCTGAAGAATGCCGGGTTCATTGCCGCTTTTCGGTATGGCATGGCGCTCCTTTTTAATCGGCTGTCGCGATTGCCTGATGTCGAGACATTGACGACAGATCAGGAAATTTCGATAAAATCCTCAAAAATATTCCCCTGCCAATGTGACGGGGATATCTGCCTTGAAACACCGCTGCGTATATCTCTTGATCTGACACCAATCCGAATTCTACGGGCAACAGGAGAATAAGATATCAGGCATACCGTATGCATTGATATCCATATTACCGCGTGACTAACGCCATCGTAAAAATGTCACGCGGATTGATAATTCGCTTTATAATTATGGTTAACGCTGGTCCGGAGCGGTGTTTTTTCTAGAATGAGAAAAGAAAGCTAAAATTAAGGATTTTCCGGTACATACTGTTTTTTCATGGTTAATTGAAAGCCGTAAAATTCGGGGATTTGTCCAATACTCTCATGAGTTTGCGCGGCCGAGATCAAGGGTAAAAGTCTATTGGTTGATAACGTGAAGTATGTCGTCGTTGATCTGGATGGTACGCTGGTTCGTACAGATCTTTTCGTGGAATCACTGCTGCGGTATTTGAAGGGCAACCCTTTCAGAATATTCCAGTTGGTAATGTGGTTGCTGAAAGGTCGTGCCTTCGCCAAAGAAAAAATCGCGGAAAGCGTCGATATTGATGCGGAATACCTCCCCTATGAAGAGGGGCTTATCGCGTATTTGAAGCAGCTGAAAGCGGATGGTAAGGAGATTATTCTCGCAACAGCGTCTCATCGGAATTATGCCAATCAGGTGGCAGAGCATCTGGGTATCTTCGATAAAGTTATGGCAACTTCGGGCGAGAACAATCTTAAAGGCAATAACAAGCTTGCCGCTATCCGGGAGTTGTTAGGCGATGACGATTTTGCCTATGCAGGCGATAGCTCCGCGGATACGCCGATCTGGAGGGCGGCTGCCGCCAATATCATGGTCAATGCGCCGGCCAGTAACGTTGCGGAAGCTGAAAAGGCCGGAAAGCTGAGTTGGCATCATAAATCCGAAAGTTCGACGCTTAAGGCCTTTGTAAAGGAAATGCGGCCGCATCAATATGCGAAAAACATATTGATTTTTGTGCCATTGGTCACCTCGCATGAGTATTTCGATTTCTCGCATCTGTGGGCGACAGTTCTTGCATTTATCTGCTTCAGCTTTTGTGCTTCAGGTGTTTACTTCCTGAACGACCTTCTTGACCTGCAAGAAGACCGCCGGCACCGCAGCAAGAAGTATCGACCGATTGCATCGGGAGCGCTTCCTCTACCATTGGGCGTCGCCGGTGCAGTCGGATTCCCACTCTTTGCGTTTACCGTTTCGATTGCGTTCCTGCCTATCGCATTTGTCGTTGTATTACTGGTCTATTTTGCAATTACGAATGCTTATTCCTTCCTGCTGAAACGATTGACAACGGTCGATGTAATGACGCTGGCAATTCTCTATACCATGCGTGTTGTCGCCGGGGCGGCGGCGTCCGGGGTTGAGCTTTCTTCCTGGCTGATCGCGTTTTCGGTCTTTATCTTTGTCAGTCTCGCGTTCATGAAGCGTTATATTGAAGTATCTGCGCTTACGGAGAAGAGCAGTAAGGTCCGCGGGCGGGGTTACTCTGCCGACGACAGTGAAACCATGTTCGCCCTTGGTATAACGAACTTCACGGCGGCAGTTGTGATTCTTGCCCTCTATATCAACAGCTCATTCGTATTGCTGTCATATTCAACGCCGGAAGCGCTCTGGTTGCTGTGTCTTCTGGTTCTGTTTTGGGGAAACCATATATGGGTATGCGCCCGCCGGAAGGAAATTCCGGACGATCCAGTAGTATTTGCAATCAAGGACAGAGCGAGCCAGCTGGTCGGTGTGAGCTTTGTGATTGTCCTGTTTCTGGCAAAGTACATACAATTTTGAAATTTTCTGCGCGATGCGGTTTTAACGGAGCCTAATTAAATGTCATTCCTTGTTCTTAGCCTTATCCTGCTGACAGTATTTTCATCAGCTTGCGCGCAGCTTGTGCTGAAGCTCGGTGTCGGAGATCAGAAAATGCAGGCGGCAATGCAATCCGGCATTGTGGATTCTTTCATTGCAGCGGCGCTTTCGCCTTTTATCTGGCTTGGACTGATTATTTATGCGCTGAGCGTAGTACTTTGGGTGTGGGTCCTGTCGAAGGTCGATCTGAGCGTGGCCTATCCTTTTGTCGGTATCGGATTTGTTGTCACCATGCTCTTTGGCATACTTTTGCTGAATGAAAATGTTACTACGATGCGTATTATCGGCACAGTTCTGATTGTCGGTGGCTGCGTTCTTGTCGGAAGATCAGCTTGAATTTCGCGAAATAAAAAGCCCGCGCCGATTTTAAAACTGCTTGTTTCTCATCGACGCGGGGCGACGTTTTAGCCCTGAAGACTAGGAGTCAGGCATATGATAGCCGGGCGTAGAGAGGGAAAGGGCAATTTCCTCATCTGTCATATCTTCAACGATATTCTCGAAAAGCGGGGAGGACAGATAACGTTCGCCGGTATCGGGCAACATGCAAAGAATGACTGAGCCCGGTTCCGCCTTTTCCGCAACTTTCATGGCAACTGCAAAGGTTGATCCGCCGGAAATGCCGGTAAATATCCCTTCCTGCTGCGCCAGCTTCTGAGACCAAGCTATACCTTCCGGTCCGGGGATTGGAATCAGTTCGTCATAGTTCCCCTTGTCCAGTGTTTCCTGAAGAACCAAAGGAATGAAATCCGGGGTCCAGCCTTGAATCGGATGGGGTTCAAAAGATTTATGTCCTTCACTTGGCGATCCGCTTGCATCACGCTCTTGCGGTACGCCGCTGCCAACCAGTTGCGCATTGGCAGGCTCGGTCAGGATAATCTTGGTTTCCGGACGTTCTTTTCTTAATACCCGCGAGACGCCGGTCACCGTGCCGCCCGTGCCATAACCGCTGACCCAATAGTCAAGACGCTGGCCGTCAAAATCCGCCAAAATCTCACGTGCGGTAGTGTTTTCATGGATTAGCGCATTGTCAGAGGTTTCGAACTGACGGGCAAGGAACCACCCATTTGCGTCGGCCAGCTCCTTCGCCTTTTGATACATACCGAATCCTTTTGCCGCCCGCGGGGTCAGGATGACCTTGGCGCCCAGAAAGCGCATGAGCTTGCGCCGCTCTATTGAAAAGCTGTCTGCCATCGTAACGACAAGAGGATAGCCTTTCGCCGCACATACCATGGCGAGCCCGATACCCGTGTTGCCGCTTGTTGCCTCAATCACGGTCTGACCTGGCTTAAGATCGCCGCGTTTCTCGGCTTCCTCAATGATGGAGATCGCCAGACGATCTTTGACGGATGCGGCCGGGTTAAAGAATTCTGCTTTTACATATATCTCAACGCCTTTCGGTGCGAGCCGATTGATGCGGATACAGGGTGTATCACCAATTGTATCGACAACTGAATTATATAGTTGCCCACGTCCTTTTGTTGTTCTTGAATTACCTTGTGGATTTTGTTGCATATTACACTCCCGCTTCCTGATGGCTAAGCCGGTTTTATTAAGTCTATTGAAGGGCCGCAATTAACAGGGGAAGAGCCTAACGGCAGATATTTGAAATTGCAAATATAACAAAATCTTACCGCCGGGAATCCGGCGGATTTGCGATGACCGTCACGCAGTGCAACAAAAAGGAGATTATCAAGCGCCATAGGGCCCCGAATTCTCAACCAGCGCTGGAAGCGAATGAATACGTTTTTTTGAATAAAAATACGCTAAATATTAAATATTAATAAGTATAATTTTAAATATCACAATAATTTTAATAAATAAAAATTTATATTTACATGATGCTCAAATTATATTGCAAATGCGAACAAAAAAACACCCGTATTACTAAAATGTTTTATTGACGCTGAGCAAAACGCTTGCCTATACTTCGCTCAATTGCCACATTTTCCCGATATTATGAATGTGGCTAAAAATAACAAAAATCGAACAATAGTGGGAGGCTATCCTGTTTGAATTTTTGCAACTGGTCATCGGGGGCGTGTCGATCGGGTGTATTTATGCTCTCGTCGCACTCGGGTTCGTTTTAATCTACAAGGCGACGGAAGTTGTCAACTTCGCGCAGGGCGAGTTGATGATGCTGGGGGCGTTTCTCGCTTATACCTTCATTTCCATTCTGGGTTGGAATTATTGGATTGGTGCCGCGGCGGCAATCATCTGCATGTTCTTCGCAGGGAATATGGTTGACCGTGTCTTCCTTCGCCCGGTTCTGGGGCAACCGCAGTTCTCTATCGTCATGGTCACAATCGGCTTTGGATACATGGCCCGGAGTGCGGCGGGCATGATGCCCGGATGGGGTACCGAAACCTATGCGATTTCGACCCCCTTCTCGAGCGAGGGAATGCAACTTGTACCGGAATCAATGGGTTCCCTGGTAATCTCACAAACGGATATCTCCGTGATTGTTGCGACAATTATCCTGTGTGCGGTTCTATATGCATTTTTTACCCATACGCGTCTCGGAATTGCGATGCAGGCGTCATCACAAAACCAGCTGGCCGCCTATTACATGGGGATACCTGTAAAAGCGGTTTTTTCGATGATCTGGGGGATTAGCGCCGCTGTTGCTGCTGCCGCTGGCATCCTGCTTGCTCCGACGACATTGATTGATACGAGCATGGGATTTATCGGATTAAAGGCGTTCCCCGCCGCGGTGCTCGGTGGTTTTGGCTCCATTCCCGGTGCGGTCGTTGGCGGGCTAATCATTGGCATTATTGAAACGCTTGCCGGCTTTTATTTGCCGCCGGGTTTCAAGAATGTTGCTGCCTACGTTGTCCTGCTCATTGTCCTGGTCGTCCGGCCGCAAGGGCTGTTCGGACAGAAAACCGGTAAGAGGGTGTAGCCATGCGGTTTTTGTTCAAGACAGACTATAACCAGGACATTCGAATTGCGAAACATTCCGGATACTACTGGTCATATGGTCTTTTGCTGCTGATCGTCTTCGCGGCGCCGTTCTTTCTGGAGGGGTATTATATCGGTCAATTGACCCAGCTCTACATTATCGCCATTGCAGGAGTGGGGTTGATGCTGCTGGCCGGATATACGGGGCTGGTCAGTCTTGGTCATGCGGCGTTCTTTGGCATAGGCGCCTATACGGAGGCTGTACTGACCGGAAACGGCATACCGCTTCCCTTCGTGGAGGAGCCGGTTGTTTTCTCCTTTTTCGTATCCATGCCGGTCGCCGCAATTTTTGCGGCCTTGGCAGGGGTGGCAATCGGCATTCCGGTCCTGCGGCTGACAGGGATTTACCTTGCCATCGCAACCTTTGCCTTTGCCCTTGTCATTGAGGAAATCCTGTCTCGCTGGGAGAGTGTGACGAACGGATATTCGGGATTACTTGTTGAATCGCTGTATGTTGGGGATATGGAACTTACGGATGGCCCGCCATTCTACTTCCTGTGCCTTGGGGTCCTTATACTCGTACTCCTGTTTTCGATAAACCTTCTCCGCTCACCTACCGGCCGGGCGATGATGGCCATTCGAGATTCCGAGATTTCCGCGCAGAGCATGGGCGTTAATCTGGCGCAGGTCAAAACCAAGGCCTTTGCTCTAAGCGCAGGTATCACCGGACTTGCCGGCGCTCTTTTCGCTCATAAGCTTGGTTTTTTATCTCCGGAAAGTTTTACCATTTTCCAGTCGCTTGAGTTGCTGGTGCTGGTTGTCGTGGGCGGGATAGGTTCGCTTCACGGGGCTATCTTCGGGGCGATTTTCGTTCTGGCGCTGCCGCAGGGACTAGCGATTTTGAAGGACTATCTGCCCGTTACCATCGCGGAGACGCCAGGTATGGAACCCTTCATTTTCGGGCTCATCCTCGTGCTTGTCATTATTTTTGAACCCTACGGCATTTATGGCCGCTGGTTAAAGATCAAGCTCTATTTCCAGATGTTCCCTGTCTACAAGAAGGCGACCTTTAAACGGCAGAAAGCGTATATGAAGTCGGAACGGTTGAAATGACGTTATTCAAGGCAGAAAACCTGGCGATCAATTTTGGCGGCGTGAAGGCCGTCGATGGAGTGAATTTCGAGATCAAGAAGGGGGAGTGTTTTACGATTATCGGCCCGAACGGAGCCGGTAAGACGACAATCTTTAATCTGATCAGCCGCATTTATGACTCAACCGAAGGGACGATGACGTTCGATGGGCAGGATATAACGAAAGTTCCGCCCCATGCGATTGCAAGCCTTGGCATCGCGCGGACATTCCAGAATATCGAATTGTTTGAACATGCATCTGTCCTGCAAAACCTGCTGGTGGGGCGGCATTGTCATTCACGCACAGGCATGTTTTCAGAGCTGTTGTTTCTGCCATCCGTCCGGCAAGCGGAGGTCGCACATCGGGAGAAGGTGGAAGACATTATCGATTTTCTCGACCTTCAGCATTATCGCGACAGCATGATCATGAATCTGCCGTATGGCGTCCGGAAAGTTGTGGAGCTCGGGCGGGCGCTCTGTACGGAGCCTAAACTGATCCTCCTTGATGAACCGTCCTCTGGCCTCAATGTGGAGGAAACGCAGGATATGTCTTTCTGGATTGACGATATCAAAAAAGATCTCGGCATTACGGTTCTTATGGTTGAGCATGATATGGGGCTGGTATCCGAAGTTTCCGATGAAGTGCTGGTTTTGAACTATGGACGAATGCTGGCGCATGGCTCCCCACAGGAGGTTCAGAATGATCCCGAGGTAATCAAGGCCTATCTGGGAGAACAGGAATGACGGAATCCATCCTGAAAGTCCGGAATATCGAAACCTATTATGGTCCCATCATGGCTATTCGCGGGATTTCAATCGATGTGCGCGAAGGGCAGATCGCGACAGTCCTTGGCGCCAATGGCGCCGGAAAAACGACGATCCTGAAAACTATCAGCGGCATTATGGACCCGCAAAAGGGGGTCGTTGAATTCGACGGAGAGGAGATTCAAAAGCGCGATCCCGACTGGATCATGCGCCGCGGGATCAGCCATGTGCCGGAAGGCCGGGAGGTGTTTCCGTTCCTGAGTGTATATGACAATCTGATGATGGGCGCCTATACGCGAAGTGACCGCGACGGGGTTGCCAAGGATGTGGAGCTTGTTCACAGTTACTTTCCCATTCTGAAAGAGCGGTCGAGCCAGCCCGCTGGCCAGCTCTCGGGTGGGGAGCAGCAAATGCTCTCGATCAGCCGTGCCCTGATGTCGCGTCCGAAGCTGATGCTGCTTGATGAACCTAGCCTCGGGTTAAGCCCGCTTCTTGTGAAGGAAATCTTTGCGATCATCAAGCGCCTGAATGTGGAGCAGGGGGTGACCATGCTTCTGGTGGAGCAAAACGCTAATATTGCGCTGCATACTGCGGATTTCGGCTATGTGCTGGAGGTTGGCCGCATCGTGATGGAAGATACGACAGAAAATTTGCTGCAAAAAGAGGATATTCGGGAGTTTTATCTGGGTATTCAGGACCACGGCGTGCGCGGTAAACGCCGATGGAAAAAGCGGAAGACCTGGCGTTAGGGTTGTCTGGGGCTGGAGGAACAAGATGAATGCAATGACATATCCGCCAACCGTCATTGATGGTGCAGAGACAACGGCACAGCTTTTCTGGGCGCGGGTAAAGCAGCATAACCAGAAGATTGCCATGCGCGAGAAAGAGTTTGGCATCTGGCAAAGCATTACCTGGGCCGAGTATGGTGCCCGCGCTCGGGCCGGTGGGCTTGGATTGGTCGCACTCGGCCTCAAGCGGGGTGAAACGGTCTCGATACTGAGCGATAATAATCCTGAATGGCTGTATCTTGATATGGGAACCCTTGGTGTCGGAGGCGTCAGCAATGGGGTATACACGACGGACAGTCCAAAACAGGTCGAGTATCTTTGCCAGGATTCCCGAACCCGGATATTCGTCGCGGAAAATGAAGAACAGCTCGATAAAGTTCTGGAAGTGCGGGAGAGGCTTCCTGATCTTTTGAAAATCATTGTCCTCGATATGGACGGGCTCCGCGATTTTGAGGATGATCAGGTTATAAGTATTGAAGAGTTGTACGAACTGGGCGAGGCCTATCATAAAGAGCATCCGGATTTCTGGGAAGAGCAGATAGCCCTCTCAAAAGCCGAGGATCTTGCGATTCTCATCTACACATCAGGAACAACCGGGCCGCCAAAAGGGGCGATGATCTCCCATCGCAATCTGATGTTCCAGATTTCAAACCTGACACCCATTATCGGTTTCGGGCCGAAAGACGAGCAGCTCTCGTTCTTGCCACTTTGCCATGTGGCGGAGCGATCCTTTAGCGTATTCTTGCCGCTTTTTGCAGGGTCGGTGATCAATTTTGTTGAAGGCCCCGATACGGTACCCGAAAATATCAGGGAAGTATCTCCCACAGTTTTTTTTGCGGTGCCTCGCATATGGGAAAAATTCTATTCGGCGATTACCTTGCAGTTGAAGGAAGCCACAAAGCTGCAGCAGCTTGCCTATAAACTGGCGATCGGAGCAGGTTACAAGATCGCAGAACGCAAATTGAGCGGTGAGGAAGCGACGGGATTCGAAAAAGCCAAATTCTGGCTCGCCAATCAGTTGGTCCTCAGAAATGTAAAACGGCTTCTCGGCTTGGACCGGGCGCATTACCTCGGTTCTGGCGCAGCCCCCATTTCTCCCGATCTAATCAAATGGTATTTGGCGCTCGGCCTTGACATGTACGAGGTCTATGGCCAGACGGAAAATACTGGCGTTGCAACTACGAACCTGCCAAACCAATTCAAGCTTGGTTCCGTGGGTGTCGCCGCCCCGGAAACCGAGGTGCGTATTTCAGATGAAGGGGAAATCCTTCTTAAGGGCCCGCATGTCTTCCTCGGGTACCTCAATCAGCCGGAAAAGACGGCAGAAACAGTGACAGACGGATGGTTGCATACCGGCGATGTCGGGTATATTGACAATAATGGCTTCGTGAAGATCACCGACCGTATGAAGGATATTATCATCACGGCGGGCGGCAAGAACATCACCCCATCGGAAATTGAGAACCAGCTGAAGTTCAGTCCCTATGTCTCTGACGCCGTGGTCATTGGGGATAAGCGGAAATATCTGACATCTCTGATCATGATCGATCATGAAAATGTTGAAAAATATGCCCAGGACAAGAACGTACCATTTACGAATTTTCAAAGTTTGTGCCGCGCTCAGGAGGTTCTGGATCTGATCCGGAATGAAGTGGAGGCGGTCAACAAGAACTTCGCTCAAGTGGAAACCATCAAGGATTTCAGACTGATTGATGAAGTTCTGACGGCGGAAGACGATGAATTGACTCCGACGATGAAATTAAAGCGATCGTTCGTAAATCAAAAATACAAGCCGCTGATCGACACCATGTACGAATAACTTGGAGATTTCCGTAAATTAGAAAAATGGGTTATTATAGTAATATCAGGGAACTAATTGGGAGAAAACAAATGAAACGCAGAAGTTTTTTGCAAATATCACTTGCTGCCGCGACGGCCATGGCAGCGGTGTTCGCAGGCTCCGTCGGGATCGCCTCGGCGGATCAGGGGATTTATGATGACAAGATTGTGCTTGGATCGCATCAACCTCTCTCCGGTCCTGTTGCTCTGTGGGGCGTGCCGGTAACGAACGGAATGCGCATGGCGGTGGAAGAGGTTAACGCCAATGGCGGCATTCATGGCCGCATGATCGAGCTTATCGTCGAAGACTCTGCCTATCAGCAGAATAAGGCAGCGCAGGCAGGTGATAAACTCCTGAAGAAAGACAAGGTTTTTGCACTTATCGGCGCCCTCGGAACGCCGCCAAACATGGTGACAATGCCCCGTGCTCTTAAAATGGGGGTTATGAATATTTTCCCGGTTACCGCAGCCAACGAAATGTTCTTGCCGCACCATAAACTTAAATTTGGTGGTTTCACTCCTTACAGTGACCAGATGCAGGCCGCTGTTAAATATTTTGTTGATAACAATGGCGTCAAGAAAATCGGTGTTCTCTATCAGGATGACGATTTCGGCAAGAATGTTCTTCACGGATGCGAAGATCAGGCCAAGGACATGGGTCTGGATGAAGTTGTGAAGACAAACTTCAAGCGCGGGGCAAAAGATTTCTCGTCCCAGATTGCGCAGCTGAAATCTGAAGGTGTCGAACTGGTTTGCCTCGGCACGATCATCGGAGAGACGATCGGCAGCATGGCAACTGCCAAGAAAATTGGTTATGAGCCGATTTTCGTTGTCAGCTCTGCTGGGTATGTTCCTGAGAATGTAACTTTGGCAAAGGGCCTGACAGAGGGACTGTACGGCACCGGTCAGTCTCCAATTCCTTATTATGAGGATGCGACGCCGGAAGTAAAAGCCTGGATGGACAAGTACAAGGAGCGGTTTGGCGATGACGCCGTGCTTCAATCAATCGCGGGATATGATTTGATGGAAGTATTTGCAATGGCTCTCGAAAAAGCGGGGCCGGAGCCGACAGCCGACAATGTTGCGGAAGCTATTGAAAGCATCAAGGACTACCAGAATATCTTTGGCGGAGCACCTTACAGCTTCTCCGCAGAGGACCATCTGGGGCCGGATGCCCGCAATAGTGCCTCGCTTTATCAGGTGCAGGGAGATAAATGGAAGCTGATCAGCGCAATCAGCTACTAACCAGAACCTGAAGAAACAAATTACCCGGCTTTCAAGCCGGGTTTTTTGTGCTCTGATCAGCTTTGTGTATTCTGCGCGACAAGCTCCCGATAAAGGCCTTGAAGGCGGGCGGTGACGGGGCCGATGCCGTCCTGCTCCCCGATCTTTCTCCCGTCGATTTGAGAAACCGGAGTTTGGGCGCCGAATGTGCCGGTCAGAAATGCTTCATCCGCACCGTAGGCTTCATATAGTGAATAGTTCTTCTCGAACACAGGAATACCGTTTGCCTTGCAAAGATCGATTACTTTCTGTCGGGTGACGCCGTTCATGCAGTAATCCCCGGTGGAGGTCCAGACTTCTCCTTTGCGTACGATGAAGAAGTTGCAGGCATTCGTCGTATTGACAAATCCGTGCGGATCAAGCATCAGGCCCTCATCGGCGCCGGCCTGTTCCGCCTGAAGACAGGCGATGACGCAGTTGAGCTTGGAATGTGAATTGTACTTGGCGTCTTGCGACATCGGTAGACCTCGCACCTGAGGCACCGTTGCCAGCGAAATTCCTTTGGCTTGAAGATGCGCGGCCGCTTTTGAATGTTCCATGATAATGACGATTGTCGGACCGGATTTTGACAAGGCTGGATGCTGAAATGGTTTGGATTTGACACCCCGTGTAATCATAAGCCGGCAGTGCACATCGTGTGTCATGCCATTTACTTCTGCGGTTTGTGTAAGGGCTTCCAGTACGCTAGCCCGATCCATACCGATATCCAGAGAGATGGCCTTGCAGCTATCGAAGAGCCGGTCCATATGCTCATCGAAAAACGCCCACTTCCCATTGTAAAGCCGCATTCCTTCCCACATGCCATCCCCCAGCATGAAGCCTGAGTCATACACGGAAATGGTGGCTTCAGCGCGCGGAACAATTTTTCCATTCACGTAGATCTTAATGGTCTCGTTGCGAAGGTCATTTTCCGCATCATGAGTGCTGATTTCCTTTTCTGTCATTACATCCACCTTTTTTGACATGCGGCATGCATGTTAAGACTTTCCATTCTACAGGCATGCTTTTCAGGGTGAATGAAAACCCAAAGAATGCAAATGTAATAATATCACTCTCGCTTTAACAACAGGTTGCGAGGCCCCTTAGCTGTTAAAAACGGATGACAATTCGCCCAGCATTCCTTACGGTTACACCATGAGAAGTAAAGAGCTTCAGGATAGTGAGTGCTTTTGACTGCAAATGATATTTCAATATTAATTGGTCGCATTGCGCTCGGAAACCGGGAAGCCTTCAACGACCTTTATTTCGCTACAAGTCCGAAACTTTTCGGAGTCTGCCTTCGTATCTTAAATAATCGGGCGGAAGCGGAAGACGCCTTGCAGGAAGTCTATGTCAAGATATGGCGGGATGCCTCCAAATTCGCACCGAGTGATTTCAGTCCGATGTCGTGGCTGATTGCGATTGCACGAAATCATGCGATTGACAGGATTAGGGCGAGCAAGCCGGCTGCGGTTGATATCGAGGAAATGGCGGATTTATTTGATGAAACAGCAAACCCCGAGCAAGAGGCAATCTTGTCCTCTGACCGGCGCGGGATAGAGCGCTGTCTGGATGAACTACCGAAAGCGAGGGCAGTCGCGATACGCGGTGCCTATCTTGAAGGCTATAGTTATCAGGAACTGGCGGAACAACAGGAAATTCCGTTGAATACAGTACGAACCTGGCTGCGCCGCGGCCTATTGAAACTGAAAGAGTGTCTCGAAAGATGACAACTGAGGACGACATAAAGGATCCGGATGACATACTCGCCGCAGAGTATGTGCTGGGAGTCCTGCCTCATGCCGAGAGGGAAGCCTTCGCGGCGCGCCTCTCATCCGAGGCGCCGCTAAAGGCGCGTGTTCAGTTTTGGGAAAGACATTTCGCGGACCTAGAGGAAGAATTCGAACCTGTGACTCCGCCTGCCCGTATTCTGTCTGAGATTGAGGCGGAGGTTTTTGGACCGAATGAGAGCGACCTGGCGCGCACCTCCGGCTGGTGGGGAAATGTCGGTTTCTGGCGCGGCCTGAGCGCTATCTCCCTTGCGGCGCTGGTCATCGTCGCCGGGCTTTACAGTGGTATAATTTCTGGTCCGGAAGGGCCAGAGACGATTGCTCCCCCCGTGTTTGTTGCCGAACTTTCCGGTGAAAACGGGGATGTGGAATTGGTTACTCTCTATGATGCGCGAAGCGGTATCATGAAGGTTAATCGGGTAAAAGGCGAACCGGCGTCCGGACGATCCTTCGAACTTTGGCTCATCGAGGGCGGTAATGATCCTGTATCGCTCGGCCTGGTGCCGGCAGCCAGCCGAGGTGAGGTCACTGTACCAGAATATCTGCGTGATAAATTCCCGAACGCAATCATTGCCATCAGCGATGAGCCGGCGGGGGGATCTCCCACCGGACAGGCGACCGGCCCCGTCTTAGCAACGGGTAAGGCAATGGAAATTTAAAAATTTTTTGACGACTGAAACTATTTTTGAAGTCCGCTCGTTACTCCCTGTAACCGACCCATTGAGGGGTTAGGTGTTTAACAAGGAGAATAGGAATGAGACTCAAGAATACGCTACTTGCCGCAACGCTTGCTCTGCCTGTTGCAGTTGCCGGATGTGCTGCGTCCGCTGATAATCCGATGGTCGGCGGGGCGCCGATGTATCAAAGCAAGAACATCATTGAGAATGCCTCCAACTCCAAGGATCATGAAACTTTGGTTGCTGCCGTCAAGGCCGCCGGTCTTGTTGAGACCCTTCAGGGAGAGGGCCCGTTTACCGTCTTTGCTCCAACGGATGCCGCATTTTCTGCGCTGCCTGAAGGCACGGTCGAAACCCTACTGAAACCGGAAAACAAGGACATGCTGACAAAAATCCTCACCTGTCATGTGGTGTCCGCAAAAGCCCTCTCTGGCCCCATCAAGGGCATGGTTGATGATGATAGCGGCGCCCATCCCGTCAAGACGGTCGGTGGCTGTGTCTATACCGCCATGTACAAGGGCGACACCATCATGCTGAAGGACGGGCAAGGTAACATTGCCAATGTCACGATCGCGGATGTCGAGCAGTCGAACGGCGTTATACACGTCATCGATAAAGTTCTGCTTCCTGCCTCCTAGCCGGATAGACCGTCCGTCGCCGTCACTGCGGATGGTCGCTCCGGGGGCCGTAAACCCTTTACGGGGTTTACGGCCTTTTTATTTGCCCGCCCCCCAATGTTGTGTAAAGCTCTATCGGGTTAGAAACTCCGGACGTGAATTCCCGGCAGCAGCCGGTAATAAGAAACAAAAGCGCATGGGGAGGCGGGAGATGGATTTCGGATTTGAACTCCGGCGGATTATCACCGGACATAATGACAAAGGCCGCTCGATTGTTACCCTGGATGGGCCACCGGGCGGGCAAATAGGCAATCTCAGAGATATATGGAATTCAGTCGGCTCAGATGTCGACAGCCTCAGCAGCGAAGACCGAGGTGCGATGCCCGTGACATTATCCCCCGAGCCGGGCGGCCATAAATTTAGATGGTTTCTTGTCCCACCGGTCGATCCATCGATCAGCGAAGAGGAATTTGCAAAAATTGTAAAGGCACGGTTTGCCGCAATGGGCGCGGAGCATGAGCAACCTGATACAAGGCGCCATCCGGCGATGCATAAGACGGAAACGATTGATTATATCATCCTTCTTTCCGGTAATGTGACGCTCCTGCTGGATGAGGATGAGAGAGACCTAAAGCCCTATGACGTCGTGGTTCAGCGCGGCACCAATCACGCATGGGTTAACAAGGGTATGGAACCGGCGCTTCTTTGCGCCATCCTCATAGATGCGGATGTCCGTTGAGCATATATTTTCGCACCCTCTATTGTGGCATATAGGCGGGGAGAGAGATTTTGATCCGCTGAAATCCTATGGGGTTAAATAGTCGGAAGCGTGGCTTTTCCCTTGTCGTTTGTCGCCAACTCTGCAAGGCTAAAACATAGCGCGTTCCAGAATAACACGGAGAAAAATCCGGAGGGAGGAAAACATGCGTGTCATACTCATAGGCTGTGGTATTGCAGGAGCAGCTCTTTCACTGACCTTGCAACGGGCCAGGATTTCTCACATCGTTCTGGAACAGGCATCCGAGCTTTCCGAGATCGGGGCCGGCTTGCAACAGAGCCCCAACAGTATCCGCGTTCTTGAGTATCTCGGTTTGAAAGACGAATTATCGAGGATAGGGGTTCCGCCGCAGGCTCATCTTTTTAAGGATTACAAAAGTGGGGAGGTTTACCTGAAAACTCCTCTAATGCCGAAAGTCGAAGAATTTTTCGGGGCGCCCTACTACCATGTTCATCGCGCGGACCTGCTGGACATATTGGTCAATGCGATGGACCCTGAAAATATCCGTCTGAACAGCAAGGTTGTTGATGTCGCCGAACATGAAAACGGTGTTGAGGTGCGCCTTAGTGACGGAACAGTCGAGAAGGGCGATGTCCTGATTGGGTCGGATGGCCTTCACTCAATGGTGCGCGAGACATTTTTTGCGCCAGAGAAGCCCCGTCCCTCCGGCTGCGTCGCCTGGCGGGGCCTTGTGCCGGTGAAAGTTGCGCGAGACCTCGGCTTTGAACAGAATTCCTATGTCTGGATGGGTCCGCATCGATCCGCCGTATTATATTATGTCCGCGGAGGTGACTTATTTAACTGGGTCGGCATTGGGCCCTATAATGATAATGCCAAGGAGTCATGGTCACAGACAGGGTCCCGTGATGCCGCCCTTAAAGAATATGAGGGCTGGAACGACCAGATCAGGGAGCTGATCGCAGGAACCGAGAGCCTTTTTATGACGAACATGATTGACCGCGATCCGCTGGATCGGTGGGTAACCGACCGGGTTGCGCTGATGGGGGATGCCGCTCATGCGATGATGCCGTATCATGCGCAAGGTGCGGGCCAAAGCATCGAGGATGCTTGGGTGCTGGGCAGATGCCTGGAAATGGCGGAAGGTGATATTCCGGTAGCCCTTAAAAAATATGAAGAGCTTCGGTTGGCGCGCGCGAACCGCGTCCTGCAGCAATCCCGTGCGGCGGAGCATCTATTTCACATGAGCGACCCGGATGAAATAGCGAGGCGGAATGCCCGGTTCGCAAAACATCAACTGGGAGATCAGGATGGATTTCCAGCGGGACAGCGATGGTTGTACTCCTATGATGCGGAGAAGGCCGTGATGGGAACGGATGAGGAGTGGCGATCGCTTGCCTGGTAGAGAAAAATAAATAATATGAACAGGCTTTCAGGTTTATCTTTGGTTAGTTCAAACAATAACGAGAAAAATAATGGCTGAATCAGGCACAATGAACCAGATGTCCGCAGAGGACCACGCCAAAACAATGGTGGATTATATAAAAGAGGGCGAGGCTCGGGCCTATGCACTTGGGAACCGCGGACCGATCCATTTTGACGCTGGCGGTAAATTGCATCACGAGATCCTGGACGCCTATCGGGAACATGGATTTTATGTGTTTGAGAATGTCGTTGGGGACGAAGAGTTGGCCGAACTTCGCGCCGATGTCGAGACTGTTTTGACGCGGGCGCCGGTTGCGCCGGAAGCCGAAGTCGATGCAGAGGGACGGCCCGCTCTTGGCCCGGAATATGTGAGATACCCGTATCGATTTGCCAAGCCCTTAAGTGACCCGCTTGGCGGAACGACCAAGAACAAGGGGCGCCATCCTGTTAAAATGTCAAATCCGACTCCGTCGAAGGATGCCCCGAGTTGGACGATTGAACTTTTGCACGGCAATTTGCATTTGATGGATTCATGTCTGCGTCTCTATGGTCATCCGGGGTTGCTAGCCGTTGCAGAAGCGATAAACGGGCCGGATTTTGTCCCCTATAACGAGGTGACCTTTATCAAGGAGCCGGGCCTAGGTCCCTCCGTTGCCTGGCATCAGGATGGTACGACGCACTGGAATGCGCCGGACTGGGATGAAAATGCCCATGGTTTCAATTTTATGACCCAGCTCTACCCGAGTACGCCGGCCAATTGCGTCTGGTTGCTGCCCGGAAGCCATCGGGCAGGCAAGGTGGATATCCGGAAGTTGGTGGAGGAGAGTGGGTCGGACCGGTTTAAAGATGCTGTCCCGCTTGTATGCAAGGGCGGTGATGTTTTTGCCGTCAACCGGCAGTTGGTGCACGGATCTTTTGCGAATTCTTCCCCGGATCGGCGTGTCACGATTAATGCCGGCTTCTTTCCGCGCAAACGGGTTCTCAATGTTTCCGCCAGCCAGCTCGATGATCGAGAGGAAACCTATGATGCCGCGCGCATTCACGCCCGCAGTCGTATTATCGCACTTGGCATTGATGCGCGTCAGCAACGCTTCCCCAATGAGCGGAGATTTTGCTATCAGCCGCTGGCCGGGGAGGAGACGGAAAATCGCTGGAATGAGGAAAACCGAGAGAAAATCCTTAAAAACTACAACCTCAACGATATCTATATTTAATCTTAAGAAGTTTGCCCGTAAACTTGTGGCCGCGCCCCGGATGTTCGCGATGGCGCGTGCGATCAAGGAGTAAGGGATATGATTTCGACATTGATTGTCACCGGCCTGATTGTCATCGTCATCACTTATGTGATCGTGGCCTATAACGGTTTCGTCAGTCTTCGGGAGCGGATCAAGGAAGCTTGGAGCGGGATCGAGGTCCAGATGAAGCTCCGGTATAATCTCATTCCCAATCTGGTGGAAACCGTCAAGGGTTATGCCAAGCATGAGTCCGGTACTTTTGAAGCTGTCACCCGCGCACGGAGCGAGGCAATGGCCAATCATGGCTCTCCCGCCGAGCAAGCTCAATCCGAAAATATACTGACCGGCGCGCTTAAATCATTGTTTGCGCTCGCTGAGAACTATCCTGAACTCAAGGCGAATGAAAACTTCCTGAACCTGCAGCATCAATTGTCCGATGTTGAAGACAAGATACAGGCGGCGCGGCGCTACTATAATGGCGTTGTTCGAGATAATAATATCAAGGTTGATCAATTTCCGAGCAATCTTGTCGCCGGTGCGTTTAATTTCATCAAAGCAGAATTTTTCGAGTTGGCTGAAGATGAAGAAGCCGCGCGCAGGCCGGTAGATGTGAAGTTTGACTGACAGGAAGAAGATTGGTTCTGATGCAATATTCAGCCTTCTTTTTAAACCGTCGAACCCGGGCTGTCCTGGGATTGGCCTTGTTGATCTGCATTGTTGCTCCGGAAAATCTGCAAGCGCGGGAAGTCATTAAAAACTTCGAGAGTGACCTCTGGGTCCATGCCGACGCTTCCCTCACCGTCAAAGAAACAATAACGGTAATCAGTGAGGGGCTTGAGATCAGACGCGGAATTTACCGGGACTTTCCGACCGATTACAAGGACAAGGCCGGAAATCAGTATCGGGTTGGCTTTTCGGTTGAGGAGGTCACTCGCAATGGACAGCCGGAACCGTTCCATACCGAGCGGCTTTCAAATGGCGTGCGTGTGTATATTGGCAGCAAGGATAAATTTATCGATGAAGGTGAGCATCGCTATAGCATTACCTATAATACGATCCGGCAGATCGGATTCTTTGACGATTTTGATGAATTGTACTGGAATGTGACGGGAAATGGATGGGCTTTTGAGATTGAGAATGCGAGTGCCCGTGTCCATTTGCCGAACGATGCGCCCGTTCTTGATTTCGATGCATACACTGGGTATGAGGGTGAGACAGGCAGGGCTTTTGCGACTCATGACTATGTGGACGGGATTGGCTTTTCCACCACGCGGCCGCTGCGTGCAAAAGAGGGTCTTACCATCGCGGTTTCCTGGCCCGTTGGGTATGTCGCAAGGCCGACAGAGAGCGAGAGGCTGGGTTATCTGCTGGCGGACAACCGGATATTGATTGTCGGATTGGCGGGTTTGCTGATTTTGGTGATTTACTATTTTGTCCTTTGGTGGCGCGTCGGACGTGACCCTGCGGCCGGGACGATCATCCCCTTCTTTGAACCACCGGCCGGTTACTCTCCTGCTGCCATGCGATATATCCGCAAAATGGGATTTGATGACAAGGTCTTCACGGCAGCGATTGTCAACATGGCGGTGAAGGGCTTTCTGACTATTTCAGAAGATAGCTCCGGTAAATACCGGTTGTCGAAAGCCGGGAATAATGCGGCGCTTTCCATGGGAGAAAGTGCCGTTGCACGCGCTCTCTTTTCCGGATTTCGGGATGAGATCGAACTGGACAAGAAAAATCACCGGCATTTCGGAAGGGCCCGTGATGGCCTGAAAGAATGGTTGCGGACCGAATTTGAGAAAAACTATTTCAACAACAACAGGATGTATTTTTTCTCCGGCGCGGGCTTGTCGCTCATCATCATTATCCTGATGATTGCCTGGGCGCGGGAGCCGATACCAACCGCCTTTATTTCCCTTTGGCTCTCTGGATGGACGGTCGGGGTCTATTTTCTCCTGCGAAAGGGATTACGCGCCTGGCAATCGTTCCTTGGTGGCGATGCAGTTTCCGGGGCAAGCGCCGTTTTGATAACCGTCATGGCAATCCCTTTCATTGGTGGGGAGTTCGCAGGGCTGTTTTTCTTTATTGAAATGGCGTCGCCCGCGGCGGCAGCTATTTTCCTTCTGATTCAGATTGTGAATGTCGTCTTTTATCACCTGTTGAAGGCACCGACGCTTCTGGGGCGCAAAATGATGGATCGGTTCGCCGGATTTGCGGATTTCCTGAGCGTAACGGAGAAGGATAGAATGAATTTTTTCAATCCACCCGACCGCACGCCGGAACTTTTTGAACGCTACCTGCCGTTTGCAATCGCGCTGGATGTCGAAAATGCGTGGTCCGAACAATTCGCAGATGCCTTTTCCAAGACAGGAGAGGGGCCGTGGCAGTCGCACGGGTACCGACCGACCTGGTATCATGGCCGTCACTTCAATGCGTCTAACCTTTCCGGCTTTTCATTGTCTCTGGGAAGCAGTTTTACAAATGCCATTTCTTCCGCGTCGACAGCGCCGGGGAGCTCTAGCGGCTCTTCCGGCGGTGGCTCGTCCGGAGGCGGCGGGGGAGGCGGCGGAGGAGGGGGATGGTAAGGCACTTCCCTTGATCCTAAGTTTTGTTATTCGCTTGCATCCCGGATTGCGGGCATGGCATCCAGAGAGTGTTGCGTCAAAGGAAGAACCATGAAATACAAACCGGAGAATCCAGAACCTGCTGATGCCGCACCTCGCCGCGCCGTCCGGCCCGTCATATGTTATCCTACGGATAATCTGCCGCTTCCTAATGCGAAAATCTATGCAGAAGCGCGGCGTCATTTGAGACAGGTTGATGAGGTTATCGTTGAACCGCGAGACGCCGAGACCTTTCATGTGCCCGCCGGCCATTTTTGCCGCATTGTAAGTGTTGAGGGGCCGCAAGTCGGCGACCTTAATCTTTGGAATACCGCTGACCTGAATGAGCAATTTTTCAGCGGTAAGACTCGTGCGTTGCATGGAACCCATGTCAGTGTCGGCGACAGACTTTGGAGCAACCTTCCCTATATGCGGCCCATGGCAACGATTACACATGACACGCTGGATTGGTACGGATGGGATGAATATGGGGGTGGTGTGCATGATGTCATCGGAACGCGCTGTGATCCTTACACCAACCGGCTTCTGAGCGGAGGTGAATATCATTACTGTTGCCATTCAAATCTTTCCCGGGCTCTCGCGAAGGAAAAGGGGATTGATGTAACGGACGCGGAAATGCACGTCCATGATGTGTTGAATGTCTTCATGTGCACCGGTTTCACGCAGGATACGCATCAGTATTTCATGAAGGCCAGCCCTGTGCGTCCAGGCGATTTTCTTGAGTTTTTTGCGGAGATCGATCTTCTGGGTGGGCTGTCAACTTGCCCCGGCGGAGATTGCAGCACTATCCATTCCAGCGATACGGCGAAATGCTATCCTCTAAAAGTTGAGGTTTATCGCCCGACAGAAGGCTTACCTGCGGACTGGTCGTCGCCTGTTATCAATTCGTATTCACGCAATCATGGTGCTGATGAATAAAAGTTAGTCATCTAAGAGTGCGTTGCTAACCTCTGGAGGGAATGCCCGATCTTTGTCAGTCGCACGGCGTGGGTAGAACGGGCAATCGTCAGGGACTTTGCAATATCCCGGTTGAGGAGTTCTATCTCGGTCGGAAGGTTTGACGGTAGATCCTCGATCAATGCCGCGAATGCCTTGCTTAAGGTTTGGCATTGCTGATGGAAGCCAAGTTGCATTTCCAGTACTGGCGCAAGGTCATCATTCTCATTCTCGACCATTTTTGCGAGTTCAGCCGCTCCCACTTCCAGCAGTTGGAGCTGGGTGCTGATTGCACCGATTTCAAGCGCCTTTTCTTTAAGGGTAATCGGGACAATATCGTTCAGCAGGCACTGAAATGCCCCAACTGTTCCGCCTGCCCCGGCAGCATCTTCAATGGCGCGCATCCGCATCGAGGTGCGTGTAAAGGCATCTCCCACTACACCGATGAGATTTTCCACCCCCACTTTACAGTTTGTGAGGCGGATGCCTCCATGCGGGCAAGGATGAAGAAAGTCTATTTTGACTCCTTCTGTCCGTTCCAGACCTGCGTTATCCGCCGGGACGAGGATCGCACTGAATGATTTCCGTCCCTCCGTTTCATCCGTGATCGCAAGAATGATAAAATGATCTGCGATAGGACCGTTTGTCAGATAGGCCTTTTCTCCGTTCAAGATATAATGATCGCCCTCTCGCCGCGCGGATGTTTTCAGATGCTTTGGATGGGCGCCTGCGCCGGGCTCTGAAATGGCTACAGACAAAGTCGCCTCACCCTTTGCAAGGACAGGCAGGAGTTGCTGTCTCATCTTCTTTGGCGCATCCGATACAATGTGTAACCGACTGATAAGCCAATGAGACATAAACATCATTGTTGCGCCTGGAATTCCTCCTACCCGGCTGAGACATTGAACTGAAGCGGATATGACGCCATAATTGGCATTTAGGCCATTAAATTCTTCCGGAATTGAAAGTCCAGCTAGGCCGGAGCCTGAGAAAGCCTGCCAAAGGTCCTTCGGAAATGAAGTCGCGGTGATCAGTTCAAGTCGCCGTGGACGGATATGGGCGGAAGCAAACTCTTCGACCTTTTTCAGCAATTCAGATTGATCCATATCGAATGATGTCTCTTTACAAATTATTCTTGGTTTTCTCGATGTATCGACAATACAAATTCAAATTAACATCTTTCCGCCGTCATCCGGCATGAAAAAATATATTGTCTAATGTCGGGATTTCTGACGAAATAAGTTCTTCGGCAGGCTGCGACATCACCTTCCATTTGGCAGCCGGGCCGCCAGCATCATCTGAATGGGGAGTTTTTCTATGAAAATTAAATTTGCCGCCCGTAGTATGTTTACGGGTTTTACGCTCGCAACCCTGATGGCTTTGCCGATAACGGCTCAGGCAGAAGAAAATGACCTCACCAACGCTACTCTATGGACACAAACATCGGTCGAATTCAAGGCGACGGCTCTTGCGGCCTATAAACTGGCCGAAATTATGCTGGATCGCGGTCTTGACGACAAAAACTGGACGGCGGCAATAGAACAGGAAGGGGATTATCAGGACAAGCCAACCGCTGTAATTCTCGATGTCGATGAAACGGTGCTTGACAACACGGCTTACGAAGCCTGGCTGATTAAAGCGAAAACGGGTTATAGCTCCAAAACCTGGGCTCCGTTTGTGATGGGGGCAACCTCCAAACCCATCGCCGGATCAAAAGAATTTATCGATTATGCCCGCTCAAAAGGTGTCGAGATATTTTATGTGTCGAACCGCAAAGCACCGGAAGAGGAAGGCACGGTTAAAAACCTGAAAAATCTGGGATATTACGTGAATGAGGATATGGATACCGTATTACTGCGCGGTGAGAAGGAGGAATGGGGGTCTGACAAGACGACGAGAAGGGCCCATGTTGCCAAGGAATACCGGGTTGTCATGATCATCGGCGACAATTTGGGGGACTTTGTCGAGGCCCGGGATGCTACCTTGGCGGAACGAGACGCCCTGATAGATACCTACAAGGATTACTGGAGCAGCAAATGGATCACAATTGCCAATCCGATGTATGGTTCCTGGGAGGCTGCAACATTCGGATATGATTTCAAACTCCCGAATGAAGAGAAACGCCAGATGAAGCTGGACTCCATGAGCTATTGGGAACCCAAAGAATAAGCGGCGACCAGATATTCGAAATGCTCCCGCGAACGAACGGGAGCATTTTTACTCTGGATTATTGTTATAAGCGTCGGCCCGTTTGCGGGCTCTTCGAGGAGCTATATAACCCAGCCAGGCGATTGAGAAGAGCGACAGCAGAATCAAGGCCAGAGCGACTGGGAAATTGATGATTGCCATTGGGTCGCCATCCAGAATAACCAGAGTTTGGGACAGCGAGAGTTCCAGCTTGTTTCCGAGGAAAAAGGCAATAATAAAAATGACGACGGAATAGCCGAATGACGTCATTACATAGCCAAGTATTGCGAAGACCAGCATGACGGCAACGCCAAACATGCCGCCTGTTGATGCATAGACCCCCGTGATGCATAGAACCAGTGCTGCCGAGAAGACCAGTGACTCAGGCGCGCTGATTATCCTTGCCCAAAGCCGTAGACTTGCTTGCCCTATCAGCAAGTTTATCAAATTGGCCATGAGCATCGCCCCGAACAGGCCATATACGAGACGGCCCTGCTGCTCGAAAAGGAGGGGGCCCGGCTGAATACCGTGAATCTTGAATGCGGAGATGAGAAGGGCTGCAGTGATGCTGCCAGGGATTCCGATCGCAAGTAGCGGTATCAGGTTGGCACCCATGACAGCACTATTCGCGGATTCGGTTGCGGCAACCCCTTGAATGTTTCCCTTGCCGAATGAATTCGGGTCTTTCGATGTCTGCTTGGTAGACGCATAGCTCATAAAGGCGGCTGCTGTTGATCCGATGCCCGGAATGGCGCCAAGGACGGTTCCGATAATGGCGCCCCTCGCCATTACATAGCGGCAAGACCAGTATTCGGCCAGGCTTACGCGCTTATCCCGGGCGTCCTGGGTGTCCGGAATTTCTATGGTTGGCAATATTGATTTGCCGATATTGGCAAGGCGACGAAAAATTTCCGCTACGGCCAGCATCCCGATTGCAACGGCAGTGAGAGGGAGGCCGTCAAACAATTCGAAATAGCCGAAATAGAGGCGGGGGGTTCCATGCTCCGGATCAAGTCCGACCATGGCACAAAATAATCCAAGAACAGCGGCAATTAGCGCTTTCGTTATTGAGTCGCCAATCAGCCCGGCAATAATTGAAAACGCAAAGATCATCAGGGCAAATATTTCGACGGGTCCCATTTGCAGGGCGATGATTGCGAGGGGCGCGGATAGGGTTATCAGGACAATATCGCTGAAAGTATCCCCGGTAACCGATGAAAAGAGGGCCATTTTCATTGCTTTGACGGGCTTTCCCTTTTTCGCGAGGGGATGACCATCAAGGGCCGTCGCCGCCGCATCGGGGGTACCGGGCGTATTGATCAGGATCGCCGGAATGGCGCCGCCAAACAGGCCACCCTTGTTGACGCCGACGAGGAAGGAAATTGCTGCCAGAGGATCTAGAACGAAGGTGAAAGGAATGGCAACGGCCATCGCCATAACCGGACCCGTTCCGGGCAGGGCGCCGATGAACTGGCCCAAGGCAACGCCGCCAATAACAAACAACAGGTTTGTCAGACTTAATGCATCGCCAAGTCCGGCCAGAATGGTAGCGACCTCAACCATTCACATCCGCCCTCACGGCAGGGTTCTGTCAAGCAAGAGAACCACGGTCAGCCAGATAATGAGAGGCAGAACAACAACGCCGCCCAGCAGCCATCCTATCCGACGCTCTTCGACGAAGAGCATTAATGCGCCAACGAAAACCGGGGTAATCGCCAAAAACCCAAATCTCGCCATGGTCCAAAGTGCGGCCATTGTAGCAATCACAAACAAAGAGACCCTGAATAATTCGGAAAAGCCGACCGACGTTGTGCCGGTTGGCAATAGGATTTGCACTATTCCCAGAAAGACAAAAAGGATCGCGCAGGCATTTGGAATCGTCTGCGGTCGCATCCAGCCATAATCAACGATCTCCGTATGCGCAGGGATGATCATGAAGTAAAGCAGGAGACCCAGGGTGACAACGAATGCTCCCGATAGTCGGTTAAGCAGCAATGGCTGGATCTCCCGCGTCTATTCTAATATTGCAAGGCATTGAGCGCAGTATGTGCCGTCTGTACCTTATTTACTTTCCGAACAGTTTTTTAACATTCCCAACGCCGTCTGTAAGCATCTTTTGGGTTCCATCTGGGCCAAGGTCGCTCGGGTCAGTTTTAAGCGCATTGACGATCGCTTTTTTCGCAGCATCCGAGTTGATCGCATTATGAAGTGCTTTTGAAAGCGTATCCTTTGTCTCTGCCGGCAAGCCTGCAGGGGCGGCAATGAAAAAATACGGATCTACGTAAATTTCATAGCCTTGTTCGACAACGGTTGGCGTATCTGGGGCATAGCCATGCCGTGAGGCATTTGCGCTCGCAATCATTTTAAGATCGCCACTTTCGATGTAGGGAATATGTGCCCCTGCGGCGAAGGAGGCGACGACATGATCACCCAGAAGGTTCTGGATCGCTTCCGCGCTGCTTTTTGTCGAGACGAGCTTGAAGCCTGCACCGGCTTCGCCGTCCACATACTTCATCAGAAGTTCCTGTGGCTTGGCATCGAACGCAACAAGAGCCCCGTCGTTTGCCTTTGAGTATTCTATCAACCCCGCCAGGTCATCGAATGGCGCGTCGGATTTTGCGATGATGGCGACTTGTGCCCGGGCGACGGTCGCAAGATAGTCAAAACTTTCCAGATTGAATGGGAGCTTGTCGCCCCTGAGCACCAGATTCACAAGGATCGGCATGTTGACGCCCATTCCAAGGGTCTGTCCGTCAGGTTTTGCCACCGCGATTCCGGTGAACATGGCGATACCGCCGCCGCCGGGTTTGTTTTCAACAACAATATCCCAGCCTGTCTGGTTTTCCATTTCTTTGGCGATAACACGGCCGAGCGTATCTGTTTCACCCCCTGCATCAAAGCCGATCTGAAGAGTAATCGGCCCCGATGGTGTCCAATCTGCGAATGCGGGGACACTAAGCAATAACCAGGTAATCAATCCTAAAAACAATCCCTTGAACTTCATGATATCCTCCTCTTTAGTTTCTCTTTTTCCTTTGATTTCAAAGTGTCGCGTTGTGGCGACAGGTCGGCAATATTAAGTCCGTGATCCAGAAATTCCTGTGGAATGCCCCGCTGCATAACCAGACATGCTGCAATTTTCGCCAGGGCAGGGGCGGTCTGAATGCCGTAGCCGCCTTGTCCAGCCAGCCAGAAGAACCCCTCTACGGAATCATCAAATCCGCACACCGGACATTTATCTTCGACAAAACTGCGCAGCCCGGCCCATTTATTATCAATCCGGTGGATGGGAAGATCGAATGCGGTTTCAATCCGGTCTACACAGATCGCAACATCCAACTCATCGGGTTGAACGTCGCAAGGGGGGGAGATTGTTTCGTCTGCTGGCGAGATCAATAATCTGCCCGCATCCGGTTTCAGATAGAACTGCTCGTCAATGTCGATGACCATCGGCCATCTGTCAGGATTGATATCGGAGGGGGCGGCAATAACCATTGCCGTTCGTCGTTTCGGGGCAAGACCAATTGGCGCCGCGCCAACCATTTCTCCAATGGAATCTGCCCATGCGCCCGCTGCATTGACAATCGTTTCAGCTCTGTACGAACCATTAGTTGTCGTGACTTGCCAGCGGCCCGAAGTTCTATTGAGCTCGATGACTTCCTGCGCCGATTTCAGGATGCCTCCTGAGGATCGAAATTTGCGTAAATATCCTTGGTGGAGGGCGCTGACATCAATATCGCTTACCCGGTCATTTGCAAAACCGGCGGCCGCGTAGCCCTTACGAAGGATTGGGATCGCCGATTCTATTTCTGCTGCATCAAGGCGTCTGACACCTCCTGAATCGGAGAGATCTGCGATCATGGTTTCAAGAGAGGTTAGCTGATCTTTCCGTGCGATCATAACGACCCCACGGCGGGAAAGCAGCGGGCCTTCACTAAACCTTTCTGGCGGGTTCTCCAGGAAATCCGCCGATGCCCGGGACAGCGCACGAATGGGCGGGGGGCCATATGTATCAACAAACATGGCGGCGGACCTGCCCGTTGAGTGGTAGCCGGGTTGCGCTTCCATCTCCAGCAATAACACGGAGACCCCCGGTGAAAGTTCGCCCGCAAGAGAGGCTCCGGCGATACCGGCGCCAATGATCACTACGTCAAATTCAGTCTGCTCTTCCAAGCTGTACCTATATTTTTCTGGAAATTCCGGAAAAGGCTAACATACAAATTTCCGATAGGAAAATTATTTTTCCGATTAGAAAATATGGACTTGAGTTCCTGATTTCTCTATCTTCAGAACATGAGCGGTTTAGAGGCGGAAAAAATATCTGAGGATGGAAATGGCCGGGCGCAGGTCGCCGAACGGGTTCGGGAAATCCGCCGAAAAAAAGGTTTGACAATCAAGGATGTGGCGACACGGTCCGGTCTGGCCATTTCCACTGTCTCCAAAATCGAGCGGAACCTCATGGCGCCCACCTATGATCGGTTCAGCCGCCTTGCAGATGGGCTGGGCGTCGATGTATCCGAGTTATTTATGGCGAAAGGCGAGCAGTTTCTCCCCGGTGAATTCTCTCTTGCACGCATAGGCGAGCATAGTTTTCACCAAACAGAGAACTATACTTATGAGATGCTGTTTCCGCATTTGCGGGGGAAAAGCATGATCCCGATGCTGGGCACTCTTAAGCCGTTTGAGAAAATGCGGTTTGATCGACTGGTCAGCCATGAAGGGGAGGAGTTCTTCTTTGTCCTGAAAGGCCGGGTCGTTGTTCAACTCGAGGGAAAAGACCCCGTTGTTCTGGAGACCGGAGAGAGTATCTATTTCGATAGCCGACGGGGACATCTCTATGCTTCTGCCGGAGAGATGGATGCCCGTATACTTTGTGTTTGTACAAAAATGTAATCAGTCCAACAGGGATTAACCAGCCTTTACTTCTGATGAAGTTGATGACGAATTGAAGCAACTTGGAGATTAACATTTATATATCTAATCAGATTTATAGTGTTATATACATCTCGAATTATGGAAGATCGCCATTAGAGCCACGCTGTAAACAGGGCCAATTTCCGTATCGTTCCGAAAACGCCGTTGTTTTCATATATTTTCGTAAATTTGCGTTTTTTATTTTTTTAAGGAAAAAACAAGAGCATTGACTTTCGTTTAGTTTCGTATTTTAGTGTTTTCGCATGCAAATAGAAGCGGCCGGACCTTGGACCGCTCGGCTATGTAAAGGGAGGAATACTAAATGAAGAAGTTATTATTGGCTTCAGCCGCCGCGTTGGCGCTGGGCCTTGCTGTGACCAGTTCTGTTCAGGCGGGTGAAGCTGAAGCGCAGAAATGGGTCGCGAATGAGTTTCAGCCCTCTTCACTCACGCAAGAAGAGCAATTGGCCGAAATGAACTGGTTTATCGAGGCGGCTAAGCCTCTGGCTGGTATGGAAATAAATGTGCTGTCGGAGACTATTCCGACTCATGAATATGAATCCAAAACACTTGCCAAGGCCTTTGAGGAAATTACAGGAATTAAGGTCAATCACCAGTTGCTTGGGGAAGGTGAAGTGGTTCAGGCGGTGCAAACCCAAATGCAGACCAACCGGAACCTTTATGACGCCTACATCAATGACTCCGATCTGATCGGCACTCATTCTCGACTGCAACTGGCCGTCAATCTGACCGACTGGATGGCGGGTGAAGGTAAGGATGTAACCAATCCAGGGCTCGATCTTGATGATTTTATTGGCCGGTCTTTCACAACCGGCCCCGATGGAAAACTGTATCAGCTTCCTGATCAGCAGTTTGCGAATCTTTACTGGTTCCGAAAGGACTGGTTCGATCGCGAGGATTTGCAGCGCCGTTTCAAGGAAAAATACGGATATGATCTGGGTGTACCTGTGAACTGGTCCGCCTATGAAGATATCGCGGAATTCTTCTCCAACGACGTCAAGGAAATCGACAGCGTTCAAGTATATGGGCATATGGACTATGGTAAGCGCGCGCCTGATCTTGGCTGGCGTATGACCGATGCCTGGCTGTCCATGGCGGGCGCAGGCTCGAAAGGCCTTCCGAACGGGCGTCCGATTGATGAATGGGGTATCCGTATGGAAGATGGATCATGCAATCCCGCCGGAGCCTCCATTACCCGGGGTGGTGGGACCAACGGCCCTGCCGCAGTTTATGCAATCCGCAAGTGGGATGAATGGCTGCGCCAGTATGCACCTCCCGGTGCGGCGGACTATGACTTCTATCAGTCACTGCCGGCTTTGAGCCAGGGCAACGTTGCCCAGCAGATTTTCTGGTATACTGCTTTTACGGCCTCCATGGTTGCTCCGAAATCGGACGGCAATAACACTGTTGATGACGCGGGTAAGCCGTTATGGCGTATGGCGCCGTCTCCACATGGACCCTATTGGGAAGAGGGGCAGAAGTTGGGGTATCAGGACACGGGTTCCTGGACCCTGTTCAAGTCTACTCCGGTAGAACGGCGTAAGGCGGCATGGCTGTATGCCCAGTTCGTCACGTCTAAAACGGTTGATGTGAAGAAAAGCCACGTCGGCCTAACTTTTATTCGTGATACAACCGTGAACCACGAGAGTTTCACAGAGCGGTCTCCCAATCTTGGCGGGCTTGTTGAATTCTATCGCTCGCCTGACCGGGTGAACTGGACTCCGACAGGCGTGAACGTACCGGACTATCCGAAACTGGCCCAGCTCTGGTGGCAGAATATTGGTGACGTGAATTCCGGTGCTTTTACACCACAGGAGGCAATGGATCGCCTTGCAGGTGAGATGGATCAGGTGATGTCCCGCATGCAGAAAGCGGACGAAGCCAACAACACCTATGGTGGATGCGGTCCCCGTCTGAATCCGGAAAAAGATCCGGCAGACTGGCTTGGAAAGGGCGGCGCGAAAGCAAAGCTTGAAAATGAAAAGCCGCAGGGCGAAACCGTTAATTACGACGAACTGGTTAAGCGCTGGGCTCAATAAGCTGTCTATTTGGCCTTGCGAATGATGGTCCGGGGCGGAGTGCGTCCCGGATCATCTGATTTTTCGTTAAACTATTTCTCAGCCAGTTATTGGTAGGTAGGCGAATTAATGGTCCTTGAACTGAAACAGGTAAGTAAAACCGTCGGTGGGGAAACTCATATTTATCCAACAGATATGGTGCTTGAAGCCGGTGAGTTTAACATCCTTCTGGGCACAACTATATCGGGCAAAACATCACTTATGCAGCTCATGGCCGGACTGGATAGGCCCACGTCTGGCCAGGTCTGGTTCAACGGTCTGGACGTTACGGAAATGCCAGTGCAAAAGCGTAATGTTTCGATGGTGTATCAGCAGTTCATCAACTATCCAAATATGACTGTGTTTGAGAATATTGCGTCTCCTTTACGGGTTGCAAAGCTGCCTGACAAGAAGATGCGCAGCCGCGTCGGGGAAATTGCTGAAATACTCAGGATTTCCTCAATGCTGGAGCGTCGGCCGTCGGAGCTTTCGGGCGGGCAACAGCAGCGCGTGGCGATAGCGCGGGCATTGGTAAAAGATTCCAGTTTGATTCTGTTCGACGAGCCGTTGGCGAATCTGGACTTCAAATTGCGTGAAGAGTTACGCGATGAACTACCCCGTCTTTTCGCCGAAAGGGACTGCGTTGTTGTCTATGCGACAACCGAACCCTCAGAGGCCTTGTTGTTCGGCGGAAAATGCGCCGCTATGTTTGAGGGTGCTGTCGCCCAGTTCGGGCCAACGGCGGAGTTGTATCGGAAGCCGCTCAATTTGACGAGTGCGCAGGTGTTTTCGGAACCTCCGTTAAACGTGGCCAAGGTGGTCAAATCCGGCAATATTTTCAGGCTATCGGATACTGCCAGTTGGCCGGTAGATGCGGGCTATCAAACGATGGCCGACGGAGAATACACAATCGGTGTCCGTCCGCATCACGTGTATCCAATGCAAAAGGAGAAACAGCTGGTGCCGATAGTCGGCAAGGTTCAGGTTGCGGAGCTGAGCGGGTCTGAGAGCATGATCCATTTTACGGCATTCGACGATGATTCCTGGGTTTCCCTGTCGCACGGCGTACACGCCTTTGACGGAGGAGAGGTGACAACATTTTATGTGGATGTCGCCAATTGCTTTTACTTCGGGACCGATGGCCGGCTTATCTCGGCAGGGATGTAGGGGGCATATTAATGGCAAAGATTACGTTATCGAATATGCGGCACAGCTACCTTGCGCAGCCCAGCTCGGATGACGACTGGGCATTGAAACAGCTTGATCTTGAATGGGACGACGGCGGTGCCTATGCGTTGCTGGGGCCTTCAGGATGTGGCAAGACAACCCTGTTGAACATCATTTCAGGATTGCTCGTTCCCAGTCACGGCAAGATTCTTTTTGACGAAACCGACGTCAGTCATCTGCCGCCAGATAAACGTCATATTGCACAGGTTTTCCAGTTTCCGGTGATATACGACACCATGACCGTCTATGATAATCTGGCCTTTCCGCTTCGCAATCGCGGCGTTGATGAGAAAACCGTTGACGCGCGGGTCCGGGAAGTTGCGGAAATGACGGATCTGACGCAAATGCTGAAGCGGCGGGCATCAAAACTGACGGCGGATGGTAAGCAGAAGATTTCCCTGGGGCGCGGTATGGGGCGCACCGATGTTAATGCCATCCTGTTCGATGAACCGCTGACCGTGATTGATCCGCACCTGAAGTTCCAGCTCCGGTCAAAGCTGAAGGAGCTTCACCACCGTGTCAAACGCACCATGATTTATGTAACGCATGATCAGACCGAGGCGCTGACCTTTGCGGACAAAGTCGTGGTCATGAATATGGGCAAGGTCGTTCAAACCGGCACGCCTGTCGACTTGTTTGAAAGACCCCAGCATACCTTTGTCGGCCATTTCATTGGATCACCTGGCATGAATATTTTCCCCTGTGATGTTCATTCGGGCCAGGCGTATGTCGGCGGGGAGAAGATCGCGACGGCGAATATGGCGGGGGAGAATATCAGTCGCGCGGAAATCGGCATCAGGCCAGAATTCATTTCATTTTCCGATGACGGTCTGGCCGCCCGTATTACACGCGTCAGCGATACGGGCCGGTTTAATATAGTGGAAGCAGAATGTATGGGGCAGAATCTCAAGCTGCTGATCGATGAGGGAGCGGAAATCCCGGCTGACAATGTAAAGCTGAGCCTCGATCCGGCGAACACCCGGATATATGTCGATGGCTGGCTTTCTGGACCGGAGGGAGCGCAATGAACAAGACGGTCAATCAAAAGGCATGGCTGCTGGTTTTGCCGGTGTTGTTACTGGTGGCGTTTAATGCGTTGATTCCGCTGATGACAGTAGTCAACTATTCGGTTCAAGAGACTTTCGGCGACAATAATTTCTTCTGGGCCGGGGTCATGTGGTTTGAAGAGGTTCTGCGGTCAGAGAGATTCCATGCCTCTCTCGGACGACAGCTGTTCTTTACGTTCAGCATTCTGCTCATCGAAATTCCGCTCGGTGTAGCTATCGCACTGGCGATGCCCCGCAAAGGGATATGGGTGTCGGTCTGTCTTGTCCTCATGGCAATGCCTCTTCTAATTCCATGGAATGTTGTTGGAGCGATGTGGAACATATTCGCCTTGCCGGAAATTGGACTTCTTGGAAAGATGCTGAATGCTTCGGGTATCGACTATAACTTTACCCGACAGCCCGTTGCCGCGTGGGTGACGCTTATTGCGATGGATGTCTGGCACTGGACATCACTCGTCGTCTTGCTGGCTTACGCGGGGCTGGTCTCCATCCCGGACGCTTATTATCAGGCGGCCAAGATAGATGGGGCAAGTTCCTGGGCGATATTTCGCTTTATCCAGCTCCCAAAAATGAAACGGGTGCTGACCATCGCCATTTTGCTGCGCTTCATGGACAGCTTCAATATCTATACGGAACCCTTCGTGCTGACGGGCGGTGGGCCGGGCAATTCCACAACTTTGCTGTCAATTGACCTGGTGAAGATCGCGCTGGGACAGTTCGATCTGGGGCCGGCAGCAGCAATGTCGTTGATTTATTTCCTGATTATCCTGCTGCTGAGCTGGATTTTTTATACCCTTATGATGCGAAATGAGGATCAGTGATGAAGCGTCTTAGCTGGCTTGTGCCGACGATTTATATCTTGTTCCTGATGCTGCCGATATACTGGCTTGTGAGTATGTCCTTCAAGACGACCAATGAGATTCTGGGCTCTTTTACGCTGGTGCCTCAGGAATTCACTCTGGAGAACTACAAGAAGATATTCACCGATTCCACCTGGTATATGGGATATGTAAACTCGCTGATCTATGTGTCGCTGAACACCGTTATTTCGGTCGCATTTGCCTTGCCAGCGGCCTATGCCTTTTCTCGATACCGCTTTCTGGGGGACAAGCATTTGTTCTTCTGGCTGTTGACGAACCGAATGGCGCCGGCGGCGGTTTTTGCCTTACCGTTTTTCCAGCTCTACTCGGCAATCGGGCTTTTCGATACGCATCTTGCTGTTGCGCTGGCACACACACTTTTCAACATACCGCTTGCCGTCTGGATACTGGAGGGGTTCATGTCCGGCGTTCCGAAGCAACTTGATGAAACAGCTTATGTGGACGGGTATTCCTTCCCGAAATTCTTCGTGAAAATTTTCATTCCGACGATTGCGGCAGGTATCGGCGTCGCCGCGTTTTTCTGCTTCATGTTCTCATGGGTAGAGTTACTGCTTGGCAAGACATTGACCGCGGTGGCCGCGAAACCGATTGCGGCGACCATGACACGAACGGCATCAACCTCCGGCTATGAGCTTGGCCTGCTGGCGGCGGCGGGCGCGCTAACCATTATTCCAGGAGCAATCGTTATCTATTTTGTGCGGAACTACATCGCCAAGGGGTTCGCCCTTGGACGAGTATAGAGGAGATTGATATGGGACTTTCATGGATGGCCTGGACCTGGCCGACAGCAGCCTTTTTCATCTTCATCGGTCTTTGCATTGCCACATTGGGGATATGGGAATATTTCCGACCGGGCGGAGATCCGCGCCGGGGCGTGTTCAGGATTGATACAACCCGCGGGGATCGGCTGTTTATTTCGCTGCTTGGGTCAGCCTTTGTTTTTCTGGCATGGCTGGGGCTTGTAAGCGCCACGTTATACTGGCCACTGGTGATCGTGATTGTATGGACGCTGTTTGTCTTTCGGTATGTATAGGGTGTGACAGGCGTCTGGTTTAAGCCATCCTGCATGCATCCATTATAGCGGTTGCCCATTCATCGGGGCTCTCTTGCGGCAGGTTGTGCCCGGCATTTTTAAAAATACGATGTTCATGCGGCCCCGTAAATTTCTTTGCATGATGGACGGTGCCGTTATTGACACCATCCACGGCGCCATCAATTGATATGGCCGAGACTGTTATCGGCGGTTGTGCGGTAAGTTGCTTTTCGATATCTGCAACAGCAGGATCGCCGGGAGCCAATCCATAGCGATGCCGGTAGGAATGAATGACGACTTCGACAAAATCCGGATTTTCAAACGCCTTGGCCGTTCGATCGAACGTCTCCTTGTCAAAATTCCAGGACGGAGACCACATCTTCCAGAGCTGATAAGCAAAACCGGCCCTGTTTTCTTCCAGACCCCGTCGTCCCCGTTCTGAGTGGAAAAAATACTGATACCAAAGGGATGCCTCAACAGCGGGCGCTGCTGGTTCCATCGCTTTTGCGATGTCCTGTATATTGTAGGAGTTTCCGGTTACCAATGCGGTGACCCTTTCCGGCCAGAGAGCGGAAACGATACAGGCGGCACGGCCGCCCCAGTCATAACCGGCCAGAAGCGCCCTCTCTATTTTCAGGGCATCCATAAGAGAGATCAGATCATATGCAAGAGCGGCCTGCTCTCCCGATCTTGGAGTCTCATGTGAAAGGAAGCTTGTGTCGCCATAGCCCCGTAAAAAGGGGATAATGACCCTCATACCGTTTGTAGCGAGAACTGCTGACGAAGTCGTGTAGGCATGAACATCATACGGAAATCCGTGGCACATTATTATAGGTGGGCCGTCGGCAGGCCCATATTCATAGTATGCCGCATTCAGGACACCTGCCTGGATCGTTTTTAGTATCATATTCCTGCTTTTCTCTATGGCTGGTCGAAACGTATTTTATGGAGCCATAGTACTTTACCACAGGTACTGTTTTTCACGGCCAATTCAGTCAATTGTAATTGCAGATTTTTTAACATATTGAAAAATATAAAAAAATTACTGTGACATAACTCTACCATAAACCTGCTGTTTTTCTGAAAGCACCGCCATCATATTGCAGTCCGAAAAGCGCGTCTGTGGTTCGGCGCGACAGGATACATTACTTAATATGCAAGGAGAGTAAAATGAGTGAAAATGTAACTTTCAGGCCCGCAGCAAAGAGTGATGCCCAGCATCTCGCACATCTGGTGAATTTTGCAGGGGAAGGTATCCCGTATTACTTCTGGCAGAAAAATGCAGCACCGGGGCAGGATCCTTGGGAAATCGGGAAAAACCGGGCGGAGCGTGAGGAGGGCAGTTTCTCCTACCGCCATACCGTCGTTGCAGAGATTGACGGGAAGCTGGCTGGATGTCTGGTGACATATGTTTTGCCAGAGGATCCCGAACCAATAGATTATAACGAAATGCCACCCATCTTTGTTCCCATTCAGGAACTGGAAGACAGCGCGCCTTCCACGCAATATGTGAGTGTACTGGCAGCCTATCCGGAGTATCGAAACCTCGGTATCGGCTCCAGCTTGTTGGCGGTTGCTGAAAAGGAAGCCGGAGGGCGTGCGATGAGCATCATTGTTTCAGACGGAAATCCGAATGCTCGGCGGCTGTATGAGCGCACGGGTTACGTAGTGGAACGCCTCCTGGCAATGGTTAAGGAAGACTGGAAGGGAGAGGGCGACAACTGGGTCCTGATGATCAAGAAATAGAATTCCATCACTGCGCTCCCGGCATCTGTCGCTCATTCAGCGGATGCCCGGAGTGACACTGAGCTCTGGACGTCGGGATTTCATGGCAGTATGATGAGACATTGATGTCGACGGGATCAAGCAAGACTAATCAAGAATGACCGTCGTCACTTGGCTTTTTCTGGGAGGATTGATGCCATGAACTTCCAAGTTAAACCGGTCGATGCAACTTTTGGCGCCATTGTGACGGGGCTCGACCTCAGATCTTTGAATGATGATGATTTTGCCGATCTTTACAGTACCTGGCTTGAATACTCTCTGCTGATTTTCCCGGCTCAGCATCTCTCAACCGAGGAGCAGGTTAAATTTGCGCGCCGGTTCGGAAAGATGGAATTTGACCTCGCTCCGATCAGTAATGTCGATCAGGCTGGAAATATCATCAAATCAGATGAGAATGACATGGTGAAAATCCTGAAGGGTAATATGGGGTGGCATCAGGACAGCACCTACATGCCCGTTCAGGCAAAAGGGGCGGTTTTCAGTGCCCATGTCGTTCCTGCAACCGGTGGCGAAACGGGATGGGCGGATTTGTCCGCTGCCTATGAAGCGCTGGACGAGGCAACACGGACGCGAATTCAAGACCTGAAGGCCTATCATTCGTTATATTATAGCCAGCAAAAAGCAGGCTACAATCAGAAGAAGAAAAACAGCGAATACAGCGGATACGGATTCTTTGACCAGGAACCGCCACTTCGACCACTCGTCAAGATACATCCCGAGACCGGTCGTCCTGCGCTGACCATAGGACGGCATGCCTACAATATCCCGGGGTTAAGCGAGAAGGAATCAGCAGAATTTCTGGAAGAGCTGGTTGATTTTACCTGTCAGGCGCCGCGCGTATACCATCATCATTGGGAGGCCGGTGATTCCGTTATCTGGGATAATCGCTGCTTGCTGCATCAGGCAACACCCTGGGATATGAACGAGCCGAGGGTAATGTACCATTCCCGGATTGCCGGTGATCCGGAAAGTGAATTTGCTCCCGGTCATCCCTAGGTTCCTCTCGGCCGCTTGCTTTTTCGGTATGCCCATGTAAATGACATAGGGTCATTTGAGGTAGGGCAATGTCAGCAGGCAGGAAAACTCGATATATCCGAAGGACGGTTCTGGGCTTGGCCCTCCTGGTCGCAGTGCTGCTGGCGCTCGCCTTGTTTTTCCGTGCGACCGCTCTTGAAATCGCTGCAAAAATTGCGCTAAACGCTTATGGATTTGACGAGGTGTCGCTCAGCATCCGATCGGTAGGGACGGGCAATATCCGGATCGAAAACCTCTCTCTCTCTGACCAGATATCCGTGAATAATGTGACGGTGGCTTACCGCCCCCTCTCCTTGCTGTCAGGACAGATTGACGGCGTTAATATCGAAGAGCTGCGACTCGATATTTCGAATCCGGATCAGGGAGCGCTTAAGCGCATTTCCGAGATGGCGGATGGAGAAGGGGCCTCGGTAGATAAGGACACAAAACGCCCCTATCCAGAGATGCAATTGCAAAAGGGGATAATCGTTGCGGAAAACGCAAACTTCTTCCTCTCCGGTTCCTTTACGGGAAACCTGTCCTCTGACCAGAGAGTGAAGGCGGAGAGTGTATTTCAGGCGCGCGTCGAGACAGCGGCCGGCCCCATACTTCTCGAGAATACAGAGTTTTCCATTGAGGCAGATATTGCCGCTCAATCGGCCGCTGTCGAGCTTTCGGAGGGAGTGTTTCGCCATGATGTGGACAGGCCCGATTGGGCGCCGTTGTCACTCACCGGAACAGGACAGCTGGTTGATGGCAATGCAACTGTTCAAGTGGCTTTGCAAACCTCGGAAGGCAAGCCTCTTGCGCAAGTCGAGGGACATTATGAAACGGCAACCGGAAACGGGAATGTTCAGGCTTCTTTAAGCCGCTTATCCTTTCGGCGGGACGGTTTTCAACCCTCCGATCTGTCCCGCTATGCTGCCAACCTGCCGTTGTTCGACGGAAATCTGAATTTTACGGCGAAGGCGGAAATTGCGGGGAAAGCGGTGGTATATCAGGCAGAAATTGAAATGAGCAGCCTGTATGTGGAATTGGGCGATGGAGGTGTTTCGTCAGAACGGTTTCCGATTGAAATTAACGGGCGATATCTGCTGGAGGACGGAACGCAGGACACGAAGGTTACGGTTCCGAAACTGGACGCTGTTCTGTCCTATGTGGGGCAGGAATTTGCTGTCAAGGACCTTGCGGCGTCATTAGACATAGTCAATTTAGCGGAAACGGTAAAGCTGGCATCGCTTGACGGAATCGTGACACATAATGCCGCGACTACCTATTTCCCTCCCTTGTTATTTAGTGCTTCAGGCGAGATGAAGGGTAGTCAGGAAGTTTCGATAAGCAGTTCGGTTCGTGACGAGATGGGCAAGTTTGATCTCGATCTCGCGGCCCAGTATCAAATCGAAAACGGATCAGGAAATGTCTCTCTTTGCTTGCCGCCCACAACCATTGGATCACAGGGCATCATGCCGTCGGGCTTTTCATCGCTCTTGAAGCAGATGGATAGTTTGTCCGGTGTTATGAAGGGGCAGGCGAAGATTACCCGGGAGAACGACGGGAAGCTTGTCCTATCGGCGATGGAGGCCGAGCTGTCCGACGGGGGCTGGCAAGATGTTGATATAGAAGCTAAGGGGCTTACCCTGGCAATTACGGCCAACCAAGCCGATGCAGACGCGCCAGTGCGAGCCGATATAGTTGGGAAAGCGGGAAGCGCGCGATTTAGAGAGCAAGGAATTGCCATTCCGCATCTTGAGGCCTCATTTGAGGCAGAACATCAGAATTTACAAGCTGTGCAATCGGGTCTTCTGACCCTTTCAAAGCTGACAATAGCCCCCGGCGATGGCGCTCTTTTCAAGGAAATCCAGACTGTTACCGGAACCGGGCGGTTAAGGGAGAATGATCTCGACTTTACGCTTGATGCCACGACAGACTTTCTCGGGTCATACCTTGAGATAACGGGCCGTCATTCGCTTAGCTCTTCGGATGGACGCGCTCAGCTAAAGGTTAAGCCGATCTCTTTTGCAAAAGACGGACTTCAGCTTGCAGACCTCGTCTCGTTTGACGCCGGAGTAATCCTTGATGGCCAGGTAACAACTGATGCAACGGCCAGTTGGACGACAAGCGGTCTGAATTCTTCAGCGGAGGTACTGTTGGACAACCTGAGCGTCGAAGCATCCGGCGGCAGTGTCTCTAACATGAACGGGAAAGTACATATCGACGAACTGCTCCCGCTCACGATTTCAACACCACAGGAAATTACGGCGGAGACCGCCGTTGCCGGTATTCCGCTGAAAGAACCGGTCATTCGGTTTCGCGTACTAACCGAAGATGGCGATCCTCAGCTATTTATTGATCGGATGGCACTTGGATTGGTTGGGGGGACTGCTGTCATAAATGAGGCCGTTATCGATACGGGAGCAGAAACCAACCGCATTGAAGTGCAGCTTACCAGTCTTGACCTTGAAGAGGTGATGGCGCTCAGCAATGTTGAAGAACTCGTGGCGACGGGTAAAGTGAGCGGCCGTGTCCCGCTTGTCTTTGGTGGCAAGCGCCTGATCGTTGATGAAGCGTTGTTGGCCGCGGACGGTCCGGGCGTTTTGAAAATGAGCTCTGAAGCCGCCCGCCGGGCTTTGGAAGGTGGCGGGGAACAGGCAATGCTTCTCCTCGACATACTGGAGAATTTTCAATATTCCGAACTCTCCATTGAAATCGTAAAAACGCAAAGCGGCGAAGATACGGTCAAACTCCATGCTGAAGGTGCCAATCCGGAAATCGAGAACAATCGGCCGGTGGTTCTGAACATCAATCTCACGACCAGTCTCGACAAGATATTTAATACCGTGCTGGAGGGCTATCTCTTGTCGGAAAAAGCGCTCCGTGCTACCGTTGATGGACGCTGAGTTTAGTGAGGGACAACCTGTGGCGAAACGAACTGTTCTTATGATATGTGGTGTGATGGCTTTTCTTGTCGCCGCTGCATCCTGTACGCCAAAAGTCCAGGTCGAAGCACCCTCGGAGCCGATTACCATTAATCTGAACATCAAGCTGGATGCTGAAGTGCGCCTCAAGATCGAGGAGCAGGCAAAAGACGACATAACCAATAATCCGGGGATATTCTGATATGCCAACTGGAAAAATCAATGGACAACTGAATCGCAGAACGTTCCTTCGTGGTGCGCTGCTCTCTGCTGTGATTGTTTCAGGGCTGCCTCTTTTTTCCGGCGCCGCATGGGCGGATCAACTTGATGACCTGCGTGCATCCGGAGCTGTCGGGGAAGCGTTTGACGGATTTGCCCGCGCCCGGGGCAGCTCAGCAAAAGCGTTTGTCGACAACTTGAACGAACAGCGACGTGCAATTTACGTAAAGCGTGCGAAAGACCAGAATGTGAGTGTTGATCAGGTAGGACGGGTTTACGCTGCACAAATCCTGAGCAAGGCCCCCAAGGGGACCTGGATTCTTGGCGAAAACGGCAACTGGACTCAGAAATAGCTTGGAATAGCGCGCTTACTTTGCGACTTTTTGAAAGCGGAAGTCACACATACCATCCCCTTTCATGCAGGTTTTCTCGCGTTTGAGTTCCAACCCCAGACCTTCTGCCAGCGCAAAATCACAGTTGCAGATTAAAAGCGGTCCGAGATCGCGGGCCTCCAGTTGCTCCATCATCTGGGTATACGCACATTTATGAACATCGACATGAAATTCGCTGTCGGTTCGTTTCTGCACATCGAACTCAAAGTCGATACCAATACCGAAGGAGGCAAACTCCGCTTCCAGTTTCGGGATGGTCGTTGGCTCTTTGCTGGCACGGACTTCTGAAATGGCCCGGTTGCGCTGATCCAGTGTTTCGCGCACAAGCGCATGCGCTTTCTCCTGTCCAAGCACTCGCTCCATAGCGCGTACCAGCGGTATCTGCGCCTCAACGGTCAGTTTGATATGCTGAAAAGGGGTAATGTTAATGTCTTTTGTCATTTTATTACGTCCCTTCCTGGAAAGGCCTGTCCGGCTATATGGACGAACAGGCCTAGACTAAAAAGCTAGCTCGTTTCCTTTGCCGCCTCTATTTTATCCTGCGTTTTCGTTTCAAAATCACTGGCGTCATGGCGCTCGCGTAGCTGCTCTTCAAGGGGCCCCATGGCGCGATTGACCATCCGGCCGCGTTGAACCGGGATGCGTTTTCCAATCTCCTCAGTCCAGCGGATGACATTCTTGTAAGTTGACGCATCAAGAAACTCAGCGGCCTCATACACCTTGTTCTGTACCAGCGCCCCGTACCAGGGCCAGATAGCCATGTCCGCAATCGTATATTCATCGCCAGCAATGTATTTGGTGTTCGCGAGCTGACGATCCAGGACATCCAACTGGCGTTTGACTTCCATCGCGAAGCGATTGATCGGATACTCGAATTTTTCTGGTGCATAAGCATAGAAATGACCAAATCCACCGCCAAGATAGGGCGTGCTGCCGATTTGCCAGAAGAGCCAGGAGAGGCATTCCGCCCGGCCTTCCGTATCGGTCGGGATAAAGGCACCAAATTTTTCGGCGAGATGTAACAGGATCGCCCCTGATTCAAACAGGCGAATTGGTTTGTCGCCGCTGCGGTCCATCAATGCTGGAATTTTGGAATTAGGGTTTACATCGACAAAGCCGCTGCCGAACTGATCACCCTGTCCGATATTAATCAGCCATGCGTCATATTCCGCACCGGAAAAGCCGGCTGCCAGCAATTCTTCCAGCATGATGGTGACCTTCACACCATTCGGTGTGCCAAGGGAATAAAGCTGCATTGGATGCTTGCCGACCTGCAACTCCTTCTCGTGAGTAGGTCCGGCGATGGGGCGATTTATATTGGCGAAGCGGCCCCCGCTTTCCTGTTCCCATTTCCAGACTTTAGGAGGTACATAGGCTGCTGTTTCACTCATTTCGAAACTCCATTCACGTGCCGCATCATGTGGCAGGTGACATTTGATTTTTTAAGCGCCCGTCGTCATTCTGTACAATTTTTGACTAAAGGTCTACCGGCACATTTATGTTTTGGTGAGTTCTGTCACTATTCGAATGATTGCCTAACCCACTCGGCTATGCAGAGGCTTCTCAACTTGTGCTTTTTCGAGATAGGCAGTGAGTTTCGATGCTAATTCGCGAACATTCGGTTCTTTCATTATTTCGACATGTCCGCCCGAAATTTCACAAATTTCAAGATTGCCATTTACAAGTCTATACCATTCCTTGTGAATGTCAGGATGAATGGAAATCGGTAATTCAGTGCGAAACAATGTGGCATTCCCGTTATAAGGCGTGGGATGGTAATTCCGCGCATTCAGGGAGTTGATGTCTATATTGCTTAAAGGACGTTTTTTTTGCGTCTTTTTTCCTTTCGTTGAGGAAAGGAGTTTTAGCCTTACTGCACTGGTGACAGCCTTGTTAATGTTCTTGATCCGCTGGAGCATATAATCCGGCTTTTCCCGCATGGGAAGACGCAGCCAGATCCGGAAATGTCGTATTAGCCATTCCTGTGGCGTTATATATCTTTTGCTGTTGGGAAGGTAGCTGTCCAGCAATCCCAGAAATGCTATTTCTTCTCCAAGGGCGGAAAGTTTTTGGGCAATACGATAGGCGACAAGTCCGCCAAAGGAATGACCGCCGAGGAAGTAAGGGCCGGTGGGCTGGAGTTCACGTATTTCGCCCAGATAGAAGTCCGCCATGTCCTCGATAGAGGCGTAGCGAGCGAAATCGTCTCCGGAGTGAAATTGCTGAATTCCATAAAATGGTTGGTCAGCTTCCAGATGTCGAGCTAACTCACGATACCCAAGCACCTCACCGCCAATGGGGTGAACAAAGAAAAGAGGAGGACGGCTGCCGTTCGGTTGAATGGGGACAATACAGGAAGCGGTTTGCTCTTCATCGATCAGCTGTGCCAATTCACGGATTGTGCCTGCTTCGAATAAAATGTCGCGGGGAAGGCTGCGGTCCAGTTCTTTTTCAATACGTATGAAAAGGTCAACAGCCTGTAGCGAATCGCCGCCCAGTGCGAAGAAATTCTCGTTTGGGCCGATGTCTTCTTTTTCAAGCACCTGTTGCCAGATATTCGTCAGCTTTTTCTCGCTGAGGGTGCTGACACGATGCACATCGTTTTGGACATTGAAGCTATCGGATATCGCGGAGTCGAGCTGATGATGAAGCTTGCGACGCTGAGGCTTTCCGGTTGCCGATTTCGGAATTTCTTCGACAAAAACAATATGGGACGGGATTTTATTTGGAACCAGAGTTTTCTTCAGAAATGCCTTGATTTCACTCGCTGATGCGGATTTTCCTGCTTCCAATACTATCGCGAGCGCGAGATCATCCCCGAGCGTTTTATGCGGCAGGGGATATGCGACTGCCTCGCGGACAGCCTCATGCTCCAGTGCTGCTTGATCAATTTCGGTTGGAATGATTTTAATGCCACCCCGATTAATCATCTCCTTCAATCGGCCCGTAACGAACAGAAACCCATCTTCATCGAGATAACCTTCATCGCCGGTATGATACCAGTTCTTAGTGAACGCTTCACGGTTCGCGTTGGGATTATTCTCATAACCGTCAAACGAGGTGGCGCGTGTGACCACGATTTCGCCTTTCTCCCCTGGCTGAACCGGCGCCTCGTGCTCATCAATTACAGAAATCCGGGTTCTGTCCGGCTGACCGACGCTTCCCGGTTTGTTGGGCAGCGGCGGAAGGTTGGTACAGGACATGAAACTGGTTTCTGCCGATCCGTAGGCTTCGACAACCGGAGTTTCGAATATTGTTTTCAGGTTTTGAGACACTTTCTCGTCAAGATGCCCAGTTCCGGTCCGTAACATGCGGAGTGATGGCTTAATGGAATCAATAGTTTCCCTGTAGTCAGGCGCTTTTCTCTCAATAGAATGAAAGATCGTATAGCCTCCGGAAATTATTGTAGGCCGTGCTTCGACAAGGGAGTGAAATAAAAGATCGACATCATTGTTCCTGATAGGGAAAAAACTGGCACCAGAATAAAGCGAAATGAGCATGCCAGCAGAAAAGCCACCTGTATGGAAGAGAGGCATGATATTCAGCATTCGGTCTTCACAGGTCAGTCCAAGCATCTTCGCCATATTGGCTAACCGCGGCATCATATTATGATGTGATAGTGGGACGGATTTTCCATAACTGGTAGTGCCGGAAGTGGAAAAAATAACCAGCAGATCATCCTTTTCAGCAGCCTGTGGTGCAATTGCTGCATTTGTTGCCGTCTCTCCTGTAAGACATATACTTCCGGTGATTTCCGGATTTTGCTTCTCAATTTCCAGAGTTGGGATATTCAGTTTTTCAGCCGCTATTCGCGCAGGGGAGTCCAGCCCCTTTTCAATTGCAAGTGCGCTAATCTTTTTGGCTCGAAAATGTAGATAGAATTCACCCGTGGTCAAAGCGGGATTCAGCGGCGCGACCGTCGTACTGCAGGCGAGCGCCGTCATCGCGGCGGACATGTCTGCTCCGCCGGAATGAACAACGGCAATTCGGTCATTTCGACTTAGACCGATTTGCGACAGAAAGTTACGGAATTCATCGACGATCTCAGACAATCCAAGGTATGTGAGCGGCTGCCGACCTTTTGCGAGCAAGGCTGGCGCATCTGGCGTCTCGCTTGCCCAGAATGACTTTATATCATCAAGTGTTTGAAATGATTTCATAAAAACCAACTGGCAATTAATGCGACAGTGATAAAGCATAAAAATTAAATTTTTGCATACCGTTTGTTTTCTCTCTCATCCTTACTGGTTAAAATTCAAAATAGCAGACAAATGTGACGCAACGCTAAACCTGAGTACCAATTCTAATCCTTATTCGAATTTCGCAGCCATAAAAACCTACACTCAGGCAACATATAAGTACTTGTTCAGAAAGATGAGAAGTAAGAGTCTTCCACTCCATATCGAACATGTAACAAACATCTGAAATTTGCCTATAATAAGGCTTTTCAGTTTGATGAAGGAAATTCAATGTCCTCGCATAGAGTAAAAGCACTTTATTTTGATGTGTTTGGCACAGTTGTGGACTGGTACTCCTCGGTAACAAGGGAAGGCCAGAAGCTGTCCGAAAAGCTGGGTCAACCTGTTCCGTGGGGCGAATTTGTGACGAAATGGCGGGTGGAAGGTTACCTCAAGGCACTTGGCGAGATTTCTTCTGGTAATGCAGCCATTACTCCAACTGAAACAATTCACAGGAACAAACTTACTGCTCTGCTGGATGAATATGGCGTGACCGGCTTGAGTGATTCCGAGATCACTCATTTTAACAGAGTATGGAACCGGCTTGATGCATGGGACGATGCGCGCGAAGGGCTCTTGCTGCTCAAGAAAGACTTCATGATTCTTCCGTTCTCCAACGGGGATATCCGTTGTCTTCTGGATATAAGCCGATGCAATGAGTTGCCTTGGGATGGGATTATCTCGGCAGATTTTTTCAAGAAAGTGAAGCCGGATCCAACGATCTATCATGATGCCGCAGAACTTCTTCAGTTCGATCCATCGGAAATTATGATGGTTGCTTGCCATGCGCAGGATTTAATCGGCGCGAGTAATGCGGGTTTCGAGACAGCGTATGTAAATCGCCCTTTTGAATATGGCCCTGATGGGTTCGTCGAAGAGAAGCCCGTATCTTTTGACTATGACGTCGACAGTTTCATCGAACTTGCGGAAATTTTAAGCGATGCAAGGTGAGCCCGTTTCGCTCATGGTTGACATTAGTCCAGCTCTATATTTTCCTCCGGTATCTCGCTGCCCTGAATTCGGTTGCTGATAATCCATTTATTAAGCGGCGTGTTGCTGGCGCCCGAGGAATAATTCTTTAATGTTGAGTAAAAGATATAGAATTTATCGCCAACCGGCTCCGCCGTCGCTACCTGATACTGATCCCACTCGTAGAAATAGGTCGTTTCCGTTCCGCTCATAGTGATTTTGCCACTGGAGCTCACATCAACATCGTCAATTTGAGTCTCGCTTGTGGATTCGGTGCGATGGACCTTTTCCGTATTGACGACGAGGCGCTTGATCTCTCCAACATAATCATAGTCGGGGTTTTGCAGGGTTTTCATTGCAATCTCGACCAGTTCAGTATCGTCGGTCGCGGATTTGGGCATACGGACCAGTTGGCGCGCTTTATTGTAGTTTTCTTCATAGCGTCCAACCACATCGTCGATCCGTGCGAGGAGAGCAACTCTCTCTTCATATGTATCATGCTTGAGCAGCTTCGCATATTCCGCCGCCTCACTAACCAGGAGGCGCTTTCCTGCGAGTGTCTGCCGGACCTCATCGGCACGGCCTTCCGTCAGGAAATGCTGGGCTTGTTGTTGACGATCTGACGGATCGAATCCATCAAAGAAGGACAGGCTGTCGGCTTCTATTTCGACGTTGCGCGTCAGGTTGGCGGAAAAGGTATTTACCTCATTATCAATTTTGCCGACGACTTCCCGGAGGTATCGCTCCATCCTGTCCACATCTCTGATGTCATAGGCACCGCCTTCCTCGACAGTTGCGCGGGTTTCAGGCAGATAGGCCCGTTTCTTAATCTCGGGAAGGGGTTGATAGATTTGTATCGCTGCCTTTCGGGCTGCGGCGAGGGATCGGAGCCAGTTTGCCAACTCACCATTTTTAAAGGGTTGTTGTGGTGTATTGGGGATGGCCAGCCCGCTAATTTCTGCATTGATAGCCGACAGGCGTTCTTGCACATTTCCAAGTTCCGCCAGCTCTTTTGCGGCATGATCTTTACCGAACTGAGCCATTGCTTCAAATTTTTGAAAGGCGTTGCTGGCCGCGACGACATCCGGGTCTTCAGCGAAGTCGGAAAACCGACCGAGAGCCGTACGATATTTGTCGAGCGCGTTATCTATTTTTTCGACATAGCCCGGATCCTGGAACGGCTTGGGGCCCGCCTTGTCTACTGTATCCATGGCGCTTTCGACATCCCGTTTGAGCTTTTTAACCTGGACACGCTGATGGGAAATCATTTGTGCGGATGTCGTTTGGGAATTGGCCTTAGCTGCCGGCTGCGAGCTGGATTTTGCCTGAGTGGAAGTCTGGGAAGACTGTGTATTGCTGCTTGCGGACGGATCAAGCAGGGAATTGAGTTGAGCTACCAGAGCATTATAGCGTTCATCCGCCGCCTTCCATGCTGGCTGGGAATGATCTGCTGCGCTGTCGAGCCGCTGACGCGTCAATTTCAACAGTTTTAATGTCCGGTTTACCGTACTCTTGTTGACATTCGTTTTCCCTGCGAACTGCTGTTCATATCGTTCAATGTCCGCCATTGAATCGGAGACATTTTTGTCGACGGCAGTATCGGCAACGGCGGTGCCCATAAAGATAAAAGAGAGCAGAAGTGCGGCAGAGATCAGTCTTCGCATGTCAGAAAATTCCGTAGGCTGTTAGTGTAGAAGGCGTATTTTAATATACTGTTGCTTATTACTGCGAACGAGGAAATGACATTAATTTATAAGTCTTTGCGGCGCAAGTTCAGGGCGTGAATTGGAGGTGTCCTGAAAAGGACACCTCCGGCAGTATCAGTTTTTAAACTTCCGGATTTCACCGGAAGCAAGACGTTCGCGATAGGAATAGAATTCCTTTTTTACAATCTTCATCAGGAAGTAAAGCGCGAAGATGTTGACGACAGCCATGGCGAAAATGGCCGCATCAGAGAAGTCGATAACCGGTCCAAGGCTTGCCGCTGCGCCGATAATCACGAAGGCGCAGAAGATCAGCTTGAAGATCAACTCCGTCGTTTTCCCTTCACCAAAGAGGTAGGTCCAGGCTTTCAGGCCATAGTAGGACCAGGAAATCATCGTTGAGAAGGCAAACAGAATTACCGCGATCGCGAGAACATACGGGAACCAGCTAATCGCGGAACCAAAGGCCGCAGATGTCAGAGCAACGCCCGAGGTGCCACCCACCGTTGCGATTGATGATCCATCAAGCACATAATTGCCAGTTGCCGGATCAATAATCAATTGACCTGTGATCGTAATAACCAGTGCCGTCATGGTACAGATGACAACTGTATCGATGAAAGGCTCCAGCAGAGATACAACTCCCTCCGTGACAGGCTCTTTTGTCCTAACGGCGGAATGCGCAATCGCAGCGGAACCAACACCGGCCTCGTTAGAGAAGGCAGCCCGCTTGAATCCCTGGATCAGCGCGCCGACAAATCCACCGGCGATGCCGAGACCTGTAAAGGCACCTTCAAAAATTTGGCCGAAAGCCCAGGCAATCTGATCATAATTCACGATGAGGATGATAATGGCGGCTGCCACATACATGATGCCCATGAACGGGACAACTTTCTCCGTTACCCGCGCGATTGACTTCATACCGCCGACAATAACGGCAAAAACGATGATGGCGAAGGCCACACCTGTAATCCAGCCCGGATATTCGCCTACGATGCCGGCAATCTGTGCATGGGCCTGGTTGGCCTGGAACATATTGCCGCCACCAAGCGATCCCAGAATACAGAAAATAGCGAAGAGAATGGCGAGTAGCTTGCCACCCGGAATGCCAAGTTCTTTGAACCCTTTCGAAATATAATACATCGGACCACCGGAAACGGTCCCGTCTTCATATTCGTTACGGTACTTCACACCCAAGGTACATTCCGTGAATTTTGAGGCCATGCCGAGTAGTCCGGCAAGGATCATCCAGAATGTTGCGCCCGGCCCCCCGATGCCAACGGCAACGGCGACGCCAGCAATATTACCGAGGCCAACCGTGCCGGAAAGTGCGGTCGCAAGCGCCTGGAAATGGCTTACTTCACCTGCGTCGTTCGGATCGGAATAATCACCTTTTACCAAGCTGATGGCATGTCCAAAAAAGCGAAATTGTACGAAACCGAAATAAATGGTGAAAATTGATGCCGCAATCACCAGCCACATGACGATCCAGGGAAAGCTGGTGCCCGGAATGGGAGCAAAAATCAGGCCGACAAAGGGCCCTGTGACTGTCGCGAATGCTTCATTGACTTTCTGGTCCAACGTCATTGCCTCTTGGGCAAACGCAGGACTGACCGCGAGCATTGCCGCGATCTGTACAAACAATGCTGTAAATACTTTTCTCATAACAACCCCCTCTATCCAATCACCGTTACCGGGACATGTGCGCTCATCACCAGATTGGACGTTGAGCTTCCGAAAAAGCGCTCGGCCAAACCGCCGCTGGAAGAGCGGCCGATAATAATCTGCTCGGCATTCTCTTCCTTGGCGACCGTATTAAGGATCTCTGCGACATGACCGTGCCGAACGACACCACGCGCCTGAAGGCCCGCTTTCTTCAACTCTTCCACCGCAGGATCGACGACCCTTTGCATCGCGGTAGAGATTTCGTTTTCACGGCGTTTATGCCGCTCTGCATTTTCTTCAGGTGTCTGGAATGAATAGGGTGACCATTCAACGACATAGACGACCAGAAGCTCACAGTCCTTGATGAGGCCAGCAAGTCGCTTGCCATACTCAAGTACGCGCTCCCCCGATTTATGGCCGTCAAGACCAATAACCAGTGTTGTTGCCATCTTCTCTTCCCCTCCTCTAGATTGCCAATCGGCTAAAAATATCCTCGAAAGATGAAACTGCTTTCGAAAATTGGGGGAAAACCGGAAATTGGCTTTTACGCGAATATTTCATAAATTTATCCCCCGGTTGTCATGATAGGTTAAAAATCACAGACGGGGAATAAACTTGAGAATTGTTTTCAACTGGCCCGTAAACAAGATAGTTTTTTTGCATAGTCTATCTGCTGGATGCGTAGTAAAAGAAGCATCGGCTGTTTTGTTTAAATTATAAATTTCAATAGGATGCGGAAAAATTGAATTTGGGAAAAGCCGCATGCTATCAGATAGCGGTATTTAACCGGTAAAGCGAAAGAAAACCGCCTCAATTTATTGATTCTATTGTTCAGGAATGGAAAATTGATGAATTTCAGTCTGATTCGCCATACTGGGATCAATCCGAACGGTATGTCCGCAATGAAAAATCAAAACACGAGAAGACGCCATTCTTAAATTCGGTTAGGGTAATATTCCGTCAAAAATAAAAAGGAACCACAATGGCGTATGAACATATAATGTTTGAGAAAAATGATGGAATTGCGATTGTAACTCTTAACCGGCCAGACAAACTAAATGCCTGGACCCGGATCATGGAACGGGAAGTTCGCAATGCCGTGGAAGACGCGGATAAAGACGATGGTATCCGCGTTATTGTGCTGACCGGCGCAGGGAGGGGCTTTTGCGCAGGCGCCGATATGGATCTTCTTAGCGGGATCGAGGATGGCTCGGAAAAGCGCGAACCGGGCGCAGTATACGGAACCGAGCCTTATAACGTCGCGATCCGGGCTGATTTCCAAACGCAATATTCTTATTTCCCATCTATCAGCAAACCTATCATTGGTGCAATTAACGGGCCCGCCGCCGGGCTCGGTATGGTTATCTCGCTTTACTGCGATATGCGGTTCGCCAGTCGGGAGGCTGTCTTCATGACGGCGTTTGCCAAGCGGGGCCTGATTGCGGAGCATGGGATTTCATGGATGTTACCTCAGCTGATCGGTCATTCCGCGGCCCTTGATCTTTTGTTGTCTTCGCGCAAGGTAACAGCGGAGGAGGCCTTGAGGCTTGGGCTTGTTAATCAGGTCCATGACGCCGATGCGCTGCTACCCGCAGTGATCGCTTATGCAAAAGATCTTGCAAATAATGTCTCTCCGCGTTCGATGGCGGTGATGAAACGTCAAGTATATACCGCCCAGTTCCAGACATTGAGTGAGGCCGTTGCAACGGGAAATGAGGAGATGTTGAAAAGCTTCGCGAGCGAGGACTTCAAGGAAGGGGTTGCACATTTCCTTGAAAAGCGGCCCGCCAATTTTTCCGGAAAATAAGCTTAGCTCGTATCGTCACCCCGACGCCTGACAGGGTGACGATCCTGAAACATGATCAGCTTTCAGGATGTTTGGCCGCTAGCTGAGCTCTCAAGTTTGAAATGTTGGAGAGCAGTTCCGCCGTGCTTGTCGGCTTCTCTGCCGGTGGCATATTCTCCTGTTCTGCCCGAAGAAGCGCACGAATATCATCTTCCCAGGCTTTCAGAATTTCGCTCTGGTTTTCCGGCGTGAGATTGGTGTCATTCAGGACATCATGCGGAGTATCATAGTGATCTGCCGGGTCTTCGCGTAATTTATCGAGATCAAACGGTTTGTTTGCCATCATATCCTCCTTCGGTTGATAAAAAGAAACTCAATGTCGGCTAGTCTTCATAGCGAAACCCAAGTTTCAGGATAACCTGATAGTGAGCAACCGCCCCGTCTTTGACATGTCCCCGGATTTCCTTTGTTTCAAACCACTCGATATTGCGAATGGTCTTGGACGCCTTGGCGATTGCCTGCTCAATCGCGTCCTCAACGGAAGTGGATGAGCTTCCAACCAGCTCGGTAATAGAATAAATATTGTCACTCATTATACTTGCTCCTTTCTAATAAGGGTGCGCAGAGATAGGCCTTTATAGCTTGGGGATTTGCCAATGTTCCCCGTCTCCTTCATCCTGTAAGTCGGTATCAAGGATGACAATAATAAGGCAGCGGTAGGTATAGGATCGTTGTGCCTTGCCGGAAGGCGCGTTCAGCCAAGCGCGTAGTGCCGCACTGCCACCTGCCGACTATTTTTCTGCTATTATAAGAGTTAGGTAGGAGAGAGGCGGAATGCAACCTGTGCACTCCGCCCGGGAACATCAGCCATACCGGTAAGGACGCCCGGCTTTTTGCATATCGGCGTTATATTGCTTGAATATATCGACGACTTTCTTTTTTGTGGGAGATTCAGAGGCGATCTCATCCCAGAAAACCGTGGCGGCCTGCTCCACCGTATCCCACTCCGCGTCCGGAATGGTGGTAAGCTCCATTTTTGTGCCATTGACCCGGAGTGAGGCTTCGCCGCCCCAATACCACCACTGCCGATAATAATGCGAGGAATCAAAAGTGATTTTGACCAGCTCTTTCAGATTTTCCGGCAGTTCATTCCACCGGTCCATGTTGGCGAAGAATGAGCCTGCCCAGGCGCCGGAAATATTGTTGGTCAGGAAGTAATTCGTGACGTCCGCCCAGCCAACTGTGTAGTCCTCGGTAATCCCGGACCAGGCAATGCCGTCGAGCTCACCGGTCTGAACGGCGACTTCAATGTCTTCCCATGGCAGGGTAACGGGAACGACGCCAAACTGGCTCAGGAATCTTCCGGCAGTCGGGAAGGTGAAAACCCGCTTGCCTTTCAGGTCCTCTAGGCTGTTGATCGGATCCTTGGTTGCGAAATGGCAGGGGTCCCAGGCGCCGGCTGAAATATGCTTTACTCCGACCTTCGAGTATTCTTCATCCCAGATTTCATTCAGTCCATATTGATTGAAGAGGACCGGCACATCGAGGGAATAGCGGCTGGCAAACGGGAAATAACCGCCAAAAACGGTAACCTCGGTTGGAGAAGCCATGGAGTCGTCGTCGGACTGCACCGCATCGATAGTACCTTTTTGCATGGCACGAAAGAGTTCGCCTGTCGGAACCAGCTGATCGGCAAAATAAAGCTCGATCTGCATCTGGTCTCCGGCAATTTTGTTGAAACTGTCGATGGCAGGTTTGATGACATGCTCAGCAAGGGCAGGACCGGCATAAGTTTGCAGGCGCCACTTGATCGTTGATTGTGCATGAACTGCAGGCGCGGCGAATGAAGAAGCGGCAGCAACACCAGCGCCTTTAATAAAACTACGTCTTGTCGTCATTTCTATCTCCTTCTTTTTTAAGATTGGCATTGGTATTCCAACACCGTCTTTCTTCCCGGTCAGCCGGGTTATCGTTATTTCCCGTAAATATAATCCGGCAGCCAGAGTGCGATCTCGGGGAATGCCATTACCAGACCAAGCGCAAAGATCATCACGCCGACAAACGGCAGAATGGACCCGTAAATGTCACGAAGTGTAATCTCTGGCGGGGCCATCGCCCGCATCAGGAATAAATTATAGCCAAAGGGCGGTGTCATATAGGCAATCTGTGTCGTGATGGTGTAGAGCACGCCGTACCAGATTAGGTCGAAGCCGAGCTCGCCGACCAGAGGAATATATAGTGGAGCAACGATGACCAGCATTGCCGTGTCGTCAAGGAAGGTTCCCATTAACAGGAATGAAAGCTGCATCAAGATCAGGATCACCCAGGGTGACAGGCCCAGCTGTTCGGTAAACAAATTTTCGATCGCTTTAACAGCGCCAAGTCCATCAAATACCGCACCGAAACCAAGCGCCGCCAGGATAATCCACATGAACATGCAGGAGATGCCAAGGGTCTGGCGAACCGAGTTTTCAAAGACCTGCCGGGTCATGCGCTTTTTGAGGACTGCGGCAACGAAAGCGGTTAGTGCGCCGATAGCCGAGCTTTCTACAAGGCTGGTCCAGCCATTAACAAAAGGCACCATCATCGCCGCGAAAATGGCAAGCGGTAACAGGCCGGCACGTAGAAGCCGAAGTTTCTCGGCCATGCCGACATCTCTCGCTTCCGCCTTGAGCGCCGGACCGAGTGAGGGGTTAATGCGGCAGCGAATGGCGATGTAGAGGATAAAGAATGCTGCCATCATCAGGCCGGGCAGGATGCCGGCCAGCCATAACTGGCCGACGGGCTGACGGGCTATCATAGCGTAAAGCACCAGAACGACTGAGGGGGGCACGAGAATGCCGAGAGAGGACCCGGCCTGTATAACGCCGGTGACCATGCGTTTGTCATAACCGCGCCTGAGAAGCTCCGGCAAGGCGATGGTGGCGCCGATGGCCATACCAGCGACGGAAAGACCGTTCATCGCTGAGATCAGCACCATCAGCGCGATCGTACCAATCGCGAGGCCGCCGTTTATCGGACCCATCCAGATATGAAACATTTTGTAAAGATCATCGGCAATCCGGGATTCTGATAGGACATACCCCATGAATATGAACATCGGTAACGTCAGGAGCGGATACCATTTCATCAGCTTCATGGCGGAAGCGAAGGGAATGTCGGCCCCTCCCGTTCCCCAAAGCAGCAAGGCGGATATCGCCGCGACGGCACCGATAGCGCCGAACACCCTCTGACCGGTTAAAAGCAGGAGCATCATGCTTGAAAACATCAGGAGGGCGATCATCTCATAGGACATCAGGCGGCCTCGCTTTTGAGTTTCAGAATGTCCTTGAAAAGCTCCGAGACTGCTTGCAGCAGCATCATGACAATGCCGAGGCACATTACGATTTTGATAGGCCAGATATAGGGGCGCCAGGCCGTCGGACTGCGCTCTCCGTACTCCAGTGAATAAATCGTACTTTCGAAACCGCCATAAAGGAGAACACCGAGATAGAACAAAAGCATGAACACGGTAGCCGTATCGAAGGCCGCTTTGCGCCTGTCGGACCAGTTTGCATAGAACAAATCCATGCGGACGTTTGATCCGAGTTGGATGGAGTATGCGCCGCCGAGGATATAATATCCCACCATTAAGAATTGGGCGATTTCAAGTGTCCAGAGAGAGGGCAAGAAAAAGGTTTTCGAGATGGAAGACCATAGCAAGACGGCCATCATGGCGAAGATACCATACATGATGAAACGGCCGACACGGTAGTTGATCTTGTCAACAACGCGGATATATGCGGCCATCCAACGCCTCATGCGGTGCGGACCCTTGTCTTTTCGCGGGTTATTGCGAAAAGAGCCTGTTGAAGAAGATTACAGAGCGTGCCGGCAACCGCTTTTTGGGAGTTGACATCACGGATCAGGTCATTCCGGATCTCGAACATGACATTCAATCTGCCCTTGTCAACTGCATGGACTTTGAGCGTATGGGTGACGCCGTCAGAGGCGCTGTAGGGTTCATTCCGCTGAATGTCATAGATTGTGGCATTTTTCGCAACCGAGAGCAGAGCATCTGCGAGCCGCGTATCTGTATCGTGAAGAATGCCGATTTCCACGTCACGTTTCTCTCCTGAATATACAGGCGTAAAGCTGTGGATCGTAACAATAACGGAATTGTCTTTTACGGCGCTGGTGATCCTCTTTTTGAAGGGCATGTAAAACTGTTGAATGCGCTGGTTTTTCTCGAACGCTGATAAGTCCTTGTTGCCGGGAATGGTAATTCCATCGCTCTCCTCGCAGATTGCATCTTTCTGATCGGGGGATCGATTGCAGTCATACAGTAACCGGGAATATTCACATGCGACCAGAGAGGCATTCAGTTGTTCTTGCAGGTTTTTTGCGACGGCCAATGCACCGGGGTCCCATGCAATGTGGCTCATCTGTTCGTCGGGAGTTAGCCCTAGACCGTTGTATTTTTCAGGGATGAAGTTGCTCGCATGTTCGCAAACGAGGAGGATAGACATGCCTTCGTCACGAAGGCTTTTTATATTTTGTTCCGGTTCGGTCACATCCTGCATTCTAACTCCGCACCTCTGCTCCCTATAAACTTCCCTGCCCCGCAATCTGTTGTCAATAGATTTTGAAATTTCCCTATGGTCCTGAAAAGGACGCATCGTTGGGCGCGGGAAGGATCGGCGGATGGTCCGTGGATTAAGCGGGCAATGGCTTTTTGGGAGGTTTGTAGAATGCGAAAATAATCTGTGCGGTGCCGGCAAACAGTCCCAAACTCACCCCGATCTGCAGGGCCAGATTATACGACCCCAACTGGTCAAACAGCCACCCGCCACCGAATGCGCCCATAAAGCTGCCGATCTGATGACTGAAAAAGGCAAATCCCTGGATCATTGCCTGCCAGCGCAAACCGAACATTTCAACAACAGACCCGGCAACCAGCGGAGAAACGCCAAGCCACAAAAATCCCATGACCGCCGCGAACAGGATTGTTGTCGAGGGCGTCGGCGGCAGCATGAAATATAAGGCAATGACCAGTGAGCGCGATATATATATCATGCCAAGCAGGACCATCTTTGGCCATCTGCCGCCTGCCCAGCCAAAGAAAATGCTGCCAAGGACGTTGAATCCGGCAATGATGCCAAGCGCCGATGCGCCAAGCATCGGGTCCATTCCGCAGAGAAGAAGATAGGACGGCAAATGGGTGGTGATAAAGATGAGCTGCATGCCGCAGACAAAATAGGCGATTGCCATCACCACAAATGGAACATGGCGAAACGCGACGCCAATTGCGGCACCTGCTGATAGCCTGTCGGTATTGTCGGGAGACAATTCTAGTGGTGCCTCTTTATCGACCCGCCCGGCTATCCAGGCAGAGGGCACGATTAAAAGGGCAAGTATTGCAAATCCGATAAGACCGACCCGCCAGTCGTAAAATGATTCTAGGAATTGACCCAATGGAGCAGTCATGATCGCGCCGACCGATCCCGCGGCGGAGACAATGCCGAGCGCGGTACTCCGGATGGACGCGGGCACCAATCGGGATGTCACCGAGAGGGTCATGGCAAAAGAGGCGCAGGCCATTGCGACACCGACACAAAGCCCGGCGCCCAAAATCACCATGAGGACACCATTTGCACTTGCAAGAAGCGACATGCCGATGACATAGGAAATGGCGCCGGCCACCATGACCGGCCGGAAACCCCAGCGATCGGCAAACATGCCCGCCAAAGGCTGGAAAATGCCCCAGATCAGGTTTTGAATAGCAATTGCAAAAGTGAAGTCCGTAATGGTGACAGCGATGTCGCCGGTCAAGGACGGCATGAATAGCCCCAGGCTTTGCCGCAATCCGAAACTCAAGCTGAGCATGATCGCTGCGGCAATAAGAATGGGGAGAACAGGCTTGAGGGCAGCGGTGTTGTTCATAATATTTAGAATTCTTATTGTTTTTATTGACGATAGTACAGCTGGCCGGCTGTTGGCAAATGATGTTTGGGAAATGTGGCCGGAAAAGCTCTACTCCGATTCAACGGGATTGACAATCCGAAACACAGGTTTTGAATGAGGACAGGGACGCCTCAGTCCGTGGTTTGAAAAAAGAAGTTGTACCCCGAGGCCGGACAAGGCCTCAGGCTCTATAGGAGTCGTCTGATAATCCAGCTAGACGTTGGATACGAGTGCCAGTTTATACCCTTTGTTCGAGGTAGCCGCATTTTCTTCGGGGTTGACCATTCGTTCTATGCCCGAAAATGGCATTGGTTTTCCAAAGAAGTAACCCTGAGCTTCGAGGCACCCAATTTCTCTCAGGAAATTGAGATCTTCCTGGTCCTCAACGCCTTCTGCTAGCGAGCTGATCTGTAGCCCGTTGGCCAATACGATTGTTGCGCGGGCAATAGCCGCTGAATGAGGACTTCCAGACACACCGCTAATAAAGGAACGATCAATTTTGATCTTGTCAAAAGGAAAGGCCTGCAGCATCGAAAGAGAAGAATAACCGGTACCAAAGTCATCCATCGCAAGGGATATGCCGATTTGCTTCAATTTTTGCACGACATGCAACGTATGAAGATGGTCTTCTATAATGCTGGTTTCTGTAATTTCGAGTTCCAGCCTTTGATGCGCAAGGCACGTTTCTTTCAGAATTTGACGCACCTTTGCGGGAAGGTCACCTGCTGTCAATTGCGCCGGTGCGACGTTTACCGCAATTTTATATGGTTTGCTCCACTTTGCTGCGCATTCGCATGCAGTACGGAGAACCCACTCGCCAATAGGGATAATCAATCCTGTTTCTTCAGCAAGTGGAATAAAGTCATTCGGAGAAATCAGGCCTCGCTCAGCGTGATTCCAGCGCAGCAAAACCTCAAAACCGATGAGGTCGCCAGTCGTTACATCATTTTGTGGCTGATAATATAGTTCGAGTTCGTCACGCTCAATGGCATGTCTTAAGTCCATCGCCAGAGCACTAAGAGTGCGCTTCTCCTCGTCAATATTACGATCATAAACCACAATGTTGGCGCCTTTGTTATGTGCCGCTCTGGTAAGAGCGAGCTCAGCTTGACCCGGGAGAAGGGCAATCTCATCGGCATTTTCTGGGAAGTGGGAAATGCCGGCGTTCAGATGCAGATTAAATAATTGTCCGTTATCCTCGATGGGAGCCTCAACAGCCAATTCCAGCTTCTGAAAAAACGAGCTGATACTGCTATTCGAAAACAACTGCATTGAAATCGCAACCAGCGTATCGCCCCGGCCTCGCGCAATTATCTCATTCTCTGTGCAAGCTTTTGAAAGCCGCTCTGCGACGATACAGATAACGCGGTCATTTACATGCTGACCATGGACTTCCCGTATCTGGCGCAGACCTTCCAATTCCAGTAGCGCAAAAGCGAGTTTCGCCGTCATATTTCCTTTGTCGAAGTAGCTGCTTTCCATCTTTTGCAAAGCTTTCTGGAAGAGCGGCAACCCGGTGAGGGGATCTGTCTGCGACAGGTGACGAATATGTTCTGCTGCTTCGATTTTGCTTTTGCTGTCGAGGATATTCAGAGAAAAGCCGGATCCGACCATTAGAACCATGACGCCAATCGTGCCGAAAATCAGAAGTTTATCTGGAAGTAGTGACGGGGGCACATAAACGTTCGGATCAGCTGTAATGGAAAAAGCGGCCATACCGACAAAATGTGTGAGCAGGATGGCAAGAAAAAAGCTGAGCGCCGAGCCGTAACGGCAAAACCGTGTCACGGGACGGGCGATCCTGTTTGCCGTAATGGCACCAAAAAACATACCCAGCAAGATAGAAGCTATGACGAGCGTTTTGTCCCAATGGGTCTCGCCCGCCACAATATAGGCGGACATGCCCATGTAATGCATCAACGCGATCCCGCCGCCCACAATTAGGCCGCCGAGCTCAATAAAAGTGCTGGATTTCGTAACGGCCGAAACCAGGAATCCCAGAATGCAAACAAAAATAATCGTAAAAAACGAAGCGATGGTTAGGTTGGGCTGATAGCCGCAGGTTACTCCGGGCTGAAAGCTTACCATGGCCAGAAAATGCGTACTCCAGATCGTGCATCCGCCCGCGAGCCCGGCGACAAAAACCCAATGGGCTTTTTTAACGCCTGTTGTAACCCGTGTCCGCTCAAACAGCCGGACTGTTATAACGGATCCGATAGCGCACAGGGCCAAGGCCAGCACAGCGATATCCAGGCTGTGCCCGTGAACAAGATGGAGAAATGAAGCAGTCATGAAAATGAAAACCAAAGCTGAATTTATTCAAAATAGCTGTGGAGGCTAACCCCAATAGATGAAGTAATTGTAAACAAATTCTGCTGAATAAGAATGAATATAATAGTAACTCGATCAACTTATCAGAGCGCGGCCATGAAATAATTCTTAATAAATGAGTTTTATTACTATTCAATAACAATCAAAAAGAGAATTTTATAATGGCTGCTTATTTACCGAAAATGATGAAAGCATATTATTAAAAGATGATATCAAGTAAAGTTGATTTGAATCAAAGTTTTCCCGCGTATTATTTGAGTAACGTGACGGCGCACACATTCTATATGGTTTTTGGCCAATATTCGATGCAAATCAGGGTTTGACCTTTTCCAAGGTTGAGTGTCGGGACGGTAAGATATAAAACCCTAACGCATATTATTATCATTAATGATGTTATCCAATTAAAGACCAGTTATCCGGAGTAAAATTGTGCTATTTAAGCTTTGTCATTTGATAAAGTGAACGATGATGGATGTTTATGGCATGATTCCGACGTGAGACATCCGTTGAGGCTTGTTGCCGTTTCTGCCCATTGTTAGGTTTGAAGGATTGAGAGCTTGTCCATACAATCAACTATAAGACTTTTCGGTCTCGCCGCATTTGTCATGCTGGTGGCTGCTTGTGAAAATGAAAAAACGCAAGCGGCGGCTCCGTCTGCTCCGCCAGCTGCTGAAGTTGGGTTTGTGACATTGCAGCCTTCCACAATCAATCTGGTGGCAGAGATGCCCGGACGGACCGTTGCATTTCGCAAGGCTGACGTACGTCCTCAAGTTGATGGCATAATCAAAAAGCGAAGTTTCACGGAAGGCGCCTATGTAGAGGCCGGCCAGCAACTTTATCAGATTGATAAAGACAGATATCAGGCGGAACTGGATTCGGCACAGGCGGAACTGGCGCGGGAGCGAGCCAATCTTGAGCTGGCAACAAAGACCCGCTTACGGTACGAGGCATTGCTCAAATCCCGCACCGCCAGCGAGCAGAGCTATGATGATGCTGTCGCGGCGGAAGCGCAAAGCAAGGCGGCGATTGCTGCCGCACAGGCCGGTGTCGACAAGGCCCGGATTGAGCTCAACTATACAAATGTCGTCGCACCGCTATCCGGCCAGATCGGCGCGTCAACTGACTCTGAAGGGGCCCTGGTAACTGCCAGCCAGGCCGAGGCGCTTGCCACGATAACGCAGCTTGATCCTATCTATGTGGATGTGACGCAGGCTGGGGGCAAACTCCTGAAAATCAAGGACGCCATTGCTGCCGGACGTGTGACCGGGCTGGATGAAGCAAATATAGAGGTGCGGCTCGTATTGGATGCAACAGGCCAGAAATATCCGCTTGCCGGCAAGCTGGAGTTTTCTGATGTAACCGTTAATGAAACAACAGGGTCCGTCCGCTTGCGCGCAGTGTTCCCGAATCCGGACAAGATATTGCTGCCGGGCATGTTTGTACGCGGCTATGTGGATCAGGGGCGTATCGAGAACGCCTATCTCGTTCCCCAGCGCGCTGTTATGCGGCGCCCCGACGGCGGCGCCTATGTGTATCTCGTCGGCGATGAGAATAAGGTCCTCTCGAAAGATGTTACAATCGAGCAATCACGGAATGAAGACTGGGTCGTGACGTCAGGGATTGAGCCTGGAGGCCGCGTCATCGTTGATGGATTGCAGCGTATCGCTCCCGGCATGACAGTCACTCCCAAAGACATTGATGCTGATGTCGCGTCATCCAAAAGTACAAAAGGTTGAGGGCGGTATAGATGGCAAGATACTTTATTGATCGCCCGGTCTTCGCCTGGGTGATTGCCTTGGTGATCATGCTGGCAGGCGGCATCTCGGTTCTGCAGTTGCCGATCGAGCAATATCCATCAATCGCACCCCCGGCAGTTCAGATATCCGCCGTCTATCCTGGCGCATCGGCGCTGACGGTTGAGAATACCGTGACGCAGAATATCGAGCAGGAGATGAATGGCCTCGATAATCTGCGTTATATGTCATCCATCAGTGATTCCACGGGCGCCTCTACTATTACTTTGACCTTTAATCCGGAGGCGGATCCGGATATCGCCCAGGTGCAGGTCCAGAACAAGCTGCAGGCTGCGACATCACGGTTGCCGACGGAAGTCCAGCAGCAAGGTATCGTTGTCTCGAAATCCAGCGGCTCATTTCTGATGGTGGTCGGCTTCGTCTCTGGCAACGGTGGTATCAGCGCTTCGGATCTCGCAGACTATGTGGTGACCTCGGTGAAAGATCCGATTGCCCGGATCAATGGCGTAGGTAGCGTAACCGTGTTCGGCTCGCAGCATGCGATGCGTATCTGGCTCGATCCGAACAAGCTGATCAGCTACGGCATTACGGTATCGGAAGTTCGTAATGCGATTGTTGTCCAAAATACAGAGGTGACTGCGGGGCAGATCGGCGGAACTCCCTCCGTTCCCGGTCAGCAGATCAATGCCACGATCACGGCGCAAAGCCGTCTGCAAACACCTGAAGAATTTGCCAATATTCTGCTCCGCGTTAATACGGATGGATCGCAGGTCAGGCTTGGGGATATTGCGCGGATCGAAATTGGCGCGGAGAGCTACGATACTGTCGCCCGCTATAACGGACAGGAAGCGGTCGGCGTTGGTATTAATCTCGCGACCGGGGCCAATGCGCTGGAAACGGCGGAAGCTGTGGAAAAGCGCATTAATGAGTTGAAGGCTTTTTTCCCTGCTGATGTGGAGGTTGTCTATCCTTACGATACAACACCGTTTGTCCGTGTTTCCATCGAGGAGGTTGTCAAAACGCTGTTTGAGGCCATTGTCCTCGTGTTTCTTGTCATGCTCCTGTTTCTTCAGAACCTGCGCGCGACCCTTATTCCGACGATTGCTGTGCCGATCGTGCTCCTTGGAACATTCGGTATCCTTGCGGCTTTTGGTTATTCCATCAACACGCTGACAATGTTCGCGATGGTGCTGGCCATCGGCCTTCTTGTGGATGACGCGATTGTCGTCGTGGAAAATGTGGAGCGGGTTATGGCGGAAGATGGGTTGCCGCCGCGCGAGGCCACCCGTAAATCCATGGGGCAGATAACGGGGGCGCTGATCGGCATCGCGCTGGTGCTCTCTGCCGTCTTCATACCGATGGCCTTCTTCTCTGGGTCGACTGGCGCCATTTACCGGCAATTCTCAATTACCATTGTTTCTGCAATGATTTTGTCAGTGGTTGTCGCAATCGTGCTGACACCAGCGCTCTGCGCAACGATCCTGAAACCAGCCAATGGTGGCCCGCATTCAAAGCGCGGCTTCTTCGGCTGGTTCAATCGTGGATTTGATTCTCTTAACCGGTTCTATCAAGGCAGCGTTGGCCATGTGGTTAACCGCAAGTGGCGCTATATACTGATGTACGTCATCCTATTGGGCGGGCTCGCTTTCCTATTTATGCGCTTGCCAACCTCTTTTCTTCCCGATGAAGATCAGGGAATTATGTTCGCAATGGTCCAAACTCCGGCTGGTGCGTCTCAGGAGCGGACGGTCGATGTACTCAAAAAGCTTGAGAAACATTTTCTGGAAGACGAGAAGGAAGATGTAAACGGTATCTTCACGGTGGCTGGATTCAGCTTCGCCGGAAGCGGGCAGAACTCGGGCATTGCCTTTATCAATCTTAAAGACTGGTCGGAGCGAACAGAGCCGCAGCAGTCAGTGAAGGCAATTATTGGCCGAGCCTATGGCGCTTTCGCGCAAATACGCGAAGCGATGGTGTTTGCTTTTGCACCCCCTGCCATTCTTGAGCTTGGCGTTGCGGGCGGCTTCGATATGCAGTTGGTGGACCGCAGCGGTATCGGGCATGATGCTTTGACCGCTGCCAGAAATCAGTTGTTGGGAATGGCGGCGCAAAATCCGAATGTTGCCGGAGTTCGTCCAAACGGCCTGAGTGACACGCCGCAGTTTGACATCAACATAGACCAGGAAAAAGCGGGCGCGCTTGGCCTCAGCATCGCGGATATTAATCAGACCCTGACAGCGGCCTGGGCGCCGTCATATGTCAACGACTTCATGGAAAACGGCCGGGTGAAAAAGGTTTACATGCAGGCGGATGCCCGCTTTCGGATGATGCCGGATGACCTGGGCAACTGGTATGTCAGAAATGACAAAGGCGAGATGGTGCCATTCGCGGCCTTCGCGTCCACCGAATGGAGTTTCGGATCCCCGCAGCTTGAACGGTTTAACGGCTTATCTTCCCTTAATATTCAAGGGTCGGCAGCACCGGGCGTGAGCTCAGGCGAGGCCATGATCGCGATGGAAGAGATGGTGTCGAAACTGCCTGCGGGCGTTGGATTGGAATGGACTGGTCTTTCCTATGAAGAGCGGGCGGCGGGCGAGCAGGCTCCTGCGCTATACGCCCTGTCTGTCATTGTCGTCTTCCTTTGTCTTGCGGCACTTTATGAAAGCTGGTCGATCCCGTTCTCGGTGCTCATGATTGTGCCGCTTGGCGTATTGGGGGCTGTCATTGCGGCCTTGCTCAGGGGGCTGCCCGATGACATCTATTTTCAGGTCGCGATTTTGACAACGATTGGCTTGTCCGCGAAAAACGCTATCCTGATTGTTGAATATGCGCGGGATCTCCATGATCAGGGTATGGAATTGATGGCTGCAACAGTCGAAGCCGCACGTCAGCGGTTGCGGCCAATTATTATGACTTCAATGGCCTTCACTCTTGGCGTTCTTCCTCTCGCATTGAGTACGGGTGCGGGCGCCGGGGCGCGAATTGCCGTTGGCACTGGTGTTATTGGCGGCATGCTTGCGGCGACTGTTCTGGCGATCTTCTTCGTCCCTCTGTTTTTCATGATTATTGTCAGGATTTTTTCAAAGAACCGTCGGGCCCCTGAAAAATCTTCTACGGCATCTGAGGAGGCTTGAAGAATGAAGGTTTCTCAGATTGTGTTTTGGACATTGCCGCTAACTATGATCTACTATTGAGGCAGGGCGCAGTTGCTGCAGCCAGATTTTCAAAGGCATTCCGATCTCGGCGCCATCCTCACGCGCATGCACATTGACGTTTGATATAACGCCTGTTTCAAAGGCTGATATGGCATCGCCGATGCGGGCGGTTTCGTGGGAGACCGTTACTGCTGAGACACCACGATCATCCAGGGCCGGTAATCGCGAGATGCCGGCCTCACTGGTAATGATCCCGGCGTCATTAAAAACAGCGACCCTGGCGGCTGCCTTTAATGCCCTGTCTGGATTGCCGCCAATAAGGCATCCATGAGAGCCAGTGATCACGATCCTGTTTTTATCCTCGGCCGTTACTAGTGAGGCAGAATCGACGAGCACGAGTGATAGCCCGCTTTTTTCCAATATTCTCTCGTGGCGCGTCTCTTCGACATGCGGCAAGTGTTCCTCAGCTTGAGGTGCCCGCGCCAGAGCCATGGCTGCTTTCTCGACAGCCATGCCGGGTTCAACACCACATGCTTTTGCAACAGAATTCACAACGCTGATAATACCCCGGTTCAGGGCATCCTGTGCGGAGCCGATCAGACAGGATTCGCAATCCATGGCTGCTGCGGCCATCCCAACATTAGCCAGGGCCAGAACACCAGCCACGCCAGCTTTCTCAAATCCGATTCCCGCGTCATTGAAGAGAATGGCACGAAGATTGGCCGCCGAGGCAAGGGACGCAGGGTAAATTCCGCCATGAGAGCCGGATATTACAACCCTGCCTTTCATTGACCCGTCGGTGTCTGTAATCGAGTCGAGTAAAAGAGATTCTTTTGTCATTTGATGACCTTACATAGCTTGACTTCGGGCTTCAATCTGTTTCAAATACCGGCAATATGAATTCCGGTTAACGGAACGCTTTGGAGAAAGTATGCCGAATATATCGCCTGTAAAAGGCTCCATAGCTCGGGCTGCGCGCGTTCTGGACGTGTTGTCACTGGCGCCTGACGGTGCGGACCTCAACGAAATAGTAGAACGGTCGAAATTCACGAAAACGACGACTTTTCGGGTGTTGTCGTCATTGCGCGATGTTGACTATGTTTTTCAGGATCCGGCAAGCCGGTCTTATCGGCTTGGTTCGAAACTGGCTGAGCTTGCCAGGGTTGCGGATCGCATCGATGTAGGCGCCCTCGCTGAACGGGGAATGACGCGCTTGGCGGATATGTCAGAGGACACCGTCTTTCTCTCTATTCCGGAAGGACACACATCCATTTGCATTAACCGGAAAGTCGGGGCATTCCCGATCCGAACCCTTACTCTGGATAAGGGAGATCGGCGGCCGTTAGGCGTGGGGGCTGGCTCTCTGGCTTTATTCTGTTCCTTGCCGGAGGAAAAGCGCGCGGCTATGTGTCGCATCAATAGGAGCTGGCTGGCTGATTACGGGGTTACGGAAGAGCTCCTCGAAAGGGAGTTTCAGTTCTTTCAAACCAATGGCTACGCCCTCAATTCCGGAGGTGTTGTTAGCGGGATGAGCGCCATTGCCGTTCCGGTCATAACCGATAGTGGTCGGCCGGTTGCCGCGCTGGCGGTCGGCGCGATCAATGACAGGATGGGTCAGGCACGTATCGACAACCTCTTGCTGCCAGAACTTAAAAGAGAGGCGCACAGTCTGGCTGACCGACTGAACGCGCTGGAAAAGGAAAATAGTACATGACAACTGTTGGTCACAATTTTGAACGCGGTCGATCATTATTGCAGATGATGGAGCGTATTCGTGCCTTCGAGGAACAGGCTTGTCTGGCTGCGGAACGGGATAAGCTGGTGCTGGGGGCGATCCATCCATCTATCGGCCAGGAGGCGGTGGCCGCGGGCATCATGCATAACCTCGAAAAGGAGGATATCCTGCTGTCCACGCATCGTGGTCACGGGCATACCCTTGCCAAGGGGGCGAGTTCCCTTGCAATGATGCGCGAGTTGCTCGGTCGTGAAGGCGGATGTTGTGGTGGTAAGGGCGGTTCCATGCATATCGCCGATTTTGATGTCGGCATGCTTGGCGCGAATGGTGTCGTTGGCGCAAACATTACGATTGCTGCGGGCGCGGCACATGCGATCAAGCTGGCGGGCGATAAAAGAATTGTGGTTGATATCTTTGGCGATGGTGCCATCAACCGTGGCCCGTTTCTGGAAGGTATAAACTGGGCCGTTGTGTTCAAACTGCCGATCCTGTTTGTTTGCGAAGATAATCAGTATTCCGCGACCACGAGAACGAAAACCATGACCGCCGGTGATGGAGCTGCTGCACGGGCTGCCTCTCTTGGTATGCGCTCAACGACAGTTGATGGAAATGATGTCGAGCTTGTTGCCGATACAATGGCTGAGATTGCGTCACGGCTGCGCGCCGGTGGTGCACCCGAGTTCCTTCATGCAAAAACCTACCGCCGGACCGGACATACGTCTTTTGATCCGGCTGGATATCGCCCGGCAGGAGAACCGGAAGAGGAAGAAAAAAGAAATGATCCGATTGCACGGCAGCGCACCATTCTTCAGGAGGCCGGTATGACTCCTGCCGATCTAGAGCAGCTTCACGAGGATGCGCAGAACGAAATGATTGATGTTTTGAAACAGGCAGCGGATACACCGTTCCCGGCGACGGAAACCGCGTTTGACGATGTGCAGGATATCGGAAGTCCCGCAGTGGAGGCCTATTGATGCCAAAATTAACATATCGGGACGCAAGTATTGCTGCCATCCGGCAATCCATGCAGGAGGATTCGACTGTTTGGTGCGTCGGAGAGGATTTGGGTCGGGGCGGCGTGTTCGGCCAGTATAAGGGCTTGCGCGAGGAATTTGGCGAAGCTCGGATTTCCGACGCGCCCATCTCGGAAGCGGCGATCATGGGTGCGGCCTTCGGCGCCGCGATGACGGGGACACGGCCTGTTGTCGAGATGCGGTTTTCCGATTTTGCACTCTGCGCAACGGATGAACTTGTCAATCAGATCGCCAAGGCGCGGTTTATGTTCGGCGGGCAATCGCGTGCGCCCATGGTTGTTCGCAAACCTATGGGGCTGTGGCGTTCCTCTGCGGCGCAACATTCGCAGTCTCTGGAAAGCTGGTACGCCCATATTCCGGGCCTTGTTGTCGCCTGTCCCGGAACTCCGCAGGATAATTATTCCATGCTGAAGGCGGCAATCGCCTGTGATGATCCCGTTGTTTATCTGGAACACAAGGGTATCTGGGATAACGAGGGCGATGTCGATTTTGATGAACAATATGAGTTTGGCAAGGCACGCATACGGACCGAAGGGTCGGATGTCACCATTGTGAGTTGGTCAAATACCGCCAACCTTGCTGTAGAGGCGGCGGAGAAGCTTTCCCGTGAAGGAATTGGCGCCGAAGTCATCGACCTTCGTAGTCTTTGGCCATGGGATAAGGAGGCGGTCCTCAACAGTGTTGCAAAAACCGGGCATCTGGTTGTTGCTCATGAGGCCGTCGCAGTTGGAGGGTTTGGTGCCGAGGTTGTTGCAACAGTGGCGGAGCAGGCCGGACATCAGTTGGAAGGGCCTGTCCGTCGTCTGGGTGCCCCGCGTTCCCTGGTTCCCTATGCACCCAACCTCGAAGATATGCTGCGTGTTACGACAAATATGATTGTGGCCGCTGCGAAAGACACATTGGAAAAAGGCAAGTAAATGATATCAAATGAAATGACGGGTGGTGAAGCGCTGGTGCGGATGTTACAGGCCCATAAGGCTGGACCGATGTTCGGCATGGGCGGCTTTCAGCTGCTGCCGTTCTATGATGCGGCGCGGCGTCTCGGGCTTAACCATAACCTGATCAACGACGAGCGCTGCGCGGTATTCGCGGCGGATGCCTATTCAAAGGTGTCCAATCGCGTCGGGTTGGTCGACGCAACTTTGGGGCCGGGGGCAACAAATCTTGTTACCGGTCTGGTGGAAGCTCTGAATGCCGGTACACCAATGGTTGCCATCATCGGTGATGCGCATCGTGATCATGCCGGAAAGAACATGACGCAGGAGACGGATCAGGTGTCCATCTTGCGTCCGGCATGTAAGGAACTTTTGAAAGTTGAAGCCATTCACCGTATCCCGGAAATACTACGCCGGGCATATGCTATAGCGACGTCGGGGCGTCCGGGACCGGTAGTTGTGAATGTGCCTGAAGACATCGCGCATGGAACCTATAATTTCGAGCCGGAGGATTTTGAGGTTGATCCCGCGCATGCCGCGATACCGGCACTTCGTTGTCGCCCTGATGCAGATGCAACGGCAAAGGCGGCGGAACTCATTGCGAAAGCAAAGCGGCCGATGATTCTATGTGGCGGCGGCGTTCACTTGTCGGATGCGTGTGACGAGGTCACAAAGCTTGCTGAAAGCTGCAATATTCCAGTATGCCATACATTAACCGGTAAAGGATCTATTTCTTGTGCAAGCCCATTGAACGCGGGACTATTTGGCCGTTATGACCGGATCGCCAATGACCTGATCGCCAAGAGTGACTGTCTGTTGGTCGTCGGGTGCAAGCTTGGCGAGATCGCCACTAAAAGATACACAATCCCCGAAGCAAAAGGGCCGGTTATTCATCTGGATATCGTCGCTGAGGAAATGGGTCGGACTTATGAGCCGGCGCTGAAGCTTTGGGGTGATGCCAAATCCGGCCTTCGGGATTTGAGTGCATTGCTTGAGGCAAGTGCCGCAAAGCAGCGCGCAGCGCGGGAAGCCTATGTTGCGGAAATTCCCAAGAAAATGGGTGCATGGCGCGAAGATGTTTCGGAGCGTCTGCATTCTGATGAAAGCCCCGTCCATATGGCCCGCCTGATTACGGAAGTGAATAGACTGCTGCCGGAAGATGGTTATCTCGTTGCGGATGGCGGTTTTGCTGCGCATTGGGGCGGCTTGCTCTTCGATACCAAAAAGGCCGGACGCGGTTTCGTGCCTGACAGGGGGTTCGCTTCTATCGGCTACGGTCTGCCGGGCGCCATGGGTGTGCAGTTGGCGGCACCGGATGCGGTCGTCGTCGGCCTGACCGGAGACGGCGGGTTCAATATGGTGATTGGAGAGCTGGAAACTGCCCGCCGCATGAACCTGGGCGTGACAATCATTGTGGTTAACAATGCTGCCTCAGGATATGTCAAGGCATTACAGCATCTGATGTATGGCGACGGGAATTACCAGTCGTCGGAGTTGTCGGAAACGAATTATGCTAGTGTGGCGAATGCTATGGGATGCCATGGCGTGCGTGTCGAGAGCCCTGATCAGCTTGAAGCGGCGTTGCAAAGCGCATTTGCTGAGAAAGATCGCCCAAGTGTGATAGATGTAGTCGTAACGAGGGACCCCGCACGGATGCTTCCTGCGGTGGACAACAGGACCGTTCAGGTCAAAAAAGGAGACCGCGTTGCATAAAAGCGCGGAAACAATAAAGTAGGGAAGGATAAAAAATGAAACTCTATGCTTTGATTGCCTCAGCACTGATAGGTGTTGCAAGTATCTCGCCGTCATATGCGGCGGATTATAAATCCGAATATAAGGTATCGACCGTCGTTCCGGCGCCATTTCCTTGGGGAATCGCTGCGGACAAATGGATTGAGCTTGTTCGGGAACGGACCGATGGCCGTGTGAATATGAAGGCCTATCCGGGAACTCAACTCGTCGCCGGAGAGCAGACAAAGGAATTCACGGCTGTGCGCCGCGGTGCCATTGACATGTCTGTCAGCTCGACGATCAACTGGTCGCCCCAGATTCCCGAGATGAACGTTTTTGCATTGCCGTTCCTCATTCCCGACTATGAGGCAATGGACGCGCTCACGGGTGGTCCGGTCGGGGAAAAGATTTTCGAAATTGTTCGTTCAAATGGTGTTGAGCCACTGGCCTGGGCCGAGAATGGTTTCCGCGAACTCACAAACTCAAAACAGGAAGTGCGGGCACCGGAAGATCTGGCGGGCATGAAAATTCGCGTTGTCGGATCCCCTTTGTTTAACGACATCTTTACAGCATTCGGCGCCAACCCGGCGCAGATGAGCTGGGCGGACGCGAAACCTGCCCTGACGACAGGTGCTGTTGATGGCCAGGAAAATCCGCTGACGATTTTCACGATTGCCAAGATGCATCTGGTTGGTCAGAAATATGTGACAACCTGGGGATATGTTGCTGATCCGCTGATCTTTGCGGTTAGCCACGAAGTATGGAACGATTTCACGCCTGAAGATCAAGAAATCATTCGTCAGGCCGCTGTCGAGGCCGGCGCATATGGTATTGAAGTGGCGCGTAAAGGTCTCACCAATGGAGACGATACTCTTTACAAGGAGCTGGAAGGACTTGGTGTTACGGTGACGCATCTTACGGATGAGGAGCGTCAGAAGTTTGTTGACGCAACGCGTGACGTCTATGCCAAATGGACGGAAATTATTGGCCCGGACCTGGTTAAGTCCGCTGAAGAAAGCGTAGCCAACAAGTAAGCCAGTCCTTGATTTCGACCGAACCGGGGGCTCAAAATTCCAACGTGATTTTTGAGCCTTCGGCACTTTTCAAATGAGAACAATCCTATGGAACAGCAACAATCTGCCGAAACAGATGAAAATGATCCGATAAAACCGCCTTTTCGAATAGAGGAGGCCATTGGCGCTCTGGCCATGGGATTGATCTGCGTAATCAGTATACTGAATGTCATCGTTCGTTATGCGACGGATGTGTCTTTTGCCTTTACCGAAGAATATTCTGTCTTTCTCCTTGTCATCGTTACTTTTGTTGGTGCCGGGCTTGCCTATACAAATAATGGGCATATCAGTATTGCAATTCTTGTCAACTGGCTTGGCGGACGCTGGGCCATGCTCCTTAAAACAATCTCGTTTCTTGCCTCGATTTCCCTGTTTGCGATGCTTGTCTATTATGGCGGCGATCTGACCTATGATGAATATCGCTTTGACGAAACCTCTCCGGCACTCGGCTATCCGACCTGGATGTACACGATCTGGCTGCCTTTGCTCTCCGTCGCCATCCTGTTTAGAATAGTTCAGGTGGCCTGGATTGAAGCGAGGAAAAAAGGATGAGCCCGCATTTCATCCTTTTAGGATCGCTTTTCGTTTTTTTGATTGCCGGTACGCCCATTTCCGTAGCGTTGGGTCTGTCCGGTGTTATTGCAATCTTCTTTGGCCTCGACATGGATGCTGTCGCCAATATGGGCACCATAGCCTATGCCAGCATTGCAAAATATCCGCTTATAGCAATTCCCCTGTTCATCCTGACTGGAATGATATTCGAACGTTCCGGTGTCGCGGAGCGGCTGGTGGAGCTATCGCGGGCAATAGTCGGTCCTCGCCGTGGTGGTCTGGCGCTCGTGGCCATTCTTGTCTGCCTTATCATGGGGGGCATGTCCGGATCCGGCCCGGCAGATGCCGCGGCAGTAGCGACCGTCATGATTCCCAGCATGATGAAAGAGGGGTATCCGAAGGCATTTTCCGCCAGTATTATTGCGGCATCGGCCTCAACCGCCATTCTTATCCCTCCCTCCATCGCTCTGATCGTTTACTCAATCATGGTGCCGGGAGTTGATCTCAGAGCCTTGTTCGCCGCGGGGCTTTTCCCTGGCCTATTGGCAGGACTCGCTATCGCGGTGCCCGCAATCATAATCAGCCGTCGGCAAGGATTTGGTGCAGAGGGTGGTGCCGCCATCCGCCCGCCTCTCGGCCGAAGTTTTGTCAGAGCGCTGCCCGGATTGTTCGCACCGGTAATCATATTGGGTGGCTTGAGAAGCGGGCTTTTCACGCCGACCGAAGCGGCGGCTGTCGCTGTCTTTTATGGCTTGATTGTCGGTCTGCTTTTGCATCGGTCAATGGGACTTCGGGATATCTATAACGTGCTTGCGGAATCCGCCCAGATTTCTGCCGTTGTCATGGTCATTATCTCACTGGCCGGGATTTTCGCCTTCGCGGGTTCAATCCTCGGGACATTCGACGTCGCGGCCGAATATATTCTGTCTATCTCGGAAGAGCCGATGATTGTGCTGCTGCTAGTCATGGGACTTGTCCTGCTGGCCGGAATGGTTCTGGATGGTGTCTCCATATATCTGATTGCATTACCCCTGTTGATGCCAATCATGGCCACTCTTGGCTGGAATCAGGTATGGTTTGGCGTCCTTATGGCGATGAATGTGGCCATTGGCCAGTTTACGCCACCGGTTGCCGTCAATCTGATGGTGACGGCCAGAATTGCGAATGTGCCGATTGAGGCGACCATGCGCTGGATCATCTGGCCTATTCTGGCCATGATACTGTCGGTTGGGCTCGTTATCGCCTTTCCGTCGATCGCATTGTGGCTTCCCTCCGTCCTTGGATACAAGGTTTAGCCCTATCTCATTTGGATAGAAGAGCCGGACGCAGCCCATTTGGTGACAATGGGCCTAACGCATGGCATTATTTTATTCAGTTTAGCAGATGGGAACGAGCTGAGAAGCCTGTCGCCTCTGCCGAGAGCTCTAATGAAATGGACACAGCGAAGGATAGCGTCATGCGATGGCGGGGTGGACGGCGCAGCGGGAATATAGAAGACAGACGTGGGCAGCGTGCCGGGGGACTTGGCCGGAGCCGGGGCATCCCTATTCGTCTGCCGAGAGGGCGCAGCGGCAAAATAGGCATTGTGGGCATTCTTGCCATTGTAGGCATTTCCCTTTTTCTTGGAATTGACCCGACAGTCATTTTGCAGGGTGGCCTGCAACAAGGGGGCGTGCAATCAACGTCTCAATCAGAACTGCCACGTACCGCTGCAAATGATGACCTGACCGAGTTCGTCTCTGTTGTGCTTGCGGACACCGAAGATACATGGCGTGCCGTGTTTGCGAATGCAGATCAAACATATCAGGAGCCGACGCTGGTATTATTCTCCGACTCGGTTCAGTCCGCTTGTGGATTTGCGCAGTCTGCCATGGGCCCGTTCTATTGTCCGGGTGATCAGAAAGTATATCTGGATCTGTCATTTTTCAACGAACTTAGGAACCGGTTTGACGCCCCCGGTGATTTCGCGCAGGCTTATGTTATTGCCCATGAAGTGGGCCATCATATTCAGACACTCTTGGGCATCTCGCAAAAAGTTCATGAGCAGAGGAGCCGTCTGAGTGAAACGGAGGGCAACAAGCTCTCAGTCCGGCTTGAGCTGCAGGCAGATTGCCTCGCGGGTGTCTGGGCCTTTCACGCTGATCAAACACGCCAGATACTTGAACCGGGAGATATCGATGAGGCGCTCAATGCGGCGACGGCGATTGGCGATGACCGGCTGCAAAAGCAGGCGACAGGTATGGTCGTGCCGGACTCCTTTACCCATGGTTCATCGGCACAGCGAGTGCGTTGGTTTAAGACGGGCTTTAAAGACGGAAATGTAAATAGCTGCGATACGTTTTCCGCAGGCGACCTATAAGAAATTCGTCCGGAGCGGAGGCCTCCAGCCTCCGCTCCGGGAATTTCTACTGGAACAGGTAATTCGGCAGCCACAAGGCGATTGCCGGGAACAATACAATCAGGAATAGCCCTGCCAGCTCGACCACTGTATATGGACCGACGGACCAATAGATATCCTTCATTGTGACGTCCGGAGGAGCAACCGATCTTAAATAGAAAAGGTTGAACCCGAACGGCGGCGTCATATAGCTTATCTCCATCATAACGACGAAGAGAATGCCAAACCAGACCGGATCGAAGCCATGGCTTGCGACCAGTGGTAGGAAAACCGGTAGAGTAATCAGCATGATGCCGACCGGATCAAGGACCATTCCGAGGATAAACAGGACAAACATCATGAAGGCGAGCGCACCCCATTTCCCGCCCGGTATCTGCTCCGTAATGTGAGTGATAAACTCTTCCGCTCCCATTGCTGTATAGGCCATCGAGTAAGCATGGGCCGCAAACACAATCCAGGTAATGATCGTTGTCAGCCGGAAAGTACGAAGAGAAGATTGTGAGATCACTTTCCAGGTTAGTTTCCGGTTTATCGCGCTGGCAACCAGTGCACCGAAAACGCCAACTGCGGCGGCTTCTGTGACCGTCGCATAACCACCAAAAATGGCGCCGAGGACGATGAAGATAATGAAAATAGGCAGAAAGACGGACCGCAGAGCGCTTATCTTCTCACCCCAGCTCGCTCTTTCTTCCGGCGGCAGGGAAGGGCCAAGGTGAGGCTGAAACCAGCATCTTACACCGATATAAATTGAGACCAGAGCAAACAGGAGCAAACCCGGGAAAACGCCGGCCGCAAACAACTTTCCGATCGATACCTCTGTAATCAGGGCGTACAGGACCATCAGGATGGAAGGCGGGATCAGTATTCCCCAACCACCGCCGGCATTAATTGCCCCCAGAGCAAGACGTTTGTCATAGCCACGGTTGAGCATTTGGGGGAGCGCTATGGTTCCCATCGTAACCACAGCGGCGCCTGAAATGCCCGACATGGCCGCGAAGATTGTACAGATGCCGACAGTGCCGATAGCCAAACCGCCACGCACGCCTCCCCACCATAAATGCATCATGCGGTAAAGATCATGCGCGACCCCGCTGCGCTCGAGAAGCATTGCCATAAACACATAAAGCGGAATTGCGATGAGTGAAGATGTTTCCATCAGGTCCCACATTTTTGAAGCAATCAGATAGAATGCAATGGGACCTTGCTCAAAGTAGAGAAAGATAACGGACAGGCCGCCCAGAACGAATGCCAATGGCACGCCGAGCATTATGAAAAAGAACAGGAAGCCGAAGAAGAGAAGTGTAAGGGTCTCAATACTCAGGAGCTCATACATTATACCGACTCCTTCTCATCGACAGCGTCGTCAACAACTGGTCCAAAGGCGCTTTCGTCTACGTCATAACCAAGCAGGATCATGATGTCCGCAATCAGCTTCACGATGCCCTGTAACAGCAATAAGATCGCCGCAACGAAAATCATGGATTTGGAGGGCCAGATCGGAGGACGCCAGGTTGTTTCGTAACTGACCTCAAGTCGCGAGATACTGTCATAAGCCATCGAATAACTCTCATTTAACAGAACGCCGAGAAATAAGAAGAACAGGAAGGAAGTTGCAATGTCGGTCAGTGCCTTCTTTCGCGCCGAAAAATGAGCGTAAAACAAATCGACGTTGACATGATCACGGCGTGCAAGCAAATAGCCGCCACCAATAATTGCATAAACACCGAATATCATTTTCGATGCCAGAGCCGACCAGGATATTGGGCTTTGCGTTATATAACGCATGATGACGTCGCTCATAAGCAGTATGAACAAGATTAGGACCGCATAACTGGCAATCCGACCGATCCATACATTTGTCCTAGTAACTGCACGGGCAAATGCGGTTATGGCATCCATGAAAGCCTCCAGTTCAATTTGATCAATTGGGCATTTTCAGACACCGGCATAAGCGCGACCAGTCATTTTAAGGTCGTGTGCAATTCTTGCTCTATGCGGAAGCCTTTGCAATTATATGCAAAAGCTTCCGTAAAATGAGCTAATCAGCTTGTGCCGAGTATTGACAGAACTGGGTGTTCTTAGACGTACCCCATTCCCTTGAGGAAGTTGACGAGCATTTCAGTTGCTTTCGTCGCATTCCCTCCCTTAGCACTTTCTTCTGTCAGAATAGCGCCTGAGGCTTCAGAGAATTTTGCAAGCACATCTGGTGGGAATTGACTGACCGTAACATTTTGCTCAGCAAGCCCCTTCGAGAGCGCCAGCTTTTCTTTATACTGATACTCTGTCGTGCGTTTCCAGAAGCGCATATCGAGCAGGTTGAAAAATTCTGATCGAAGGTCCGGAGACAGATTATCTATGGCCTGCTGGTTCATAATCAGCGTGTCCATGGCGAGGCCCATGGTCGGCTTCATGTGGAACTTGGCGACTTCCCACAGGCTCATGGACAGGGCGCCCTGTGCCGCTCCCCAATGGGCACCATCGACGACACCGCTCGCCAAGCTCGAGTACAACTCGGGGCCGGCAATATTCTGTGTCGACGCTCCCGCGGCCTCAAGGAATTTCAGGTAGCTGCCGGAAGAGCGCAATTTCAACGCAGAGAAATCTTCAATTGAATTGATAGGCTTTGAGACAACCAGTTCCGTCGGGTAGACTTTTTCCGCACGGCTGACGACGCCGTGGATTGCCAGATCCTCGTTAAACATGGCTTCAAAACCCATGTTCTTGAGGTAATGCGCAAACTCCCATGGTTCACGGAAAGTTCCGGGGACGCCCAAAGCCAGTCCGGCTGTTGAGGCCTCGCCAAGAATGTAGCCCGGGGAAATTGTCCCCATTTCAACCACGCCTTTGCGTACGATATTAAAAATCTCGCCGCCTTTGGCGAATTCGCCCGCGCCAAAAAGCTGGAGTTCGAATTGACCTTCAGTGTTTGTTTTAAGCTCTTCTGCAATGACAGCAAGGCTATCGCCAAAAGATGACGAGGCTTTTGGCCAATGTGATTGAACTTTCCAGGTCACCTTTTCGGCGGCCGTCGCTTTTCCGATAAAAGCAGGCGCAGCAAGAGCCGCTGCACCACCAGCCAGCGCACCACGCCGACTAATAAGTGTTTTTTCCTTTGTCATGATATTCCTCCCATTGTGCGATTGTATTGTCCCACCAATACATTCATCTTTTTCGTTAGTTTTTATACCGCAGCGTTTTTTTAGTTTTGGGAATATGCATCAGAGCAACGGCAACACGAACGGAAAATTTGCTTTTCTCTTTTATCGTAAAGACCGATCTCAATACATTCCGCTAAGATGATATAATAAAGGATCAGAATTGACAAGCCTTTGGGGAACAGACAGTTTTCAAATTCTAGGCCATTAAAGAGATAACTGCGAAAGCCGTCTGCCAATATATTACAAAGATAACACAATCCGGATTTAGAATGTCTTATCCGGTTCAGGTCCCTTTACGGCGTTAGTGCAGGATGTATATAACTAATCTGGACGGCCTTATGCTGATCTGACATATGAGCTTTTTCTGGTTTCAGATTGAAGGAGGCTTTGCGCTATGCGTATCAGTTGCTTTGACAGCTGAAATAGCAAGTCATTATACGAAGCGTAATTTTAAGGTGTATGAAAGAAAGAATTAATGCGCGTAGCAATCGTACAGTCCAACTATATACCCTGGAAGGGGTACTTCGATCTCATAGCTTCAGTGGACCGGTTTATTCTCTATGATGATATGCAATTTACACGTCGGGACTGGCGTAACAGAAACAAAATCAAGACACCACAAGGCTTGACATGGCTAACTGTGCCGGTTCTGTCAAAAGGTAAATATTTTCAGACTATTAAAGATACCCGAATAGATGGGACGGCATGGGCAGCAAAGCACTGGAAATCAATTGAAACAAATTATGCGCGCGCGCCTCATTTCAAAATGATGGCAGATATTTTCAGGCCTGCGTATGAAAAAGATATCCCGGATTTTCTATCTGAACTCAACGCTAAACTCATTCGTAAAGTTTGTGAATTTCTGAATATTGATGCAATCGTAGAAAGCTCAGCGGATTATGATCTGGTCGACGGGCCGAGCGCGCGTCTGGCGGACCTGTGTAAGCAGGTTGGTGCAGACGTATATGTTTCTGGTCCGTTGGCGCGCGATTATCTCGATATATCGCTATTTTCAGAGAAGGGCGTCGAGGTTGAATGGTTTGATTACTCAGGATATCCGATCTACGATCAGCTTTGGGGCGAATTCGAGCACGGGGTAAGCATCTTGGATCTGATCTCAAATACAGGTTTAACGGCTCCAAACTATATGAAGAATGTTTGATTTTTTGAAGAAGGATTCCGGATTTGGAGTTGGCTGAAATATTCAAAGACGAGGAGCAGAGTGCACGCCTGAGGGCTGAGGCCGAATTCGGTCAGCGTGAAATACAGCCGTTTTTTGAAGATGATAACCTGCCGGGCTCTGTTCTTGAGGTTGGATGCGGCACCGGGTTTCTTTTATCGCAGCTTGCTGAAAAGTATAAAGATAGTTCATTTTCGGGCGTTGAGCCGATTGGCTCCGGCTTTTCGCAGTTTGAAGATACCTTGAATGCTATTGAAAGCCGGTACACAAATATAACCTTTATCCGCAAGCGTATCGAGGATGTGAAGAGCGACGAAAAATATGATCTGATATATTCGGTCAATGTGTTCGAGCATCTGGATGATTGGCGGGAAGCTATCGACATATGTTTATCAATGTTGAATATAAACGGCCGTCTGGTCATTTTGTGCCCGAACTACTGGATACCGTATGAGTCCCATTTCTCGCTTCCTATTATCGGGTCCAAGTCTCTTACCTATAAAATATTTTCAAAAAAAATTTTGGAAATGGAAGAGGCATATGACGCGCACGGATTATGGAAATCTTTAAATTTTGTCACAGCGCCGCAAATAAAAAAATACTGTCATTCAAGAGATTATACTCTCGAGTTTGATACGGCGGTTATGGCTCGCATGCTCGACCGATTGGATGAAGACCCTGAGTTTAAGAAGCGACAAAGTGCGCTTGCCACTATTGCCATCATAGCCAATCGGTGTGGCGCCGGGTTCGTCCTGCGTAGTTTGCCCGCGCGTTGGGGGGCCTATATGAAAGCCGTTATTCGCGCAAAAACCTCTACTGCATCGATCTAAATGCTGGCTGCATGAAGGGTTTGGCGACAAGATGGTGCTACCCAACTCGATTGCATCGGTTTATCTTTTATCAACTCTCGTCAAGCTTGCGGGCAATAACCCAGTATTTGGTACTCTCAATGATTTCGTAGCCTGCATCCCGAACAAGATTTTGTTGAAATTGTTCTACATAGGTTGGAAGGCCCGCAATATTATTTGGGGTTGCATTGTCAAACGCTATGAAAGGTGCTTGAAGTTGGCGCAATGACGTTACCAGTATATTACGCGTTTCCTCGCGATGGCCGAAGAAGAAAGGCGCTTTTTGAGTGAGTGCAGGCTGAGTCCCTGCCAACCGCACCATGTTAAGGGCGAGTCCGCTGATCCATCTCAACCCCGGGCTCTCTGTTTCCAGATTTTTTAACTCTTCGGCTTTTTCGAGTGTGTAGGTGCAGAGTTCAGGAGAGGCATTAATACCGTCCAGGCAGGGCCTTAAATGACCATCAATTCTTTCGGAGACCGCGGACACAAAATCTTTGGAAATCACTCGTCTCACCGGATTGCCAAAAATAAACGGTATTATCAGCAAGATCAGGATAAAGGACCAGACTATCCGGTCCGTCTTGAGCCCTAAAGAAAGCTTCGGCAGGACGAGTAAGGTATAGAGGAGGAACGGTATCCACATATTCAAAATATGAAAGCGGTTCATTACGTAGGGACCGATAGCAATGATCAAACCGACAATGACAACATTTTGAAACTCGATTGAGGAAAGGGGATCTTTATCCTTTATCGAGATCAGATACCGGGAGAACAAAATCAAAATATGAATCATCACTATCACGAAGGGCGCCAAGAGATAGGCCGAGAGCCCTGCGAACCCGCTTGAACCACTCTCAATTTTCTCACGCATAATCTGGAGCAACTCGGCAGATGTGGAAACGAGCGATCCCTCAAAGAGAATAGCGATAAACAGGGCGCTGGATATTACTAGGCAGAATGCGAAGACGATGCCTGAGACCATCAGGCTCAAAAATCCCTGTCTTGCACTTTGAATAAAGAGAGCAAATCCCAATGCAAGAATGCAGTATATGCTGGTTTCAAAGTTATAAAATAGAAACAGCGGAGAGACTGCTCCAGAAATTGCCGCACTGGCGAGCCATCCAGATCTTGCCAAATAATAAGCGAGGAGGACTGTCACCGGGACCATCAGAAACCGAACCGGCAACAGATTGGGGGTGTGGTATGTATCGGCAACTCCGGACATCATTCCCGAAAAGACGAAGAGAACGAGAATGATTGCCGCCCATAGTAACTGGTTGGTCTTTCCATTAAGGCGCTGGTAAATGATGCCTATGATCAATGCACAAAAGAAGACATTGATGAGTTTCAACAGCGACATGGTTCCGCCTAACGTTTCGAAAAACGGAACAATCCGGAACCCTGCAATCATATCATTGAGCAGGACACCATAGCCGGCAAACGCGTCGAATTCCATGCTGGCGGCTGTCTTTGTATATAATCCGGTACCCAAGACGGCGGACCAATGAATATCCATTGTCCACAACCGGCCATCTTCAATTTCCTGCTGAACACCAAACGGCAAAATACAAGTGAGAAAAATGAGTATAAGCGCCGCAATTGCGATTGACCTTGTCTTAAATCGGCCCTTGATAACCTCTGCCATTAAATAGGCGGCGACTAATGCCAGCAGGAAATCACGGGCTTTTGGTTCGTAGACAATTAAAACAGCGGCCCAGAAAACTATACCCAGCCAGGGTCGCAGCCATGGCGGAATTTTGGATGAGAGAACCCAGTGAGTGTTGTTTGGTTTTCGAAAGGCGTTGGGGGTGAATAATCCTGCGGTGAGGAAAAACCCAAACACTGCTATGCAGAGAAAACTGTAGAATGTTGCCTGGACCCGGGTATCCGGCATGGTCAGATAGGATATCTGCTCCGGCGTGAATATAATATTTTGCGGCGTTTGCTGTACCCAAAAATAGGATATTCCCAACGTCAGTAAAGTAAGGATGACTATTGAGGCGAGAACCTTGATATCAATAAGCTGTAGAATTTGGTCAACCAGAAAGATCGTCTTTCCATTGAAGGACGAGAACCCTCTTGAAAGCTTGTCTTTTGAGAAAAATGAACGGCCACTAGTCATTTCAAACTACTACTCTTAACGCAAACAGATACGGTGCTGAGATTGGAATCGCTCTCGTTGCTTGTTTTGTCTTATGACAAGATAATTGGAATTTGAAGTGGAGGCTATACAGTTACGTTCCAAAATTTCCCAGCCTCACTCTTTCATTCCTTGCTGCGTCTACTCAAGAGGCTTGCATCCTACATTCTTGCGCGATGCAATCTCGTTTCCCGATACAGAATAAACAGTCCGGCGCCGACGACCAGGGCCGCGCCCGCAAATTTCATCGGCCCCGGGATATCTCCCCAAACCAGATAGCCGATAACGGCTGACCATATGAGAGAGAGGTATTTCAGCGGTGCAACAATAACGCCTTCGGTGAGCTGGAATGCCATGACAACCAGAAGATGAGCAAAAGTCACAAGGATTCCGCCCAAAATAAACCAGCCCCATTGCTGCACAGTGGGCATATGGGTGCCGAAGGGAAGGGTAACGGCGCCCGCGATTAGCGCGACGACACTGGTATAGAACATGACCGTAACGGCGCTGTCCGCGGTGCCGAGACGACGGGTAATTAGATCCCGTGAGGCGGAGCTGACAGCGGCGAGTATGGCAAAGATGACCCAGCCGTTAAAACCCTCGACGCCGGGCTGGATCATGATGAGGACACCAAGGAAGCCAGCGAGAACGGCCAGCCAGCGGTGCCATCCAACCGGTTCGCGCAACAAAAAGGGGGAGGCGGCAGTCAATAACAAAGGGGCCGAGAAAACAAGCGCCATGGTCTCTGCAAGCGGAAGATTGATCAGAGAAATTGTGACAAACAGGCTGGCACCGAGAGCAGCAATGCTGCGAAGCAAGACGCCTTTTGGCTGGTTCAGGCGCAATATCGTTACACCGCCATTCAACTGAATTAAGACTGCGAGTACCGGAAACATCCAGATTCCGCGATAGAATAGAATTTCTCCCGCATGGAAATCCGCGGTCAGCCATTTGGTGATGGCATCCTGTGTGGTCAGCAGGAATGTCCCGGCAATCATACACAGCATGCCCTTGATGGCGTTACTATCTGATGATACCGCCGTCACGAAACGATGACGCTTGTTGTGAAAAATGGCATTGGTGAAAGCAAGAAACAAATCCCCCGAGGCCGCCATTCTATCCGAGAGCTTCAGGAACACAAGCTGGATAATGGACGGGCTGACTTAGTCCCTATGTTTTCAAATGCCGATAATAAAATCTTTTCGCCTTGGCCCGGTTGCCGCACATATCCATGGCGCACCATTGTCGGCGTCTGTTTTTGCTTTCATCCAGGAAGAGCCAGCCGCAGTTATCTCCCGGACATATTTTGACCCGGCCAATCTCGGAAGGATTTGATAGCACGGCCGCTGCCGATATTTCTATCGCTTTGGCAAGGGACGTTTCCGGTCCGTATTGCAACGATCCTTTTGGGCCTTTTGCCAAAGAGACGGCACTGCTTGTCCGGAAGTTGTTGTTGAACTCTGCAAGAAGCCCGGGCGCTGGCTGTTCAGCGTTTATCAGGGATACTAATATCTGTCGCAGATTCATTCTTAGTTGCAGGACCTTGTCCCGAAATGATCTGTGGTCCGGAATGAGAATGTTATGAAGCTCGACAGCCGCGCGCCAGGAGATGATATCATTGATATTATTAAGCTTATCTTCAATGACCGCACCTTCCGCACTCCAGTCTGCCGTGTTCACAAAGTCCAGACACAGTCGGCCGCCGACAAGACGAAATTGCGTATCCTCTTTCTTCATGCTCTATTATAACCGCTGTTATGGTTGACCATCAAGATTTATCTATATAACATAACCTTTTAATGGTTAGATTGAGATGACTTCGCATTCCGGCAACGAGATTCAGATTACATTTCAGGGCATATGGAGAGGGGTGCGAAAAATGTTTGCGCTCTCACTTTTTATTATACCCTTCGGCATGGCCTTTGGCGTGGCGGCAATTGAAAGCGGCATGTCGGTTATACAGGCGATCACGATGAGCGTTCTGGTTTTTTCTGGTGCTGCGCAGTTTGCTTCGATAGATATGTGGTCGTCGTCGTCATATGTCTCGTTATTCCTGGTGGTTCTGGCAGTAAGTGCCCGGCATATCCTGCTGGGGGCGGCGCTTTCTCCTTGGGTAAACAAGCTGGGTCGACCTACAAGGCTGTCGGCGCTTTCGGTGCTAAGCGATGCAAACTTTGCGGACTGTTTCAGTGCCTTTCGGGCCGGCGAACGTGACGTAGGTCGGCTTGTTGGTGGCGGCCTCACGCTGTGGGCGACATGGGTGATCGGTACTGTTATTGGTGCGTTTGCCGGCGAAGCATTCGGAGATCTGGATCGTTTCGGAATTGACGTCCTGATGCCGTCGTATTTTGCTGTTCTGGTGCTTATGCAGTGGCGTGTCGAATGGGAAGGTGTGAAAACCTACCTGCCTGCGATCGTGGCCTCCCTTGTTGCTGTTCTGGGGCTTTATCTGCTGCCGACCGGCTGGAATGTCGTTGTTGCCGCTTTGTCAGGCGGCCTGGTGGGAGGGCTGACCTATGGACGCTAGTCTGTATGGTTATCTGATGATTGGTTTGATGGGGGCGGTCGTTTACTTCACGCGGGTTGCAGGGTCTGAACTGATGAGCCTGTTTGAAATGACCCCGCGTCTCGAGGCTGTTTTAAAATCGATGGCATCCTCTGTGCTGGTTGCGATTGTGATTTCAGAATGTGCCAAGGGAAGTTTTCGCACCATTGTCTCGGTCGCGGTGGCAATGATTGTAATGTTTCTTCTGAAGCGATCCCTGATCGCGATTTCCGCAGGGGTCATCTGCGCGGTGCTGTTTAGTAACTTTCAATAAGCTTTAGAGGGTGCGGGTTGGTGAGAAGAAGATATCGCTATCGACCACCTTCAAACTATCAACCCACCAGCGCCCAACATTACCATTGATTATAGGATAAGAACTTCCCAGACATCTTGATTTCTATCCTATCTCCCTTTTCATAAGGTACTTTTTCGACAGTCATATCGAAGTCAATGGCGCTCATAATTCCGTCGCCCCCCTTTTCCTGGATGAGCTCCTTTATGGTATCGCCATATACGCCGACAATCTCATATAGACGATAAATACAGGGATCTGTCGGAATGGTCTGCGGGAACATTTTTGTTGGATACTCCGCGAGGATTACCGCGACATCCTGTGGAAGGCCCAGAGTTTTCACGAGCAAGTCCGCTTTGTCTCTCGGAAAAGAGTTCATTCCGAAGCAGGCAGACGTCGTAAACACCTCCGACATGCCAATTGAGTCCGCAATGCCTGCCCAGGTTAATCCGGCATTACGCTTCTTTTCCAGAATCATTTCGGTAACGTCTGCTTTATTCACGCTTTTTTCCTTTCAGTAATAATGAGGCTATCCTTTGATCTTCATCAGATTGGGAGGAACGATCGACTCCGTCTCGGATGAAGAGGGTGTGCTGAAGGCGGGCCGGACAATTTTCGGCTTGTGCGGGCCGTTGTTTGTTTCTTCCAGCGCTTCTGATCCGCTCGCCAAATCCTTCGATCGTTTTGCGAGAAACTCGACCAGATGGTTTCTAATTTTGTAGTAACCGTCATGATGAATGATATCTGCGCGGCGTCTCGGGCGAGGAATGTCAATTGTCACACTCTCAGCAACTTGCGCGAACGGACCATTTGTCATCAGAAGAACACGATCCGCCAGCAATATGGCTTCATCCACATCATGGGTAATCATGAAGACCGTTTGATCGGACCCGGACCAGATGCGGATAAGCTCATCCTGAATGGTTCCCCGGGTTAGGGCATCGAGAGCGCCGAAAGGTTCGTCCAGCAGGAGCAGTTTTGGCTGAATGGCAAAAGCGCGGGCAATGGATACGCGCTGGCGCATGCCTCCGGAAAGCTGGGAGGGTTTGCGATGTTCTGCCCCGTTTACCAGGCCGACAAGCTCGAGATAATGATAGGAATGCTCCCGCACTTTCTCTTTCGACCATTCCGGATACCGCGCCTTGACGCCGAAGATGACGTTTTTCAGGGCGGAGAGCCACGGAAGCAGGGAGTAGTTCTGAAAAACGACGCCACGATCCAGGCTCGGTCCCGATAGCTCTTTGCCATCCATCGTTACGCCGCCGCTGGTCGGGGAGTCGAGGCCTGACAGGACATTCATGATTGTCGATTTGCCACAACCTGAATGGCCAATGATGCAGACAAACTCCCCCTTATCGATATCGAAATTGACATCTTCAAACACGGTCAGGGGAGCCCCGCCATCAGGGGAGGGGTAACGCTTTGTCAGCGAGTCTACTTCAAGAAAAGGTTTGTCAGTCATGATTGCTCCTATTCCTGATACTGAACGGATCGCTGAACCCAGGCGAAGGCGGCATCAAGAAGCATGCCGACGACTCCGATAACAAGGATTGAGAAAATTACGCTCGTCAGGTCGAGGTTGTTCCATTCGTTCCAGACGTAATATCCGATGCCTGTGCCACCAACGAGCATTTCTGCAGCTACAATGACCAGCCAGGCAATACCAATTGAGATGCGCATTCCCGTCAGGATGGTCGGGGCGGCTGCGGGCAGGATAACGATGAGGGCCGTTCGCAAGGATCCGAGTTCGTGGGTTCGGGCCACATTGACCCAGTCTTTCCTGACGCCGGCGACACCGAAGGCCGTGTTGATCAGCATGGGCCATATGGAACAGATGAAGATCACAAAGATAGCCGAGGCTTGGCTATCCTTGATAATGAAGAGGGCAAGAGGCATCCAGGCCAGCGGAGAAATGGGACGCAGAACCTGGATAAAAGGATCGAATGCTTTGTAAGCGAGCGGTGACATGCCGATCAAAAAACCGACCGGTATGGCAATCAGGGCGGCCATGAAATAGCCGCTGAGGACGCGAAACAGGGAATATCCAATCTGGATGCCGATACCCTTGTCGTTGGGGCCATTGTCATAGATAGGGTTCGAGAGTTCTTCCCATGCCCTGACAATGATCGCTGACGGGGGCGGTACGCGCGCCTTCTGATCGGCGGCGCCGACGAGCTTCTCATACTCGGTAAGTTCACCAGCGGATTTAACCGCTGGTGTTGCAAGTTCCCATATTCCTAGACCAAAAACCAGAATGATAATTGATAGGAACAGAGCCTTCAGATTAAGTGACGTGAACATGTATCACGCCTTTTTGATTGCGAAGCTGTCGACATAGGCTTCCGGCTCGGCCGGATCAAAGGTCTTGCCCATTATCGTGTAGCTTTTATAGGTTTCCGTGGGCGGGGTCAGGCCAAGGTCAGTCATGATCTTGGCGCAATCTCCGGCAAGGTAGACCTGCTCGGCTACGCCCTTGTAGTCGACATCACCTTCAATGTAGCCCCAGCGCTTCATTTGGGTCAGGATCCAGACGCCCATTGAATGCCAGGGGAAAGGATCAAAGTCGATGCGGTCGGGAACATCCTTGATATTGCCCAGACCATCGGCATAGCGTCCGGTCAGGACCTGCTCGATCACCGGGACGGGCTGATTGAGATAGTTTGTCGGCGCAATGGCGGCAGAGATTTCCTTCCTGTTTTCACTCTTGTGCGCATATTGGGTTGCGTCCACCAGTGCTTTCAGCAAGGCGCCATATGTGTTTGGCATCGTGGTCGCAAATTCCTGGCTGCAGGCAAATGCGCAGCAGGGATGTCCGTCCCAGATCTCTTTTGTTAGTTTATGGATGAACCCGATTTTCTCCCAGACAGCACGCTGGTTGAACGGATCGGGAGAGAGATATCCATCGAGATTGCCGGCACGCAGGTTTGCAACCATCTCCGGCGGCGGGACGACACGAATCTGAATATCCTGATCGGGATCCAGTCCAGCTTCCGCCACATAATACCTAAGCAGGAAGTTATGCATGGAATATTCAAACGGAACACCAAATTTGAACCCCTTCCACATTTTCGGATCGTTCTTATCCAGATGATCGTTGTGCAGGACAATGGCCTGTCCGTTGATATTTTCAACGGCGGGCATCAGGAATGGTGTCGCGGTAGAACCGGCGCCCATCGTGATCGCCAGAGGCATCGGGGTGAGCATATGCGCGGCGTCATACTCTTTGTTGAGAGACTTGTCGCGGGCGACGGCCCAGCCTGCGGTTTTTATGACATCTACGTCGAGGCCGTACTTCTCATAGAACCCCAGCGGTTTTGCCATGATGATGGGCGTCGCACAGGTAATTGGCACGAAGCCCACGTTCAGCTTCGATTTTTCCGGTGTTCCAAGATTATCTAGGATAGCGGCCTTGGCTTTGTCCATCGGGAAGACGGCGGCGACGGCGGCGGCCAAAGTTGTTCCGCCCAGCATCTTTGCAAAGGATCGGCGTGACAGTTCGTTGTTTCCAAATACGGACCGGACAACGGCGCTTTCAACGACTCTTTCCATCAACTCGTCGCTGGATTGGAAGCTTTCTGTTTCAACATGGGTTTCAAGGTTGTTGCCAGGTTTGCCCCAGCATTCATGACACCCACAGTTCGCGCCATGCCGCAGATCCGCGTCTCCGTCGTATGGATTGCCTAGACTTTTTGATGCCATCTAAATTTCTCCTTCGTGTTTGTTCAGAAGTCGCTCATTGCTCGGTAAACATGGAAAACACATCGCAAAGGGTGTGCCAGAACGGCGGAAAATTTTTTTCCAATGATTTCAGTGTATTGTGATTTATATGAAATTAAATTGACTTACGGAGATTCATAAATTACGATTTTACATAATCAAATTTACGATTTATCGTAAGGAAGCACGTTATGAACGATTTCACAAAATCGAAAAGCCAGACGGGTATGAAGCGGGGGCATTCCGGCGCTTCGGATGAGCTAAATCGTCCGTTGTTGTGGGAGGATGACTGGTACCTTTCAAATGCGATTTTACGGCAGGCATTTGACAAGCATCCTGAACCGGGACTGATTTTTGATCCATTCTCCGGGATCATCTTTCGTGCAAACAAGGCGGCGCTGGAATTCTTCAAAGTTGCGGAGAACGATATCCTTGGGCGGACCATTGGCCAGCTTTATTCCGACGAGAGAGGGCATCTACATGTATTTACCGAAGAGGCCCTTGATCGCGGGTATGCCTGGACGCGGGAGTTGACGCTCCAGCGACCGGATGGAAAGCCCATGCGACTTGAACATGCCGCGGTTTCGGTTTCATTGCAGGGAAAAACCCGGATTGTCCTGACGATTACGGATCTGAGCAATTTTGAGCGGCGCTCGGTCGATGACGAGGCTAATACATATCACCGCAACGGCCTTGAAGAATGGAGAAAAGCCGAAAGGTATTTTCGTGAAATTGAGCGGGAAAACAGATTGATCCTCGCGGCGGCCGGCGAAGGAATTTACGGTGTGAATGCGGACGGGATAACGACCTTTCTGAATCCCGCAGCGGAAAAAATGCTTGGCTATAGCGCGAGCGAGCTTGTCGGAAAGGATATGCACTCGGTAATCCACCACCATAAAGCGGATGGCACTCGCTATGATGAAATGGATTGTCCGATCTATAATGCATTTCGTAAAGGAACGCTGCACACGGTGGATGACGAGGTTTTCTGGTGCAAGGGGAATACGAGTATCCGGGTTGAGTATACGTCAACACCGATTGTGGACGGCGGGTCTGTTGTCGGGGCCGTGATCGTCTTTCGGGATATTACGCAACGAAAGCGGCATGAAAAGCAGCTGAAGTCGGCGCTGGAAGAGAACGCCCGGTTGCGAGAGCGGCTTGAAATGGAGAACGCCTATTTGCAGGAGGAAATCCGTAGCCATATTAATCATTACAATATATTGGGGAATTCCCAGGCAATTGAGAATATCCTGAAGCAAATAGAGCTGGTGGCGCCAACAGATGCCAATGTTCTTATCACCGGGGAAAGCGGTACGGGAAAAGAACTTGTGGCCCGGGCCATACATCAGGCATCCGAGCGCCGTGATCGACCTCTTATTCGAGTCAACTGCGCGGCCATTCCGCGGGAGCTTTTCGAAAGTGAGTTTTTTGGCCATGTCAGAGGCGCCTTTACCGGCGCCCTGCGTGACCGCATCGGTCGGTTTGAACTGGCGAATGGTGGCACGATCTTCCTTGATGAGGTTGGCGAAATTCCGCTGGACCTCCAATCCAAACTTCTTCGAGTGCTGCAGGATCAGCATTTTGAAAGAGTTGGCGAGGAGAAAACCCGGGAAGTCGATGTGCGTGTTATCGCTGCGACAAACCGCGATCTGAAAAAAGAGGCAAACGCAAAGCGCTTCCGGGAAGATCTTTATTTCCGCCTGAACGTTTTTCCGATTGAATGTCTGGCATTGCGGGACCGCCCTTCCGATATTCCGATACTTGCCGATCACTTTCTCGAAACCGTCTGCAGCCGCTTGAACATAAAGAAGCCATTGCTGACCAAGTCCAATATCAAGGCATTGCTTTACTATGACTGGCCGGGGAATGCGCGAGAGTTGCAGAATGTCATCGAGCGCTCCGCCATCCTGTCGCGAGAAGGTAAGTTAAGCTTCAATTTGCCGGCAGGTGAAGATATTTCTCCGATGCCGGTTTCAAAAGCGGCGGCGAAAGAGTCGGCTGAGCAGAGTACTATATTGACAGCAGCGGAGATGGCAGCTCTGGAGGAAGAGAATATAAGACGCGCGCTGGAAACCGCCGGGGGCCGAGTATCAGGCCCGGACGGCGCCGCTGCCCTCCTTGAGATGAAGACGACCACTCTTTATTCCCGGTTAAAAAAGATCGGTGAGTTAGCGAAATAACTCGCTATGTCTGTTCGAATTGGATCTAGTAGTATTAACGGTCCGATATCAAATTGACCCGGTTGAGTTTTTCCGATTACCCTGTATACCCTCTGCTTTGAGAAAAGTTCACCGATAGCGTGAGAAGCTATACTTGTTATTTAGCCGAAATAGTTCCTGTCGAAAAAATACGAAATTCAAGGCCCATGAAACTATCAATTGTATCCACATTATATAGGTCTGCTGCCAACATTGCTGAATTCCATGAGCGCGCCAGCAAAGCCGCCAATGAACTGGTAGGGCAGGACTATGAAATAGTACTGGTGAATGATGGCTCTCCGGATAACAGCCTTGAGATGGCCATTGAGATCGCGGATAAGGATGACCATGTCCTGATTGTCGATTTGTCTCGAAATTTCGGTCATCACCAAGCAATGATGGCCGGGCTCGCCCACTCCAGAGGAGAGCATGTGTTCCTGATTGATTCTGATCTGGAAGAAGATCCCGCATGGCTTGATGCTTTTGCACAGCAAATGACTGAGAAAAATTGCGATGTTGTCTATGGAGTGCAAAGACGACGTAAGGGGGGGTGGTTTGAAAGATGGTCGGGGAATTTATATTATCGCATCTTCAAGCTACTGGTGGATATTGATCATCCTGCGAATATAACGACGGTCAGGCTTATGACACGGCGGTATGTCGATGCCCTTCTCACTCATAAGGAGCGGGCAATCGTTATTTCCGGTTTATGGGCACTAACGGGATTTGATCAGTCTCCTCAACTGGTGACAAAAACGTCCAGTAGCCCGACAACATACAGTTTGCTGCATAAATTAACGCATGCTGTGAATGTGATTACGTCATTCAGCAGCAGACCTCTGATTTTCATTTTCTTTACGGGCGTGATTATCTTCTTGCTATCGATGGCTTACGTCGCGTTTATTGTGCTCAATCGAGTATTGTTTATGACACCTCTTGAGGGGTGGACATCTGTCATGGCATCAATTTGGTTGTTGGGCGGGATAATAATTTCCTTTATAGGAATAATCGGAATCTATCTATCAAAGATATTTATTGAAACGAAAGAACGTCCGAACGTGATTATCAGGGGCCTTTATGGGAAATACGGCAGAAATTGATGAGAAATACACCGAATTTTATGCGGCCAGAAAGCATGCGAAAGTATATCCGACCGAGTTTGTCGTGCGGACATTGCTGGCCGACTATCCCGGCCTGAATTACCCAAAGCCGCAGCCAGGCAACACAATTCTGGATATTGCCTTTGGCGACGGTCGAAATACGGTTTTCCTGTGTGATTTAGGGTTAAACGTATCCGGAATTGAAATCTCTGGCGGTATCATTGAGCAGACGGGGGAGCGGCTTAAATCACTTGGATATGAGCCTGATCTGCGTGTCGGGCGAAACAGTAATATTCCTTTCGAGGATGAAACGTTCGATTACATCCTCGCCTGTCATTGCTGCTATTATTGCGATGAAGGAGACACACTTCTTGATAATCTCAATGAATATCAACGGGTTTTGAAACCGGGCGGAGCATTGATAACATCGGTTGCGGATAAAACATCATACATTTTTCAGAATGCCGAAGCAGTAGAAGATGGTTCGATGCGAATTGCCGGTGACCCGTATGGAAATCGCAATGGATATCGGCTCCATGGCTTTTCTTCGCAGAATGATATCGAAGAATATTTTTCCACCTATTTTGAAAATTTTTCTTTCGGGCATGCCAACAATGACTATTACGGTCGAAACGAAAAGTTATTCTGGGTTGTTTGCCAGAAGAAGTGAGTCTTAGCAGTATGAAAAACACGCCATATCGCTGCCCTGTCTGCAAATCTGAATTAGCAATCGAGCCAGGTGCCGGTCTCAAATGTTCGAATGCGCATTTGTTTAAATATGCTGACGGCACTTCTGTGCCGGTATTTGCCAGTGAAAGCAACGATGTTAATGAATACACAATCTCAAATGCAGCGGAAATACATGACAATGCCTTGAGGTGGGTTTTCAAGACATTCAGCACTAGTGAGGAAGAACTCAGAGAAAATCTCCTGTCCAGGTTGCAGTTGAAGGAGGGGCAGAAAGTTCTGATAACCGGCGCCGGCGCCGGAAATGATCTTCCCTACCTCGCAAAAAAAGTAGGGAAGAGCGGCACCATATTTGCCCAGGATTATGCGGGTGAGATGTTACTATCTGCTGTTAAGCGGTCAAAAGAACTATATGGATTGTCCGACTATGACATCGAGTTTTCCATAAGTGACGCCACAAATCTTCCTTTCGACGAAGATCTGTTCGACGCCGTTTTCCACTTCGGCGGCTTGAATCTGTTTTCTGATATTGCGGCCGGCATTTCGGAAATGAACCGGGTTGTCAAAGATGGCGGTAGGGTCGTCTTTGGTGATGAGGGCCTTGCGCCCTGGCTGAAGGATACGGATTACGGGCGTATGATCGTGAACAACAATCCATTGTTAAATTTCTCGGCACCGCTTGAACATATTCCGACAACCGCAAGAAATCTGAACTTGTCCTGGGATCCGAGTTATTGTTTTTATATCATTGATTACACAGCTGTCAAAAATCCACTGCCATTAGATATCGATGTTCCGCATGTTGGTATGCGCGGCGGGTCTATCCGCACCCGCTATTTTGGGCAATTGGAGGGGGTTGACCCTGATCTCAAGGAGGCGCTGTATACAGCAGCAAAAAGGAAAGGCATAGACAGAGTATCCTTTCTTGAAGAGCTTCTGCGGAGCGGGTTGGAAAACAATAAAAATGATAACTAACAAGTTCAATTGGGAGAAAAAAGGCTTGTTGTTTGAGCCGGTCATTCCCGGCTTCACCCATGGATCTCATCCATGTATCACCCACAAAAGCGGTAATGAGTTTTTGGTGGCATTTACCTGTCGTGATGCTCAGAAACGGTCCCATATATTCTTGTCGAATGCAAATGTTTCGCATGGAGTGATTACGCTTACAGGGCAGCCTGAACTTGCCCTTTCGCCAGGAGATCCCGGATATTTTGATTGTGACGGCGTAATCAGCGGATGCCTAGTACCACATCAAGGAACTTGTTACTTGTACTTTGTTGGCTGGCAAAACCTGCCGGAGGAAATGTGGATTTGCGATACCGGCAGAGCGATTGTGGATATGGAAAAGCTGGAGGCGAGAAAAGAATATCCGGGGCCTGTCTTGGGTAGAGATAAAACCAACCCGTTATTTGCCGCCGCCACCGCTTTTCATGTCAATGACGAGGGACGCTGGCATGCATGGTTCAATTCAGGCATCTACTGGAAAAAAACAGCAGAGGGATGGCACCATCGATATGGATTTCATCATGCGGAATCCGATGATGGGGTCGATTGGATATGCGAAACAGAAATGTGCATTCCGTTTGCCGATGAATATGAATATGCTTTTGGGCGCCCGAGCGTTGTTTATTGGGATAATTTATTTCATATGTGGTTTGCGCATCGTGCGACCAAAGAAATTGATACCTATCGCATGGGGTTTGCCTCATCGAAAGATGGCATAAACTGGGATAGAAACGATGCTGTGTCGGGTATTGACGTTTCTGCCACGGGGTGGGACTCAGAGATGATTTGCTACCCCTCCGTATTCGCTCATGAAGGACGGAAATATATGTTGTATAATGGAAACGGGTACGGAAGCACGGGCTTTGGATATGCTGTGCTCGAGGATCGAACATGAAAAATGTCATTCTGGCCGGAAATGCGACAACAGCCGATATCCTGAATGCCTATCTTGTCCGCGATGATCGCTATAACGTTATCGGCCTTACTGTCGATGACGACTATGTAGGTCACGGAAGCGTGTCCGGATTTGAGACGAGTATTGCGTTATCCAACCTGAAAGATACCTATAGTCCGCGAGATTGTGCGATCATCATGGCGATGGGCTATGATGATTTAAACAAGACTAGGCAATCCATGTTTCGGCGTCTGAAGGACATGGGTTATCGCATCGAAACCTATATACATCCAGACGCCCGTCTATATTCCGAGCATCCGCTGGGGGAAGGATGTGTCGTGCTCCCCTCGGCAGTCATTGAACCTCATGTTAAGGTAGGCGAAAATACGATGATCTGGAGCAATACGACGCTTGCACATCACTGTAGCGTCGCTGGGAACTGTTGGATTGCGTCCGGTGCCGTCATTTCTGGTCAGGCGCGGATCAAAGACAACTGCTTTATTGGTGTAAATGCAACGATAGTTAATGATAAAACCGTTGAAGAATACTGCATCATTGGGGCTGGAGCTTTGATTACAAAGGATACCAAGCCCTCATCTGTGCATTTGTCGCGGTCAGGCGAGGAGCTTCGTTTTTCCTCTGAAGAGTATGTGAAGTTTTTTGGAATATAGTATGAATGAAAAATTGGCCTCAGTTCTTGCTGATGTATTTAACCTAAAGCCTGATCAGATCGAGCCTGAACTCACTAAAGAGGATGTGGGAAGTTGGGATTCGTTAAAGCAGCTGGATCTCGTGATGTCGCTGGAGCGGGAATATGGAATTTCTCTCGCCATTGAAGACATCGTTCAACTGATTTCTGTCGCAAAGATTATTGAAGTCCTGAAGCAGAAGGGCATCGATCTTGGAGATTAAGGGGGCAATAGCGCTGGTGACCGGCGGCGCCAACGGACTGGGGCATGCGATCGCGACATTCTTGGGCGAGCAGGGAGCTCAGGTGGTCGTTGCGGATCTGGACAAAGATGCTTTGGCTGGTCTCCCGGAAGAATTTGATTGTCATCTGCTGGATGTAACTCGCCTGGATAATATTACAAAAGTCGTAAGCGATATTGTTCAGAAGCACGGCCGTATCGATATTCTGGTCAATAATGCAGGCGTCATATTTAATGAGCCTCTGGTGAATATCATGAACCCGAACGGCATGATCCATGACTATGATCGCTTTCGAAAGTCGATTGTCGTCAATCTGGACTCCGTGTTTCTGATGACCGGAGCCGTTGTTGAACATATGATCAAAGGCCGAGTAAAAGGCTGCATCGTCAATATTAGTTCAATCAGCGCGCATGGGAACGAGGGGCAGACAGCCTATTCAGCTGCAAAAAGCGGTGTCAATGCCATGACTGTTACGTGGTCGAAAGAGCTCGGGCGAATGGGTATCCGATGTAATGCCATTGCGCCGGGATTTATCGATACCGGGTCCACAAATTCAGCGCTCAATGAAACGACGATAAATCATATCGTAGCGAACACGCCTGTCCGGCGCTTGGGGGACGCCAAAGAAGTCGCGGCAGCGGTTGCCAGTGTCATAAGCAATGATTTCATTAATGGCGTCGTCCTGGAAGTAAATGGCGGGATTACGATTTAATGATGCTGCGGCTTGAGAGAGAAGACTATGGGTCTGTGTATGAGCTATACAAAGATCTGGACTATTTTTTCCCTCTCGTTGCTTCGGTCTTGCTGGATGAGCAGGATGGCGTTGTGTATGCGGATCATAGGCGTTCGCCAACGCAGGCCTATGTTGAGCATGCCTTCGGATTCTCGCAGTTTTTTGGCAATTCAATGAAGCCAAGCGGATTTCTGGAGAAATTGGAATCCTATTTGTTGATAGAAAAGCAGTTTCGCGCGGAAAAAGTCCGGCTATATTCGCCCTCGCCATCCGGCTCATTCCTGTCTGAGACGGAAAATGTAGCTCTTTCCGAAAGACAGCGGTTTCATCTCGATCAGGATCGCTTTTTGGCACAGTACAAGGTTTCCATGGCGAATATTTCCGCAGATATCAGGACGCATAAAATATCGGGGGACGATCTTTTCGCCATTGAAGAGAGCTTTCAGGTCATCAATCGATTTTGGAGAAGCCCGGAAGCATTCCTGAAGAAAGCAAATTCTTGCTTGATAACCTATCGGAATAAATTTGCCGCAATCTGTTATTCTGCCGCGACAGCGGATGGATATGCCGAAATTGATGTCGCGACATTGCCGGAATACAGAAAGCTTGGATTGGCACGTCATGCTGTAACGGGGTTCGTTGAAAATTGCCACGCCGCAGGCGTTATACCGCTGTGGGACTGCTATACAAATAATGAAGGCTCGATGGCTTTGGCGGCGGCAACAGGTTTTGTCCCGTATAATTTGCCGTATGATTTTTTCACAATTAACAAATAATATAGTGTACGACTGCATTTCTTGAAAACATCAGCTTTCAAAATATCTGGCTTAATCGATATAGCAGGATTGTCGCCATATGATGGATGCAGAGAATGACGAAGTACTACTATAACTTGGGATCGTGTTTTTCCGATACGGCAAAAAGACACGGCGCCGACATTGCGTTGCGATACGCGGATAGCCAACATAGCTACGCCGATCTCTTGATCTGGGTTGAAAAGCTGGCCTCTCTCCTGCTTGCAGGCAAACTGGAACGGGGCGATGTTATAGCCATCGGCAACAGCAAGGGTCCTCTTACCTATGCCTTGATGCTCGCGGCGCTACGCTTAGGCGTTGTATATGTCAATCTCGACGTCGCATCGCCTTTATCCAGAAACCTGCGTATTGCAAAGCTGAGCGGCGCAAAGCACATCTTCCACGACGATCCTGAATATTCGAAAGCAATGGCAGAACTGGCGAGCAATTGCGATTGCAGCGCGTCCCTCCTGGATTTTGACATACTTCCGAAAGTTACTTCCGCAGATCGGGAGTTGCAGCAGAACCTGATGCAAAAGGTGGATGGCGCAACAATCGCCTATGTGATGTTTACCTCGGGATCCACGGGTGAACCAAAAGGAGTGGCCGTCACGCATCAGAATGTCCTGCATTTCATCTCATGGGGGGTGGAACGGTTCCAGATCGACAATCAGGACAATTTTGCCAATATCAGCCCAATGTATTTTGATAATTCCGTATTTGATTTTTATGTTGGCCTGTTTTCTGGCGCATCGCTAACGCCGGTCTCTCGTGAACTGCTGACCAGTCCGTATGACCTAGTGACGCATGTGGGAAACATGGGCTGTACCATCTGGTTTTCCGTACCATCCATGTTGATTTATCTTATGGCCATGAAGGCCATGACTCCAACAGCGCTACCCGGATTGAGGCGTATTATTTTCGGTGGCGAAGGTTATCCAAAGGCCGAATTGAAAAAGCTGTTCGATCTGTTTCACGAGCAGGCGGTTTTGGTAAATGTGTACGGGCCGACCGAATGTACCTGCATCTGTAGTGCTTACGATATCAGTAATCGTGATTTCAAGGATCTGGATGGGCTTCCCCCGCTCGGGGAGTTAAATCAAAATTTTGATTATTGTATTCTGGATGATGAAGATGAAGATGCTGATGTCGGGGAGCTGTGCCTGATTGGTCCCAATGTCGCGGCCGGCTATTTTAATGACCCGGAACGCACGGCCGCGTCATTTCATACATTGTCCTCCTCCCGGTTTTTCATGAAACATATGTACCGCACCGGAGATATTGTCCGTGAGTCTGAAGGCATGCTTTATTTTAGCGGTCGCAAAGATAACCAGATCAAGCATATGGGGTATCGCATCGAACTGGAGGAGATTGAGCACGCATTGGCCAAACTTCCCGGCGTACATCAATCAGCCGTCGTCTATCACAGAGCGAATGTTGCCTATGGCAAGCTCATTGGTTTTATCGCAAGTTCGGATGAAGTCGATGAGAAGGATTTAAAGGCAAAACTGGGCAGCCTTCTGCCGGAGTATATGATACCAAGCACTATCATTGTTAAATCCGAACTGCCGAAGAACGCGAACGGGAAGGTTGACAGACAAACCCTCGCCAAATTGATCTGAAGATGCCGTAAAGTCATTAATGATAAAAATTGCAGATATCTACCAAATGTTCCGGTACGCAATTGTAGGCGTGCTGAACAATCTGTTGGGCTATGTTGTTTACCTGCTTGTCACCTATTTCTGGCTGGAGCCAAAAGTCGCTGTTACTATTCTTTATCCTATTGGTGTTCTGATCGCTTATTTCAGCCATGCGAAATATTCATTTTCCCATCAAGGTGATCATGCTTGGGCCATCGTGCGGTTTTTTGTTTCCTATTTCATTTGCTATTGGCTCAATCTTTCCATGCTGTACTTCTTTTCAGACAAGCTGGGATATCCCCATCAGATAGTTCAGGCTGTCGCCATCGTTGTCGTGGGGGGCGTTCTTTTTCTGCTGCTGAAGTTCTTTGTGTTCTGGCCAGCCTCGAATAAAGAATGAATAATGATCGCACAGTATTGAACGTCGCTCTTTGTTTCAAAGCTGCCTCTGGTAAAATATGTCACCCATATCCGCAGAAAATTACTCTCTGACGTGACGATTGCAATCTAGTGTTGAGGCGAGAATTCGGAGTGTTCGCGGAACATTCGTGTGAGATTTTTCAGTATATCAATAAGTTGCTACCTGCGAATTATACTCATTGTCATATAATATTGATAAATATTCGGTCTATTTTGATCGATAACAAATATTTAATTCAATTATTGTATATTTCTCTTTGTTGATAATTATTTCCATATTTGAGGGATTTCATAATATCTGGGCGCTGCCTTGAAATAGATATTCCCTCAATGATCGGTATGTTTAGGAGAAGCTACGATGGATCGAAGGCCCGTGCCAGTTGATCAAGAGATCAAGTTTATGGCAGACGAAATTATTGTTTCCAAGACCGACCTTAAGGGCCGTATTACTTATACCAATGATGTTTTTTGTAGGGTGGCCGAGATGTCAGCTTCGGAAGTCCTTGGTAAACCGCATAATATCATTCGGCATCCGGACATGCCACGTGCAATTTTCAAACTGCTGTGGGATACATTGCAGCAGGGCAAGGAACTTTTCGCCTATGTCAAGAATATGTCGGCGACCGGAAAGTATTATTGGGTCATCGCGCATGTGACCCCATCGTTTGACCGGTCAAATAATATCATCGGATATCACTCCAACCGGCGTTATCCCAACCTGGAAGGCATTCAGAATATTCTCCCGCTTTACAACGAACTCCTGAAAACGGAAGCAGGATGCAGTAATCCCAAGGAGGGGCTGGAAAAGAGCTTTGGGCTTCTTGAGAACAGGATCTCCGCTAGCGGTAAAAATTACGAAGAATTTATCTGGGAAATGGTGAGTGAAGATGCTTAAAGGATTTTTGAAAAAGCAGGCGCATCAAGAGAGCCAACAGGATGCGCAGGATGAACTGGACATAGTACGTCAGGAACTCGCAACCTACAAATCAGCATTTGCTGCGCTGTCAGAGGTAACGACCCGCTTGAAAGCCGGTGATATGGAAGCTCGTATTGTGGACTGGGACTGCTATGGTCCGCTTAACGAGCCGCTGGCGGATTTTAACCGGGCGCTGGATTTGACGGATTGTTTCATTCGGGAATCTACAGCGTCGCTCAGCGCGGCAACTTCGGGCAATTTCTACCGTAAATTTCTGACCACCGGCATGTCGGGCAGTTTTGCCGAAGGTGCCCGTTTCATGAATAAAACCAGCGAGGAGATGCAGCGCCGAGAGGTTGAAAAAGTCTCTGCGCGCCTCGCCATCGCAACGACTTTTGAAGAAAATGTCGGGCTGGTGGTTAAGACCCTTGTTGAAGCATTAACCAGCGTTGGCGCCATATCACAGCAACTTAAAGGGTTCGCGACTGACAACCAAAACCTTGCGTCAACAGTCGCCGCGGCAGCGGAACAGGCGACTGTGAATGTTCAAACTGTCAGCGCGGCCGCAGAGGAGCTTTCCGCGTCCGTTCAGGAAATTACGCGTCAGGTCGCCTCGTCATCCGAGAAAACAGTTGAGGCTTCGGGTGAGGCGGAGAAAACCTCGCAAACAATTCAGTCCTTGAAAGACGCGTCTGACACAATCGGTCAGGTGGTTGAGTTAATCAAGGATATTGCCGGAAAGACGAACCTTCTGGCACTCAATGCAACAATTGAGGCGGCGCGTGCCGGTGAAGCCGGGAAGGGTTTTGCGGTCGTGGCCTCCGAGGTTAAATTGCTTGCCCTGCAAACAACCAATGCAACCGGCGAAATTGGATCGCAGGTTGACTCTATTCAGTTGAGCACTGACACTACCGTTGATGCGGCGGCTCAGATTACAGAGAAAATCAACCAACTGAATGAAATCTCGGCTGCCATTGCGTCAGCGACAGAAGAACAATCAGCCGCTACGCTTGAAATCAGCAGAAACATTCAGGAGGCCTCCCAAGGGACACGCGAAGTTTCAACGAACATTACCAAAGTCAGTGAATCATCAACACAGACATTGCAGGCCGTGAATGATCTCGACACATCGGTGCAGCAGTTGAACTCGACTGTTGAGACATTGCAAAATGAAGCGGAGACTTTCCTTAAAGCCATTAAGGAAGGCTGAGAGGATATAGCTGATCTGTTCGCTTCAGGCGACGGCAGATCAGCTTTCCCGAGGAATCTATTCGGCAAGATGAACCAGGTCTTGTACAAGAGCTATCGTAATCAGATCTCGTCTGCCTCTTCATCCGCTTCTATCGTGTCATAGATATGATCATAGAAAGCCTGATGTTCAGATGCCCATAAAATCTGACGGCGCTGTGATGATGCAGGACGGTACATATCCTGCAAAGTTCCTGACGAAAATCGGAAGGTAGCGATTCTATATTTTGACTCTTTTTACATTTTTGTATAAGAACAAAACAAGAACACTAGAGAGGGTGCGATGAGGCATGACGCATTAAGGGAGCAGATTATCGCATTGGAATTGGGACGGAGTGAGCGGCAGGTCCTTCCGTTCGATCTGCCTGGTATCGATGAGGCATTACAGGGCGGGCTCGACCTTGGGGCTATGCACGAAATTTCGGGACCGGCCGCCGTCCTTTTTACGCAAGTGATTATCCGGCAAAAAAAGGAAAAGGTCGCCTGGCTGTCCATGGAAAATCTGAATGAGGAATATTATCCCCATGGATTGCTGCAATCCGAAACTTGCCCGGAGCGGTTTATTGTGGTCCGCCCGCAAAAATCCAGGGATTTACTGAAAGCCGCTTATGAAGTTCTGGCCTCAAACGCAGTGGAGTATGTGCTGCTTGAGGTGCAAAAGGCGTTGACACAAACGCAGATGAGAAAGCTGCAGATTGCCGTGAAAAATACCTGCACCGTAGGTCTTGTGCTTAATACGGACTACACAGGGTCTGCCATCCCCGCAGCTGAAGGCCTGCTGGGTTCAGCACTGACCCGCTGGTATGTGCGGGTTTTGCACTGGACATATGAAACGACACAAATCGAACTGCATTTAACGAAAAACCGGCACGGTTCTCCGTGTCACTGGATTGTGGAGATTGACCATGCAACGCATCATTTGCATTTGGTTCCCATTTCTGGAAAGTGAGCGATTGATCAGGCAGCGCCCCGAATTGTTGCAGAAACCTTTTGTTCTGATCACTCGTGAAGCAAATCGTGTCTTCGCCTCCGCTTTGAGCAAGAAAGCCGTCAGTATGGGGTTTATGCCCGAAATGAGTCTGACGGACATCCGCGCAGCTGTGCCTGATATACTTTATTATGACTTGAATCCCGAACAGGATATCCGGTGTCTGCGGGGATTGCTGCGCTGGGCCAGCCGGTTTACACCCCGGGTCGCGCGGGAGGACGGCAACAACCTGTATCTTGATGTTGCCGGTGCCAGTCATTTATTCGGTGGAGAAGATCGCCTTTTAAATGAAATTCAATCCCAACTAAAACGGTTTGGATTTACGGCCCGCCTCGCGATTGCCGACAACCGATCGGCGGCGTGGGGATTTGCCCATTATGGCAAGGGCAGGAGTAATATCATCGGCGAGGCCTTACGTGATGCCTCGAAAGACCTGCCGGTTGAAGCTTTGGGTATGTCCTACGCCTCCACAATCCTTTGCCAGAGACTGGGGCTGAAACAGATAGGAAGTTTGCTTGATTTGCCCCGTGCATCGCTGACCAGCCGAATTGGATGGCGGGACCTTAGCCGGATTGACCGGTTTTTTGGACGGGCAGCAGACGCGAAGCAGTTTGCCCGCCATAGAGAGCGATTGATCGAGGAAAGGCAGTTTTTTGATCCGCTGGCCACAAACGCCGGAGTGGAGATGGCACTGGAGGCATTGCTGGAGAAGTTATGTCGGCGCCTGACGTCTTTGCAGCAGGGAATCCGCAAAGCAAGTCTCCGGCTCGAGAGAGTGGATCATAAGACGTTATCCTTCTCCATTGAGATGATACAGCCGAGCGTTAACATCGACGCCCTGAAGCGAATGTTCTTTTATCATTTTGAACAGCTTGATGTTGGCTTCGGAATTGACCGCATGATCCTGGCGGCGGAGCAGACGGCGACCTTACCCTGTCATCAGTTGGGACTGGAAGATTCAAAAAAGCATGGCCATGATGAAACGCTGAATAAGCTAGTCAATGAACTTTCCAACATGTTCGGTAACCGGCATGTTCAGCATTTTTCTCCGGCTGACAGTCATCTTCCCGAGCGTGCTTTCCACCGGCGGACGGCTCTTTATACCAGCAGAGCGCAAAACTGGACCGGGCCTCAGATCAAGCGTCCTCTGCGTTTGCTTAAAAAGCCGGCGTCCGTTTTAATCCGTAACAAGGGGGATAAAAAACTGCCGGAAACGGTTTATTGGGGCGGTAAGGAATGTCGTCTGACAGCCTTGGCAGGCCCGGAGCGGATTGCGCCTGACTGGTGGCGGGAAGATCCCGAGTGGCAGAGCGGAGAGCGGGATTACTGGTGGGCAAAAACCGAGTCCGGGGCAATAGTCTGGCTTTACGGCGTCTCCTGCGGACAGACAGATCAATGGTTTGTTCACGGGCTTGGAAGTTAAAAAGATGCTCCGGTTTGCCGAGCTGCATACGACAACCAATTTTACGTTTCTGGAAGGTGCCTCGCATCCGGAGGATTATGTCCGGCGGGCAAAGGAATTGGGGTTGGAAGCCGTTGCCATTACGGATCGTAACTCGCTGGCCGGGGTCGTCCGGGCATATGCAGAATCCCGAAAGATCGATCAGCGTATCATCATTGGCTCGGAGTTGGCTCTTTCCGACGGGCAGTGTCTCGTTGCCCTGCCCACCGACCGGGATGCTTATGGCCGGCTATGCCGTCTGATCAGCCTCGGGCGGCGGCGGACCGAAAAAGGGCAATGCCTGATCCATAAGGAGGATGTGCTTGACTGGAGTGAGGGTATTCTTTTCATTTTGCAGGCGCCGGAAATACTCGATTTCTCTTTTGAAGAAAATCTCCGCTATTGGGTGGCAAAACTGGGATCAAGTTTGTATCTGGCGGCGGAGAATTTATTGCTGGGCCATGATGATATGCGTCTGGCGCAACTGCATGAGATTGCGAAGACCCATGACATCCCGATGGTTGCCAGCAACCATGCCCTGATGGATGTGCCGGATAATCGCAAGGTGGCCGATATTCTCACCTGTATCCGGGAGCATTGTACGATTGAACAGGCCGGGAGGCGCCTACAAAAAAACGCGGAACGGCACCTTAAAGGTACGACTGAAATGCTGGAACTGTTTGCCGGATATGAAGCCGCCGTCCGGGAAAGCCAGAAAATCAGCCGCCGGATCAACTTCTGTCTCAGTGAATTGAAATATGAATATCCGGATGAGGTATCAAACGGCCAGGACCCGCAAACGGAGCTGGAACGGCTGGTCACCCATCGTCTGCCTGTCCGATATCCGCCGCATTTATTTCCGCTTGGCGTTCCGGAAAAAGTCACGGAACTTATCCAGCGGGAACTGGCCGTTATCAAGGAGCTGAAATACGCCCCGTATTTCCTGACCATTTACGACATTGTCCAATTTGCGACGGAACAGAGAATCCTCTGCCAAGGGCGGGGGTCGGCTGCCAATTCAGTGGTTTGCTATATTCTCGGGATCACATCTGTTTCGCCGGACCGGCTTGATATGGTTTTTGAACGGTTCATTTCTGCCGCGCGTAACGAGCCACCGGATATCGATGTGGATTTCGAGCATGAACGCCGCGAAGAAGTTATCCAGTATATCTATGAGAAATACGGGAGACACCGTGCCGGTTTATCGGCAACCGTCATTTGCTATCGCGCCCGGTCCGCCATCCGCGAGGTGGGTAAGGCGTTGGGCCTGTCGCAGGATTCCCTTTCTTCTATGACCGGCCTTATCTGGGGATGGTCGCGTTCGGATTCGGCAACCAGCCGCGAGCAGATACGAGCCGCAGGCCTCAATCCGGATGATAAAAGGCTGACGCTTTGTTCGGAGCTGGCGCAGAAAATAATGGGATATCCCCGCCATCTATCCCAGCATGTGGGCGGGTTTGTGATCACCAAATCACGACTTGATGATATTGTTCCCGTGGAAAACGCGGCAATGGAAAACCGTACCGTCATCGAATGGGACAAGGATGACATTGATACGCTGGGAATTCTGAAAGTCGATGTGCTGGGCCTTGGCATGTTGTCCTGCATTCGCAAGGCTTTCGGGCTTTTGCAAACTCATTATGGTGTTTCCCATACTCTGGCTTCGGTGCCGGAGGGGGACGAGGCGGTTTATGACATGCTGGGCCGGGCCGACAGCATTGGCGTCTTTCAGGTGGAAAGCCGGGCGCAGATGTCCTTTCTTCCGCGGATGAAGCCACGTGACTTCTATGATCTGGTGATTGAAGTGGCAATTGTTCGCCCCGGACCTATCCAGGGCGATATGGTCCATCCTTATATTCGCCGAAGAGATAAGAAAGAAAAAGCCACATATCCTTCGAAAGAACTGGAAGATGTTCTGAAAAAGACGCTCGGCGTACCGCTTTTTCAGGAGCAGGCAATGCGCATTGCGATTGTCGGTGCTGGCTTCAGTCCCGACGAGGCCGATCAGCTACGCCGCGCCATGGCGACCTTTCGAAAGATGGGCACCATTAATTCCTTCCGCGATAAATTCATTCAGGGAATGGTCGGGAACGGGTATGAGATCGAGTTTGCAGAGCGGTGCTTCAAACAGATTGAAGGGTTCGGGGAATATGGGTTCCCTGAAAGCCATGCGGCTTCCTTTGCTTTGCTTGTTTATGTGTCCGCCTGGCTGAAATGTCATTATCCCGATGTATTTGCCTGCGCCCTTTTGAATTCCCAACCCATGGGGTTTTATGCCGCTGCCCAGATTATCCGTGATGCCCGTGAGCATGGCATAGAGGTCAGGCCGCCGGATGTTAATTATTCGAACTGGGACAGTATTCTGGAACTTGGCGAAAGCGGATTGGCCTTACGGTTGGGACTGCGTCAGATCAAGGGATTGAATGAGGAAGATGCAGACTGGATTGCCGCAGCCCGCCAGAACGGGTATGTGACGGTTCGTGATTTGTGGTTTCGCGCTGGTATAAGACCCGCAGTTCTAAAACGGCTTGCAAAGGCAGATGCGTTTGCCTCGCTTCAACTGTCCCGACGGGATGCAATCTGGCAGGTAAGCGGAATAAAAGGGGAGAGCCCGCTACCGCTTTTCGCTTACGCCAAAGAAGATGAGCAATCACTTGACCCCAGCGTCACATTGCCGCCGATGCATATCGGTGAAAATGTCCTGCAGGATTATCAATCTCTTCGCTTGAGCTTGCGGGACCATCCGCTCAAGCTGCTTCGGCCGCGTTTTCCCGGTACAGTGCAGGCCAAAGCCCTGCTTAATACTCCTCATAAACACTCTGTAAGTGTTACCGGCCTCGTGCTTGCCCGTCAGCGCCCGGGAACTGCCAAGGGCGTTATTTTCATGACCTTGGAGGATGAGGAAGGAAGCATTAATGTTGTTGTCTGGCGGAAAATATTTGAACGCTATCGCCGGGAAGTGATGACCGGACGGCTGGTCGGAATATCGGGCGTTTTGGAGCGAAAGGGAATTGTGACGCATCTGATTGCAAACCGTATTACTGATTTTTCCCATTATCTTGAAAAACTTGATGATGAGAATTTTTTGTCAGGGAGGTCAGAAGCAGGTTCAGGACATTCCGCGCACCCGCAAAACACGTCCCGTCAGAAGCCGATCAACCCGCAGAGGCACCCGCGTGATATGACAAAGTCACTGTTTCCCTCCCGGGATTTTCATTGATGTGACGTCAATATCCTCCGGATTTACAAAGCTGGAGAATGGGTTTTGCTAAATGAGGTCGTATCGACTTTCTCTCCGTGGTGCGCATTTTCAATAAGGGCACGAAACAGGGCTTGCTGATGACTATCAAAAACTAGGAATTCCGGGTGCCATTGCACCCCAATGAAAAACCGTTTGTCATTGTGCTCCAGCGCCTGGACGAAATCACCCTGATCGCAGGCGGATATGGAGAGCCCGTTGCCAAGGATATCTACGGCCTGATGATGCAGGCTATTCACACGAACCATATCCTGTCCAAGGATGTCACGTACTTTGGTATCCTGTTTTACAGATACAATTTTACGGGCCAGCACGGTGCGGATATTCGTCTTTTCACGCGGCATCTTGCGTATGTCGCTGAACAATGTGCCGCCGAAAAACACGTTCATCATCTGCGCACCGCGACAGATGCCTAAAACCGGCAGATCCGTGTCGATTACAAAACGCAGCAGCTCCAACTCCAACACATCGCGTTCGGGATCAATACGAACATCTATGTTGATTTCGCCGCCATACAGATCAGCACCGATATCATCACCCCCGCCGATGATCAGGCCGTCCAACCGCTCGGATGGAAACTCGCGTCCCGGAGACAGGAAGACGGCTTTTCCGCCAGCGCGCCATACCGCCAGCCAGTCGAAAAACCGCATGATTCTGCTTTTATAGCGGGAAACCGTAATTCCTATTATGGGCTTGTGAGATTTTCGAGCCAACGGCCGACCTCCTTCAGCCGCTCCCCTATGGAGCTCCTGGCGTTAGCGAGGTAGATGTCGGCCAACCTCCGGAGATTTTCCTTGTCCGCCGCCAGGGCTTCCACCGCAACCCAGCGGTTCCACTCCCGGACAACACTCCAATCAGGATCGGAAAGGCACATGTTCGGCAGCCGATAATGAAAGGTCGGGCGTGCTTTTATGCGGTCATCATCCGTAAGGTTGGCCAAAATATCAGGCGCTAAATGTTTAAACAGAGGCAGCATATCAAGTTCCCGGTTACGCGTTGGGTTCATTGCATAATAATCCTTAATAAAAGCCTCTAGGTCCGGCTCATAATCAGGCGCCAATATCTTAACAGCGTAGTCTTGGGGAAATGGATCGATATGCGGGAGGATTTTCCGCATGAGGTCAATGCGGATTTCATCGCGCAGCCAATCCGACAGCAAAATATAGGCACGCAGGACGGCTAGCAAATATTCAACCTTTTCGCTGGCAACTTCCGGATTGAGGTGGGCGCCGAAACTATACACAAGGCTGTCGTCGGTACCCTTGGCGCCATGCGTCCGGAGGGCTTCAACCAGACTCGCGAGCTCTCCCAGCTCATCCCAGGGAATTGGCGGTGTAACGATTTCCGTGGGGACTACGCCTGCAATCGCTTTGCCGACCCAGTGCTGCCTTACATGAGAGTTCAAATTGCGGACGGCTTCAATGTCCTCTTTGCTGACCGGCAAGGGACTCTCTTTCAATATATCTCCGATGTCTCTTTTCGGGTGAACGAACTGCGTATCAAGTTCAACGCGGAATTCGCCCCATTTAGTGTCCACAACGGATAGCACAAATGGCAATTCAATCGGTTTCACGGTACCATGGAAGCATGCGGCCACCTGTTCGGCGGCCTGTTCAGATGACAAGCCGGCAAACTCCAGTTCCACTCCGACGTGGCGGGTGTTTCCCGACACGTTATGTGTCCTGGGAGGAGTGCGTACGCCTGAGCGTTCATCGTTCAAGATTATTCTCCAACAAAAAGATACCCCTTAATTTGTGCAAAACCTTCTTGATCTCCTCGGAAGTCCTGCCATTGCATGAGATACAGGAGGCATGGTGCGCGAAATGGAACTTTAAACCGCAAACATACAGATTGTATGGTCATGCGCCAAGTGTGATGGCTTGTCCGGGTGGCATCACGCCGCCGCAATGCCAGCGTACAGTCATTTGATCATTTGCGGGTTATGCCAGCCGGTATACCCGGCTTGCAGTATCATGGAACAGAGCCGCCTTTTCTGCTGCGCTATAATCGGCCGTCAGCCGCTTGAATGAATTCCATAGAATATTATAGCTGCAACTCACCTTGTCGACCGGAAAATTGGACTCAAACATACAGCGGTCAGGCCCGAACTGTTCGATTGTATGATCATAGAACCGTCGGGTTGCCTCCATCAATTCCATGCTGGAGGGTGCGCGCTGCATGTGATGCCAGCCGAAGCCGTTGATTTCCATATTGATACCGCCGAGTTTCGCCACGACATTCGGGCACTTCGCCAACTCAGTTATGGATTTCTTCCAGGCCGGAAAATATTCATCTTGCTTCCCCTCGTAGGGGCCGATCCCCAAAGGTCCGCCAAAATGATTGAGGATTATTGTCGTGTCCGGAAAACTGCGGGCGAGATCGGTCAGCTCCGGAATTTGCGGATGATAACACCATGCTTCAAAACTGAGGCTCCGGGGGGCCAGCTCCGTAAATCCTTTGCGAAAATCGGTATCCAGATATATGCTTTTGATTGTCGTCGGGTGGGAGTTTGGTATGTCATCGCTCGGATCCCAACAGGCGCGATGGCGAATACCGCGAAATCGTCCGCCGCCGGCCGCAATATGGGCATCCAGTACAGGCCCGACATTCTCGCACAGCGTGAGATCCGCGGCGCCTACGATACCCGCGGCAACATGTGTCTCGCCATAAAGCCCGGATGCACTCATTGCGGAAATACCGTTGACGAATTCGGTTTCACCAACCGGCTTCATATCTTCCGGACCGGTTGCGCGGTACATGGCCCCGCATTCTATAAAAACGGTAGAGACGATATTATGCCCGCTCTTTACGTCGACAAGAATCTCATCCAGAAGATACCGCTCTGTTATCCTGCCGGGCCGCAGATCCCACAGGTGATGATGGGGATCGCAAATCGGCAATGCAGGATCCAGGGTTTCTTCCTGAGTCGCATTTAACCAGTCAATGTTAGTCGGGACACCGGTCATTTTTGTTCTTACTTTCCCAAAGCGCTTTAAGTTAATATCAAAAAAGAAACCGAGAGTCCTGTTATAAAATACCTAACCGATTTGATACTCATACCGGGAGCCGTCCATGGGTCCAACCTCAAACAGTTATATTTCACAGCGTATCAAGCTTCATTACGTGGACTGGGGAAATCCGGACGCGCCGCCGCTACTGCTTATACATGGTGGGCGGGACCATTGCAGAAACTGGGACTGGGTGGCGGAAGAACTGCGTCATGACTGGCATATCATTGCGCCGGATCTGAGGGGACATGGAGACAGCGGTTGGTCGACTGACGGCAACTACAGCATACAGAGCTATGTCTATGATATTGCGCAGCTAATCCATCAGAAAGAATTAAGTCCGGTATCAATTGTTTCTCATTCCATGGGCGGCAGCGTAGCGCTTCGCTATACCGGTCTCTATCCGGAGACTGTCAGAAAGATTGTCGCAATTGAGGGCCTTGGTCCGTCTCCTAAGATGATCAAGGAAGCCCAGGCAACACCAGCCGTCAAACGCTGGCGGGACTGGATTGATCAGAAACGTGCGGCAAGTGCCCGTACGCATCGCAGATATGAAACATTTGACGATGCGCTCGCACGGATGAAATCCGAGAATAAACATTTATCGGATGAGCAGGCCCTGCATTTGACGATCCACGCTATCAATCAGAATGAAGATGGCACGTTCAGCTGGAAGTTTGATAACTATATGCGTGTCTGGGCCCCCTTTGACATTGCCCAGGAGGAAACGCAAAAGCTGTGGGGTGAAATTACCTGCCCGACAATGCTGTGCTATGGCAATGACAGCTGGGCCTCGAACCCAGTCGAAGACGGACGCATAAAGTATTTCAAAAATGCGATCGTCAAGAACTACGAAAATGCCGGCCACTGGCTCCACCATGACCAGTTTGAACGCTTCGTTTCGGATATGAGGGAGTTTTTATAATGGTGTGAGAAGAGGCGAGCTCGATCGCCTCTTCTTGTGATCCGGCGGCAGATTTATCGCGTATCTCTATTAAACCTTAAGGAAGGATAGAGGCGTGAAAAAATTTCTTTTCGGAGGAATGGTCGGATTATCGATGATAATGAGCCAACCGGTAAATGGTCTGGCAAAGGATAGCCCTCGCTCCGTCAATCCAATGTCACTCTATGGCAACGAAATTGTTTTCGATGTCTATCGAGAGGGAACCCTGGTCGGATCCCACACAGTCCAATTCAGCAAAAGTGACGGATATTTGAATGTCCGAAGTGTGTTTCAACTGGACATTAAATTCCTGTTTATAACCGCCTATAGCTATCTCTATGAATCGGATGCGCGCTGGCGGAATGATCAGCTGCAAAAGCTGGAGGCGCGGGTTGATGATAATGGAGGCTTGTCCGTCGTAAGAGCCGTTCAGGAGGGTGACGGTATGCGGATCGAGAGCGTTAATGGACAGGCTGATTCCGAGATTTTACTGTTTCCGACGAACCACTGGCATGCTGGCGTTCTGAACCAGACTCAAGTGTTGAATACTTTGACGGGGCGTATCAATGATGTGCAGATCGTTGACGGAGATCGCGAGACCGTCGATACCGAAAGGGGACCCATTCAGGCGACACACTTCGCTTACACTGGGGATCTGGAAAATGAAGTCTGGTATGATGATGCAGGCCGATGGGTAAAAATGCGCTTTAAAGGCACTGACGACTCCATCATAGATTATGTCTGCCGACGCTGTCAGGGTGGCGCTTCATAGGAGAGTGATCACACTCCAAACAACCAATTACTTCGTAAAAGCCAATGTCACGGTACCGAGCTCAATTCCCCATTTACTGACTTTCGCCCGATTCAACATAACGCCGGACGGCTGCAAATACATCCAGTCGTCAAAATGAACACGGATTGTGCTGTCGTCTACCTTCAGATCCATGTAATATTGCCAGTTCAGGACATTTCCGTAACTTTCGCCTGTGGCAACGCCGACAATATCGTCAGCACGCCCCTGATATGTATGATCGTCTATTTTCTCGATGGTCCAGACACGGCGCTCCCGTTCGCCGTCGCTATAGAAAAACTCCTCATTCAAAACCAGTTTCTCGCCGTCCCAAACACCATTGATATCGACCGTGAATTCACGGCGAAGGTTCCCAAAACGGTCCTCGAAGATACCGGATGCCTGGGTCTGTCCTTCAAAGAATTCCTCAAGTACAAACCTTGGTTTTGCATCTTTAAAATCGGTGGGTTTCATCTGCATGCATCCCGTGAGAGTTATCATCACTATCAGGGCCGTAAAGAGACGGGCTTTCACTGTGTCAACTCCTTCATGTTCCCGAGCTTAAATTGACGCTTCTTCAGCCGGTGCCGAATGATGTCATGGCGTTTCCGGGTTAGTGGAAAACGCCACACAACTGTGATGGCGGCTATTTTTATTACGACGGGAACAAAGGCGTAGATCACGGTGATTGCCGATTTTCCGGCCTCGGTCGGTGCGTCAGGATCAAACCCCAGAACTTCAAGGGCCGGCAGCGCGAGGCCAACGGAGAGGGCAAGGGCAAGTTTGGTGCTCATCCCCCATAGGGCGAACTGTATGCCGGCACGCTCCTCTTTAAACCGCCAGCGGTCATAGTCGAGCACATCGGCCTGCATGGCAGGAGGCAAAGTCAGGTCTGCGCCAAGTGCCATGCCGGTAATCAGACATACGATGGCGAATGCCGTAAAGGCACCGCTTGGCAAGACGGGCACGCTGATGAAGGCAAGCGCGGCTGCGGCCATTGCCCAGCACCAGGTCCGGTGTTTTCCAAACTGCTTGCTGAGTTTCAGCCAGATCGGGATTGACGCAATGCCTGCACCAAAATAGGCAAGAATGAACAGTGGCCGGATTTCCTCTCCCGCACCTAGTCCGAATTCGAGATAGATAAAGAAAAGGGCCGCAGGAATGCCATTTGCCAAGCCGTTCAGGAACCAGGCTCCTAACAACCGCAAAAATGGTCCGTTGGAAATCACCGAACTGAAATATGCCCCTGTCAAGGTCGATTGCCCCTGACGTTCAACGGGCCCGTCCGGCACGTACCATAGCAACAGAGGAATTACGACTGCACCAAGTCCAATGGCGAGCCAGGCGATGGCACCGATGGATTCTGAAGAAGCCCACCCCATATCGGCGGTTATCGCTGCGAGGGCGCCAGCGCCGAAAATCCCGACTAATGTCATTGCCTCCCGCCAGGAGGTCAGACGCGTGCGATCGTCATAATCGTCGACCAGCTCGGCGCCCCATGCCAGATAGGGGACCGACACCATGGTCCAGCCAGTGTAAAGAACTATCGACCATAAAAGCAGGTAGAGGCCGCCAACATCGCTCGGCGGGTTAAGGATTTTGTATAGGCCGAAACCGGCAACAACCGCACCGATGGCAATCCAGGGTTTGCGCCTGGCCCCTCGAAATCCATATTGATCGCTTAAATAACCAATCACCGGATCGCTGACCGTATCGAACAGGCGTGCCAACAGCAGAAACAGGCCCGTTGCCGCGAGACCAAGGCCGAGTTCCACACCGTAAAGCGCAGGAAGATGGATATAGACCGGAATGGTCGGCAAGGCGACTACAAAGGCAGTCAGGGCATACAGGATCAACCGGCCGCGCGGGACGCCCTTATTGGCGTTGGGTGTCATGCTCTCTCGATCATGAACTGACCGACATCAATGGTGCCGTGGTCGAACCCTGCCTCACAATAGCTGAGATAGTAGCGCCACATGCGATAGAAACGCTCGTCAAATCCAAGCGGGGAAATCCGCGGCCAGTTTTTACAGAATAATTGTTCCCAACGCCGCAAGGTTTCGGCGTAGGATTTTCCGAAAAAGAATGCGTCCGAAAGCCGGAATCCGGATTGATTGGCAACAGATGCGAAGGCTTCCGGGCTTGGCAACATGCCGCCCGGGAAGATATAGCGCTGGATAAAGTCCGGATTACGTCTGTAATTTTCAAAGGCTTCGGCGTCGATCGTAATGATCTGCAAGGCAGCCTTTCCGCCGGGTTTCAGGCAGTTATCAACTACATTGAAAAATGTCGGCCAATATTTTTCCCCGACAGCTTCAAACATCTCAATAGAAACGATCTTGTCGAAAGTCTCGGTTATATCACGATAGTCCTGAATTCGAATGTCGACCATTTCCGACAATCCCTGTCGTGCCATGCGGTCCCTTGCAAATGCCGCCTGTTCCCTGGAGAGTGTCAGGCCGACGATGTGGCAGCCAAATTCCCGAGCCGCAATTTCCGCGAAGCCACCCCAACCGCAGCCTATTTCCAGAATCCGATCTCCGGGTTTGAGATCGAGTTTTTTAGCCAACCGCGTATACTTTCGGCGCTGCGCTGGAACCATTTCCTCGTTCATATCTTCAAAGAGCGCCGATGAATATGTCATCGTTTCGTCAAGCCAGTGTTTATAAAAATCATTGCCGAGGTCGTAGTGGGCAGCGATGTTCCGGCGACTCCCTTTTTTGGAATTTCTTCGACAGGCATGGCGAAGGCGGCCTGCTAACCGCATTGCCCAAGTAGGGCCAAGTGATGCCGACAAGGCATCCGCATTGTTCTGACCAAGCATTAAAAGCGTTGTCAAATCCGGTGAATCCCAGTCTCCGTCCATGTAACTCTCGGCAAAAGCGGTATCACCGCCCCATAGCGTCCGGGTAACGACCCGCATGTTATGAATGTCGAGATGGGCATGCTGTCTCGGGATCGTGCCTTCGAAAGTAAAGCTGTGGCCGCCCGGCATATTCACCGTTATTGTTCCATGACGAATGCGTCTCAGCCAGGATTTCAGCAAGCGTGCTCTCAGATCTGCGTTGCCGGTACCATCAGAAATACTAGGAGATGCAGCGGCCGTTGTCGCGGAATTCTTCATATTGGACATTGCCTCGCGATGTGAAATAGTCGTTATTGTGATTTACGCGGCATGAGCCTGTATGGATCACTTGTTATGCACGGGACAGCATTGGAGCTTCAAAAAGTAGAAGAACTGTTGGGAGGATTGGGGTGAAATCTCAAAATCAACACTGGTACAGAAAAATTATACAGCAATACTATCACGGCTGCTCCACAGCGGATTTCGATCTGATGATGTCGACATTCGTTCCGGATGTTGTGCATTATTTTGTCGACCATAGTCCGGTTCGCGGGGCTGCGGCGCTGGCGAATTATTGGGTGAAAGTCGGACCTAAAACACAGGCATCATGGACTCTGGACCATATTCTCGTTCAGGAGCCGGAAGCAGTGATCGAATGGAGTATGCCCTGGACGCCCCCTCAGGACCAAAAACGGCAGGTGCTGCGCGGCACGGAATGGTATCTATTCAAAGACGACAAGATAGCGGAAATCCGAAGTTACCATAACAACTACTATCTACATGACCCGAAGAACCTGGAACTTTGGGATTTTCCATATGAGGCACGCGGATACCTTCGGCAAATCCTGAAATAGAGCTCGACGTAAAGTCTTTGAAAATTACTCTGTCGCGGAAATTGAGGCGATGGAATGTGTCTCGCCCGCGCGGAGATCGCCAGACATCACCTGCTTATATGCGTGCCAGGTCGCATGGCCTATCAGAGGGAGTGTCACGATCAGTCCAATACCGGCGGTAGCAAGGCCTATTCCGGTAAATATCACGATTGTCGCTGCCCAAAGGATCATGGCGTTCCGGTTGCGGACCACCGCATAGGCGCTGGTGATGAGGGACGACAGCAATACTGAGTTCCTGTCCATCATCATTGGCATGGAGAAAGCACCGATAAAGAAGATACAGGTCGCGAAAACGGCACCGACAGCGGCAATGGATATCCCGAAATAGACACCTTCCATGCTGAGCGCGCGCATCAGAATGATGCCCCAGTCGGGCATGATGCCGGGGAAATTCAGCGCAAATACCGTGAAGGAAATGCGAATCCAGACTTGGAAGACAAAGGCAAGCGCGACACCAAAGCCAAAAATCCCAAGCTTGTTGTAACGCGCGGCGGTAACCGCCGCCATAAGGGTCACTTTTTCACCCGCGGCGTAGCGGCGGCTGATTTCATAAAACCCGAGACCAACAGCAGGGCCGACAAGCAGAAAGCCAGTCAGGCCTGGCAAAATCAGATATGGCCAACCCATAAAGTAGAAACCAAAGGACAAGATCATCCCACAGATAATGAATAAAGCGGCATAGCTGATGCTAACGGCGGTATTGGCTTTCAGATCAGCCCATCCGGCAGCGAGCCATTTCCAGACATCTTCGGTGTAAACGTCCCTCACCAGAGCCATTTCCTTGACCAGCAAAACGTCTCTTTTCAGACCATCAGCGGCTTTTTCTTCGTTCATCATGCTTCCCTCCCAAAGCATATGCATACCCGAAAAGTTTAAAAGTATTTCAGGTTTCAGTAAAGCCACCGGAACAACGACAGAAGGGCAATCTTGGCCGGAGGCGAGCTATATCGAAACACATACTTTTCAGGCCTTCAAGGCTTGCCAAACGGCAATTTATCATCATGATAGTCTCAAGGATCATAAAAATAACAAAATACCGACTGTCAGGCTGGCAATCTTTTCATCACACACCGTTATAATATTTCCAGGTTGGATTTTAGTCGCGCCGAAAGGCTTTTAAGCTCGATTGATGATAGTCTTCTTCTCGTGCAGACGAGGGAAATAGGGAGTTGATAAAAACAATGAACGAAGTTTCACGCCAATCAATAGTCTGGGAACCAGATGCGGATATCATCGCGCAAAGTAACCTCACGGCTTTTATGAGAGAGCATAATATTCCCGATTATGAAACCTTGATGCGACGCGCGGAAGAAGAGCCGGAATGGTGGTGGGGCGTCATTGCAGATCGCATAGAGTTTATGAAACCCTATGAAAAGATTCTGGATATATCGCAAGGGGTGGAGTTTCCTGACTGGTTTGTCGGAGGAACAACCAATATCGTCGAAAACTCGTTGGACCGCCACCGCGATACCGATATCTGGACGTCGCCCGCAATCCTTGGTGAATCCGAGGCCGGGGAGACCCGGATATGGACCTATGAGAAGTTGAGTGAGGAGGTGTCGAGGCTGGCGGCAGGCCTCAAATCCCTCGGCGTTACGCCTGGTGAGGTGGTCGCAATATATATGCCCAACGTCAATGAGGCTGTCGCCGGATTTCTGGCAATCACCAAGATCGGTGCTGTAGCGATGCCGCTCTTTTCCGGCTTCGGGGTAGACGCGATCGTTGCTCGTCTGAAGGCATCCGGCGCTGTTGCGATCCTGACGGTAGATGGCACTACACGACGTGGCCAAACAGCACCAATGAAGCAATTTGTCGATGCGGCCGTTCTTCTGGCCCCCGATGTCAGAAATGTCATCTGCCTGATGAACGCAGGTCTTCAGGTGACCATGGGCGAAAAGGATGTCGACTGGGCGGAGCTGTGCAAGGACAAACCGGCCAATATGCCTAACCTCGAACTTCCGGCGGAAGCGCCTGCGCTGCTCGTCTTTACATCTGGCACGTCAGGCCTTCCGAAAGGAACGGTACATACCCATGGCGGTTTTGCGGCGAAGCTCTCGCTCGATCTCGGTCTTATGATGGATATGAAGCCGACCGACCGGATCATCTGGTTTTCGGATATGGGCTGGCTGGTCGGGCCGATTCTGGCCTTTGGCGCAACGTTAATTGGAGCCTCCTTCGTGTTGGCCGACGGAGCGCCTGATTACCCCAACTCTACGCGCATGTGGTCGCTGGTCGAAAAGAATCGTGCAACCTTTCTGGGCGTTTCTCCAACGCTCATCCGTGGTTTTATGCATGGCGCCGGATTAGGGAATAATGACATCTCCTCAATACGGATTTGCGTCTCAACCGGAGAGTCATGGACGCCGGATGCCTGGTGGTGGACGTTTAAGAATGCTCTGCAAAGCAAAGGGCCTATCATCAATTATACGGGAGGTACCGAAATCGGCGGCGGTATTCTGTCAGGCTCCGTCCTGCGTCCTATGAAATGCTGTGCCTTCTCCGGTCCGGTGCCGGGTATGGGCGCCGATATCGTTGATATGGATGGGAACCCGGTTGGCCCGAATAATGTGGGCGAATTGGTCCTGCGCAAGCCATCCATTGGCCTCAGTCGTAGTCTTTGGAATGACGATGAGCGGTTTCTTGACAGCTATTGGCGGGACATTCCCGGATGCTGGCGCCAGGGCGATTTGGCCATACAGGACGATGAAGGTTTCTGGTTTGTGCTGGGCCGATCTGACGACACGCTTAAAATCGCCGGAAAGCGAACCGGGCCCTCGGAAATTGAGGCCCTGCTGACGGAAACGGGCAAGGTATTGGAGGCGGCCGCGATCGGCATCCCGGATGAAATCAAGGGCGAGAGCGTCGCCTGCGTGGTCGTGCTGAACAAGGACGCGGAACCCGGCGCAGCCATTGAAAAGGAGCTATCGGACGCCGTTATCGCGGGTCTCGGTTATCCGTACCGGCCGAAATTCATCCTGACGGTCGCGGCATTGCCAAAGACACGCAATATGAAGGTGATGCGCCGCCTTGTTCGGGCTGTTTGTCTTGGCAAACCATTGGGAGATATTTCATCGCTGGTTAATCCCGAAGCCTTGGAATCCGTGTTGCAAGCCGCCGTTGAAAGCGGGCTTTTGACAAAGGCTGACGCAGATTCATAAGTATATTCGTATTTGAGGAGACTCTCCCAATCCTCACGCCGTGGATAGTTCAGTTGCCAGTGAATTTCGGCGCGCGCTTTTCTGTGAACGCAGCCGCGCCTTCGGCAAAGTCGTCGCTTTCCAATACCGCGCGGGTGTCGCGCAAGGCGAGCCCGGAACGTTCTGACGGACCTTTGGCTAGCACCTCACCAACAAATCGCTTGACCATTGAAAGTACCATAGGGGCGCTATCTCTTAATTCCACGGCGTAAGCCATTGCAGCTTCCATAACCTCGTCTTTTGGAACGACTTTGTTGACTAGGCCGACATCATATGCGCGCGCGGCACTCATCTCTGCGAGGCCATAAATAAACTCCATGGCAACTTTATGTGGAATGCGGGCTGCGAGCGATGTAATTAGCCCGCCGGACAAGCCTACCTTGGCTTCCGGATAGGTGAATTTGGCTTCTTCAGACATAATGCAAAGATCACAAAACTGAACCAGGACCACTGCGCCACCTACGCAAATACCGTTTACAGCGGCAATGACAGGTTTGTCGACTTCAACGCCGATGCCGGGGACAAATTTCCAGAGCTCTGGCGGGTCCGAGAGGTTCGCGCCGACAGAAAAGGCTTTGTCACCACCGCCTGTCAGGATAGCCACTTTATCGTCTGAGGCGTTAAATCGATGCCAAGCGTCGTGAAGTGCATCAACTATATCATGGGTCAGGATGTTTAGATTTTTTGAGTCCGTGAGTGTGATGATGGCGATATTATCGCGGCTTTCATATGCTACGGTTGATGCGCTCATGGCTATTCTTCTTTCTAGTGAGATTTTTTAGCAGCGGTTGGATTGGTGAGTTTTACATCCTAAAAGATGAGTATTTGCTTTCTCCTGTCGTGATTTTCAGTCTTACTTTAATATGTGGGGTAGGTTTTATAGTCAATGGAGTCTAACTGACTTCCATAAGGGAGTCAGACTATTCCGCCGTTAAAACAAAATTGCTTGTTCTCGTCGCACAGACAAATTTTGTCAAATGAGTATATTTAGTGGAGTACTATAGTGTTACGTATTTTTGTTGTATTGGAAAAATGGTGCCCAGGGCAGTCCCCTAAGCTCTCTGGAGCGCATTCCTGTGAGGAGGGCGGTATATTTGATGGTTGCGTCGGCTTTAGTCATCTGTCCTGACCCGGCGTAGTTAGTATTCCCGCAAACTCCGTCTTTGGGTTTTGCGATGTAGAATTTACTATTGGCTGAGACATGATACATGTCGGTTCTTATTAATCTCTCGATTTGAAGCCGGTCGTTCGTATATCTATATAAAATAATGAGGTCCAATAATGGAGCCTTGTAGAAGTACAGTATTCTATTACTACTTTTTGGGTAGAATTAATTTCTTTAATTCAGATACAAGTAATCCGTCTGGACGTGCGATTTCCTCTAAAATCGTAAAATGATTGTGGCCTTCGGGAATAGTGAGCTTTGCGCTCAATTCTACTTGGCTTAATCTCGCGGAGAATTCTTCTGATTGCCGTCGTAATTCGCATAATTCATTACCTCCAACAAACAACAAATAAGGTATTTTTCTTGAGGGTAAACTTCTAATTGGACTAAGTGTTTCTATCTCGTTTCTTGAAAGCTGGAGTTTCTCGTTTATGTATGTTTTTTCTATAGGCTCCAGGTCAAAGATACCACTGATCGATAGGACGCTTGTTACATGGGTATGTTGAGCCGCAAGAACTGCGAGATGCCCACCGGCGGACCAGCCGCCGACATGTATGCTGGTCGGATCGAACCCCAAGCCTGTTGCGCGTGCATAGAGTAAGTCGATCGCAGCATTAATTTCACCAACGATTTGGGTCAAACTGGCCTCGGGCGCGAGTGTATATCCAACAACAGCGACATTTATACCATTCGCCACCAGACATTCCGAAACAAAGGAAAAAGTTTCCTTGCGATTGCGTTGCCAATACCCGCCATGAATGAACACAAAAAGCGGAGAGTTAATTTTAGGTGCGGCAAAGTAATCAATTTTATTTCTAGGGAGTGGCCCATAAACGATATCAAGATAGGCGTTTGCTTTTGAACGGATTTTTTGGCCTTGCTTTTCCCATTCAGCAATTATGCTCGCGCTCTCTTTAACGGCAGCTGAGTTGTTATAGGCAGCGTCAAGAGCCCGCTTGTCCATTCCTAGATAGACTTCAAGTGAAACCATTTTCATATCCAGTTTTTAATCGCTAATTATTGATTTCGCTTGGCGTACGGCCCCTAGGTTACTGCTAAGCTTTCGGGTTATTGTTCGGCGGAGGGCATTAAATTTTTCAGATGATACATCACGTGGGCGTGGTAAATCGACGGTAATATCGCTGTCAATACGACCGGGACTCGCGCTCATTACGACGATCCGATCTGCCAGAACAACTGCCTCTTCAACCGAATGTGTAACAAAAATAACCGTTAGATTTGTTTGCTCCCAAATTTCAAGGAGTTCTTCCTGAAGTTTTGCACGGGTCAAGGCGTCTAGGGCTCCGAAGGGTTCGTCCATTAAAAGAAGATCTGTGTCGTTGGCTAGAACACGTGCAATAGCGACCCGTTGCTTCATGCCTCCGGAAAGTTGGCTTGGATAGTGCTTGGAAAAAGCCGTAAGACCAACCATCTTAAGGAACTTTTCAGTAATGTGACGAATTTCCTCGCTCGAAAGGCTGCGATGACGGGGCCCAAATGCGATATTTTCGTATACGGTTAACCATGGGAATAAAGCATAATCCTGAAATACTATACCGCGATCGGGGCCCGGTTCATTGATAGCTCGCCCATATAGCGCAGCCTCTCCAGAAGTAGCGCTTTCAAAACCTGCGATAATTCGGAGCAATGTTGATTTACCGCAACCAGAGGCACCCAAAAGACATATAAACTCGCCTTTTTCTATGTCCAGATTGATATTATCAAGCGCCTGCGTGTCGCCACCTGCGGATTTAAATAATTTATCCAAGCTGGCAACCCGCAGGATCGGCGGTGCATTTTTCATTCGTGTGGCGCTAACTCTAGACATGATGTTGCGGGCTCCATCTTAGAAGGCGGTTGTTGAGCATGATTATGAGACGATCTGAGAAGAATCCTACCAAGCCAATTACAATCATTCCTGTGATGACAAGTTCAGTTCGAGATAGCGTCCGGCCATCCATGATTACGGCGCCCAGTCCTTCGGGGACTCCCGTCATTTCTCCGACAACAATCAGGATCCAGGCAAACCCGTGACCGAGGCGCAGGCCATTGAATATGCTCGGTGTTGCTGCAGGCAGAACAACAGATCGAAATAGTTGAGAGCCTTTGCATCCGAGCATTGAAGCCGCTTCAAAAAGCTTCTCATCAACTGATTTAACGCCGAAAACAGTGTTCAAAAGGATCGGGAAAAATGCTCCTAGAAATACCAAGAAAATGGCTGATCTCGGCCCTAGGCCAAAAAAGATCATAGAAAGAGGAAGCCATGCAGTGACGGGCACTGGCCGAAGCAATGCAAGTGTCGGGTCCAGCATTGCCCGAAGCCAGGCAAATCGACCAAGCATGATGCCCAAAGGGACGGCAACGACTGCTGCGAGCAAGAAGCCGCCATAAACGCGTTGCAGGGATACCCATAGGTGAATGGGTAAGCTTGCACTGAAGGCATCATCATAGATGCCGCCAAAGGTAAAATCCCACATCATAAGAACGACTTCACTTGGCGGGGGGATCAGGCGTGTGCCAGTCCACTTTACCATCAATGACCAGAAACCGATCAGTGCGACAGGAACAATAACTGCGATCAATATTTTTTGGGCGCGGTTGATAACGGTAGTGAGAAGCGCGGGCCGCGCCGGGGAGGAAACCCCAGACACGGCATGCCTTTTTTCACTCAAAACTTGTGTTTCATTCGACATGAGATGGCTCACATTGCCTGAATCTTTTTGACGAAGTCCGCTACAATAAATGTGTCATAGTCAGGAAGTTCACGGATTTGCTTCTTGTCCAGCATTTGGGTTCCGTAATAACGGGCCTGCTCCAAAAACAGTTCGTCAATCTTCCAGGTCAATTCGACATTCGGAGCTGCCTTGGCGATTGATGCCTCAGGCTGCCCAAGCTTCTGCATGGCTATTTCCACAAACGCGTCGCGATTACTCATAGCGTACTCGGTTGCCTTACTGTGGATAGTCAGCAGAGTATTTACCAAGTCGGGGTCAGAACTTACTTTTTCCTGGCTGGTAGTCAAAACCATGTTCAGGGAACCGGTAGGTGTCGAATAGGGATACTCGACGATTTTGCCAACGCCTTTTGCAAGGCTGATACCCGGCCCGGGTTCTGCACCTACGTAGGCGTCAATATCACCACGCTCTAGCGCTGGCGCCATGTCACTAAATGAAACGCGGATCGGCTTGATATCCTTTATACTCATGCCTTCCGCGGCTAGTCGATCAAGAATAACAACTTCCTGCGTTGAACCTGGCCAGATAGCAACCTTCTTTCCGGCAAGATCTTTGATGGTGTTGATATCTGAGTCGATACCGGAAACCACGGCCATACCGCGGTTACACGCGGCGCCGACGACGACGACAGGCTCACCCCCGGCTGCGCCCAACGTGGCGGCGGCCAGGCCATAAATACCAAAATCGACCGTGCCTGTGACAACAGCGTTCTTGCCGTCTGTCGGGCTTTCAAAGGGAACAACTTCAATCTTGTAGCCTTCTGGCGCAAACTTTTGATAAAAATAAGGAGTTACCCCGTGGATGAGCTTCAGCGTTCCAACTTTGATCACCTTGTCTTCAGCCATTACTGGAGTGACTATATTTACCGCGAAGGCAGTAATAGCTGCTGTCAATACGAAGCGCATAAATGTTCGGCGGGTTCTTCTTTGCATATTAGTCTCCTGGGTCATGGGTTGCTGTGTGGATTAAATCACGATGAAGAGAGTGTATGCTGCAGCGCACAATTTAAAAAATTTAATGTTTTTATTTATTTTATAAATAATATTAATATGTAGCCATGAAACCTCCCATTGACCTTCGCCTGTTGCAGGCCTTTATCATTCTGGTAGAGACCGGTAGTGTTTCTGAAACCGCACGTCGCATCGGCCGCACGCAACCCGCGGTGACTTTACAAATCAAGCGTTTGGAGGAGGCGGTAAACGCAACGCTCTTTGACAATGTGGGACGGAAGCTTGTTCTTACGAGTAATGGGGAGTTGTTGTTGGGTTATGCGCGGACAATTATGAGTCTGCAAAGTGAGGCTATGGCTAGGATCGCCGCCCCAAAATTAAGCGGTAGGGTCGTTCTTGGTGTGCCCGACCTTTATGCTGCCTATATAATGCCGGAAATTCTGTCGCGGTTCTTTTCAGCATTTCCAGATGTCGAGATAGAGATTCGGACACAGCTTTCCAGCCCACTGATTGCGTCATTGGAGAAAGGAGAAATTGACCTTGCCCTGGTGACAGGCATGCGGGCGTTCAGTGAAGGTCAGATTGTCGCGCAGGAGCCATTAGTCTGGGTCACGGGCACGAACCGGTCAATGCACGATAAAAATCCCGTGCCGCTGGCTTTATTGCCCACTGGGAATGTTTTTCGTGATCTCGCTTTGGCGGGCTTGGAAGTAACCGGACGTAAATGGAAGGTTTCATTGGTTAGTACAAGTATTTCTGGACTGCACGCCGCAGTCCTAAGCGGGTTCGCCGTTAGCGCGATTGCTAAGAGTTCCATAATCGATGGTATGAGAATTCTTGGAGAGGCGGACAGTTTTCCCGAATTACCGAGCGTAGATCTGGTTTTGTATCGTGCCGGCAATAGCAAAAATGCTGCGGTTGACGCCATGGGCGACATGATAGCGGAAGAACTCGCACGGGCTGGTATTCCCACCGGGCGCAATACTTTTAAGACGCAAGCTGGTAGCGGAGCAATTCCATAAGTGATCTTCGATCTAAAGTTCACAGGAAAAATATCTCTGCAACTCATTGCCAATGAACTCTACAGTCAGGAGATAAAGTCACCTAGAGGGCGCCCGTGGTCCAAAGGGACGATCAACAATATTCTCAATAAGCTAGAAATAGATCACCGGAAGTAGTTCTTTAGTTCAATAAGTAGTTTTTTTAGTTCAATATCGAAGCCCTAGGATTTGGTGCCTTTAGGTAGGGGCATCCCGCCATGAACGGTAAAAACTCTCTCCGATCCGTATACTCCCTACTCGAAATTTGTCACATTGGACATTTCGTTAACTATCAAGGAGTTACGTCAACTCTGTCCTATTCTGTCTCGTTTCATCCTGCTATTTGTCAATTTTTGCTTATGAAGAACACTTCAATCTTCTCGCATCACTTCATTAAGAAATTTTTAACGGTCTTGAGCACTAAACCTAACGGATGATCTTCACCGAATGTCGCAAATCCGATCTTAGCATTTACTGTTTTCGATGCAGTCTTCTCTCCGGAGTGAGCATCATAGATGACGTAGTTTATTGTTATCTTATCTGAAACAAGACTCCATTCTGTTGCCCTGCCTTCCAAGTACAAGATTTTTGGGGCGAATAGATAATTTGCAGTAGCTGAGCTTGCTCTCTCTTTAGCTATCTTCAGCGCCCCCACATTTTCATCTATTACAAAATCAAACTGATTGATGCTTGGTTCAGCCGCCATGACTGCATTTTCGTCTGGCCTAGTGCGCTGTTGGTATTAATTTTTGCCCACTTCTTCTTTGGGGTTTGCGGTGCGAAATTTGCCATACACCGGATTCTATGGCCCCTTATGAATTGCCGTTTTGCGCTCTCTGTGCGCTAAATTTGGTAGTTGTTCCTGAAATCCGTACCGGTAACCTATATTCAGGCTTGGACTATAAAGACAGTTAATCAAGGAGAGCAGGTTTGATGGCGTCAAATGTCGCTGAATATTTATGGCGAAATGTGAGTGCCCTAGGGGTAAAAACGGTTTTCGGATTACCGGGCATCACAACATTACCGGCAATGGAAGCAATGAGGCGACTTGGGGAGCCGGATTTTGTTGTCACTCGCCATGAGCAGTGCGCAGGTCATATGGCGGACGCAACCGCAAGGCTTGGCGCAAAAATTGGTGTTCTGCTCGTTGATCTTGGTCCGGGATTGGCAAACACGCTTACGGCGGCACTTGCCGCGATGCGTGATTCTTCACCGCTTCTCATAATTGCGGGTCAAGAGCATCAGTCGCTTATTGGGCGTGAAGTTTGGCATGAAATGCCGGAGATTGCTGTTTTTTCTCCGATGCTGAAATTTTGTGAACGGGTCGAGAGCACTGACGCTTTTCCGAGGCTTCTTGACAGAGCTTTGCGCTTGGCAATGTCGGGTCGGCCTGGGCCAGTTTTGTTAAGTGTACCCAAAAATCTCTGGAATGAAGAAGTAGCCTCTCCTTTCAAGAAATTTGCTCATGCCTATCCGCCAGAGCCGGCTGCTGCAGCCGTCGATACCGCGGTTGAATTGTTGCTAAATTGCGAAAGGCCGGTTGCTGTAGTCGGAGGTGGAGGGCGGTCTGCCGCAGCTAGAGAGTCGATACGCAATATGTGCGAGCGCTGGGAAATTCCCGTCGTAACATCCCCAAATGGTCGTGGAGCATTGGCAGAGGATCATCCTCTGTGCCTGGGCCACGCAGGTCGTTTTGGGCAGGCGCATGCCAGTGAAACTTTGAAAGAGGCCGATCTCGTCCTGTCTTTGGGCTGCCGGCTGGATGATCTCACAACACATAATTGGTCGCTGCTTAATCAAGATCAGGCAATTATTCAGGTCGATATAGAAGCTTCGATGATTGCGCAGAACTGGAAAGTTGATTTGGCTATTGTGGGCGATGCGGGCGCTTTCTCGAAGAAACTTTCGGAGAAATTTCGAGACCCTGCAGCTCCTTTCTGGAATTTGAGACCGAAAGCTGAAGACCGTTTGGCAAAGCGCAAATATTTTTATGAGATTTATGATGACATTGCCGTTAAGCCACAAGCCGTTATGAACGCGCTTGAGGAAAATGTATCTGTAGATCATACGATCGTTATGGGGGGAGGGCGTTTTCAGCAGTTTGCTGGGGAATGGCTCGTTCGTCAGCCGGAGAACTTCTTTTATGCGGCTAATTCCGGCACTGTCGGCTTCGCTTTGTCAGGTGCCATTGGTGCGGCGATTGCTTCTCCGGAGCGTCAGGTCATTTGTGTCTTGGGAGATGGTGACTTCAGCATGCATTGCCAAGAACTGGAAACAGCTGTTCGGACTGGTGCGAATGTTAAAGTTGTGATTTTGAATGACTTTGCCTATGGCGCTATGAAAGCGCGTCAAGAATATAGTTATGGTACTGAGTATGGGAACGCTGATTTCGCAGTATTGGCAAAATCTTTTGGTGCCGACGGGCGTAAGGTTATAAAAGGTAATGAAATAGTGGAAACAGTGAAGTGGTTGCTCCAGGCAGAAGGGCCAGCGCTGATAGATGTCCATATCGATCTGGAAGAAAACAGATCGCTGCTGTTTGGGCATGATATCGGACAAAAGGAGGACACAGACTGACCGTACATCTACTTCACATGAGTAAGCCTGTCTTCCGCGAACATCAAAAATTCCTTTGCAGCGACCGGCAACAATCTCTGAGATAGAATGCAGAGGTCAATAGTCCCGCCTGTTAACGCATTGGAAGTTATGGGTCGGGCGATGAGTTCTCCGGCTTCCAGTTCCTTTTTAACGGCATAGGTGTGTAGTATTGAGATACCGTCTCCATTCTTTGCGAAAGCCCGCAGCGCTTCAATGGAGTTTGTTTCCAGCGTGGGATTAATGGGAATCTTTGCTTCACGGCAGGCCTGATCAAGAAGATTACGGATTCCAAATGTTGCGACGGGTATTGCAATGGGGCTTTGTGCAACACTGCGCAAATCGAACTTCTCAATATTACTTGATTCAAAATCTGGCGCCATTATCGCCATCACAGGATCTTTAATTCTAAGGCGATATTCAATTTTTTCCTGAGCGGGCGCATTAAATGCAAGTCCGATGTCTGCTGTGCCAGCCAACAGTTGGGTTGTCACATCTGCTGCACTCGCCACGAGGAGCTGAAAATTAATGTCGGGATACTCTCTCCTAAAGCTGGAAACAAGTGGGGAGAGGAAGGAGCCTATCATTCCTTCAATGGCTGCAATTTTTACTGTCCCGAGCTTCATATCCCGTAGTTGTTGAATTTCAGAGCCAAGCCTGCGAAGAGCGAGCAGGCTGTCGACCACATACTCGCTGTATATTTCTCCAGCCGCAGTCAACTTCATGCCGCGCGGCAGCCTTTCAAATAACACCTCTCCAACTTCCGCCTCCAGTTTTGAAATTTGCCTGCTAATGGCAGAAGAGGCGACATTGAGTTTATCACCTGCTTCGCGAATTGAGCCGGTCTTTGCCACTTCATGGAAATAACGTAAGGCCGTGAGATGCTGCGCATCTCTCGCTCTAGGCATTAATGACTGAAGATCGCGGTCCATGAGAAATACCTTTATCCCTAAATCTAGTGAGGGTGAAGACTAGGATTGTTGTTGCCAATTTAGCAACTGATCGTTCCATATTATGCTCTTGTTGGCAATGCAGTATATGTGATTGAATGATTTAAACATCAACAAGATGACTTTAAATTTGAGGCGAAATGCATGCAGTCTTCATCGGACTTTTTAATATTCGACAAGGTAACAAAGGTCTTTGAAAGTCCTGATGGCGGTGAAGTGATAGCACTTGATAATTTCTCACTGAATGTCGGTGATGGGGAATTTGTTACAGTAGTTGGTCCATCCGGATGTGGGAAATCTACATTGCTTAACCTTGTCGTCGGATTGGATAAGCCTTCATCCGGTCAAATTCTGATTAACGGCAAACCCGCATGGCAACAGCTTCGCAATATTGGCTATGTTACCCAGGAGGATAACCTTTATCCTTGGCGTACGCTGCGGGAAAACGTTGAATTTCCATTGGAAATTCGCGGAGTGGCAAAGGCAGAACGTATAAAGCGTAGTGAAGAGTTGCTCAACAAAGTTGGGCTCGCCGGATTCGAAAACCGCTACGCACATCAATTATCCGGCGGCATGCGCCAGCGTGGCAATATTGTGCGGGCCCTGTCATTCGATCCGGGGCTTATAATTATGGACGAACCTTTTGGCCCGCTTGATGCTCAAACACGGATCGTCCTACAGCAACAGCTTTTGGATCTGTGGCTGCAGGATAAAAAGACGGTCATTTTTATTACACATGATTTGCAGGAAGCCATTGCACTGGGAGACAGGGTCGTGGTTATGACGGCGCGTCCCGGCAAGATACGGTCTGTGTATGATATCAAGCTTACACGCCCCAGAGATTTGCATCATCTGCATGATGATCCTGAGTTTCGCACAGCGCTTTCTGATTTATGGGATGAACTAGCGGATGAAGTTTCAGCGGCCAACGCAATGGGGAGAAACTAAATGTCTGATGCCGAAAATTCCAAACAACGGCTTCAACCCGTCGCAAAAAATAAAAAGGCCATCAACACAACGCTGATCTGGCAGACAGCTATTCTGGTAGTTGTGCTGGGATCCTGGGAGTTTATGTCGGGACGACTTTTTGATTCCTTCTGGGTTTCCAAACCGAGTCTGATTGTTGCCTATATTTATAATTGGATAATTAACGGTGATTTCTTGCGGCATTTGAGCGCGACTATGACAGAGATAATAGTCGGCTATTCCCTTGGGGCGTTCTTTGGCCTTGCGCTGGGATTACCAATAGGGAGGATGGAAAAGACGGCGAAAATTCTTGATCCTTTCCTTCTCGCACTCAACGGAATCCCACGTGTCGCCTTAGCTCCTCTATTCGTGATCTGGTTTGGAATTGGGATTACTCCGAAAATCGTTCTTGTGTTTACGCTTGTATTTTTTGTTGTATTCTACAATTCCTATGCTGGTGTTCGTTCCGTCGAAAGACGTTATGTTGATCTGGCATGGGTGATGGGGGCCAGGTCTTTCAGCCTGTTTACCAAAGTTATCCTTCCAGCCGCTATGCCTTACATCATTCTAGGGCTGAAGCTCTCCATTCCTTACGCTGTCATCGGGGCAATCATTGGAGAGTTTATCGCGTCCAGTGAAGGCCTTGGCTATAAAATCCAACTGGAAACAAGTATTTACAACACCACAGGAACAATGGGCGGCATTATCGTGTTGATGATACTTGTTGTGCTGTTGAATTCTATTTTGGCATGGATCGAACGACGCGCACTTGCTTGGAGGCCGCCATCTCGCTCAGGGGATGCGGGCGGTCAGGGGCTTTGATCCGCCCCGGTCATACAGCCGAAAATATAAAATCAGTATTTGGACCCGAACCACAACTAAACCAGGAGTGTAAAATGACAAAGATACAAGGCATACCTCGTAGATCATTTTTGACAGGGAGCGCAGCAACGTTGGCCCTTGCAGGGACAATCGGGCTAAAACGTCCAGCTTTTGGAGCAAGCACGCTCCAGAAAATTACCGTCACGCAAGCTGTTACCTCGTTGGCCTTTATTCAGAACTATCTGGCATCTGAACTTGGCTTTTTTAAGGAAGAGGGGCTTGATGTCGACCTCGTGGTAACCCGTGGCGGAGGCCCAGATGTTCAGGCGGTAATTTCAGGGGACGCAGCCTTTACCGTCAATGACGGGGCGCAGGTGCTACCGGCTCTGGCACGCGGTCTTGAACTCAAATGTATCATGGCGACATTGGACAAGAATATCATCAATGTTTCAATGGTTAAGGAAACCGCTGATCGACTAAATCTGACAGCAGACAGCCCGATTGGCGAGAAACTGGCTGCCCTAAAGGGTCTTAAAATAGGGGTCACAAGGCCCGGGTCGCTAACCTGGCAGCTTGCGAGATTTAATTTGGCGAAGGCGGGATTGAACCCTGATACAGATGCGACGATTGTCGGTGTGGGGGGGGGGCCAGCTGTTGCTGCCGCACTCGAAAACAAGGATGTAGATGTTATCTACATTTCTGTTCCGCTTGGCGAGCGCGTTGTTCATTCAGGTAAGGCGATTACCCTTATTGATAATTCGAACGGACAGGACCCCAACCTCCCTTCGTTTATGATGGAGGGGCTTTGGACAACACCTGAGTATATGGCGTCTAATCCGGAAACCTGCACTGCGATGGTAAAGGCGCTTAGCAAGGCATCGAAGTTCGTTTTGGAAAATGATGCGAAAGCCATCAGTGAGCCACTCAAACCGGTATTTGGTGCGTTAGGGGATGAAGTCCTGGACATCGGTGCAGGTATGGTCAAGGCTGCCGTTTCTTCGTCTGGGAAGTTTTCTCAAGAAACGCTTGATGTGACACAAAATGTTCTACAATTGAACAAATCCATTGAACGAAGCATGACGCTCAATGAAGTATTTGATGGGCAGTTCTTAGCATCATGACAAACTCCCGGCGGATCGGCCTAATCGGATATGGTGCGATAGCAAAAGTTGTCATGGATGTCGTTCATCGGCATTCCCGCAATACAATGATTACTGCCGTTTTGGTCCGGCCGGGAAAAACCAACACAATTGAGTTGCCGTCAGGTTGCCAAGTTGTGCATAGGGTTGAAGATCTTATCGCATTGGCTCCTGATGGTATTTATGAATGTGCTGGACATCAGTCTGTGCGTCAGTATGGGCTTGAAATCCTTGCGGCAGGCATTGCCTTTTCAATTATATCCGTTGGTGTGCTCGCTGATGAAGAGCTTCGTAATACGCTGATGGAAAATGCCGCGAAGAGTGGTGCAAGAATATCCATAATCACGGGCGCCATAGCAGGCGTGGAAGCCTTGTCGGCGGCCCGATTCTCGGGCCTTAAAGTCGTAGAACATAAGGTTGTGAAACCTCCACAGGCTTGGAGAGGGACTCCAGGTGAAAAATTTTTAATGCAGGATAACCTGAGAGAGCCTGTCGTTCTGTATGAAGGATCGGCGGAAGAAGCGGTACGGCGTTATCCGAAAAATGCGAATGTCATTGCAACAATTGCGTTGGCTGGTCTTGGTTTCCAGGATACCAGGGCAATCATTGTTGCCGATCCTTCCACCTCATCTAACTTTCACTATCTCAAGGCCTCCGGCGATTTTGGAGAAATGTCAGTTGAAATTGCCGGCAACTCACTTCCTGATAATCCAAAGACTTCCATGTTGGCAGCTTATAGTGTTGCCAGATCCATTATTCTTCGGAGCGGTGAAATAATAATCTGAAGAAATTTTTATAGTGAAGGTGGAAAGAACTAATTTATCCTGTCTATGTCCACTATCCGCATTGTGGGTATGTTAATCCAAAATGCAATAATTGCGTTACGGGGGAGATATACCTTTGTTCCTTTGTTAAATGTCAAGTTGATGCATACATATGTCCAAAATGTGATCTGGGCGTGGTCGTTCGAAAGCAGGGTAAGTTTGCTAACATGTGTAACTCCTTCGAGCCATTTTGGGAATCAGTCTTATAATTACATTTGATGCTTCTAAATCAGATGTTGTGTGCTTAATACAGTTGCGTATTTTGACAATTCGTAACTTTATTAAAGTATTTCTCCCCAATTAATACTGCCGCATATGCCATAGTTTGAGTTTATATTTATCCTTACTCTAATCTCGCTTAAGCTTAGGACTATCCAACACAGCAAAGATGGGTGAGGTTATGTCTAAAAAACAAATGATGTTTCGATTTACAGGTGATCAGGTTTAGGTTCTTGATCAACTCCGAATGGTTTACAATCATTGATCAGGCCAAAACTGTCATCAACAAATGGCGCAGGCAGTATAATCACATCAGACCTCATCAGGCCCTCAATATGAGACCACCCATTCCCGAAACTCTATCAAATAATGGTACATAACAAGGGGGCTTTACAACATTTTGTATCACTCTGGAAAAGCCGGACTTTCCGTTAACAAGGATTTAGTCCACAAAATGTGATATAAAAAAGCGATTTGTCGACGTTATCGGCAAATCGCTTTTTTTACATTAGAATACAAAGAATTCAGCCACTTAATTTAGCATTCTAAATTATTAGTGTTTACATTTCGCGAATATCAAAAATGGTGCCCAGGGGCGGATTCGAACCACCGACACGCGGATAGCGCGTTAGCATGCCGAGTACCTTTATTGTGCTTGGAAGCACGAAGACCTTCTTACTTGTCTCTGCCATTTCCTATCTCACTGACAAGCCGCGCATTTTCGATGGCGATAACACTCTGATCGGCAAAAATCCTGGCTAATTGCAGGCTTTTGTCGTCGAAGGGACGCAGTTGTTGGCGATATATGGTAAAGGCACCGATCAAACCCTCTTTTGATACCATGGGAATGGCTGTAAACGATCGCGCTCCTCCCAAATTTGCGGTGGCGTCGCGCAAGGGATCTCCGTGACGATATATTTCCTCCATGCGAACATCGGCGATATTGATAATATCGGTGGCGGAGGCCATGCGTCCGAGGCCCGTGTTTGGATTGACATGAAACCAGCCCTGCTCGCTTAGCCAAGTCTGGAATGCCAGTGGGATTTCCTTGATATACGTCGCCTTGAAGCCTTTTTCGGGACTGAAAGCGAAAAGTATTCCGTATTGCGCATCGCATAACTCGAGAGCATAGCCAAGAACGGCAGAAATGACCTCCTGTACGTCGCCGCTTGCCCTGCTGATGATACTCAATACCTCGCTCAAAGCCCGTTCCCGGCTGATTGCTTCTTCAAGACTAAGGGCAAGCTCCGAGATCAATGTGGCTTGTTCCTCCGAGCTTTTGGATTTTGGTTGCTCACCTTCAAGTGCTTTAAGTAATTCAATTTTGGACGATACGCCGAGTTTCCGATAGATCGTCGCGAGATGCGTGCGAACTGTAGACGGCGCAATATGAAAATGGGCGGCAATTCGCTGGTAATTATCGCCTCGCGTATAGGCTGCTGCAATTTCCTTCTCTCGAGGGCTTAACAAGGCTTAATTCTCCGAAATGGGCTGCACGTCAAACGACAGCTTATCGCGTCGTCCAAGGAGCATAATGCATCTTGCATCATCGCCCTATACATCAAATGCAGTAGATAAAATAATGCATATGACCGATTTTCCACTTCTTCTTCTTTCGCTAAGCTCAGCTATGAAAAACGGAAGATATTGCTTTGTGATAAGCGCGGTGACAGGAGACAATAATGACTATTGGCGATACGGCTTGGAGGTTTTTTGAGGCATGCGAAACCGGTCGAGGTTGGGACGGTTGCAGGAATTTTTGTCACGAAGGAGCGACTTTCTCCTGCCAGTCCGAAGTGTTGGCGGATGTCAGCACGCTTGAGGGTTACGTGGAATGGATGAAGGGGCTGCTGGTTCCAATTCCTGATGGCCGCTATGAATTAAAGGCCTTCGTAAGTGATGAGGGGCGGGGTGTTGTGGTGGCTTCGGCGGTTTTTCACGGCACGCATAGCGGCGACGGAGGGCCGGTTCCCGCAACCGGCAAGGCCGTCGCTGCCGATTATGTATACGCCATGGAATTCGACGGCTTAAAGATTAGCCTTATGACGAAAATATGGAATGATGGATATTCCCTCAAAGCTCTCGGTTGGGCATAGAGTTACATCTATCTGATTTCAAATGTTGGAGGTGGCGCAGTATGCACAAGCGAAGAATAGTCATCATCCGGGACACTGTGTTCACAGATCCGTATGGCATATCCTGCACGCCTGTTACCCGGATTGCGGTGGCAGCCGTGACTAAGAATCCCCTTGCCAATGGATACAAGGAAGATCTCGCCGAATTATTTGATACTGGGGCGGCGCTCGGCGAGAGTCTTATGGGTGAGCTAGCGACCATGTTGCCGGGTCCCTCGGTCAGTTATGGCAAAGCGGCCCTCGTGGGTACTGGCGGAGACATGGAACATGGGGGTGCGCTGATACACCCGAAACTCGGAAAATACATGCGCGCGGCTTTGGGCGGAGGCAAGGCGCTGATCCCCTCAAATGTCAAGATCGGTGCCGTGGGCTCCAGAATTGATGTGCCGCTTGGGCATAAAGACGAGGCATGGTCCTTTGCGCATTTCGACACCATGACCGTTTCCGTGCCGGATGCCCCGCTCCCGGAAGAGATTGTGATGATAATGGCGATCGCCGATGGTGGGCGCATCAATCCGCGGGTCGGCGATGGCCCGACAACCAAATAAGGGTAAAGGACTTTCTATGGCTATTCGCTGGCGCATACTATTGCTGCTTTTTTTTGCGCGGGTTGGGCTTGGATTGCAATTTCAAACGCTGGGATCCGTCAGCAACAACCTTATCGATGCCTTTGGCCTAGATTATACCGAAATAGGTACCCTAATCGGGCTTTTCATGCTGCCCGGGCTTTTTCTCGCCATACCCGCCGGTTTGTCAGGACGGTATTTTTCAGATCGCGTTCTGGGCGCCGCCGGGATGATTTCGCTGGCAGTTGGCGGACTATTATCGGGGATCGCTCCAGACAGTTCGGTGGTCGGGTTAGGCCGATTGATTAGTGGAGTGGGCTTTTTGTTCTCGACGCTATATTTTACGAAAATGATTACGGATTGGTTTGCCGGTAAAGAAATCGCCACCGCGATGAGCGTTCTTGTGATGAGCTGGCCCTTTGGCATCGCCATCGGCCAGATCGGGCATGAATGGTTAGCTGAGACAGTGGACTGGCGCTGTGCGTTCCTGAGCGCTTCCGGATACTGCGCCGTGGGTGGTCTTGCTATTCTTAGCTTGTATCGTCCGCCCGAGGAAGCTGTAGTAACGAAGCGTGACCAGCCGCCGATCGGACTAAGCCTTGAAGAGCTTGGCTTAACCTTGATTGCCGCTGCGGCCTGGGGCCTATTCAATGCTGCATACGTAATTTATCTAAGCTTTTCACCTTTAGTGCTTGAGGAAGCCGGGGCTGGCGCTGTTGAAGCGGCTACAATAATCAGCGTTGGAAGCTGGGTCATGATTTTTTCCGGCGCTGCATGTGGTCAGCTCGCTGACCGCAGCGGCAGGCCGGGTATTGTCCTGACAATATGTATGATTGGAGCCATGGCGGCCTTAGCATTATTGGCAGGTAATGGCAATGGTCTCGTTTCCAGTCTTATGTTCGGCTTGATAGGCATGGCACCTGCCGGTGTAATCATGGCCCTCGCCGGGGAGGCCATGCGTCCTGACCGACGTGCGATTGGTATGGGAATTTTCTTCACCGGTTATTATGCGATAATGGCAGCGGGTCCGCCAATCGCAGGGTGGATCTATGACACTTCAGGCAATGTCTTCGATCCGATTATCTTAAGCATCGTGCTTTTTGGATCGGTAATTTTGGCAAACGGGTTGTTTCGGCTGGCAAAGTATAAGGTGAAGATGATGCAGGCATAGTGCATTTGGAAATATGGTGCCCAGGGGCGGTACAGAACCACCGACAGAATGATGACGCCTCGGTACGCTGGACGAGGCCACTAAATTGGAGTCGTAACATCCGCACCCAAGCATTTTCCCCCAACAAAGCCATTGCACGGGTTAATCTACCACAACTTTGGTCTGGACGGATTGGTGCAGTAGTTTAATCTGTCCAAAGCCGCTCAGAAAGGGAACTTCGGCGGCGTCAAGCCCTACGCCGATCCGTGCTATTTCATTAGCTTCTGCCATGCCTGATGTATCAACAAGATGCCAGGTTCCCGCCAAATAAACTTCCGCTACCGCATGAAAGTCAGGCGGCGCTACCCCCGGCGCATATACGCTGGCAAAACGCGCAGGAATATCAGAGGCGCGCGAAAGCGTGATCATTAGATGAGCAAAGTCACGGCAGACGCCCTGACGTTGCACAAAGGTATCGAAGGCAGTCGTTTGGCCGTTGCTAGAGCCCGAAACATATCGCACCTTTTCGGTAATCCAGTCCTGCATTATCGCAATGCGCGCACCGCCTTCAAATTCGCCAAATTCGGTGGCGGCAAAGGATTGAAACTCAATCGCGGGGCAGTATCGCGATGGCATTAAATACCTGATCGTGTCGCCTGGCAGGAGATGCGGTGGTACGGCTTTCAGATTGGCAAGTTTGAGGGCAGGGCGATCAACAGAGACGCGCGCTGTATAGTGACATTTAAACGCATCATTCATTCGGAGCAAAATGCGATCACCAAGGCCCTCCTGAGCCAAGACGCGGGCGAAGTGCTCGTATTTTCCCAGCTCAAGATTTGAGCTTAACAGCTGTTGATCGGGAAGATCGGCGATCTCTATCTGCATCAAAATATCGGTTGGCTCTTCCAAGCGATAATGTAATTGAACATCAATATCCAGCTGCATGATTGGTTCCTAAAAGAAATTCAGTACGAAAGTGTTTGGCAGTACAAACCAAGCGGTAGTCACAGAGTTAGCCCGCAAGTTGAGAAATGAATATCAACTGGATTATGCCGTATCATCGGATTAGGCTCGACTTTGATCCTTGCCCGACGCCTGTAAGGGGCATAAGGATATTGTGCCGTTTTTGAGCCTAAACCATTTAGCTTCACATGTCTTGCACTGTTCGCGATTTGAAAAAATGGTGCCCAGGGGCGGATTCGAACCACCGACACGCGGATTTTCAGTCCGCTGCTCTACCAACTGAGCTACCTGGGCTTGTCGCGAGACACGCTATGCCGCGTGGGCGAGGAAGCAGGTTTATAAAAGAAATATTCCGGGCTGTCCAGAGGTGTTGAGTTAAAAAAGCGCAAAAGCCGGCATCCCGGATTTTAGTCTGGCTTTTGCTGGCTAAGGGGCCATAACTGCTCCGTTAATTCGTGTCCTCGTCATTAGCCGGAATGGTTTCTTCCCCTGGAATGACATAGGCTTCATTGAACCATTTCCCGAGATCGACCTGTTTGCAGCGGGCGGAGCAAAAGGGGCGGAATTTGACCACCGGAGGGGCCCCGCATTGCGGACAGGGCTTGTTTGGAAGTTTCTTGTCCATTTTTATTCCTAAAGTATCTGATATTCGCTTTCAGAAAGGGCCGTGTCGATCAAAATGGAGATCGGCTTTGCCAATTCCTTCTCCAGCATAGCTTTTTGGCGTTCAAGTCTCAACGCCAGTCCCGTTCCGGATTTAATATGAAGCGACGCACCGGGAGAAAAGCGGATAACGTCCTGCAACTCGCGGTAAAGGCCGGCCATTAATGTGATATCATTGGGTACAAAGCCATACGCGTCGCATTGCAGGCAGCTTCTAGTCATGATGTCGCTCAATTGCGGGCGGGTGCGCTTTCTCGTTATCTGCATCAATCCGATTTCGGTCATGCCGATCATACGCGACGGGACGGAGTCCTGATCGAGCTGGTTTTGTAAAAAGCTGCTGAGTTCCCCGGCGTCGCCTTTGCCGTTCATTTGAATGAAATCGATGATGATTGTTCCGGCGTAGTTGCGCAGGCGGATTTGGCGACAGACTTCAGCTGCCGCCTCCAGATTTACGGAGAGGGCTGCCGATCGTCTTCCATCCCGCCTGGTATGAGAGGCAGAATTAACATCGATGACGATTGCCGCCTCTGTCGGCTCCAATGTAATATTCCCACCAGACTTGAGCGGCACCCGTTTTTGCAACGCCTGCTCAATCGCTGCGTTCGCGCCCATCGTCTCGAAGAGTGGCTCCTGCCGATTCCAAAGCTCTATATCAGCTTCAAGCCCTGACAATTTATGGATCAGGTAAGATTTCGTTGCGTTCAGCGCTGCGGCGTTGTTGACGATCACTTTGCTATCGCCTGTAAATAAGGTTTGCAGGATACGGGTGAGGGGGGATTCCGGTTTTCCGATAGGGCGCGGCTTTTCCGATGCGCTTTTTTCCGCAGAGATTTCTTCCCACTCTGAAATCAGGGATTTGATCTCCGACAAGAGAAGCTGGTCGGCAGTTTTGTTTGCGTTCGTCCTTACAGTAATTCCTGCATTTTCGGCGAACTCGCCCAACAGCTTTGTGATCCTGTTCCTATTGTTCGCGTTTTTTATATTCTTGGAGAGTGTTAATCCTTTACCCGACGGCCTGTAGATGAGGTTCGGTCCATGGAGCGCAAATCGGGCGCCAAGTTGTGGTCCTTTATCCCCTTTGGCGTCCTTGATCACCTGCAGAAGAAGTCTTTCCCCTTCTGTTATGGCGCTGTTGAGATTTGCTGATTTTGTTTGCAGATCACTTAACTGTAGGAAGCCATCGGTCTTCTCCCCAATATCGACAAAGGCGATATTCAAATCCGGGAGAATCTTTGACACGCGGCCGTTGTAAAACCTACCGATGCGGGAAATGTTCCCCGGGCGCTCTATCTGCAATTCCACGACGGTATCGTCATTCAGAAGGGCACTACGGGTTTCAAACGGACCTTCTTCGATCAGGAGGGTCTTTTTCATCCGGCCGTTTCCGTCCAGAATGGAAAGCCGTTACCGCGCAACAGATTGCTGACTTCAAAGAGCGGCAGGCCGACGACATTGCTGTATGAGCCCTGTATTTGACGGACGAACGCGGCGGCATAGCCTTGAATGGCATACCCGCCCGCCTTTCCTTGCCATTCACCCTGCCTTAGATAGCCACGAATTTCTGATTGGTCGAGGGGCTTGAAGACAACGGCTGTGCTGACCACGCGAGAAATAATGTCTGCGTTTGGGGTTACGAGGGCAATGCCGGTATGAACCTGATGCCGGCGGCCGGAGAGCAGTTCGAGAAACGCATATGCTTCATCCTCCGTGCCCGCCTTTCCAAGGGCCCGACGGCCCACTGCGACGACGGTATCTGCCGACAGAAGGAAAGAACCGGAATGCCGTGCCATCACGGCGCATGCCTTTTCCACCGCCAGGCGCTTTGCAAGATCGCGGGGGCGTTCATTCGATTTGGCGGCTTCGTCTATGTCCGCAGGGTCCACCTTTTCAGGGATTAGTCCAATCTGCTTCAGGAGAGCCAGACGCCGCGGTGACGCAGAGGCAAGGATTAGAGTAGGGAGGTGACGAGATAGCCGGTCGTTGTCAGCACTATGTTCCACCCTGTCGGCAACAGGTGTCCGAGGGCTTTTTTGGTCACCCATAAGAAATTACCTACTTGTAGCGGAAGGTAATACGGCCTTTTGTCAGGTCATAGGGTGTCATTTCGACG